>Ga0315282_10013927_pt1 | contig 12045 bp, 12 predicted proteins | sample YL17G07_20_MG_FD_203693 | JGI IMG/M metagenome (GOLD analysis project Ga0315282, IMG submission 203693) | Sediment microbial communities from Yellowstone Lake, YNP, Wyoming, USA - YL17G07_20 | ecosystem: Environmental > Aquatic > Freshwater > Lake > Sediment | place: USA: Wyoming | collected... | reverse complement strand
AAGTTGCTCTTCTGCATGATTTCGAGGGCTGATTTGGCGAAATGGAGAGCAAGCTGAGGTTGGTTGAGGGCTGCATAGACCCGGGAAATCTGCCAGTCACCAACAGCGAAGTTTTCGACAGTTCCGACGAAGCTCCAATGGTAACGCGCCGTATGCACCAGATACATCATCATCTGATCGTCACCAGCATCTCTATTCTTCTTATCCAAATAGTCCCAAGCTTGGTTGAAACATTTCTTCGCAGTCCCTCGATGAAATTCAAGTTCGCTTTCCGACATGGCAATCACGAACTCTTCCGCAGGTAGAGAATTTGCACCTTTCTTGCCTGTGAGTCTAATGGTGCGGGCAACAGAATTTGAACCGTCATTTGCGTGTGCGCACCACTAGAGCCACACACACGAGCATCAATCTTCGACCGGCAGGTCTACATAGCGAGGGTAACTGTAGCCACGAGTGATTCAAGTGTGTATTCTGAGAACTAACCTTGTGAAAAACTGCAGAAAATGTCAATCCTCTTACAGGACTCAATGTGGTCTCCGCATTAGAGCATCAAGCAAGACTTACTTCGACAGCAAGGAAAGAAAACAGACATAGCCTCCGCTTGACTTCGACTCAGTATCTCTTCTCTTTGATCGTGCCCTATTGGGCTTGGCCTGGGCTTCCGTGAGTATGACTATGATTGTTTATGTCTTGGATGGAACTCGTGTCCTTCCTTCACTCTTGCCCCTCACATGCTGGAGAGATTGAATAATGCGTCTTCCTCGCTTTTTGGAATGCCTTCGCATCGAACCCATTGTCAGCTCTATAGATCACCACATGGCATTTTCCGCATTCGATACTACTAGGATCTTGAATCGGTGTCTGCTTTCCCGGGTTAGCTAAAAGGAGGCCTTTCGGAGCAATCCGTTTCAATGGACCCGAGAGCTCCATCAGATCCTTCTTGGGAACGGGTTTCCAAAGCACGCTTCCGCATCTACGGCATTTCTGTCGATTGGTTTTGGCTGCCCAGCCGCATGATGCGCATCTCCAATTCATAACCAAACCATCAGTTAGGAGATTGCTTTGAATTAATTGTATGTGTGCGATTGGCGGTGCAGGCAGTGAACGCTTATCTTGCGTGTGCGTCGTCAACCGAAAATTACGTTGTGATCTTTCAGATGTCGCTTGCTGGTTAAGGGGATTTCACGTTTGCGTTAACGTTGGGCATTATCCCCCACCCCAATTCAATTCTTGATGTGTCGTATCACGAGGCCACCATACTATGGAAGTGGAAGATAAACAGCTCGTAGGGCTCTAGGTGAGACGACTAATCGTCTCTTCTGGAGTTTCACCATCGGTTGTAGGATTTCCGGTGAGTCCCACAGCGCGTGCACGTGGCATCGCGGTATGGTTTGCCGACTAGTTGTTTCTTCCTTTCCCAAGTCAGATTGTGTTTGGTTTCAAATTGGCACTTTTCACAATAGGGAGTGACCTATTCCACGAAGCCCAGGCATCTCTCCACAATACGCCAATTCTCCAGCCTCAGCTATTATTTTGCTAATCGTGTGGGTACTTTCGGAATACCTCTTAGCTCTCAGAAAGAACGTATCCAGCTTCGGATATTTCATAGAAAATCGTTAGGCAGTATTTGCCCTAAGAACAGTCCCAGTCTGTGTGGGACGTACGTTTAACAAAAAAAGGAGAAATTCAGGTCAACATCGGTTCTAGGCTGTTTGCCTAATACCTTCGGTGCTTCTGGAAGCAGTCTCTACAGTAGACTGGCCTGCCCGTCGTTGGCACAAACGGTACTTCCGTTTCTGCACCGCAGTCGGAGCATTTGACTTTCGTCATTTGCCTCGGGGCACCGTAACGTCGATTCTCGTAACCCATTTCGTTTTCCACCGTCCCTATTCTCTAGTTATACGAAAGATAATACTCGCCGCGATTATCGGCACGGGCCTGACGGCCCTCCCGTCATCCACGCAGGTAAGATCTCCAGTATACTGCCCGCGCAATAGGCAAGACTACTATAAAAACTGATTTTGTGCTCATCCTTTGTGCATACTAATTGACAAGGGAAGATCGGAAGAAACGCAGTAGAGGATTTGTAGTTTTCTTGCGTGGGGTCTAAAGACGCGCACACACTTTTGCATTAATCACTTGTCTGTCTGTGCGCTTTTCTGAATTTCGCGCCACACTTCGAACATCTAAAGAACCCTATGAGTAGCGGGCGACCCTTCGACTTTGTTGACTTCATCTTCCAAGTTTTGACGGGGTTCCTTACCTCGGCGCCACATTTTGGACATGTCGCCAAATCAAACACTCAATGGAGTGAGATTGGTCCCCTCAACGTATAAAGGAATTTCCGAAAAGCAGGCAAATCATGGTCAAGGGCTGTTGGGAGACACTTCTCCTAGCGACAGGCTTCAGTTTTCTTGTGTGGGGGTCTAATGGTGCGCACGCACGGAAATTAGGGTTCGACGATTTTGGCGGACTTGATCTTCACTGGTTCGAGAGGCCGATCGTTATTGTCTCTCTGAACTTTACCGATTGATTGTACAACGTCAATGCCCTCGATGACCCTGCCGAATACGGCATGTTTTCCATCGAGCCAGGGTGTTGGCGCCAGTGTAATGAAGAATTGTGAGCCGCCAGTATTTGGTCCGGCGTTGGCCATTGAGACGATTCCTAGCGCGTCGTGTCTGAGACCTGCCACAAACTCGTCCTTAATCGCATATCCTGGACCACCGGTTCCGTCGCCGCGTAGGCATCCTCCTTGAATCATGAAACCATCAATAACCCGGTGGAAAATCAAGCCATCATAGAAACCGGTTCGGCAAAGTTTCATGAAGTTCTGTACTGTAATAGGAGTCTCAGAAGCGAACAATTCCAGCTTGATCGTGCCCATGTTGGTGTCTAGAATCGCGATCGGATTTGCCGAGTAAAATCACGTCCTTTTTCTCTATGGGTTTCGGTCGGTGTATAAGAGGGATTGGGTGCGGCGAGTTAAGTCAACTAGTGTTTTTCGCATGGGTGGTCGAATGGTGCGCACATACACACAACAACGACCGGACAAACAACGATTCCGATCATGGCTTTTTCTAGTTTTACTTTCTCCCTTCGAAAGTGGCTGGAAAGCTTAGGAATTTGACTCAGACTGGTTCACAAGTACGTCATCAGGCGTGAGTCATTGATGTCATCAGCTGCAAAGGGGTTAGGGATGAACCATACATCCTGATTTTTCCTGAGAATTAGTGCACTCACATTCCTGCAGATGGGATCTGATAGGAAAACGCCCTTAGAAGCGAGGTAGGTTCTATCTTTCGGAATTAAATGGTACCGTTCTAGGAATGGACTCCATCCTTTCTTCGCCGCTTCCTGAACCTCATGGAGTGGAATGATGTGTTCTGTGATGCGGTGACCTAGGACCGCTTCGATGGCATCGTCTTCTTCGAGAAAAGTCTGCTCTGTGTCGATGGCAATGATATACCATTTCTTTAGGTGGTGGTCAGTCCACGATTCGCGTTTCGCAGCCTTCCAAGTGACGAGGAAACGTATACGACTCACGTACTGGTGAGAAGGAACTACTATGACGGCGGAGTCGATCAAACCTGGACCACCTCGGCTCCTGTTGGACTTTGAAATGGAGAATGTGACGTCTTCCGCAATGATTTGGGGAGGTGGAGTACTCGCCGAAGAAAACTCTAGTTTGAATCTCTCCATCACTACATTGGCCTTGTCTTTCTTCTCCCGCATTGAACGATAACCGATGCCTGGTAGTGAGAGCTCGTCAGGAATCCTGACGTCGACTTGGTAGGGCGTCGATTGATTCTTCAAGAATTGTCTGAGTTCATCGAGTACGATGCTTACGAATGCATCTTCGTTGAAGCGCGTTACTTCAACGTAGGCTTGGCCATTCGAATCTGTCACAAGTAAATCGGGACTCGGAATCCCTGCCAAGTATGAGTCTGACAGTAACTCCACCTGCTTTCCTCTATCGGACAGCAATCTGGAGATTTCAAGCTCTGAGCGCGCAGACTCGAACTTCTTGAAGCTATCAACATCAGCAATCTTTTCTTGAATGCCGTTGCATCCAGCGTTGCGGAGATCGAGAATCAGTTCGTCGAGATAATTCCAGTATGTATGCCCGCAAGGATACTTCGCTAAGAGAGCTGTCTTGATGTATGGGTTCCCCTGCAAAGCCCAATCAATGTTCGTAGGTAGACTAGTGCTCAATGGCCGATTTCCTGAAGCTTTTCTAGCACCTTTTCATAAACACTGAAAGAGTTCGGATTGGTTGCCTTTCTTCTGGAATGAAGTGCGACATTTGGCACATAGCAGGGTCCATTTCGGGGGCAATTTCACTGGCTCTTTATCGTCTGTTGTCTTCTCCTCTCTAGAACGATCTCTTTTCCGGTACTTCTGAATCTGCCGCCCGATACGTGAAGTAGCGGTCTGATCTTGTCGAGTCCCCCTTGTTCTGTTTCGGCGTGTAGAACCTCGCCTACGAGAATGACGCGGCCGCCATTCAACTCAACGAACTGACTTACTTTGCACTCCAAGACCGCTCTGGATTCTCTTATTCTCGGAACATTCACCTTCTTGGATCTTTCAGCATGCAACCCCTGCTTTTCCCACAGCTTGTCCCCCGGCTTGTGTGGTCCTTCGCAGTTGACTGCTCGTTGGCCAAAATCCTCGGAGACAACGCATACAACGAATTCCCCAGTCCTCTTGGAGTTGATGTAAGTCAGCTTTTGTTTGCTGCCTACGCCTACACCGACTAGCGGCGGATTAGCGCCGAGGGGGAAGGCGAAAGAGTAGGGTGAAGAGTTCAACTCACCTTTCTCATCGAGAGTATTGACTAGCACAGTGATTCTGGGTGATAGTAGCCACACAGCGTCCGGGAGCGGAACTTCAGCCATCATGCCACATCCATACGGACGTCACATCCGCGTGCGGTATTAGCGCTTTGGATGTCGTATGTCACCCGCATAATTCGAAAGAACGGCAAAAAGTTGTGATTCGCAGAAAACTATGAGAAAGTGTGTGTGGGTCTAATGGTGCGCACACACTACGAGGGTTTGATGTGTTTGCTGACGAGATCCCTGATAGGGGATACGGACGAGAACTCATTCAACGATTAACCAAGTACTTGGTGCAGGGGTATGTATAGGGTTCATCTTAATATGAGGGAAAAGAAGCCGAACTGAGGCTGGAACAACTCATGGAATACGTCAACCTAGGTAGAGCGGGGATCAAGGTTTCTCGGATATGTCTCGGTTGTATGTCATTCGGAAATGATGCCGCCTGGAAGATCGAACTGAGCGACGCGAGAAAAGTAATCGACAAAGCGATCGACCTTGGAGTGAACTTTTTCGACACCGCGAACGTCTACTCGTCAGGGCGTTCCGAAGAGATAACCGGCGTATGTCTCAAAGGCTACCGCAATGATGTTGTCGTCGCAACCAAAGTTCGCTTCCCAATGGGAACCGGGCCAAATGACTCAGGTCTCTCGCGACGCCACATAATGCAACAGATTACGGCTTCGTTGAAGCGGCTTCATATGGACTACGTTGACCTTTACCAAATTCACAGATGGGATTACCAGACACCGGTGGAAGAAACAATGATGACGTTGAACGACATTGTCCGCCAAGGAATGGCGTGGTACATCGGGGCCTCAAGCATGTTCGCCTGGCAGTTTCTGAAGTCGCTCCATACAAGCGAAAAGCTTGGTTTGGAGAGATTTGTCAGCATGCAGAACCACTACAACCTCCTCTACCGCGAGGAAGAACGTGAAATGATTCCTCTCTGCAAAGAGGTAGGAATCGCGCTCATCCCCTGGAGTCCATTAGGTCGCGGCTTCTTGACTGGGAAGTATAAGCGGGGAGAAACTCCGAAGAGCCTGCGGTATGAAACCGACGGGCCTGACGGACATAGTTACCTAGCTGAGAGATACTTCAAGTCGGAGGACTTCGACGTAGTTGAAACCGTTGAAGCAGTAGCGAAGGACAAAGGTGTTTCTCCATCTCAAATCGCTGTCGCATGGCTGCTGCACAAAGGCGTAACCGCCCCCATCGTTGGCGCCACAAAAGTCGCGCACATCGAAGAAGCAGTCGGCGCAATAGATGTCAAGCTGAACTCAGACGACATGGCTCGTCTCGAAGCTCCATACAAGCCCCATCCAGTCATCGGTCACAGTTAGCAAAACCATCTCTCGAACAACTTTCTTTGAATTGTTAGGAGTTAGCTCTCATGCGCGTCTAATGGTCCGGGCACCGAAATTTGAACCAGGGACTTCTGCGCGCGCACCGACTAGCTAGCACAGCTTGCGCTAGTGTTCGGTTTCGTTCTGATAGAAAACGGGTTTACGTGACGCCGGGAGTCCGTAGGCTAAGGATTTCGTGAACAGATGTCAAATGGAGATTATGCGTTTCCTTACCAATACCCGTACCAAGGATGCCATCCATAGGGACGGATGTAGACTGGGTAAGCTTGCCGGTAGTAGGGCGGATAGTACGGAGTCGGGTAGTAATTTGGCGCATAGTAGTACGGATGCCAATACCAAGCTGGAGACGTCCACGCGCCTAATGCGTACCCAGCCAATCCACCTAATGCGGCACCAGCAAGGAATCCAAAGAACGCCATGATTCCATCACTGGGACATCTCAACCGTCTTGATCTCGCTAAAAACTTTGTTTTCCTCTAACTGACGGAAGTCTTAAACCGAATTGCTATTCGGCACGAAAACCTCGCAGAATTCAACCATCCAAAGCCTGCTCTCAGGGCATGCTCGGAAATCATTTGGGACAATGAGACGCGTGACTAGTCGTAGACTTTTTCTTCTGCCCGCTTGGCCTCTGGAGCGTCTGTTTCCAGATCCCATGACTCTTGGCTTGAGGTCAGAACCTCATTGTAGTATTCATGTTGGATGATTAGGTCCATCACCTCATTTGTGCCGGTCCAGATCACTATTAGACGTGCGTCTCGTAGCAGGCGCTCTATGGGGTAGATGTTCGTATATCCTATCCCTCCCATGATCTGCATCGAGTTGTTAATGACCTGCCACGCTGTTTCCGTGGCGAACTTCTTCGCCTCCGAAACCATCCGTCGTGAACGGTTCGGATTGTCGCCCGCGTCCACGCATCGGGCGGCAGCGTAAACCAGACCGCGAGCCGCGTCCAGCATTGTGATCGAGTCCGCGATCTTGAAACTGACGGCTTCGAATCGACGGATCTTTTCACCGAAGGCTTTCCGCTGATCGGAGTAGCGGGTAGCGATCTGTAACCCTGCTCTTCCCATGCCGATCGCGCCGGCGGCGCTCGTCATCCTTTCAGGGATCATCATTCGATAGAAGATCTCGGCTGCGCCATTCTCGGAACCTATGAGGTTCTTCGCCGGCACTGGAACATCTCGCAACACAAGACGCCCTGTCCCGCCTCCTCTCGTTCCTAGAAGGTCATAGAGATACTCAGCGCCCACTCCGGGACCACGCTCTACGATGAAGGCGCTTATCGACTTGTGAGGCGGGGAGTTTGGATCAGTTCGCGCATAGACAAGGAAGAAGTCGCACTTTGCTGCGCCGACAATGAACCTCTTCTGCCCGCGCAAGACGTAGTGATCACCTTCACGGCGCGCTTGGGTTGTCGTGCCGAAGAAATCTGATCCTCCCCGCGGCTCAGTGAGAGCCTCAGCGGCCACTTTCCGGCCAGCTATGATTGGAGCAAGCCATCGCTCCTTCTGCGGAGCCGTCCCGAAAACGTTCAGAGCCTCAGCGACGATGCTTGGCATCACGTATGCACATGCAAGCGCTGTACCAAGTACTCCCACTTTTTCAATGGCGAGAATCTCATCCTCCCATCTTAGTCCCCGTCCTCAGTACTCGGACGGGAATCTGAGACCCAAGAGCTTACGTCGCCCAGCTTCCGTAACGAAATCGTGCGGGTATTGCACTCGGTCGGCGTCCATGTCGAGAATCAACTGACGCGGAACCGATCTCACAAAATCTCGTACTTCATCTCGTAACGCGCGTTGTCGATCGCTTAGCATCGCCTCGAACATGAAAACACTCTCAAAAATCGGATTGATTGCCTCTATTACATCTTAGAGCTGGTTGCTTAATCAGGCTATGCCGAAGCTCGGCTTTTCGCTTTGTATCCGAAATGTTAAGCTGTTCCGGCGGTTGTTTCTTGGATTATGATTTCCGTTCCCGATATCTTCTCTGTTAGGGATCGCGTTGCAATTGTGAGTGGGGGACACACTGGACTTGGAAAAGTTATGGCTGAAGCGCTCTTGGAGGCTGGTGCTCACGTTGCCGTATGCTCGCGGAGGCCAGAGAAATGGTCGGAATCCTTCGCTGGCCTAAAGTCCACCGCGCTTCAACACAATCGTGAACTGCTCGATTTCAAATGCGATGTCACGAACAACATGCAGGTAGCCGAGATGGTGAGCGCAACGATCTCGAAGCTCGGCAAAGTGGACATCCTCGTGAATAACGCAGGCACAGCATGGGCTGCCCCTGCAGATCAGATGTCCCTTGAAGACTGGAAGAAAGTTCTCGATTCGAATTTGACTGGGAGCTTCATCCTCAGTCAAGAGGTGGGCCGGCATATGATCTCAACTAGAAAGGGGAAGATCATCAATATCACTTCAATCGCCGCGCTTAGAGGAACTCAACCCGAAATACTGGACACTCTGGCCTACAGTGCGGCCAAAGCTGGTGTGATCGGCTTTACACGTGACCTTGCAGTCAAATGGGCTCGTCATAACGTGAACGTCAACGCTATCGCAGCAGGTTGGTTCCCAACCCATATGACCAGATCGCTTTTGGCAAGCAGGGCCGAGATGATCACCTCAAAGACACCGCTCGGCCGTTTGGGAAAGCCTAGCGACCTGAAAGGTGTAGTAGTATTTCTCAGTTCGCCCGCTTCTGATTACATTACTGGCCAAGTGATCGTCGTCGACGGTGGAATATCCGCCAGCTTCTAGTTGTGCATCGAGGAAGAGGTTGTTGTCTGGCTTGCTGCTTCCAGTTGAGCAATTGTGACTGAATGCGTGTGGTCTTAGTCGTTATAGTTGATTTCGCAAGTGGAAAGGGCGGAGGATGTTCGCACTGCAGGTTCAACTTGAAACTAGCGAGAATTTCGGTGATATTTTCGAGATTGTGAAGAGGTCAGTGAAGCAACAGTTAGGAATGGAAAGAGCCGGTCTCATGTTGGTCTTAGCTGATTTGCCGATGTACCTGGGAGCCTTCCACGGAGTCGGAACAAACCAGATTGTAATGAATCGTGTGCTTCTGGATCGAATAGTTGCTGCAGGGCATCCGCGAAGCCAGATCAACGCCTTCGTATATTCAATCCTGCTGCATGAATACCTGCACTCGCTGGGCGTCATCAATGAGCCCGAAGTTCGACGCCTAGTCAACGAGATTTCGCTCAAAACCTTCGGCCCCGATCACCCGGCGTCAAGAATAGCGTCAAGGGGACCATGGTCATTACTTCGTCAACCAGGATTTGTTGACACACATGTCCCGGATGAAACGCGCTTGGAGCTCAAGCAACGCCGGGTAGAGCTCGTGACTGATTTTGATAGATCACATAGAACCTACATAAGCTAGGTTCCTGCTGAGAGCCAAGCGCCTATCTCGCTGAGAAGATCTTCCTCCAAGTTCGTTCAGCGCTTCATGATAGAAGCCATCGTCGATCTTCAACGTCTTTTCTGTAGACCCCAGATTTCCGAAGAAACAAGACGTAGCAGACGCGTCACCAATCTCGTCTGCGCCGCCTTGAAGTACGAAAAAGCGACCTTCCCAGCCAACCTTATAGTCTGTTCTTGCATCCATCGAAATTCCATGAAGATTCGAGCAGTAGCCACTGGGTGAACCAGCGAATTTCGCCTGCTAGGTCGGATTTTTCTACATCTTCTCCACATAGCGAGAGCTTCATCTGCCTGCTAGGAGTCCGACGAGGCGACATCATCGGTATACATCCTAGACCTACAAAATCGGAAGGAACACGGGTTGAGAGTAGCTCTAGATTTGGACGGTGTGCTAGCCGATTTGCACTCCGTTCTCCTAGAGAAGTTCAGTAAAGTCGCCAATCGACGGATCACCGTTGACATGATCACTCGGTGGGACATCGCGGATAGCTTCCAGCCTGACCTAACCTCAAGCTACTATACTGCGTGGGACGATTACGAGTTCAAGCGGATCTCTCGGTACGAACCAGATGCGGGTCTCTTCGTTGGCCTGATCCGTGAAGCGACGCCCGTGGATGTTGTTACGGCGCATGCGGAGCGTAGTCGAAGCAGCATTGAACACTGGCTTGCACTCAACCATGTACCATACGACAAGTTGGTTCTGGTAGGCAAAGGGAACGGTTCGCATAAATTATCCGTGGTCGGCGAGTACAACACGTTCATTGACGATAATCCAAACTTGGCAGGGAAGGCCCCGAGCAGCGTTCTTGTTTTCCTCTACTCACAACCATGGAATCAGCAGTTTCGCATACCCTCTGAAAACTGCAACGTAATCAGAATCCATTCTCTGAGGGAAGTCCCCGAGTTGGTAGGACGACTCGGTCAAGTTGCGAAAGAGGACTAACTGAGTTCACTTTCTGGGCAATATGAGAGGCTTGAGCTCATTTGGCGAGTTTGGTCGATAGGAATGCAATTGTCTCGTTGGTCCTTGCTAGGGTCATCTATGCTGTTAACTGGTTCAACATCGGCGCCATCTTCTCGCTTATTGCACTAGATTTCGGCGAGAACGTCGCAGGCCTTGGCCTTGTAACTGGAAGTTTCTATCTGGGACTGGGTTTGGGTCAAGTTCCGGGGGGAATTGTTGCTGCAAGAATCGGGCCGAGAAAGACCGCAATCTACGGAACAACTATTGCTTCTTCAGCATGCCTATTGTCAGGTTTGGTTTCTGAGTTCTACCAGATCATCCCACTCAGACTGGTTGCAGGGCTAGGTATGGCGTTTGTGTTCGCCCCCGGCGTTGCATTGATTGCGAAATATTTCGGGAACAGAGCCGAAGGTCTGGGAGTGGGAGTATACAACGCCGTATTCTATCTCGGCGGTGCACTCGGACTATTCGGATGGGCGATATTTGCCCACCTTTTCGGATGGAGGTTGAGTCTTGTATCAAGTGGAATTCTGGGAATAACCACAGGAATTGTCATGCTGGTACTCTTGCCAATCGATGATCTGCGGGAAGAATTTTCCATCAAAGCTTCTGCGCTGGCGAATGTGCTGACCGACAGATCGTTAATCCTGCTTGGAGTGGAGTTGTTTATGATAACTGGGGGAGCAAGTCTTGTCACAGCAATCATGGTCTACTACATGGAAGATGCCTTGCAGGTGAGTCCAGTCTTGGCCGGTCTTATTGCGGGACTTTCGCTTGTACTTGCGCTTGCAGCTTCGCCGTTAGCGGGTAGAAGCTATGATAGGCAGAAGGATGCATTGAGGTTGTTGTTTCTTGCTGGTGTTGGGATGGCGATTGGACTGGGGTTGGCGTCAATCGCCACAGTCTTCGGCGCCACGTTCTCGGCACTGATCGTTGGGTTCTGCTCAGGTGTGGGTACCACCCTTGGATTTTCGGCAGCGAGAGAAGTGAAAGCTGGGGGCGAGTACGAGCCGCTCGCGGTAGGTTGGGTGAACAGTCTTCAGCTGTCCTCAGGTTTTGTTTGGCCGATAATATTCTCCTTGATAGTTGTTCATTCAAGCTATGTGATGGCCTGGTTGGTCGCGGGCTTCTGCACTTTTCTTCTGGCCTTAGGCACCTTCATTTGGGGAACTCGTGAACGATACAAGTAGAGGGCGCTGAAAGTCTCTTTCTCTATATTCTGAAAAAGCATCAATTCTTTATCGAAGGTCAGAACGGTTCTTACTGTAGGTGAAGACTGTTGGCCAGAGTTGGATACTTCGAAGGAACTGATCCTCTCCTCCTGTCAACGCTTGCTGCCGAAGGCGTTGAGACACTGCCAGTTGCGAACACATGGGACGGTCACGGAAAGTACGTCAATCATCTCAGCAAAGGCGAAGTGAACGTAGTGGTTGGATATCTACACA
>Ga0315282_10013926_pt1 | contig 12045 bp, 11 predicted proteins | sample YL17G07_20_MG_FD_203693 | JGI IMG/M metagenome (GOLD analysis project Ga0315282, IMG submission 203693) | Sediment microbial communities from Yellowstone Lake, YNP, Wyoming, USA - YL17G07_20 | ecosystem: Environmental > Aquatic > Freshwater > Lake > Sediment | place: USA: Wyoming | collected... | reverse complement strand
AACCGTAGAAAGCTAAAAAGATCGAGGTTTAAATGGAAAGGCGTAAGGAGATAAAATTTTCCCTTACGCCGCCCTCTCAAGGCGGTTCTTGACCAGCTCAATCACTTTTCCCTTCCACAATCTCAATACATGGTTCGGGATGACAGAAAGAATAGAGTGGCAAAGTCTTCTGCATTATTTATTGAGTTCCCAGAAGTCGTTGCTGTAAAAGGTCTTCACTGTTGCGCCGTCCGTCAAGAACAGCGTGAATGAAAACGGTTTTGCCTTTTATTTCGTATAAGATGCGGTAGGGCTTGAAAAATATTTCCCTGAACTCAAAGATTCCCCATCGCTGCATCTCAGGCGGGTAGTTGCCCCTTGAAGGCATTGTTTCCAGAGAGGACATGGCCTTGTGTATGTTATCAAGCAGATGCTCCGCCTTTCCCGGTGAATCATTGATTGAAACATATCTGTATATTGCGTAAAGGTCGTCCAGTGCAACATGGTCAATACGGACTTCGTATTTCACGGCTTCTCTGAAGAGCGTATTTTCTTTTTTAATTCTCCGATGGCCTGATGAAGCGGTTTATGCCTGCCTTCAAGCATATCTTTTCTTCCCATTGCCAGTATCTTCAGCATAGCCATGCTTTCTCGGTCTTTTTCATATTCTTTTATGTCCTGAATTATTACCCGCGCCTCTCCGTTTACAGTTACGACAACCGGATTGCCGGTTTCGAATATCTCGCTGATTATTTCCGATGCGTGAGATTTAATATGGCTTATGGGTTTAACGGCTGTGCTAAGTTTCATCCTTTCCTCCTTTATAGTCATAATTAAGTCTTAATTGAAGTCTATCAGATTTTGATAAAAAATTAAAGCCGGTTTAGCTTAGCTTTTTTGAAATCTGTTCGGCCCTGCGGTGATTCTTTTTTCCAAATCCGAAACCTCCTCATTTACACCTGGAGACACCTCCACAACTTCAGCTTCCTCTCCCTCTTTTGCAAGATAAAGGATGTCCTCTTCATCGTCATAAAAGACCTTAAAATCGTCCATTATATTTTTCTCCATCTTCCTACAATCTCAATCTCCCGCCCTATGCCCCTTCAGATAATGTGCGTGTCTTTTTTGCATCTATATTTAATCCTTGATATCGCTATTCTCCCCATCTCATTTTTTGCTGAATGAATCGATTACTTCAGCGATATACGATTTCTTCTTTGCCGCGTAATCTTTGCTGTAATCAATAGTCTCTATATGGCCATCCGGAATCCTTTCATCAGCCTTAAGACCAGCAATCATCTCACGGTTGACAAGGGCGGGTTCATAACCCGGATTTATCTCTATTGCCCTATCCAATGCTGAGATTGCCTGTTCTCTTTTTCCCAACTTGGCATAACAGGGCCCCATATTGCCGTAAGACTGATAGTGATTTTTTACAATATTCAAGCAGTCCTTAAAGCATACTATTGCCCTCTCCCATTTTGCTTCTTCCATATAGTCGCAAGCCTTCTCGAAAATGTCCATACCCTTAAGATATGCCTCAAGTCCGATTCCCTGTTCCTTCCTGATGTTCTCCTCCATACCGGAAAGGAAGCGCCGTGCCTGTCTCACTAAATCGTCATCGGCGGAGCCGATCTCTACAACCTTTTGATACGCCTTTATGGTATTGCCGACGTCAAGCTTCTTCTGATATGAGACCGCCAGGTTGAATTGAGCATCTATAAAATAGGGGAATATGTCCAATGCTTTCTTAAAGCACCTTATTGCTTCATCATACTGCTCCCTAAAGGCATGCACAACACCCATTCCAAAATGCACGGTCTGATAATCGGGATAGTGTGTCATTAATCCTTCAATGATGACAGCCCCTTTATCAATGAAGCCCATTTCAACCATACCCAGTGCGTCGTTTACCTTCCTGTCGATCTCCTCATCAATGGCTATTATGAACTGCTTTTTAGCGGTTTTTTTGAAATTCTTTATCTTCTTCATCTATTACACCTCCTCATTTTTCAAAAGCATTTCAAATAAATGTATCTGTCCCGTTTATTTCCCCCAAGCTTCAAGCTCATGCCTTTCCGCCCCGGCGGATTAGCCGTGGATAACGCCTTAAATATCCCATTACGCTCTCCCCTCTACAATTGCTATCTCCTCAGGGATGAGGCCGTAAAGGGAATAGACCTCTTCGTTTTGATATGTGTGTTTGCATCGGCAAGTGCCTCTATGTAAATGTAGCCTTTGTACTCATGGCTGCTTCTTCATGATGCTCGTAAATGCAACGGTCTATTTAATAATAATCTCAATATTTAATTCCTATCTCTTTAAAAAAATCTATTAACTCAAGGCATTTTAATCCAAACATGGAAGATATTGCCGGGATTCTATTTTGAGTATTTTTTTCATCCGCAACAATGATTGCTTCTTCACACAGGCTGAGAGCTATCACCCACGGATCAGCCCACTTTGGTTTATTAATCTCATTTTCCCAATAGTTTTTATCATACTTCGTTTTGACTTCCTGGAGTTTTTGGATTTGACATTCATCTATATCCTTGAATATCTCCTTGTTACTTTTACACCAATCATAGATTTTATCTTTTCCAATTTCGATCTCGCCATAGACTTCCAGGGGCGCTATCAATTCTCCATTGGTTACCATGCTTTCCAATTTGCTCCAAATTGATGGGAATACATCTCTCCGGAAAGGCTTGAGATTTATTAAAGAGCTTGTATCAATGCAATATACTTTTTTCGGGAATAATTCCGGTACTCGGGGCATTCTAAATTACCGCTCGACAAATTTTTCCGTATATTTTGCTTTCAAACTTAAGATATCCATTACCTCAGAATAGGAAATTTTACCGGACCGATAAGCATTGGCCGCCTCTTTTACAACTAAATTTCCAACGCGATTCTGAAATACTTTATCCCAATCTCTGCGGCCAAACTGTTTTCCTTTTATTTTCTTTTCACCCTCCTTCTTGAAGTCTTCATATCTTTCCTTGTGGATATACCCTAACCAGAGAAGTCTAAGCATAATCACCTGTTTGCTCACACCATAAATCTCGGAAAGCTCTGAAATTGTGCTTTCATCCAATTGCGTAAATTTCCTATACTCTTCCTTTAAGTCATCTAAAGGGACAAGGAATTCTGCTGAGAACAAATTACAGCTTGCTTCTATGTCTCCGTCCTTTTGCTCAATCTCGATTGAGCATATACCGGAGGTTTTTTTCAGTAGGTGATATACTTCGTGGAAAAGAGAAAATAATTTTATCGATGGCTTGTCTTCCTCATTTAAAACAACGATAGAGATATCGGCAGAAACACTAAAGCCTCGAACGTCTTCAGCCTTTAGAGGCAATTCTATGATTGATATTGAAAATGTTTCTTCCAATACCTTTTTGTAATGCGTTAAAAGTTCCTCCGGTTTCTTCTCTTTCAACAGATCGACTTTCAATAATTGTCTGAATTCCCGTGCCAATTCGTCAGGTTTTAATGTCTCTGGAAAATCTGGAATCTGACTTCTTTTATCAGTTAACTCGGCTAATTTATTAGCAATGTAATAAGCCCTTCTCTCAGCTATATATACCTGTGGGGTCAATCTTCTTTCACGATTTATTCTATAGTCAGTTAGTGCAGGCATTACAGGGAGCGTATCTGTAAAAAATGCAGCAAGGGAACGGTGATAAATATCAGCCAATTTTTTTATTTGAGTCAAGGTAAATGAGGCAAGTCCTTCCTCGACTTCCTTCACTTTAGTAACGGTGGTCTTAATCTTTTTTGCTATCTCCTCAACCGTATATCCAGAACTTTCGCGGAGTGTTTTCAGCACGTCAGGATTAACTTTTATTTCCGGACTTTTTGCCATTCTTATTTATCTCCTTCTATATCTTTATCTCAATCTACCTTTGCTCTATAATGTGCCAGCATTTTTTCTTAGAAATCTTCTTTTATCTGTTCCATCGAGATAATTTTAGAAATTAGCACCCAGATATCTTGCAGTGCCGAGGATTTTGATTTATAAATAGCCTCAACTATGGTTATCATTTTAGGAACTTGGCTTTCCTCTTTCACAATAATATACTTTACGTCTTTAGGCTCAAAAAGAAGTCTTTTGGTTTGTAATATTTCCCTGTACGGTTTCATTTGTGCGATGTTCAAAAAAAAATTCTTTGGCACTACAGGTGTATAATCCCTTTCCCCCATCGTATTTGTTGGAAGAAATCTCCACTCTCTTTCATCATAGAATCGCACAGTTCTCTTTAGGTATCGATTCTTACGCCACAATCGTCCTTCGTAAGGCTTCATGAATTCGATAAATTTCAAATAGTTTTCTGGTAAAACATGACGACCCACACGACAAGTTTGTCTCTTATCTATGATTTCTTTCATCATGTTAGATAAAAATATTTCTGATAAAGAAGCGGGGTAGGTATAAAGAACGGGATTGATTTTATTCTGCATAGCCCAACTTTTTTTACGCAGACCTATTACATAATTGCCATAAATACCAGCATGATTTTGGACTTGTGAAAGAGGAATATCACAAAAGCAAACCATTGGTATAGCCACTTCATAATCCACTCGCATAACAAGTGACCAGTCCTCCAAACAATAATTAGGATAAAATCCATTAGTTAAAATACCTTTTAACCTTTCAAGGCTATTTGTAAAGTGAAATACGGTATTTGCACTTAATGTCATAACTCTTTTCCCCCCTCCACAATCGCAATCTCTTCCGGCGTGAGGTCATAGAGGGCATAGACCAGCTCATCGATCTGGCGTTCATATTCTTTGACTTTAGCTTGTTTGGCGGGGTTTTCTAAATAGTCATCTCCCGCTGTTATCGCTAAATTTTTCTCCACAAGATCAGACAAGGCATTTTGCTGTGATTTGGGGATTTCGGGTATTGGTATTTGGCTTATTTCTCTTTCACTGATACGAAGATACCCACCGGCTAACGCAAGAGAGCTAAAAAAATATTTATACCAGAATGAAATCAATGCACTATTAAGTAAAGCCAACATAACTTTCAGGGGAAGTTTATTTTGTGAGTCACTCAAAATTATTGTGGTAGATTTTCCGGCTAAAAACTCACCTTTATCGTAAGCGCACTCCAATTCTTTTGTCATGCCTCCAATTATGATTTTTTCTGAGTTTGCTTGTTTTAATCGTTGCGGGTTTACAGTCTGCAAATCCTCATCTTGCAGTACGGGCTTGCGATAAGACGTTTTTATGTATTGAGTTTTTTGTTTGCCCCACAAGATCAAATACCGATCAATAGTGCCAGTGTTGCACAATTTTTTATATCGTCTTTCCGGGGTCTTAATTTCTCTTATGTACTTTTTGAGTTCGTAAGCCTCACTTACGGTAGCGGCACCGGAAATTTTCTTGCAATATTTGCTCAATGGAGGAAAGTGGGAAAGTTTCAAAACTAACTCCAAGATTGTTTTTGGTGCAAGATATCTAGCCCAATCAGTGTCCTTATAAAATATTTGAGATGAAATCAAATTTTGCTCAGAAATTTCATCTAGTGATTTCATGGAAGTCATCGTTACTGGGTCTCCCCTTGGTTTGTTCTGAATAAGAAAAACAATAGGATAGACAGCCACTTCTTTAAAAACATCGACTTTTGAGAAATCTCTTATTTCCTTAACATCTTTCTCTAATAAAATTTTCCGTATTGTCTCGGCATATCTCGCTGCAATTAGTTTGTTCGGGACTATATAGGTTATAGCACCGTTGATTTTGAGTATCTGCATTCCTCTCTCAATAAAGATAATGAAGAGATCCCAATTCCCACTTGCCGATTTATAGATTGCAGAGTACGAGGCACGAGAATCTGGGTCAGTTCTAGTCATTGTTTCAGAATCGACATACGGCGGATTAGCTATAACAATATCAAATCCATCTTTTTCATGAAACACATCGCTAAAATAAACCTTAAAATCAAAATGCTCATCATTATTAGTAATCTCTTTAATCAGGTTTTTGATTTCGTGCTTGAGTGTTTCTTTCTTCCTCTGATTGGTTTCTACAAAATACTGCTCTTTCAGTTTTTCCAATGTCTTAATCTGATTGTGATGGAAGAGGGCATTAACCCCGAGGAGAGAATTACCGCAGACTATCTTGAAATCCAGATTGGGCAGGGGTTTAATATGCCTTATGTCTTCCTCATCAACAAATAGGGAAATCCACAGACGGAGTTTTGCTATTTCAACAGCGCTGGGGTCTATGTCAACTCCATAAAGGCAATTCTGGATTGCATGGCGTTTAAAGTTGTATGGGGTTCTCTCTTTGTTTTCATTAATATAAGTAGTAAGCGTTTCCCTTGCCCTGACGATTTCGTGCATCATTGCAACAGGGAAAGCACCTGAACCAATTGCAGGGTCGCAGACTTTGATTGATCTCAGGGCATCGTCAAAGAGTCTGGCATTAAGACGGATTGATTCAGGCATTCTATAGCTGTAATCTCGTGTTTCATATCCTTTTGCCTCAACCCTCCTGTCATGTTCAATTGCAGAAATACCATGTTTAATAAAAGACTCAATATTCTCTCTTGGAATTATTGTCTTTTGTTCAATCATGCCAAGCTGTTCAGGATCGTCATAGCCTATTAATTTCTTTTGAACTGCTTTTGGCGGAACAATATACTCTTTGCCTGAGTTGATCGCCTCATCAAGATAATTAATCAGGCTCTCCTGACACATATAGTGAACTATTTCACGAGGAGTGTAATATGTGCCTTTAGATTTCCGATCTTTAACCTCAAGCAGATTTTCAAACACCTTTCCAAGCATCTCGGGGTCAACTGCTACCTCTTTTTCGAGAGGCTCGTCTTCCTTAACGGTGAAGTTGTAACGGTCAAAGACATCGAGGATGCCTGTGCCTATATCTCCTTCTTTTGTTTTTATCTCGTTCGAAAACAATTCATTTGGTAAAAGGATATCTGTATGTACCCAGTCGTAATTGTTGATGGGATCAAAGAGGCCACCATTCAAAAAAGGAATCTTACAATTAAACCTACTATAAAAGTCTTCGGTCCTTTCAGAGGCCAATGCTTCATAAAAAAGAGGTTCGAGAATGTCATTAAAGAAGTTCTTATAGTCCGCAATCTTTTTTTCAGAAAGAATACGTAGAAAGTTCTTTGGGCCAGTCCCCCAATCTGCGTCACGCTCAACCCCAAACCATCCTTTTTTCTGCAAAAAATAGAGAAATACAATCTGTCCCAATAACTTCTTAACAAAGTCAATAGTGTTAACACCCCTTTTGGTAAAGTCATCTTTTATCTTGATGTCATTTTCGACTATATCATCGAGGGCATCTTTAGTTCTGAGGAAAAGCTTACGATATTTTTCAAAAAATTCTTTTGTAACCTTTTCAATACTGAAGGCATCTTCCATCTCATTAAGAGAAGGATTATGTTCATCATTGAGCAGGAGGGGAACAAGGCGGCTCTGCGCTGTGTGGCTGTTTTCATTCTTGCCCACTAAAAATGAATAGCGCTTTGCAGGTGTGAATTCTTCCTTTGCCTTGATGGTTCCTTTAAGGGTTTCGGTTAATTTGTACTCCATCTTTACGAAAGAGAACCGCCAGTCTTCTTCGTTCGGTGATACAAAAGCAATAAGGCCAGCATCTTTTTGCCCACGGTCTTTAAGATACCGTGCTATAAAATTGCGTTGAGTTGTACGAGCCTTATCAAGAGTTGTATCCTTCTGAAGGTAAGCGATGAGGATGTCTATTTTCTTATCTTCTTGATCTGTATATGTACCAATGCGTTCATATGTCTTTATATGGTCAGTAAAAATTTCAGGGATATATCCATGAACATGAAAAGCTTTTGATTCGTCAATTCTTTTGAGAAGATTTTTTGACAAATAAATAAAATGAGATTTATCAAACGGATTTTGGAATGTGTCCTGGACAAGTCTTATGGCTGTATCTCTGTCCATGCTTATTTTTCGCTATCTTTAATAATACAAATCTGTTCTATCTCATTAAGAACATCTGATAGTTCTATCTGCTCGGACTCTACAATACTTCCTTCTTTTATATGCTTATGATGTGGAAAGGTTTTGTTTTCTCTTGCTCTTGGGTCAGGGGCATTATCGTACCTAAAAATGCTATTAGACCCTTCACGATAGTTATAAGCATACTTATATTTTTCTATTCCTTTATCAGTGCTCTCAATGAACTCTTTGAAGTTGAGGATGGTTCCGTTTCTAAACTCTATCTTTCCGGATATGAAGGCAATTTCAGAAGATTTTTTGTCAATATTCAAATTGTAGCTTGCTATGATTGAAGAGGAATTGATCAGTGCTTCTAACTTTGAGATATACTCATTTATATTCAAAAACGATCTCCTCAAGAGATTTTAGCTTTTCCTGCAATCTTTTAAGGGTCTCGATCTCTCCTTCCCATTCAATAAGCTCCATGTCGTCTACTCTACCGTAAAAAGAACCCCTGTCAAACTCACCATACTTATTTTCAAAATCCTGTAGTTTTGATAGAGTTCTCTGCACCGCCCTTTTGAGCATCTCGATTTCCGTATGTATGGCGTTCTTTATCTTCCTTTTTGTCCAATCATTGTCTGTTTCTACGGTCAGTTTCGTCATTTTTATCACCCCCTTTAAAATCTATCTTATCATACCAGATATTCTGAAAGTATCACCTCTCTTGGTCCGAATGTTTGGGCTGCACTTTCTGAAATATATTCTTTTAAGAATTCAGACGGGATACTTTTTTGCAGTATCGCTACCAGTCTTAACGGGTTTAACCCTTTTTTAAGTTCTCTATTCACTTCCTGGAGTGCTTTCTTTGCGGTCTGTTTTGGTATACCCCCTTCTTCAAGTTGCTTTATTATCTGTCTAAGATAAAGCTCCTGCTCCTCGGTAAGCTGTCTGTAATCCTTTACTGCCTTCAAGATTTTCAGAAGCTCACTTGCACTCTCCCTGCTTGCCTTTATTTTATGTTCGGTTATCTCCTCGGTTGTGGCAAGCACAAAAGCCTTTTTGTTCTTTTCCAGTAACTCGTAAAAATCACCGCCAAGTTTTTTACGCTCTGTTTTTGCATCTGCCTCCAGTATCTTCGCTGCTGAGATGAAATCAACTTCCTCTGGTTCTTCTTTACCCACAAGGAAAAACTTCTGAAGCTTACCTTTGCGGAAATATGTAAGGAGCCTGTTCGCATTACCATCACGCTGTCTTGCTGTTCGAGCCTTTTTAGGTAGTTGCTTGATCTTGGCAAACAGGTCAGGGTCGTTATCTCGTATATTTTTTATTATTTGAAGATACTTGAGTGAGCTTTCTTCATCCTCATCCTCACCGGTAATTGTCTTCTTTGAGATCAATCGGTTGAATAATTCATGAGATTCTATTATTTCTCCTTCGGTAAGAAGACGTGCATCTGTACCAAGCATTGTGATAAAGGCATAGATTTTTGCCTCTGCGGCCTCTTTGAGCTTTATCTGGTCATTTGATTGCTTTGTCGGGAAGAAGTTGAACGTATAAATTTTATCAAAATCAGTGTCAACACGATTGACACGACCAACCCTCTGCATTAGCCTTGTGGGATTCCATGGGATATCGTAATTAATGACCACGTTTGAACGGTGAAGGTTGACGCCTTCAGAAAGAACCTCAGTTGAAACAAGCATCCTGTATTCATCTTTTGGGGAACGAGCTCGTGCATCGAAATTCTCAATAACCCTGTCACGGGTAAGTGCGCTTGATTCTCCGGTAAATGTGAGTATTCCTTCGGTAAATTTCTTTTGAAGCTCTTGAGATAGATATTCGGCCGTTTCTTTTGACTCGGTAAAGACGATTAACTTGTTCTTTTTTAAAATAGGCTTATCGGAAAGGATGTCAATAAACTTAAATAGCTTTGGGTCTCGCCTGATACTACGCCATGAACTCTGAATTCCTTTCAAAAGATTCAAGTCGTGTTCAAGAACCTGTTTGAATTCTTTGCTGAAGTCCTTTGATGGAAATTCTTTGGCCTTATCTTCATCAATAAGTCTTTGAACTGCCTTATCATCTCCATTTTCAAGATGTTCAAAAATTTTATTAATATGTTTTTTACTGACATAGACCTTCCCCTTTTCAAATTCTTCCAGAAATCTTGTATACGAAATGATAAAACGGTCAATGGTATTCCTGAAGGCATGGAAGCTGCTTTCAAGGCGCTTGACGAGAAGAATTTTCATAAAAGCGCCCATGTTCTCCTGTGACTGTTTCTCTAACTGATCTATAATCTTCTCTCCTCTGTAATACAGCAAAGGTTTATAACGGGCATATTTAAATTCCTGTACAATTAACTTGATTGTTGCATTAAAAATTCTGTCCTCTTCATCATTGAATTCGTAATATACTGGTTCGGGATCAACTACTTCGGGAAACTCGAGATTTTGTCTTTTGAGGTCTTCACCGTAATACTTTTCAACTTCTGTACGTGTTCTTCTGACCATTAAATATTTAAGGACATTCTCCCTTATTTCTTTGGCGTTTTCTTTTGCTGTCCTGATATAAAGGTTTGTATCTTTCTGTCTGTCTAAACCTTTAATCTTCTTTTCAAGCCTTCCAAAGAATGATTTCAGATCAGGAACATTTGGAATTGTGCTCTTCCTTTCTTTCTGGAAGAGTTTTAGCTGGCTCAGTATATCTCGCGGAGTATTATTAAGAGGTGTGGCTGTGACCAGTGCAATCCTTTTACCACGAGTGATTTGGGCAAGCTTTTCATATGTTATATTTGTTTCTGTTCTGAACCTGTGTGCTTCGTCAATAAAGATGTTCTTATATTTTTCAGTACCACGCCTTATTAAGTGATCTAATTTTCCTATGGATTCAAAATCAGCATGTACCCTAAAGTCTGAGAACACATTTGGCCAGGAACCTGGATTGTTCTTATCGAGGAGGACGGGAGGCGCAATGACTAATGTCCTTCCTTCAAGCTGATTGGCAAGTAAAGCTGATATATATGTTTTGCCGAGTCCAACTACATCAGAAATAAAAACACCGCCGTATTCGTTAAGGATCTTTTTAGCATTAATAACCGCCTGCTCCTGATATTCCAGCTTCTTGAAATCAACGGGCACATATTTATAAAAGATCTCATCGGGCTGGATTATCTCATCTCTGAAGTATTCATATAGAAACTTTAGGTACAGTTGATAGGGTGTTATTGTATTATTAAGCCATGTCCTTGTCTGGATCGTCTCACTATATTTATCGCTTACGTCAACTGCGTATCTCCATAATTCATTGAACTTCTGTAAGGCAAAATCATAATCAGCTCTGTTTTTAAGCTCCACATTAAATTCCAGATTATCGACCAGTCCAGCCTGTGTGAAATTACTTGAACCTGTGATGACTCTTCCTATATCACGGTCACCTTCAATAAAGGTCATAATATATAGTTTTGCATGTATGTTTTGAGATGGATATGCCTTAATCTCCAGTTTTCCGCTCTTTATCCATTCAAGAAATTTTGTGACACCTTCTTCAATCTCTCTACTATCTTCTGAATTTTCCATTTCCTGCATGATACCTTCTGAAAATTGCTCTTTTACCTCTGCATGCGAAAACTGGAAGGTCTGCTGAAATGAAGAACGTGATTGACTAATGAGTTCTAAGGTCTCTTTATTGGTACTGATACCAATAAGGATTCTGATCTTTTCAGTATTTTCTAAAGATTTATAGAGCGCATAGAAACCACTTGTAAAGAAATAGCCCACTAATACATCAAAGAGTTTTGTATCCTTTATAAGAATCTTGAATCGGTCGAGGAGATTTCTATCAGGCTCGTTGGTTATGAAGGTTAGATCTGTAATTATTGGCTTCTGTTTTATAGCATACTTTTCAGGCATAGAGTAAGGTAGCAGGATTCTTGACAATTTTCAAGGATTTAACAGTTTTTCCGCTCAAATTCTTTCGGGGCTTGGCCGAGGCTTCTGAAGCTCGTCATTCTTTACAAGCTCAATCTATTATGGTAGTTTAGTAACTAAATTATAGTAATTACCTCCATGTCGCATATCCGGGTCGCATATCCGGATTTTGCAATCTGGCTCAG
>Ga0315282_10013925_pt1 | contig 12046 bp, 11 predicted proteins | sample YL17G07_20_MG_FD_203693 | JGI IMG/M metagenome (GOLD analysis project Ga0315282, IMG submission 203693) | Sediment microbial communities from Yellowstone Lake, YNP, Wyoming, USA - YL17G07_20 | ecosystem: Environmental > Aquatic > Freshwater > Lake > Sediment | place: USA: Wyoming | collected... | reverse complement strand
CCCAGAAGTTCATACCGAAGGACTGACCGCCAAGGAAGGAACGCCCCCCTACCCCCCTCTTGAACGAAGAGGGGGAAAACAACTCAACGAAAGGAACCTGACATGCACCCAAAGGGCATTATAACGTGTGCAGTGCTATTCGCCGCTGCTTTCGCCGCCGCGGCCGCAAGAACGGCCGAAGAGAAGGCGCCGCTCAAGCACCGCTTCATGGCCTACGATGAAGGCCGCGCCATACTCCAATACGTGGACGAACGCGATCCCGCCAAGGACTGGAAAATACCGCTGCCTCATGCCATCCGCGATTTCCAGTGCATCGGGAACAAGAAGGTCATCGTCGCGCAAGGCTTCGGCTACTCGGTGTACGACCTCGAGACGAAGAAGCTCGTTGAGGACGTCAAGCCCCAGGGCGTGGGCGGCGTGATGTCGGCCCGGCGCCGCGCGGACGGCGCCACGGTGCTCGGCGCCAACGCCGCCAACGGCGTGCAGGCCATCGAACTGGACAAGGACAACAAGGTGACGCGGAAGGCAACCTTCCCGGGCGTCAAAACGCTGCGCATGCTCCGCCTCGCCGCGGACGGCAACGTGCTGCTGGCGGAAGAGAGGGGCCTGACCGAAGCGGCCTTCGACGCACAGGACCCCAACGGCGGCAAAGTCGTGAAGAGCATCCCCCTGCCCCACGACAGGAACGCCTTCATGGCGCTGAAGACCGACGACGGCGGCTATCTCGTCGGCGGCGGCTTTGCGAAGGCGCTCTTCGACTTCGGCCCGGACGGCAAGTTGCGCAGAGAACTCACGCTGAAGGGTCAGCCCGCGGCGGCGGGGCCGCTCTTCTTCGCCGGTTTCCAGGTCCTGAAGAACGGGAACATTGTCTGCTGCAACTGGACGGGCCACGGCCCGCAGGACAGCGCCAAGGGCTGGCAGTTGGCCGAATTCGCGCCGGACGGAACGCTGGTGTGGCACTGGCACAACCCCGAACGTGCGGGAACGCTCGTCAACATCGCCGTTCTCGATGACCTCGACGAAAACGCGTTCCTGGACGACAGCAGCGGGGTGCTCAAGGCCGTGCAGCCCAAGTAGCGGACTTGCCCAGAGCATCCAGGGCAGGCAGCGCGTTGCCATCGTTGTCGAAGAAGGACCTGCCGTCGAAACCCCCGAGGTTCGTGCCGGGCAAAGGCTGGTACTCCGTTCCCCACCAGAAAATGCCGATGCCCCTGCCGTCCGGCACGCTCTTCACCACCTTGGCCAGTTCGGCGATGAACTGCACCTGGCCCTCCTTGCCCGGGTTGATGCCGACGATGGGCTTGAGCGGCTTGCCGTCCCACTCCTTCTCGATCCACGGGAAGGCCGTCTCGGCAACAAGCACCGGTTTGCCGTAGTCCCGAGCGGCGTTGGTCAGGCAGGTGCGCAGGTTCTCGAGCGTGCCGTGCCAGAACGGGTAGTAGCTCTGGCCGATGATGTCGAACTCGACCTGCTGCCGAGCCAGGTTGTCGAAGAACCACTTCGTGGTATTCCAATCGCCGCCGCGATCAATGTGGACGATGATCTTTGGGGCCGGAGTGCCGGCCGCTTCCTTGATGCCGCGGCTGGCAGCCTTCATCAGCCGGCCAAGCTGCGCCCATTGTTCGGGTTTCTCGAACTTGCCGCCGACCCGGCCATCGGGCCACACCATGCCGGGCGTGATCTCGTTGCCGACCTGCACGAAGTCGGGCATCGCGCCGGCCTGCTTGAACGCGGCGATGCAGTCGCGGTTGTACTCGTACATCCGCTGTTCGAGCTGCTCGAAGGACAGGTCCTGCCACGCCGCCGGCTTGGTCTGCTTCCCCGGATCGGCCCAGGAGTCCGAGTAATGGAAGTCGAGCAGGAACTGCAGGCCGGCCTTCTTGACGCGCACCGCCAACGGCACTGTGTAGTCGAGGTTGTTGATGCTGTCGTAAGGCTTCTTCGTCGCCTGCTCGGCGCTGCTGGTGAACAGCCGCAGGCGCATGCAGGTGATGCCGTGGTCTTTCAGGAGCGCGAAGGGATCCTGAAGGAACTTCCGGCCGCCATCGCGGTAGACCTTCCCTTGCGATTCGAACAGCGCCACGTGCGAGAAGTCAACGCCGGCGATGAAACCGCCCGGCTCCGCTGCCGGCACGGCGGCAGTGGACACTGCCAGGAATACGGCTCCCGTGCTCAGGGATCGCAGCATCGTCCGCTCCGTTGCGGAGGGCCACAATACGGAAAACGCACAGGAGGCGAAAGGAGAAAACGGCGGCGCGTTGCGCCTTTCACTGCCGCGGAATCCGTATACCATGCCTCGCTGCCGTCAGGGAGAACCACAGCATGACGTCTCGTCTGCCGGACTCGCGCACCGCGCTCTACCTCGTGTACCGCGGGCATGCACTCGCGCCGCTCTTGCTGGCCGCGCTCCTGTTGTGCTGCGCGCCACTTCGTGGTGTGGCACACGCGGCGGCGGAGACTCCGTGCATTGATCTCATCGCGTTCGGCGACACCAGGCTGCGGTGACAGTGCCGCCGCTGACGACCGTGGTGCTGTATCTGGGCAAGTGAAGGGGCGGGGAATCGAACCCCGAACCAACGGATTAAAAGTCCGTTGCTCTACCGATTGAGCTACCCCTTCACCACCAACGCGGACGATCATCGTATTGCCGCGCTGGCGGTATTCAACCGCAATCAGGTGGCGCACGCTATCGCTCCCGGTGCTCCTACCGCTTCCCAACGCTTCCCTCCCGGCGAAAAGCGGTTACAGTAGAGGTATTCGGAACCAGTGGAGCGAGGCACACCATGGACACCGCATCTGAACCCCGCAATGGCAGTACGACGCGCCGGCGCTTCCTCAGTGGCATGGCGCTGGCTACCACGATTGCCGTTGTCCCGCGGCACGTGCTGGGAGGCCCCGGCCAGAAGGCGCCCAGCGACAAGCTCAACCTTGCCGGCATCGGGCTGGGCGGCCAGGGCCAGTGGGACATGCAGCAGGTGACCGGCGAGAATATTGTGGCCTTGTGCGATGTGGATGACCAGCATGCCGCCGGCGCGTACAAGCGGTTCCCCACTGCGAAACGCTACAAGGACTTCCGGAAAATGCTGGACGAGCAGAAGGACATTGACGCCGTCATCGTCGCCACGCCGGACCACAACCACGCCGTGGCTTCCATGGCGGCCGTCAAAGCGGGCAAGCATGTGTACTGTGAGAAGCCGCTCACGCACACCATCCACGAGGCGCGCGTGCTGGCGAAGGCGGCTGCCGAAGCCAAGGTCGCAACGCAGATGGGCAATCAGGGCATGGCGTTCGACGCCAACCGTCTGATCAAGGAGTGGCTCTGGGACGGCGCGATCGGTCCGGTGCGGGAAGTGCACGTTTGGTCCGACCGCCCCACGCATGCCGGCAAGAGGAATCTGTATTGGGCCCAAGGCATCGAACGCCCCAAGGACACGCCGCCCGTCCCCGACACGCTCGACTGGGACCTGTGGCTTGGGCCGACGGCTGAGCGGCCCTATCATCCGGCTTATGCGCCGTTCGTCTGGCGAGGCTGGTGGGACTTCGGCACGGGCGGCATCGGCGACATGGGTTCGCACAACATGGCGCCGGTCTTTGCCGCACTCAAGCTGACGGCGCCGACGTGCGTCGAGTCGAGTTCGACGCCGGTCTATCCGGACTCGCTGCCGTTGGCCTGCGCGATCCACTTCTCGTTCCCCGCACGCGCTGAGATGCCGCCTGTGGCGCTGCACTGGTACGATGGCGGCCTGATGCCGCCACGGCCGGAAGGCCTGGAAGACAGCCGGACGCTGAGCCGCGAAGACGGCGCGATCCTGATCGGCGAGAAGGGCGTGATGTTGATAGAGGGATGGGGCGGCAGCAGCGTCAGACTGGTCCCTGAGGAGAAGATGAAGGCGTACAAGCGCCCCGACAAGACGCTGCCGCGTTCCATCGGCCACCACAAGGAGTGGCTCAAGGCCTGCCGAGAGGGCACGCCGACTGAATCCAGCTTTGCTTTCGCCGGTCCTCTGACGGAAGCTTTGCTGCTGGGCCTGGTCTCCGTGCGCCTTGGCGGCAGGAAACTCTACTGGGATAGCGCCAATCTGAAGATCACCAACGACGCTGAGGCCAACAAGTACCTGCACTACGAATACCGCAAGGGCTGGACACTGTAGCGGAGGGTGGCCCAACACGTGGCCCGCTTCCGTGCCGTTGCCCTTGAGAACCCGGTACGCGAACAGGTGTGCTCAGCGTCTCATTCCCGCGGCAAGCGGTACAGGGTCAGGCGGCCGTTGCTGATGCCGACCACGGACTTTCCGTCGGGCGACCGGAGAAAGGCTGTCTCAAGCGGGCCCGTGCGGACGCCGCTTGCCGAGTGGCTGCCGACTCCGGGGTAGAGTATGAGGCGGGGAGCGCCAACGCTGGTCAGGATGAGCCGGTCGTAACCGCGACCGTGAATGCCGTAGTGCGCATAGAACCCGCAGCGTACGACAAGCCAATTCCCGCACTGCGCCACCGGCTCGATGGAGTCGCTCACCAGGACCTTTCCGGAGTCCATGGGCAAGCGGCAGTTCGGATAGTCTCCTACGGCCGCCGCGTACATCTCGCGGAATGCTGCCGTCACGTCCACTCGAATGCCTTGGCGAGCAGGCGCCGCCTCTTTGCTGTCGGGTGCTGCCTCAATCGTCAGTTCCTTCTTGCCCACCAGTTGGGGAATGCTCTCAATGGGCTGGTACGCCTTGCGTTGCTTCACAGCATCGAGGTCGAGATCGTTCAGCGTGAGTCTCACGTTCCTGGGTGCCGCGGCCCTCTCTTTCTGGAGAGCTTCAAGGTCGGGGAACTGCTTGACCTGCAGCACCGCTTGTTGCTTCACCCCCCAAGCGACGGCGGATCTGGCCGCGAGGTCCTCGTTGGGACCGTATTGGGCCACATAGACTGTGGCCAGATCGTTGTCCGCGGCGAGCACGCCCATTGACCACCGGAACATGGCCGCTGTGCCGGGCTGCTGCTGACGCAGCGGTACCAGGCCGAGGGACTCCACCTTCCCGCTCGTGGTGTCGGCCGCCCGCAGTTCACTGGCCTGTGAGTTCCCTTTCGGCAGCACTGCATAGACGAAGTGGCGGCCATCGTACGTGAACGCGCCGCCGGTGTACGCGATCTCGCCGAGGGCCAGAGGCTTGCTGCTGTCGTCCTCCGCCGCCGCCCGGGCGTCCAGCGGCGTTACGAATCGGCTTGAGACGGCACACAGCAGCACAACGCAGGCGAAGCTGGTCCTGGTTCTGAGAAGCATATCCGGTTCTCCTTCCTCCGCCCCTGTGCCACTGCTCCGCTTGTCCCGCAGTGCCGTCACCTGCGACTGAACCGGCTAGGCTTCTGACCACCCAAGAAGTTCCGTACCGCCGCGATGGCCGAAGCACTCCTCTTGATGCCGCGCAAGTTGCGGGCGCACGCACAGCGGCACTTCGGATCAGAGAGCGTGCGCTGCACGCCAGGCCGTGGGCGACGATACCTGACGCCGCCTCCTGCCCCCGCTGGCGCGTCCGCCACGTGTGTTCAGCGCGGCAGTGACTATCATGTCGCGGCATTATCGTCTTGGCCTGCGGAGAGCAGCTTCGCATCCAGGCTCTTCAGCTGGGGTAGCGACAGGCCCGCGATTCCCTGCATGTCGCCGCACATGCCGGCGAGGCCCTTGATCACCTGGTCAACCTGCTTGTGGCGTTTGGCCCATCGTCGTTCGGTATCGGCCTTCTCCTTGGCCAAGTCGTGCTGCATCTGCAGGAAGGGTTCGACCATCGCCTCGACGCGCTGCTTGAACTCCGGGCCGCAGAGGTATTCGTAAAGCCGCGCCTTCTTGTCCTGCACGCCAGCCAGGGAGGCCTTGGCGCCGGCCACCTGGATCAGGCCGGCACGCAAGGCGGAGGCCAGGCCCGCGGCGCAGGCGAAGTCCGTCACCCAGACGCCATTGACACAGCCCAGGTTGCTGAGCGTTTTGGGCAGCGCGACGGACACCAACGCTGCAACCTCGGCCTTGACCTCGCGCTGGTCCCCCTTCAGCTTGCCGATCCAGCCGTCGCTCCAGTTCCTGGTCCGCTTGGATTCCCAGATGATCGTCCCGCAGTACTGGCCGGTCCGCGTGAGCACCAGTTGCAGTGCGTCAGCGCCCTTCATGCCCTTTGGCACCGGCTCGATCCGGTCTTCGGGGAACGCCTCGCGCAGGAGCGCCTCCAGCTCCAGCTCGGCGACCTCGCCCTGGAGCTGCTGGGAGCCCTGTTCGAGCTTTTGTTTCATCTCGTCAAGCTGCTTGCTCATGTCGGAGATGGTCTTGTCCTTCTCCGCGTCTTTGAGCCTGTGCGCCTCGTCGGCGCGCGCCCGCGCCTGATTCTCGATGGCCTGCCGTTCAGCCGCCAGCTTCCGCGCTACCTCGAGCTCCAGCGCCTGCTTCTGCTCCCTCAACTCGCGCTGCTGTTTCCGCAGTTCCAGCTCCATCTCCTGGGCTTCGGCGAGCTTGTGCTTCTTCTCCTCAAGCTGGTTTTCCAGGTCCTTGAGCGAGAGCGCCGTCTCCTCACGAACCTTGCCCAGGGCTTGCTGCTCGATCTTCTTCCTGCTGGCTTCGACTTGCTGCTTGACCAGTTCGGCCACCGCCCGCTTGTCGTTCTGCACCTGCTGAGCCTGTGCCGCCAGGTCCGCCTCCTTGCGCGCGAATGCCTCGTCCTTGGCGCGGTCCTTGGCCTCCTGTTCCCGTCGCATCTGTTCTCGAATGGGCTGGGCGATGGCCTCAGTGAGGGGGATCTCTTTCTTGCAGTAGGGGCACAAAATAACCTGGTCAGCCATGGCGCTTGTCCCTCCTTCGCCGGCCCCATTCTTCCGCCGACGCGCGCAATCCACAATCGCCGATCCTGTTTCGCCGCGCGCCTTGCTCCTTGTACTTTACACAGCCGCCCGGCTCCCGATAATCCCGGCACAGGAAACGAGGTCTTACCGTGGCTGAAGGCGTGTACTCCAACGGCCTGCCTCATCCGCCGCTGGCGCTGCGGGTGCGCGTGGCCATTGAGCTTGGCGTGCTGGCGGTCGCGAGCACGCTGCTGCTGGTCTTCCTGCCGCGGGAAATGCGCAACACCGCCACCTACGTCTGCCTGGCGCTGGCAGGGCTGGGCCTGGTCGGCTTCGCCGCCCGCGAGACGAGGGAGCGCATCTGGGGCCCGCCGGAGTCGGCGGACTTCGACCGGGTCAGGCGCTGCGCGCTCAGCATGACGGCGCTCACCGGCCCGCCCATCGTGCTCTTCCTGTTCTTCGGCGCGGCCGCGCGCTACTGGGACTTCTGGCTGCCGTCCGGCGCGTGCTCGATGTTCAGCCTGAATTTCCTGATCGCCCTGGTGTGCTACCTGCCGTGGGCGCTGCTGCAGCAGACCCTGTTCCAGTTCTACCTGCTGGGCCGCCTGCGGGCGCTGCTGCCGTTCGCGTCGGCGTTCACGCTGTCGGCGCTCAACGGCGTGTTCTACGGGCTGGTGCACCTCCCGAACCCGTGGGTCACGAGCGTGACGATCATCGGCGGGATATTCTGGAGCTACTCGTACCACCGCGACCGCTACGTGCTGCCGATCGCCATATCGCACGCGGCGCTGGCGTCCACGTTCTACTACTGGATCCTGGGCAAGGACCTGGTGGCGGAGATGGCGCAGAAGTTCGGGCACTAACGGCTGTTGACGAAAATCGCCGCCCGCGTATGGTGGACTCGTTCCGTTGAGACTGGTTTGGGTCAAAGCTGCGTGCAGCTTGCATCCTGGGGGAGGGCTAGAACGATGGCACGACCTGTTACGCTGTTCACGGGGCAGTGGGCCGATCTGAAGCTCGAGCAGATCTGCGAGAAGGCGAAAGCCTTCGGCTACGACGGCGTGGAACTGGCCTGCTGGGGCGACCACGTGGACGTCCAGAAGGCGGCCGCCGACAAGGCCTACGCCAAGTCCCGCAAGGACATCCCGGCAAAGTACGGCCTGAAGGTGTTCGCGATCTCCGCGCACCTGGCCGGCCAGTGCGTCTGCGACAACATTGACGCGCGCCACAAGTCCATCATCCCGGACCGCATCTGGGGCGACGGCAATCCGGAAGGCGTGCGCCAGCGCGCCGCCGCCGAGATGAAGCTGGCCGCGCAGGCCGCCAAGAACATCGGCGTCTCCGTCGTCAACGGCTTCACCGGCTCCTCGATCTGGCACCTGCTCTACAGCTTCCCGCCGGTCTCGGCGGAGATGATTGACGCCGGCTACCTGGACTTCCGCAAGCGCTGGCGGCCGATCCTGAACGAGTTTGACAAGTGCGGCATCAACTTCGCGCTGGAAGTCCATCCGACCGAGATCGCCTTCGACATCGCGTCGGCCGAGCGCGCGCTGAAGGCTGTGAGCAACCACAGGCGCTTCGGGTTCAACTTCGACCCGAGCCACCTCGTCTACCAGAACGTCGGGTACGTGGCGTTCATCCGCAAGTTCGGCCCGCGCATCTTCCACGTCCACATGAAGGACGCCTACATGTCCAAGCGGCCGTGCGAAGCCGGCGTCTTCGGCGGGCACATCAACTTCGGCGACCCGCGCCGCACCTGGGATTTCCGCAGCCTGGGCCGCGGCAGCATCAAGTTCGAGGAGATCATCCGCGCGCTGAACGACGTCGGCTACCGCGGACCGCTCTCCGTCGAATGGGAAGACGGCAAGATGGACCGCGAACACGGCGCGAAGGAAGCCTGCAGGTTCGTCAGGGAGATTGACTTCGAGCCGAGCGCCATCGCCTTCGACGCGCAGTTCGACAAGAAGAAACAGGCGAAGTAGTCATTGTTCATTTGTCATTGGTCAGTGGCAGCGCGGGCCGGGGGGAGACTCCGGCCCGCGCGGTTCGGTGTATTGCCGTACAGGAGGAAGCGCTATGACTGAGACCAGGGAAGTTTCACGCCGTGTTTTCCTGTGCAGGACCGCCGCAGGCGCGGCGGCTGCGGCGATTCCTTACGTGATCCCCGCTCCCGCGCTGGGCGCGGAGGAGAAGGCGCCGCCCGGCGAGCGCATAGGCGTGGCGCTGATCGGCTGCGGCGGCATGGGGCAGGGCAATCTCGCGGCCTGCGCCGGACAGCCGGATGTGGCGGTCACCGGGATCTGCGACGTGTGGAAGACACGCTGCGAGCAGGTTGTGGCCAAGCACAAGGCGAGCGCCAAAGCGTACCGCGACTACCGCGAGCTGCTTGCGGCGAAGGACGTGGACGCGGTCATCATCGCCACGCCCCCGCACTGGCACTGCCGCATAGCCGTGGACGCCTGCGAGGCGGGGAAGGACGTCTACATCCAGAAGCCGATGACGCTGCACCTGGCCGAAAGCCTGGCCGTGAAGAACGCGGTGAAGAAGCATAAGCGCATCAGCCAGGTCGGCACGCAGATCCACGCGGGCGAGAACTACCGGCGCGTGGTGGAGTGGGTGCGGTCGGGCAAGCTGGGCAAGATCAGCGTCGCGCGCACGTTCAACGTGATGAACCAGGGGCCGGGCGGCATCGGGAACGCGCCGAACTCCGACCCGCCGCCGGAGCTTGACTGGGAGATGTGGATCGGGCCGTATCCGATGCGGCCGTACAATCCGCTGATCGTCAGGAACGCCTACGAGAACTGCTCGTTCATGGAGTACAGCGGCGGCTGGACGCCGGGCATGGCGCCGCACATCATTGACCTGCCGGTGTGGGCGCTGGAACTGGGCTACCCGGCGGTCACGTTCAGTTCGGGCGGGCGGTACACCATCAAGGACGCCGGCGATTCGCCGGACACGCAGGAAGCCGTTTGGCAATACCCGGACTTCACCATGACGTGGATGATGTCCATGGTCAACAGCTTCGCTTTCGACTTTGGCCGGGGCGAGCCGGCGCGGCGGCTGGGCATCTACTTCCACGGCGTCAACGGCACGCTGTACAGCGACTACGGGATGCACAAGATCGTTCCGGAAGGCAAGCTGCTGAAGGATGCGGAGCCGCCGCCGAAGTCAATCCCGCCCTCGCCGGGGCATGAGCGCGAGTGGCTGAACTGCATCAAGAGCCGCGCTCAGCCGAGCTGCAACGTGGAGTACCACAGCAGGATTGACGTGGCGCTCGTGCTGGCGAACCTGTCGCTGAAGCTGGGGCGCTCGATACGCTTCGATGCGGCGACGGAGAAGATCGTGGGCGACGCGGAGGCGGCGAAAAAGAGCCAGCCGGAATACCGCGCGCCGTGGAAGTTCCCGGGGGAGTATCTGTGATTCGAGGACAAGGGGGATGACGCTTCTGCGAGATCCCTTTGGCGGATGAGTTTGGGACTGCAGGACCTGAATCCCAATGGAAGTTGTTCCTTCCGCTTGGTAGAATGCGGCATGAAATGGAGACGGTCTACCTCGAAACCAGCGTCATCAGTTATCTCGTCTCTGACCCGAGCCGCGATCTTGTTGTCGCTGGGCACCAGCAGGTGACGCGGGATTGGTGGGGCCGCAGGCGGCAACTCTTTTCCTGTTCCGTGTCCCAACAAGTGGTGGACGAGGCATCGAGGGGCAACCGAGAGCAGGTGTCCCGCCGCCTGGCGATTGTGCAGGCGTTGCCGAAGCTGCCCATAACGCCCGCCGTCAGCAATCTGGCGGCGGAGTTCCTGCGCTCGAGGGCCATTCCCGGGACTGCAGCCGGCGATGCGGTGCATGTGGCCGTCGCAGCCGTCGCGGGTGTGGATTACGTCCTGACCTGGAACTGCCGCCACATCGCCAACGCCCAGATTCTGCGGCGCCTGGCCAGTGTGTGCGCTCGCACTCACTACGCGCTGCCAACGGTATGTACGCCCGAGGAACTGATGGGAGGTGAGGTCGATGCTTGATGATCCAATCATCACCGAGGTACGGCGCGTTCGCGACGAACTCGCACACAGGTTCAACTACGATGTGAAAGCGCTGTGCGAGGATCTGATGCGGCGTCAGGGCAAGACAGTGACGCTTGCGGAGTTGCGCGCCGGCGCTGGCGCGGCGCTGCCATCTTCCGCGCGCCGCACTGCGCGCAGTCGCCACCGGCCCGGAACACGGCCGGGCGCACGAGCGGAGCAGCGCGCTGCAAGGGCGTGATACGACGCCGAAAACGTCGGCCGCGAACGGCGTTTGGCGGTGTGAGCCGGAAACACCCGCGTGTCATTTCTTTTTCAACGTCTCTTGAAGAAGAATCAGGTCAACGAGGTCGCCGCCTGACGCTCGTTGGATGGGCGTCTTCTTTGAGTTCAGGTCTTTGACGATTTCCGCCAGTCGGTGGATTATGATTCCGTGCTCTTCAATGATTGGGCGTTCCTCCGGATGGCGCATTACATTGACGATAAGTTCCCGCTCCCACGCGCCGTCATGTACGCGTCGCAAGAGCTTCTCTGTCCTATCGTACTTCTTGGCAATCCACTCCCGCACGCACTCGTGCAGCAGCGCGGGCGACCGCGTCTTGGCGCTGTGGCGGTGCCGTTGCTGCTCCTTTGCAGCCGCCTTGGGCAGGTCGGTCATGTAGCTGACCGGTCGCAGTGAGACATGGACTTCGACGTGCCGATACCTCTCCTGGCGAACAGCGAGGATATCCGCCTCGCTGAGACCGATCCGTGCTCCCCGTATGGTGAACCACCCGTCCCGATTCAGCCACTCTTCGACGATCTCCTCAGCAAGTAATGCCATGATTGCCATCCTCCGGCGTTCCCCGCCGCTCTGTGCTCCATAGCTGGCCACGCCCTTGCGCACCGCATTACTATCATAACGTACACGGCCAGCGCCGCTAACACAAGCCGCGCCTTCGTGGGGTCTGATTCTGCTCGCTCTGGAAGTGAGCGCCAACAGGTGATGATTCCTCTTCACGTCTGTTCTTATCCGTGTTACCCTGTGTCCATCTGAAGCTGTGTCTTGGCGGGCTCGAGGCCAAAGGAACCTCCGATGGACCACACACCCGACCCATGCGTGATGGTTATCTTTGGCGCGACCGGCGACCTGGCCCGGCGCAAGCTCTTCCCGGCGCTCTACAACCTGCACCGCGACAAGCTCCTGCCGGAACAGTTCGCCGTCTGCGCCTACGCGCGGA
>Ga0315282_10013924_pt1 | contig 12046 bp, 9 predicted proteins | sample YL17G07_20_MG_FD_203693 | JGI IMG/M metagenome (GOLD analysis project Ga0315282, IMG submission 203693) | Sediment microbial communities from Yellowstone Lake, YNP, Wyoming, USA - YL17G07_20 | ecosystem: Environmental > Aquatic > Freshwater > Lake > Sediment | place: USA: Wyoming | collected... | reverse complement strand
GTTAACCTGCCCAAAATCACAAATATCGCCCTGTATGAACGTATAGCGGTCAGATTCTGGCAGGTCTTTCAAATTTTCGAGGCTTCCCGCATAGGTAAGCGCATCCAGGTTGATGACATTAACTGCGGATTCCGCTTTAAGTAAAAAGCGCACGAAATTGGCCCCAATAAAGCCAGCGCCACCGGTGACCAGTACGGTTTTCATAATAGCCCTAAAGGGTGTCTTTCATTCACAACAACCCTATTCGAATAATTCTGCCTGGTTTAGAGGTAATCCCAATTCATCTTTGTGAGATAAAATTGGTTTTTGCCCTTCCGGGATCGGCCATTCAATTTTAATCTCAGCGTCATTCCATAACAGGGTTCGTTCCCATTCGGGAGCATAGTAGTCAGTAACTTTGTATAAAACCTCTGCCCATTCACTCAAGACGTAATAACCATGCGCAAATCCAGGCGGCAGCCATAATTGTAATTTATTATCCGCGGATAGATATTCACCAACCCACCTACCAAAAGTTGGCGAGGAACGCCTGACATCGACAGCCACGTCGTAGATTTCGCCCACAACCGCCCGGATCAATTTCCCCTGTGGATGCTTGATCTGGTAATGCAAACCGCGCAATGTTCCCTGACGCGAGCCGGCATGATTGTCCTGGACAAAGGTGTTGGCTATGCCAGCCGCGGTGAAACGTTTTATTTGGTAGGTTTCCATGAAAAAACCGCGCTCATCTTCAAGAATCTTAGATTTAATGAGTATGATATCGGGGATTTTAGTCAGATCAAAACCTATCATCGAGTGATTTTATTAATCCTCCAGAAAAAGAGTTGAATCTATGACATTATCTATTAACTTGAGTATAGTGATCCTTTGTATATTTCTTATTTACAGGCGTACATATCCATATTCGATGAATATCCGTAAGGCTCTTTCGGAAATCGTTTAACAAGGTGGCAATACTGGGCCACATAAGATTGTTCAACTTTTGGAAAACCACCAGAATGAAGTACAAGATAATCAGGTCTTTTATTTTCCACTGCCCACAAAGCTACATCATCGTAAGTGGTGTTGAACTTTAGCTGTTGAGCTATATCCGGTTGGATCAAACCTGCAAAATCTAGCATAGGACGATGCGAATAGTACCCGATGATGCCAACTTCAAGGGCGCCCACCAACGCGTTGGGAGGGGTATTTTCAGTAAGCCAGGTTCCAATATCTTTGTAGATCGAAACTCTCTTATCCGGTAAATTCCTGAGCTTTAATAAAGAACTGCCCTGTCCAATCGAAAAAACCAATATAGCCGCAATAACACTTACCGTTAAGACAATATCACCAGAATGATTGTCAACAAGAGATAATTTCCTTACGAACGATAAATTCGCCGAAATTGCATATCCGCCTATTCCTACCAAAATGACATAACCGGGTAATAAAGGCGCATAATACCAATGATATCGGCTAACGCCCAAAATAGAATAAGCAATAAAGTAACAAATTGTCCAGGAAATAAGCGGCATCCATTGGTGCTCGCGCCATAACAAATATACAAACCCTAAAAATGCCAAAGTTGCTTCTACCCAGTAAAACCATTGTTGGGCATAGCCTCTTGCCCAGTAGAGAAATCCCCTGGCAAATGGGAGGCTTATCGACATGCCACCCTGGTGTTGCTTAGCAATGAGGGTAACAGGAATAGGAGATCCAAAATACAGCCATGCAAAGATAAACCAAGGAAGTGTCAACCCAAGAAATAATAATACCGGTTTCCAGGGTATCGACTGACGATCTCGCAACAGGAAATCGATAGCCAATATTAATGGCACCAGAATACCATCCGGGCGAGTTAATGTTGCCAGCGAGCAAAATACCGCTGTCCAGTTATATCTCTGACGAGCATAGAACATAAAAGACCCAAGACAAAAAGTGATATATATAGGCGTCTCAGATCCTAATGTTGCATAAAGTAAAGGAAAGGTCGTATATAGTGCAATTCCAGCCCAACCGACCAGGGCAGGTTTCCATGAAGAAGCCAGATACCAAAGTAACAAACCACCTGATGATATGCTGATCGCACCAAAAAATACAGCCACGCGGGATAAATCAAAATTTAATAAGGAAAATGGTACTAACAAAAGAGTAAAAAGCGGGGTCGTTGTGCTCAATATTCGTTCGCTTGGATTGTATACAAAACCCAGACCGTGCGCAAGGTTATACGCATACCGATAGGTAATAAATGGGTCATCGTAAGCCCAATGGGAGAATACCACATAGATGAACATGGTACTTAGACCCAGGTAAATTAAAACCCACCAAGGGAACTTGCTTGAGGATGGTAATATCTTTTGATCACAATAATTGTTAAAATTTTTAATCCGGAATGAAGCCAACAATCGCGGAATTTCCATCAGATTTAGAGATTGAATACTAAACCATGAAACCAAATCGGATATTCACTTTTTCGATTTATGCGTTTGGGATATATAAATATAAGCAAATGCATGCGCTGTAAACAGTATCCGGTATACTTTTACTTTACTTATCGGCCCCACTCAATATAAATTGGTGATACAGTGATCGTATAATCTCGTTGAGTGGAGATTCTATTACCAAAAACATCATATGCTGCTGTCGGAAAAGAGCTGAATTTAACTAGCTGTTCCTTGCTATCCTTTGACCACAAAATCCAGACCCTTCTATTCCGATCTACAAACTCATATCCTACAACATCGGTAAAGTCATTGATTTTTCTAGAGAATGATACATCTTGTAACATAAATGAACAAAATGAATATGCAAGATAAGCCGGGAGTGGCGAAAGTGATTTATCAACCAGTCCAGAAGCCCGCCAACCCTTATAGCTATACCAAAAATTTGCTTCCAATCCTTCAGATATTGCGCTTGCATACGTTTGCACCAGGTAGTAAGCTTTCGTTAGCTCAAATTGTTCGGTCTGGCATTGAGATTCTTCGCCAGTACGACCACATATAACTGCTGTCTCGGTGTTGATAAGCATTTTTTCTGGATAGCCATATCGATAAAGGAGACTCCGGTAATATTGTGTTTTGGCTAGCAGTACAACGCCTGTGGTATCCCATCTACTGTTCCAATTCGGATTAGCAAATTTTCCTAAATCACCATAATAATAATCATATGAATGATAGTTGACCACGTCAAACGACGAGCCAGCACCTGCTTCGAGAATGCCCTCAAAGAATTTCGAATTCGTACAATCTTTATAAATCCCTGAACCTAGTTGAGTTTCTGGCGGATTTATAGGACCACAGTCTGAGAGCAGCCCACCAATTACAACTATCGCTTCGGGGTCAGCCGCTTTTATCCTTGGATAAATTACTTTTAACATCTCTCCATAGTATGAGCCCCCATAAAATTGATCCGTTTGATCTCCCCAACAACCCCAGGGACTATCCGCAGGAGTTAGATAAAGACCTGCGTCCGGTTCATTCCAAATTTGCCAATATTTAATATTAAAGGGGGGATTGTGATACCGAACGACCAAATCATATAATAAATTGCTAAATGCGGTAAATTTATCCTCTAATATTGGCCCGCAAGAGTAACCAGGAACTTTTTGCGCCCAAAGCGGGGCATTGCCAATAGTAACAATTGGGACAAGATCATTATTTACAACATTCTTCATACCCAACTCAAAATTTTCTAAAGCGCTCCAATTACGTTCCCCCTCGATGGTCTCAATACTTGACCAGGAAATAGTACCTGATTGAACCCAATAACCACCCATCTCTTTTGCTTTTTCCAGGGTTCGCATATCCTCTAATGTATCCATTTGTATGCCAAAAATGGGCTGTGATTTTGGCTTGAATAAAACTGTTGGCGAAGGAGCAAAAGGGGGGGATGGGGTAGGATTTGATTTAATTGGCGCAGATGGTATTGGTATATTATTTATCGGGGTAACCACTTCGCGCGTTTCAGTGGGTACCAAAGCAGGAGAAAACGTCCCAAGAGGAATAGTTATCGTAATAAATGGAACGATTAAGGTGAAGCTTTTAATTGCATTATTAACACCAACGTACGTGGTTACCGCTTTTTGGAGTGTGGATGTCGCACTTACATGTGTTGGATGAGGGGTAGAAACTGGTTCTTGTCGCGGAATCCAAGAAAGTGCCCCCCAAAATAATAAGAGGAGCAAGGCACTTAAAAGCAATCTTTTAAATTTTATGGTATCCACTCAATATATGTAGGATTTAGAGTGACTTGCAAAGAGGCTGATGGAGTGAGGGATGTGCCAAGAGAATCATAAACCGCATCGGGTATACCAGGTATAAGATTTACTGTATGGCTACTACCATCTAATGACCAGACTATCCATACATCGCGGTCATCCTTGCGAAACTTATAACCCTTCACACCTGTCATACTACTGATATCTAATGCTCCAATATCGCCAAGAGAACTGGAAGGAGCTAAAATTTGTCTGCCAAATTTAAATGCCTGAAATCCTGGTAACTCATCAAAGGAGGCGGTGAGTAAACCTGAGTTTCTCCAGCCTAGCAGGCTGTACCACATGTTCCCTTTTAACCCATATCTTATAGCTGAAGCATACGCTTGGGCAATATAATATGCTTTTGTTGTCTCATGGGTTACATCGTTTGTACAGGCATCACAAACAACAGCGCTCTCAGTGTTTATTAAATATTTTCCAGTTATATTAAATGAGTTCAATAAATTTTGTAGGTAGTTCAACTTAGCGATCAAGACAGGACCGGTGGTATTCCAGGCGCTTGCCCAATTTGAGTTTGAATAGGTACCCACTCCTCCACCTAAGCCGCGATAGTCGTATGCATGATAGCTTATTCCATCAAAATATGGACCTCCGCCATTCACTAATATGCCTTCAAAATACTTTGAGGATAAACAATCTTTTCCAAGCGGTGGGTTTTGCGGGTCACAATCCAACAACAATCCCCCAACAAGAACCTGGGCGTTCGGATCCGCCTGTTTAATTGCTGGGTATACATACTTAAGCATATCTCCATAATATATGCCACCATAGTATTGGTCACTGTCATCCCCCCAGCAGCCCCAATCATTGTCAGGACTAGGAACGAGGGCAGGGTCAATATCTTCTTCATTCCAGATTTCCCAATACTTTACGTTATATGGAGCCTTACTATATCTTGAAACTAAATCGCGCATAAAACTGGCAAACTCATCAAAATATTGAGACTCCATCGGTCCACAAGAATACCCGTCATATAATTGCGCCCATCCAGGAGTGCTGCGTATGTTAGCAATGGGTTGTAACCCATTCTGAGTAGCGTTCAGCCATTGCTGAGCTGTACTGTTTAACGCGCTCCAATTGCGATCACCAGGATTTGGTTCTATATCTGACCATTTAGCAACGGCTCCCCCAACCCAGTAGCTCCGAGCTTCCACAATCTTATTTAGCCCACCCGAAACCGAGATCGGTGACATCTGCACTCCAAACTGATTTGAAGTTGGATAATTTCGAAAAACGACTGGCAAGAATATAAAATTTGTAAAATCTTTTGCGGATACTAGTCTAATTTGATTAGATGCCCTATTCCGGGTATCTGGTTCGGCACTAGCAACCGATTTTGACATTGATGCAAAGTTAAATATCAAAATAAGGAAGAATAGCCCGTATGTAAATAATCTTTGTGAAAGCTTTATATTTTTTAATGAATATATTTTCATTTTTAATACTTTTAACACAGATTGGAAATCAAAGGTTATTAAGTTAATGTGAATGGTAATTGTAACAACTTTGCTTAATTATTTTATTTGGACTAGTTTATAGTATACCAGAATAGTAGTGAACAACTGTCAATATCGAGGAAAAATCCAAAACAATAAATAACACAAAAAAAAGGGGGGTTTTAAGGGTTCTCAGATGTTTAAGCATAATATACCACCCTGCTGATAATATCAGTATTGTAGGAATCATAACGGGGAAGCCATAACGTGCGCTTGGGATGAAAACATGATCTTGGTTCGCCGTGAATAAACCACGGGTAAGTACAATTCCCCATAAAACAATCATAGACAGATTTAACCATAATATTGCAACATTCCAGGATGATAAATGGTTTGAGATAATTCGTTTCAAGGAGAATAGGTTTGCGATACCTGCTAAAATCGTCACCAGAAATAAAATCCAATACCATATTTGGGATAAAGGAATATGAGCCCACCCAAATCTTCCCCAGAACGTTTGGAAAATCCTAACTGCTGATATTCGATAAATCCATCCAGTTCTTTCCCAATCAAAGAATGCGGATACATAAATCGATGGTGATAAATGAGCCAACCAGGGATATTTTTGAACTAAGCGCTCAAATTGAGGTCTGACCCAAGGCCAGGGTTTTTCTGCAGATCCATTTCTAATATAGTTTTTTCTGATCTCATTATTCCATGTAAAACTATTTGCCTGGTTATCAAGAAAGACAGGGGCAATAAATTGACTAAAATCCCCGGGTAACAATACGATACCATCATAGTAAACATCAATCTTCCCAGAATTATTCTGGAGAACCGGTGACCTGAGGTGCACCTGGATTTGTGAAGCGTTTTCATTGATTGTAACAATAAATGAATACCAGGTTGGTTTTTTATCTATCGCAATACTTTGTTCATAGACGCCGACTCCATCCGTAACAACGGGTAGATATGCTTCAATTTTTTTTGTAGACCATATCCAGGCGCCAACTGTAATAATATGACCTTTTAATGAGTTGAACTCTGCACTGGTCAAGGTTTGAGAAAATTGAAAATTCTTAGGCGTTTCGCCGTCAAATATAGTATGAAAAATATAACGACCCAAAGGAGCTGATCTAGATTCAGTTCGGTTTGGTTGATCTTGTGGTGAATTTCGATACCAATACGCGGCATCACCCCACGAGAATACCGATACAAGAACTGCGATAATAAATATACCGCTAATCGTTGTTAAAAATACAATTGTCCGTGGTTTTGATAAACTTAAAACTATTGCCAAGATCCCTAATGGTATTGCAATAATAACCGTGTTCTTTGTAAAAAAACACAAAATTGCGATACAACTCAATCCAAATAAGCGTGATAAAGAAAATCCCCGAAGGATGATTCTGACAGAAGCAAACAGAAATATTGAAAACATAAATGTGGCGCCAACATCGTTATTCACCGAGGTCATTAAATCAGCGAAACCTGGAACCAGCGCCATGCTTCCGGGTACCATCCACCGTAAAGTATTCCCATGAGTCACAAACTCACAGGTGATCTTATAGGCAATGAAAATTGTACTTATATATAAACAAAGTGAAAAAAAACGCAGAACATACAATTGCGTTTCAACTTTGGTATTTAAGAAAAACCTCAGAGGGACTGCTGCCAGCATGTGATATAAGGGTAATGCCCCTGTGACATTCACCCCAATCCAGATCGGCTCATCTTGCGATTCTAGATCCGGTAAAAACCGAAGGTTATGAAAGAAACCATGTTCGATCATCGAGGAGGCAATAACCCGGCGTTCTTCTTGATCATAAGCTGGATACTTCGGTAAGGCAAGCCTGGTAGAAATTAACCAAATATATTCAAAATGAGAGGGTTCTTCATAATGTTGCCATGGTGGCATCATGAATAAGTAAATCAAACCATGCAACAAACCAATCATCATGACGCCAATCACCCACCAACGCTCTGTGCGATACCATGGCGGTTGGTTTACCGGAGTAGATATGCTGGATTTTGTTGGTGTTTCAGCGCGATCAATCATCAATGTATTGTGATTTATACTATGTATTTAAGTATCGTTGCTTCAACCAATCTACCATAGCAGTGATACCAAACACTGCCCAAATAATAACCAACCCATCAATCGGGGTGCGAAATCGAGTGCCTGAGAAATATATCATTGAAACAACAGCTTGACTTAATAATATTACGAACAATAAACTGTGCTCCCGCCACTGCTTGCCAAGAGAAAAAATCCCCACTATAGCATACGGAATAAAAACCAGCCATGAGGCAATAAACAACCAACGGACCAAGTCAAACAATCGATACTTAGCCGCTTCGTAACTATTGCCAATATTGGGTCGAAAGAAGAAGAAATACAATAGCTTACGTCCTGCCAGATGAATAAATTGACGGGGGTGTTCTTGGATAAATTTAATACCTTGAGTATAGAAGAAGCGGTCACGATCTACTTCTGAAAGATGTATCGTACTTAGCACCAAATCTTGATTTAACTCAGTAGGGAATATATATTCTCCCGTAGCTTTAGGATTGTTCCCAATCCAAAAGTTCAAGCCTCCATTTGTGGATAAGACCATCCAAACGCTATGGGTTTTATTATTATAAATTGCCCATGGAGTTAGTGAAATCAGAGATGCCACTCCCAATAAGGCTACAACAACCAAAGATCTTACGCTTATTTCATGAAAATACCATGCCAGCCAGACCAATATAAGCGGGATTAAGATAAACCAAGTAGGGCGGGTTAGTGTTGCTAAAGCAAGGCTGATCCCAGCAACGATAGCAGAGATGGGCGAACGCGTACTCGCTGTTCTCACCACCATCCATATTCCGATAATTATAAAAAAGGTTTCTACAGTTACAGTACTGAGATCTACCGAATAACTTATTGAAGCAGGATAGATTGCCCAAAATAAAGCCACCAGAGTTGCCTGCAATTGTGTGCCCCCCAAAGAGCGGGTGAGATAATTAAAACCCAAAATAGTTATACAAGATATCCCAATTTGGATAAGCCTAACCACAAGGTCACCATTCGCAGCCCAAAAGTATCTTGTAAAAGCAAGAAATAATGGGTATACAGGAGGAATAAAGGAGGTCGGTAAAGCGGGAGTCAAATGATAGAAAGAAAAACTATACCGACCAGACTGAACTAAATTGTTGGCTATTTCCTCAAACTCAATGTCCCAAGGCAGCCTGGAAGTGCCAATTAAATATAACGCGACGACTCTTAACCCCACAGCCAGGATTAAGATCAACACCAGCCAAATGCATTCGTTGTTTTTATATCGCTCCCTTACCATTAATCACAGCCCAAATCGTGGACAAAAGGATCATCATGTCGAAAGACAACGAGCAATGATCTACATAATATATGTCTTCCTCAATATAGTTGTGCATAGGTTGCTTGCGTCCGTTTATCTGCCACCAACCTGTCAACCCCGGTTTGACTTCAAAACGACGCCATTGCCAATCTTGATAATTTTGTACGAAATAGCTTAATTCTGGCCTTGGACCAACGAGACTCATGTCTCCCAAAAGAACATTCCACAGTTGAGGAAGCTCATCCAGACTCCATCTACGTAGATACTTACCAACACACGTAACCCGGACGTCTTTGTAAGTTGGCTTGCATTTATTCTCTGTAGACGTCGAATACATCGTTCTAAATTTATAACACTTGAATTTTTTTCCATGTTTACCAATGCGTTCTTGACTAAATATAGCCGGTCCAGAAGAATCTATCTTGATGGCGATTATGATCAAAATAAACAACCAACTACTAATTACTACTCCAATTGCAGAGCCAATTATATCAATTGCACGCTTGATACTTTGGTACGTCATTTTTCAATTGGATTAGGTTAAGGTAAAGCACTACGTTCTTTATTGCGATGAAAAAAAAACAAACCAACCACGCCAGCTATAACTCCTATCGAAAAAGCATAGGCACGTAGAACGACCAAGAAGAACGCCCAAACCAAAAGTTGAGATTCTTTGTTATACACCTTGAGAACAAAAGGAAATGCCGACACCAATAACCCGATCCCTGTTGCTATGCTACCCCAACAAAGAATAGGCCACCGAAACAATCCAAGTATCAATAACATAGGCGTTAATGCCGCGAATACAACCTGAAGTTTTAATAGTTGTGGGGTATAAGTATCTTTGAATATTTTTGATGGATGTAATCGATACACGATCATACGCCAATATGCCCGTTTTATTTTCAAGTTTATATAATCTCCCCATCTTTCGACGTGATGATGAAAAACTACTGCATTGCGATTAAATACCATTTTATTACCCAAGCGTGCAAGCCTATAGGAAAGATCAACATCTTCGTTATTGGCGTGTGGAAAAGCTCGGTCGAACCCTCCAACTTGGCGAAGAACATCAGCCCGAAAGGCAGCAGAATATGTATCAACAAAATCAATCCGAGTCAATCGACTCATCATGTCGTAGCGCTCTTCAAATTCATATTGAATTATTCGAGCAACAATATTTTGTTGATTAGTAGCGTAAACCCCCTTCACACCAACTATTGTGGCATCTAAAAAAGGTTGTACCATCTCTTGGACCCAATTCACAGTCGGTCGGCAATCTGCATCTGTAAATAAAATAATTTCACCGTTTGCATTTTGAATACCTATATTCCTGGCCGCGGCCGGTCCATGATGTTTTTGCGATATCACTCGGACAGGGTATTTATTTGCAATCTGGAGGCTATTATCTGTCGAACCATCATCTACAACAATAATTTCATCCGGAGGTAAAATTTGTTCAATGAGAGCATTTAGACAACTCCCCAAATAACGTTCTTCATTGTAAACTGGAATCACGACTGAAATCATCACCACCTCTTATCTAGGTCATAAAAATCGCACTTTGAGTTGATGAGGGTTTTCTATGTCAGATTCTCATGCAAGAAATGTATGTGACAAATAATGTAATGGACAAATAGACTAATAAGTGCAACACAATACCCGTGCTTAAACCAACCGCCTTGAAAATCCTGAAAATCGATAGTACAAAAATTGTCAAATAATGAAAAACTCCGATATTCCGTTGAGTAGTTGGGAATGCCAACGGCAGGCAATATTACAACGATAAATAGAGCAATTTAGGATAATTAAAAAATTAGTGGACTTAAATGCGAGATATTCACTCAATGCACTTACTAAACATATGATTAACAACCACACCCGTAATGGCGAAAATTTTTTAGTCAAAAATATTTGCTCTCGATAGATTTTGATTTTTATACCAGTGTGATTTATGATCAGCAATTAGTCGTTTACGGTAACACTCTCTTTATCAAAATGTACAACTTGATAATAACTCAAGTATCGCCAGCGAGGAAAATTCTTATAAATAAATCGGTCCAGGTTGCGTGCAAATTGATAAATTAGACCATCTTCACGGCGTAACAAATATTTTACAGCCAATTGAAACACCACCATACGTAAATAATCACTACGATAGGAGGTAAAAGAACTCCCGAAGGATTGTATTTCCTCCAATCGAAGCGGGTGTTCATCTGAGCTACTGTATTTAGGAATTCCCAGACGCCCAACCAGTGAATTCCTGGCAAATCTTAATATCGGATTCCGATCGGAATTTTCATGAAAGATAGCCCGCCCGCCTGATTTCAATACACGGGCAACTTCGTGACCGAAAAAATCATGGTTACTTGCATGATGTAATACCATCGAACCAAATACAAAATCAACGGAGTTATTGGCAATTGGCAGAAAATGCATATCAGCAACAAAAGCATATGTTGTAAAAGGAGTCGCAGCCTCCTTCGCGGTAGCGACAATAAATCTGGTTAGATCAAAGTGAAAAACTTTTGCGCCAATTCGAGCCAGATTAGCTGTCCATATCCCTTTTCCACAACCGATCTCGAGGACTTTTTTCTCACACAATATTTCATTCCCCATTAGATTTAATATATGTTGGTATTCCATGAGGTCGTAAAATATATAAGCTTCATTATTTCGTGTAAATTCATCCCAATAAATTTGTTCTTTAGAGTGTTGCATAGTAACTACTCAGGCAGGTAGCAAAACGAAAGCAGGAAGATAAGGTTTTCCAGCAATTGCCATACGCAAGACGTCCAACACACTCTGTCCGTTTTTTCGAGCATTGGAAATATACCCTCGGATTTGGCAAAAGACATCCGCACCCTGGGTTGAACGAAAACCTCCCGACACCTTTTGCTTTACCTTCATCATTCGGATATCGCGTTCTGCTTGATTGTTATCAAACGGCACTTTAAAATCATACATAAAAGCCAGCGTAGCCTCTTTATGCT
>Ga0315282_10013923_pt1 | contig 12047 bp, 12 predicted proteins | sample YL17G07_20_MG_FD_203693 | JGI IMG/M metagenome (GOLD analysis project Ga0315282, IMG submission 203693) | Sediment microbial communities from Yellowstone Lake, YNP, Wyoming, USA - YL17G07_20 | ecosystem: Environmental > Aquatic > Freshwater > Lake > Sediment | place: USA: Wyoming | collected... | reverse complement strand
CGCCTTCTGTGCAGCCCTATTCGTGCAGCCGAACGTTACGATGCTCCAGGCACTCGTGGAAGTGTTCTCGAATGGCTTCAAGGGTCTTTTCGTCGAACTCGCTGCCACACTTCACTTTGTCGCGAAGCCACTCGTCGAAGTCCCAGAGGACGCCCTTGGTCCCATCGATGCCTGCCACGGCACTCCTCTCCCCCAACATCGCCCGAAATAGCCTCTTGAGCAAACATCGCGGTCCTGTAGCCCCTCGTTTCTCAGCGCCGCTCCTTGAGGTCAAGATAGCAGAAGTGCGGGCTTGGCATTCGATGCGGGCGGATGACGAATCCTTCCGTAACCAGTTCGCCCAGCACGCTCTCGACGATCTCCAGCCGCTGGAACTGTGGGTACTCCTTCGGGCGGCTTTGGGCGAGAGTCCACAGCCGCCAACCGTCGAAACCGTCATGCCTGCTGTCGGGACCGAAGTCGAAGTTCACCTCGGCTTCAGCTGACGTGACGCAGCAGCCTACGCCGTGGAAGGTAAACCGGGTCTCCTTCCGCCGCCTCCGCTACAGCCTCGACTGCAGGGCGACTACTCATGGAAATCGACCAGCAAGACCATCAGATGGTCCTCTTCTTCGGGAAGATCTGCGTGTTCTCGGAGGTCGAAACACCGATAGGGCCGTGCCCTGCGGTTACTCGTAAAGGCCGGCACCATGCTTTCGGAGAACTCCTCAAACTGAATCGCCAGGTACTTCCTGACGAGGCATCTGTACAAGTATTCCCCGAGTTGCCCTCGATTCCTTGGCTGTCCGATGGCGTCCTTATAGAGATCGGCGAGTCTGCCGGGGATTTCGGCGAGTATGTCCCTGATCAGATCCTCGCGACTTGTAGATTTGATCCTCTTGTCACCCTCGTTCGGGGACGCAGACGCAATGCTGTGGCAGCCGTAAAGTCCCATCTCGGTTGCCGTCATCTGCAACGCGAGCCTGAGCGCCTCCTGCAGGCAGTTGCCGGCCGGAGCGGAGACTGTAAAGTCTTTCACCCACTTGTGGATTCCCAAAATGTCGTCTTCTGGAGCCAGGTCAATCATCTGACCGTCATCGGCAACGAGAGCCATAGGCGTGCACCAGGCATCCTCGTACTCCGAACCCTCCATGAACTCCTCGGTGAGCCAGTCCATCGCCTGATCGGCCAGAGCCTTCATGGTTAACTCCGGGGCGAAGTTGTGCCGTGACAGCAAGAATGCGTATGCCTTGTGCATTGCGTTTTCCCTTCTGTTCGTCGGGGGGGCAACTGCGGAAGCAGCTGCCATCCGCATGGTCTTGGTTGTTCTGGAGCCTGCGATCACCTGCCGAGCACAGCTCGCGCGACCTGGGCAACGACTGCGAACGTTCCGTCCAAGTCGAAGCCCTCGAAGTCCTTTCGCCGCAGCACCGGTTTGAGTCGGCCGTCCACCTGCGCCCGCAATTGCGACAGCCGATCCGGACCCACGTTGATCGCCTCGTTGCCGGGCACGGCCAGCTTCTGGCGGACCAGCTCCAGGAAATCATCATCCAAGGGGCGGCCCCCGAGATCCTGGACGACGTGGGCGATGTCGTAGAAATCCCGGACGGCGACCTCGCGACGGGTCAGGGCGGCGCGGAATTTCTCGGCCAGCGCCTCGGTGGCGTCTATGCAGCGGACGGGCAACTCCTCGACAGCCGGTTTGTCGGACACCGGATCAAGCAGCAGCGTCCTGGCCATGCCCGTCGTGGCAGGACGCAGCAGCAGCTCCCTTAGGCTGATCTCGATCTGAAGCACTTGGCTCTGGCCATCCACGCGAGACGTGTAGTGAACAGCCCCAAGATACTGAGTGGAGTCGTTGGCACCCTGCAGCGGCGTGACCGAACCGAAGCAGCCGGCGTCAATTGGCAGGCGTGACATTGCTTGCTTGAGCGTGGCGATCTTCCTGCTCCGCTCGGCCCGGGATGCTTCGGGCGGCATGGAGACGGCGAAGTCCATGTCCTCGCTCAGCCGGTAGAATTCGCCGTAGACCTTGGCCAGGCAGGTTCCTCCCTTGAAGACGTGCTCGCCGTCCACGGAGCCCAGGTACGCCAGCAGGACGGTGCAGAAGTAATCCTTCTCGATCACGCCGGCCGGGAAGCCCGTACGCGCGGCGGTGAAGGACAGGGCCTCACGGAAGAGGGGCACATCCTCATGGAGGCGAATGCCTGGCACGTCACTTCGGTTCATTGAGAATGACTCCCCAGCGGCGGTTGATCGTGCCGCGATTGGGTCCGGTTGGATTCCACAGGACAGCACTGGTGGCCGAGCGCAGCTTCCGCTGCAAGGCTGTCAGCAGCGACCGAGACGCCCCCTCTTGTTCCAGCAGGAAACCGATCCGCCGCAAGGTCCCCTGGTTGCCGTATTTGACCGCCGCGCGGACCAGATCAGTTGCAGAAGATCGGCCGGACGCCAAGTCCCGGCGAATCCAGTCGTATGCCCGCGGCAGGCTGCTGAACCGCGACCAGTCATAGACAGCATCCACGAGCGTCCGCGCACGCGAGGAATAGATGGCTTCTATGCCTTCCGCCGCTTTAACCTCTTCGGTGCCGCCTAGACGGCCGTCCGCCACCTTGATGAGGGTCATCTCCACGGTGCCGACCGCGCGATCTCCCCAAAGACGGTTGTTGTAGACGTACAGCCGCGTTGGCACCTGTTCGTCAAAGCCGTAGCGGTTGAAGGCGTTGGGGCCGCAGATCTGATAGCGGGCGCCTCGGTCCTCCATGAGTGCGCTCAGGGCAAGAATGGGATCCGGACTCCAGGCCCCGCCCAAGGGCAGCCGAGGGGGCACCAGGTACAGGCCGCGGCGGACCCTGGCAAGCAGTCCTCCCCTGGCCAGTCGGGCGATCACCTCTTGCTCCTGCTGGAGGGAAAGGCGCAGAGGCTCAGCCAGTTCGCCGGTGCGGATCGTCCGCATCTGCCGCATCTGGGTGTAGGCGAGCACCTGCGTCTCTAGATGTCCAAGCCGTCTCTTCATGATTCTAGTATACTATCGGCAAACCGTGTCAAACGCAAGTAATGAATAATAGAATTACAAGCATCCGCCCCGGAGCGTCCTTGCCGGGCCAGATGATGCTGGCGTCATCTTCCTAGAAGGCTGCGACCCGCGATCCAGAACGGTCTGCCTCTTACAATGCAGCGGATGACGCAGGCATGGCGTTGCAGGTTGATCGCCGCTCGGTCGATGGGTCGCGGGCCATAGCGACCGATGCAACGATGGCCGAATTCCTCCGCTGAAACAGACGCCCGCTGACAGCCGCTGTAAGAGTAGAGGTGACCTATGAAATCGATCTACGTTGTTGAGGAAGATTTGCCCAGTGCCTGGGAGCGTTCCGTGTGTGCATGCTGGGACAGTGGCGAGAGCATCCCGACGGAGTACGACCGGCCGGGGGTGCCCGGAAGCCGGGACGTCACCGCATTCATCCACGTCACACAGCCTTTCAAGGAGCCGCGGATCCACCGGGCATTTCCCGGCGGCCTGGAAGACCTGGAGAAATACCGTCTTGAAGTGCTGCACGGGGTGCATGATCATTGGATCGACCCCGCTGCCGGCAAGTGGGAGTACACGTACCACGACAGGTTGTTCGCGTACCAGATTCTGGGGGGTGGGCTTGTCGATCAGATCTCCGCGGTCATCACGAAACTGAAGGCTGTGCCCTATTCACGCCGGGCCCAGGCGGTAACCTGGCAGGCATGGAAGGACCTGAGCGTCGACGATCCTCCCTGTCTGCAACGGGTGTGGTTCAGGGTATCGGACGGGAAGCTGAACATGCACGCACATTTCCGGTCCAACGACGCCCTCAGGGCTGCTTTCATGAACATGCACGCCCTGACGGAGCTTCAACTGCTCGTGGCGAAACGACTCGGGGTCGAACCCGGGGAGTACGTCCACACCGCAGATTCGTTTCACATCTACGGATCGAACTTCAAGGAGATGGAGGCTTTGCTTCTGACAACGCGGACCAGGGCGAAGGAAGAGCGGACGTTCACCACTGCGTATGCGCGCGAGTTCTTCGTTGACGGCTGCAACATGCTGCTCTCGGAGAGCGACCTGCCCGCGGACATGCGGGCGATCGTTGAACAAAGGAAGATGGAGCTTGTGTCTGCCGGGGATCAGCCAGACAACTGAACCTTCGGCATCGCCGCCTCTGAGCCTGCACATGCCGCAACCTTGCGGGTCGGAGGTGGCTGCCTTGCCTGATGTCCAGGCGAAAGCAGGACGGACAAGAACGATCTGGGCGCGCGGCCAATGCCACGCCTGGCCGACTCGGCCAAGCCTCGCCGCCACCGGCCATTGATCCCTGCACATCGGCATCCGGCTACGAACAGCCGGCGCTGGCTCCGCACTGGCGCCGACATTGCCCATCAATGGCCGCCCGTAATGGGCCATCAGTCGCCCAGGGGTTGCGGATAGTATTTTTCGGGGGACACGGCCCACGAACTGGCCTGACCGCCAGATCCCATGGGATCAAGGCGATGCGGCAGCCATCAGGGCTGCGTTCCACGCGGCCGTCTCTTGCGCGAAGACCGAACGGATGTTCCAGGTTTTCCGGACACCATCACTTCGTGGCAAAGAGCTTCCAGGTCGGCAAGCATGGCCGAGACATGGTCAGCCTTGGGGTCCGGCGCAACCGACAGGAAGTACCCGTCGGCCACGCCCATCTCTTCCTTGATGGCCTTGGCGCGTTCAGGCGGCAAGTCTACGAAAACGTCTTCGCCAAGGTAGTCGATGTCCCAGAGGATGGCATTATGGAGGCAATCGACGCAGAACGCCCAGTCATCGAAGCTGGCGGCAGACAGGCTGGGCACATGGTCGACGCCCAGGTCCCGGCACGCTCTGCTGACGAGCCTTCTAAGGGACCTGTCGCCCCCAGTGACTCCTTCGACCTCCTCCTCTACCAGCCAGCGCACGCTCTGGATGACAGTTGCCACGGCGCCTTCGAGAACGGCTGTCAGTTCGGGCATGGGCACTGTCTCGAGGAGAAGGGCGTTCGCAACCTGGTGCAGAACCGCGATCTTCTGCGGGTAGGTAAGAGAGTCGAACACCGGGATGCCGGAACGGAAGTCCCCATCGGCCGAGAGCTCGAACTCGATCAGGTCCAGCAGGCCTTCGGCGAAGAGTTTCGCCTCAGCGCCCCTCAGGACTCTGTCGCCTTGTTCCGTATGCCACATCGTACGCTCCCAGAGCTATTCCTTCCCGGCCGCTTGCTCCCGGCACAACGGTGCCAACTGCCCCAGCCCGCGACGGAGTCACGGAGATGCTTCTTGCCGAGGCGGGCAGTCCATTTCGTCAGCAAGGTCGACCATCGTGACCATCGGCCGAACCGGCTGTCTCATGGCCTCCCCCTTGAATCTCCCCAGCAGTGCGTCGATGTCCCGCAGAAGTAAGGCACCATCCCTGAGCACTGCACGGAGGACCTCCTCGGTGCGATTGGGGTACCGTTCGGCCATTCGCTGGAAGACCCAGTACTCCACGCTCTCATCGGACAAGTAGTCCCACACGCGCTCGACTTGCCCGGCGGAAGCAAGACCGTTGCTCTCGAATGCCGAAAGGAACTCCCCATATCCCACGAAGAACGACAAGCCGTGCCGGCGATCGAAGATGGCGGCAACGTCCTGAGCCTTAAGCAGGTCGTCCGGCAAGGGGAACATCTGGGATGGCGGTTCCTTGCCGTACTGCTTGCGAAAGGCTTCGCTCCGCGACAGGCCGGCAGCCGGCTCGACCATCTCCGCCCAGTGCCGATAAAACCGGTTGATCGCAGCACCCAGCTCAAGGCCATCGGCAAATAGGAGTTCGTCCTTGCCGAACAGAGTCAGCCAGGCCTGATACTGCTCCTCTTGGATATGGAAGGCCCTGATGATGCGCGGATCTTTGGGGTCAAACGTTCGGCGCGAGGGCTTCTGCCGGAGCGATTTCTTAATCTGCCGAACACGATCTTCGGGGACTTGTTCGTGCCGTTGCTGGACGCCGGACATGAGCCATCGGTCATCCCAAGGGACCACCCGCGAGAGCAGCAGGTCACCTTGCTGTAAAGATCGCAGGGCCTGGGGCTTGGTTGCCTCCAGGCGGAACTCGCGATCTGTTTCAAGGTCGATGGCGCTCACCATGGGCACTTGGATTTCGCGGATGAGAAACGCTCCGACAAACGCCTCGGCATCCCAGCGCATCAGGCGCTGCCTCTGGTGGTCGCTCATGTCGGCTTGTCGTTCCAGCAGCACCTGGATGGGCGTCTTGCCATCCAGGCGGGTTGCCCGGAAGATGAAGTCATCTGTAGCTCGGTCCGTTGCCAGAGCGTCGTTGATCGGCTGTTGAACGTCCCGGTCCCCAAGACTGTGTTCCACGAACGATTGCCACTCGGCGTACAGCCACGGATCATCGCGTACAAGGTGGACCAGCTTCCGCTTGATCTGGCCTCCGTCATCGTCCGCCGCGATGGTCAGTCCAAGCCGCTGTACGTCCTGGCTTGGAATCCCGGTTGAGGTAACAGGCATGGCCCCCTGGGCAGCCTGATGGAAGTAGCGCCCGTCCTGCGCCATCGGCCCGGCAAGGCAATCCGCCAGATCGCCGTCTAGGCACCTGGTGACCAGGAAATCATCCAGACCCTCCGCCAGGGCCGCACCCAGCCGCGCCAGGTCGCCGTGAGGCCTGCCGGCGTAGATGCCTCTGGCATCCCACACGTACTTCCGCAACAGTGGATCGAAGCATAGCGTCGCGATCTGTCGGGCGATAGCTGGGGCGTTCTCCTTGTTGAGCGGCCAGAGACTCACCTGCCCGGCACCTTCCGCTTTCGGCCAGTCCTGGCCGACCAGCACATCCAGTCCTTTGGCCAGTATCCATCCGACGGTCTGCGCCTCCCGGCCGCGGAAGCAGAACGTGGCCGTGGTCATGCGCCTGCCGGCGGAGGCGAGTTTCTTCGCCAAGGCGAGCGAAAGCTCGTGGAGCAGCACGTCCCACCGGCAAGGAGGCCGGTGGAGATGGGCGACATGGAACCGGCGCGACCAGTCACGTTCCTGACGTCTTGCTCCACGTTTATTTGGTGGCCGACTTGTCATGGCGTTACTCGGCGCTATTTAGACCGGCGACTGGTTTGCGTCACCTGTGTCTGCGATGATCTGGCCCTCCGCCAGCAGCAAGCTCATGAAGAGATTGATGTTACAGATGATGTCAGTCTTGTTCATAGGCAATATCACCTATCACTCAATGAAAGGCACAGCACGGTCGCCCGCCGTTACAGCCAATCAGCCCGCCGTGTACCGGCTGCCCTTAGTTCCCTCGATCTTCTGCCTCTTGAGCTTGCCGTCCTTGAGCATCTTGTTCAGCGTGTTGTCTGCCCTGCCTGTTCTTCCGGCGTCCTTCCATGCGCGGTTGATCTCGGCGGACGTTGCGCCCTTGCCTTGCACCAGCCCAAGGACCAACTGCTCGGCGGTCTGGGCGTATTTCCTTCTCTTGCGGCGGGCCTTGGGTGTGGCAGCCTTCTTCGCACCGGACCTGGGGCTCTTTTTCGAGACCTTTTTGGCCTTCTCAACTGCCGCCTTGCCGGTTTCAAGCTTGTAGATGCCCCGGCCCAGCTTCCTGAACTCGTCGCCACGAACAGCCGCCGCGACCAGGTTGTAGAAGTCCTTGGCCACGCTCTTGTAGCCAGCTTGCTGAACGGCGGCCACGATGTCCTTAACCCGCATACCGCTCCCGGACCCGCCAAGCACGTCCCTGATGCACTGGGCCAACGACTTGCCGGATGAAACTTTGGATTTCGCGGCCTTCGTCGACCTGCCCTTGAGTTTGGCCGGTTGTTCGACTTGGCCTCCAAGGGCCGCGATCTGACGGTCGATCTTCCCAACCGCCTTGAGCAGCGTCGCCCGTTTCTTCTGGAGCTTCGGAAGGCCTTCTTGTCTCCGGGCGATCTCGGCACGCAGTTGAGGGATGGTCATTTTCGAGAGTCGGTTTGTCATGTTGATCTATCCTTTAGGCGCGCAGGTTGGGTAAAGGGCCAAGACTAATCCACGAGTTCAGACGTATACCACCAATTCCCGGGCATTTCAAGGAATGCATACAGCCCGTTCCCTGCTGGGTGAAGGAGCGGCCAGCCAACCGAGGGCGCTTGGGCCGCGATCAGCCGTGGGGTTTCCTGGGCTTTCGCACGATGAACGTCTTGGGATGCCCCCTTTGTCAGCGATGGTCATGGCTGTGCGCCATGTTATCAGATCGTCGGCCAGAGCTGCCGCGTGGCTCATCTTTGTTTGGCAATCACAGGTACGCCAGCGGCAGCCCCAGGATGTTCTCGTCATAGAGCCGCGGCGTCTGGTCGTTGTTGATGACCAGGCCCATCCGGCACCGCCGTTCTTGGACGAAGTCCTTCAGCGAACGCAGTTTTCGCGGGTCGACGGTCTGGGTGTGCTTGATCTCGACGGGGATCAGGCCGAAGTCGCCCTCCAGGACCAGGTCCACTTCCGCCCCGGCCGCCGTCCGGTGGAAGTAGTAGTCGAAGCTGCACCCGACGCACGTCAACTGGCGGATGATCTCCTCGATGACCATGCTTTCCCAGGACCGGCCGACCTGCGGGTGGCCCAGGAGGGCGTGGATGTCCGGGATTCGCAGCAGGTAGTGCAGCAGGCCGCTGTCTCGTAGGTGGCCCTTGGGATGCTTGACGACCCGCTTCACGGCGTTCTTCTCATAGGGCCCAATCCGCCGCCAGATGAACGTGCCGTGGGCGATCTCAAAGTAATCGCGAACCGTCGGGGCGGAGACCCCCAGGGCCCGGGCGACGTCCGCGTAGTTGATGATTGTTCCCGACAAGCCGCCCAGCATCTGGAGGAAGAGCCGAAACTTGTTCTGGTCCAGCCCCGGAAACAATCGTGCCACATCCCGGAACAGGTACGTTCGTACGTACTGGTCCATCCAGAGCTCTCTGAACCGGCTGGTGCCCTTGATCCACGGCTCGGGGTAGCCGCCCCGGAACCAGTAGTCGTGAACGGCCTTCAGGTCGCCGCGCGGTTTTTTCAAAAGGGCCTCGAAGTCCACCGGCTTGCTCTTGCGATCGGCCAGCAGGGAAGCAAAGGACAGGCCTTTGGCGGGATGGACCTCGCTCCAGGCAAACGGGGCCATCTCGATGATCCCGATCCGGCCGGCCAGGGATTCAGACACCGACTTCAGCAGGTCGGGGGAACTTGACCCGGTGATCACGAACCGCCCTGGCTGCTTGCGCTGGGCGTCTATGGCGACCCGCAGCGCCGGGAACAACCCCGGCAGTAGTTGGGCCTCGTCGATGGCTACGTGGTGCGAATTGAGGCGCAGGAACAGTTCCGGGTCGCTGGCGACGATCTGGTGGTCGCTGGTCCGCTCCAGGTCGAATCGCTTCCAGCCTTCCGGAAGCGTCTCCAGGAATGTCGTCTTGCCGCACTGCCGCGGACCGATAACGCCGACGCAAGGGAAGGTCTTCAGGTACTCCCGCAACAGGGATTCGTAGGCTCTCTTCATACCAGGCATAATAAAAGAGTAAGTTTCGATTTGCAAGGCTAATTTCATAACGCTCGTGGGGTCCCGACCCGGGCTGGAGGGGTGGTATGGGCATGGGCGTGCCGGCTGACCGCGGGATCAGCGAACTTGCCGGGACCCGGGAAGCTGGCCAGCAAGACCGGTTTGGAATCGCCCCCACTGGCTGCCCAGGATTGATTCTCGTTCGCGGTCTTCCCGTCCGCCCCGCACCCAGATCTTCTCGTGGATTCCCTTGTCAAGGAGTGAGGACGAGTCAGTCGACCAGATGAAGTCCGACGGGCCCACCTGGTCATCGGCGATCAGCCTGCAAACCTCGATGAGGCGGCGGTTGGTGTTAGCGATCAGGAGCAACCGGAAGCCGCGGAAGGTCGTGTTCCAGATGGCCTCGTACCGCTTATAGCCGTTCTGCTCGAAGTAGGCCTGATAGCGGCGCACCTTGGCTAGGATGCTGTTGTCGTCGGCGCGTGCGCTCGTCCGCTCCTCCGTGCCCATGTCGACTTCCGCGAAGAACAAAAGCGACTTGGCAAGCTCAGCGTGGTGGATGCAGAAGACCAAATCCGGCACAAAACCCTCGATCTTTCCAGACGGCATGTGAACCTGGTCTCGAAGCGAAACGAGGCTTCCATCCTGGTGAGGGGCAGGCACCATATCCGAGGAAAGGCACGACGTCTTCAGGAAGGGCGCCTTTCGGGGCAGGCAGCGAACATGGACGAGCGCCCAGTTCACGAGAAGGCAATGGTCGGGGGATGAAGGGGGCGTAGCCGTGGCGACAGGCTGTCCGCTGCCTGGACGTGGCAGGATGCCCTTCTCGGCGAGAAGTTCGAGCCCTTGGTCAGTTACCGAGAACAGGAGTTCCGGCCTGCCGCGGCTCCGGGTCAACTGCCGTGGCTTCATGTCGATCCAACCTTGGGCACACAGTTTATTCAAGCGTTTCACCAGAGCTTCCCTGTTGTGGTCCGTCAGAAACGCCAGATGCGATGAGGTGGCGATTCGCATCTCGGCCACCGCCGCCATTAGGCTCACGTCTTTGCTGTTGAATGCGAACATGCCGAGCTCCTTGATGGTGTTGCGCTTCCATCGGAATAGCGGTGTTCACCGGCTGTTGGTTTCGTCCCAGAGGAGAGAGTCGCGGTAACCATCTTTTCGGCAGTCACTTCTGGACGAGCTCAGATGGGCTCCAGAACGAGGTGTGACGCTCCGCAGAGGCACGCCGGGCATTCGCTGGTGCGGCAACCGGTTTGTCGGGTTATCGAGGTCATTTGCCGGTCAAATCGGCCTGGGCAGACGGCTTTTGGGCATCCGATTGTCGGGTAATACGCTCACGAAAGAAGGCCATAACTCATTGTTGCAAGCGGGAATGCGCAGAGTGCGGGAAAATCGACTTTAATCATTGATCTGGGTGGGAGGGTGATCCCTGCGGAGGAGCATCGGCTGTGGCCGGCGACAGGCATAACGCTTCGGGCCCCGCAGACCCATTATCGTGAACCTTTCCCCCGCTGGGGTCGGTCTGCGGACCTAAAGGTTCATCGATGGGTCTGCTTGTTTGGGCCCTTCGCTCACGGATGTCGCTGTTGCTCGCCACGCACTGGGCGAGCCACAGCGGGATGGCTGAGACCCGGAGGTGTTAAGATGAATCCGCACAAGATCAGAGTTATTGAGGCGTTCATTCGCAGCCAAGGGGGCCTGCCGAGTGACCAGTTTGGCAAGATTCTCGGCCCCGACGAGTTGATGGTTTGGTTCGGCCTCAACCAAGTACTCAGCCCCTACGAGCAACGCGTAATGAAGGCCGAGCTTGCCTTGATGGCCGAAGCACAACTCCTCGCCGAGAAACTTGGATTTCGGTCGTAAACGGTGTTCATCACCGTTTCTTCGGCCGTGGGTTTCCGGCGTCGGGCCCACTCCGCAGACCCTTCGGAAACACTTCGTCCTTGATGGCCGAAGTGCTTCCTGCAGGCCCTGCTACGTACGCCCTCCGCCGGCTTCTTTGGAGGATGGTGTGGGAATCCCAAGAGATAGTCGAGACTCAGGCGATACTTGTTTCACACGCCTACTCCGGTTTGCGGGGCAAGCTCTCCGCTCGTGCAGTGCCTGTCGTGCAGTGCCTTGGCCACGGGGTGGAGAGGACTTAAGCTTGTGAAGGAGGGGGGATGCGTTGTCGCCGTCTTATGTCGGCTGTGTGCGGAGCAGCAGTGCATTACGTCGAGGCTGGTGTGTTTGATCTGCACCTCGTGTGTTTGGCTGCCCGAGCTGCCGCAGCATGATCGGAGAATGGTTGCTGACGCGGGCCCACGCAGACCCTTTATCGTAAACCTTTCCCCCTGTTTGGGGTCGGCCTACGGGCCTAAAGGTTTATCGAAGGGTCCGCTTGACGGGCCCACGTGTTGGTGCGGTTCGGGCCTGGTCTTGGCGAACCGCTGCTTCGCGTTATGTTCGTTGCGGGCCCAGGCAGACCCTTTATCGTAAACCTTTCCCCCTGGTGGGGTCGGTCTGCGGACCTAAAGGTTTGTCGAAGGGTCCGCTTGACGGGCCTGTTGGT
>Ga0315282_10013921_pt1 | contig 12049 bp, 12 predicted proteins | sample YL17G07_20_MG_FD_203693 | JGI IMG/M metagenome (GOLD analysis project Ga0315282, IMG submission 203693) | Sediment microbial communities from Yellowstone Lake, YNP, Wyoming, USA - YL17G07_20 | ecosystem: Environmental > Aquatic > Freshwater > Lake > Sediment | place: USA: Wyoming | collected... | reverse complement strand
CGTAGCCTGGTACCGCTCGCCTGTAGGCGACCTCACCCCCACGGCCCTTCGTCGGGCTCAGGGCCGTTCCCCCTCTCCGCCAGCGGAGAGGGGGAACGGAGCGCAGCGAAGGCGGGGCTGAGATCGTCAGGCGTCACGTCGCGCGAGCGAGCCGACCCCACCTAACGCAGACGCCGGAGGCTGTCCGACGGTTGCGACACAATGGCGAACGCCTTGTCGGCGTAGCCTGGTACCGCTCGCCTGTAGGCTCCAAGGGCGTCCGACGCGATACGCTGGGCGTCGCTTGGCAGGCAGAGGCCGGCCGCGAAGCCACCGAACCCGCCGCCGCAGAAGCGCGCGCCGAGTACGGCGGGCGTGTCCCGGAGGATGCGCGCCAGGACCCTCTGCTCCTCACTGCCGGTCTCGTAGTTCGCGATGCTGCTGTTGAGTGACTCACTGGCGCACCGGCCGAGCTCCTCGAGGTCACCCGCGCGCCACGCCGAGGTGGCCCGCTCGACCCGCTCAGTCTCGGTCACGAAGTGCCTGGCGCGCAGGCAGTAGGGCTCGGGCAGGGCATCAATATGCCGGAGAACGAGGTCGCGCGGCAGCTCCCCGAGCCTAGTCACTTCCTCCTGGTGGCCGATGAGTTTTGACAGCATCCTGGCTGCCTGCCTGCACTCCTCTGTCCGGTTGTTGAACCCAGTGGACACAAGGGCCCGCGGGATGCCGGAGTAGACCGCGACGATGGCGACCTCCGGGCCGGGTTCCACTGTCACGTCGCCGGTCGCGCAGTCAAGAGTGACCATGTGGCCGGCCTTGGCGTTGGTGATGATGGTCGGGTCGAGCAGCCCGCAGTTGACCCCGACGAAGCGGTTCTCGATCTCCACCGCCGCGCGGGAGAGCTCGAGGTTGGTCAGCGCGCGCCCGTTGGCGTCGGCGAGGGCCGATAGTATCGCGAGTGAGAACGCGGCCGAGGAGCTGAGCCCACCCGACGGCAGGCTGCCGGCAACGACGCCCTCGAAGCCCCTCTTCCTCGGCGACAGCAGCTTGCCGGCGCCCATCACGAACTTCGACCAGTCCTGAGCGTTCTCCAGCTCGACCGGCTCGTTGGCATGGTTCAGGCTGGCCCGGCCCGTCACGGTCAGGTCTTCGAGGCGGATCATACCATCATCGGTGGGGCTGTAGGCCAACACGATGCCATAGCTGAGCGCGAACCCGGTGACCTTCCCCCCCTGATGGTCCACGTGCGCCCCAACCAGGCAGGCCCGGTAGGGGGAGAAGAGGACCTGCCAGCCGTCGGCTGCGGCACGGTCGAGAACCTGTTGCTGGAGGGGCGTCAACATGGCGCGCGGCTCTGGCCCCGGCCCTGGGTCATGGTCATCGGGCGGCCCGTTCCATGACGCTTGCGACCGCGGCGACCGTGTCGCGCATCTCCGGCTCGCCGAGGGTCGGGTGGACGAGGAACATGAGGCTGGTCTCCCCTAGCTCCCTGGCCACCGGGTACCGCTCGCGCGGGCCGGAGCTCCGAAAGGCCGCTTCCAGGTACAGCTCGGGGCAGATCCCCGTGTAGCAGGGGATCCCCTCCATCGTGATCTCCGCGAGGACCCGATCGCGGTCCCAGTCGTCCCGCAGTTGGTCCGGGCACACGAACGCGTAGTACTTGTAGTAGCTGTGGCGGGCATCGTCCGGTGGGATCGTGACCCGAAGCCCGGGGATGCGCGAGAAGCCCTCGGTCAGTAGCCGCGCGTTGGCGCGCCTCTGCTCGACCCAGGCGGGCAGCTTCCGAAGCTGGACTCGCCCGACGGCGGACTGGACCTCCGACAGCCGCCAGTTGGTGCCGAAGCTCTGGTGAACCCACCGGAAGAGGCCGGGGGGCCACTTGGGCGCCGTGCCGATGGCCACGTTGCTCTTGCCGTGGTCCTTGAAGCTCCACGCGCGCTCCCGCACGGACTCATCGTCGGTGACCAACATGCCGCCCTCCCCTGCCGTGGTCATGATCTTGTCCTGGCAGAACGAGAAGGCCGCCGCGTCACCGAACGTGCCCACATGCTTGCCCTTGTACTGCGCCCCGTGCGCCTGGGCGCAGTCTTCGATCACCTTCAGCTCGTGTTCGCGGGCAACACTAAGGATGGGGTCCATGTCGCACGGCCAGCCGGCGAGGTGCACGGGGATGACGGCCTTCGTCCGCGGGGTTATCAGCGAGTGCATGGTGTCCGCGGTCAGGTTCTGGCTGTCGCGGTCCACCTCGGCAAGAACGGGGACCGCGCCGCGCATCGCCGCACAGCTCGCCGACGCGATGAAGGTCCTGCAGCTAGTGATGACCTCGTCGCCAGGCCCTATCCCCAGCGCAACCAGCGCGAGCTCGAGCGCAACGGTGCCGTTCGCGAGCGCGACCGCGTAGCGCGCGCCTATGTAGTCGGCGAACTCGCGCTCGAAGGTCTTGCCCTCCTGCCCGGTCCAGTAGTTCACTTTGCCGGACTCGAGCACGGCCGTGACGGCTTCCGCCTCTTCCTGGCCGAAGCACGGCCAGGGCGGAAGCGGCGACGGCCGAGCGAGCTCCGGCGCGGACTTCTGCGCTGATGTCATGATCTTCGGGTTACGCCTTCCACACGTCCGATTGGGTTCGTTTCGCAATCTGGGCGTACCGCGCTGCCCCGGCAGGAGACAAGACCGACAGGATGGGCAGGATAGGCAGGATGAGGGACGGGCACATCCCACCGGCCCGTTGGCCTCCCAGTGCCGCAAGGCGGGGCAGTGAGACAATGGGCTTCAGCCCATTGCCCGAGGCTTTGCGTTCAATGGGCTGAAGCCCATTGTCTCGGAAACGCCCCTCGCCCTCTCCGAGGGAGGACACAGGTCGCCAGGATTCAAACGTAAGTTTGTTTATAATATGTTTGCTATCTGCAGGTCCGACGCCCAACATTGACGAAGAAACACCAACCATGAGCAGCGCAAAGCAGATAGCGGCGAACCGCGAGAACGCCCGGAGGTCCACGGGCCCCAAGACCCTCGCGGGCAAGACCACTTCGAGCCGCAACGCCCTGAAGCACGGCCTGCTGTCCGCGCAGATGCTGTTGCCCGATGAGGACCCGAAGGAGCTGTCCGCGCTGGCAGAGGCCATTCACGAGCAGCTTGCCCCCGAAGGTGAGATGGAGCAAGCCCTCGCGGACCGAGTAGTGGCGTGCCTGTGGAGGCTGCGGCGGGTGCATCAGGTAGAGGGCAGTCTGTTCCGATATGCAATCGGCACACGTCGGCAGGATGGGTCGGCGGTGTCGCGCGTCCTCCACGGCGGCGGGATCCTGCCGTCCGATGATAGGGCGCTCAGCCTGGCGTACATCAGCACGTCAGACACATTCGCGAAGCTCAACCGGTATGAGACGACCATCGAGCGTGGCATGTACCAGGCCTTGCACGAACTCCAGCGTCTCCAGGCCGCCCGCGGCGCCCGCCAGTCCGCGCCTGCCGCGCTCGACATCGACGTGCGGGTCGGGGAGTAGGCCGGGGGCGCTGCTAGCGAGGCGAGCCGGCATGGGCCGTCTGACCTACCGTTCGATCGGGCGGGCTGGAACCCCGACGACCGTAGCGCCGTCGGCGACATCCCGTATCACGACTGCCCCGGCGCCGATCGTGGCGTCTGAGCCAACCGTGATGCTGTTGACGATTGTGGCCCCTGCCCACACGCGAGACCGCGGCCCGACCGACACCCCCCCGCATATGGTCGCGCCCGGCGCTACGTGCACGCCGTCACCAATACGGCAGTCGTGATCGACGGAGCACCTAGTGTTGAGAATGACGTTGCTCCCTATGAGTGTGCCTGGGTTGACCGCGGCCTGGGCCATGACCACCGAACCTGCACCCATCTGGACGTCACGGCCGAACTCGGCTGACGGGTGAACCGCCGTGGCCAGATGGAAACCGTGGCAGACCAGCGTGTCTGCCAGCCTACAGCGAGCGTGGTTGTCGCCGATGGCCACGATGCCACTGGCTATCCCGTGCCGGGTCGCCTCCGTAGCGAGCCACTCCATGCCCCCCACCACGCGGTACCCCATGACATCAAGGCCAACGCGCCCGGGGTCGTCGTCGCAGAGGGCAGAGACCGCGTAGAGCCCCTGGCGCTCTACGATGTCGATCACCACCTTCGCATGGCCACCGGTGCCGTACACGATGAGGGCCGCGTGAGACGCGTGGTCGGTGGGTTCAGGCAAGAGGGCAGCCATCCTCGTTGCGTGCGAGCTCATGCCGGCTAGCTAACCCGCCGCACCAGAACAAACGCCTCGGCGGCGGCAAGCGAGACGGTCGCTCCTCTCAGCGCCGCCAGGGCTCTAACAGCCTCGACCGACCGCTCGTTCGGGAACGCCTTGAGCTGCGACTGGTAGCACGCCAAGGCGGCGAGCTTGGTTCCCAGGTGGTTACTGATGTCAACGTAGACGCTAGGGGCGAACGGAGCGGCGGCGCACGCGGCGTTCCAGTTCGTTTCAGACAGTGTCTCGTAGGCCAGTACTTCCCTCGGGTACGAGTCGCCGATCGGCCGGGTCGCGACAAGGCAGGAGTCGAAGACGAGTCGGTGGTCTTGATGTAGATCGCCACCGTAGGGCACGAACACGGTCGCCGGCGCCAGTCTCTGCACGAGGCTGCAGAGCCTCGCGTTCAGGTCGCCGTGTGGTACCGTGTCCAGCCTGGCCGCTGGGAAGTCGAGGTAGACGGTCTCCGCCACTCCGAGGAGCGCGTGCGCCCTGGCGGCCTCCTCGCGTCCCTGCGCAACAGACTCCTCCGGGAAGAGCGGCGGGGCACCCTTCGTCACCACCGCGACGACAACTCTGGTGCCCTCCGTGACCGTCCGCGCGATCGTCCCCCCTACCCCAAGAACCTCGTCGTCCGGGTGAGGAGCGATGACGAGCACAGGCCCGGGTGACATGCTCAGCATGGGTTGATTCCCGATTCTGGGGACCGAGGTGGGTAGCCCTTGGAGCCCGGGAGGACCCGTGCGGGGACTCCTGCCACAGTTGCGCCGTCCGGCACGTCATCGCGGACGAGAGCGCACATACCGACCGTCGCGCGTGCGCCTACCTTCACGCGGTGCATTATGCACGCGTGCGACGCAACCCAGGTCGAGTCCCCAATGCTGGCGCTGCCGGAGATCGCCGCGTGCGTCAGCACTACCGCGTTCTTGCCGATCCTCACGTTGTGGGCGATCTGGACCATGTTGCCGATCTTGGCTCCGGCAGCAATGACAGTGTCCGATAGGCACCCCCGGTCGATGCAGGAGTTGGCGCCGATCTCCACGTTGTCCTCGATGACGACGCCTCCGATCTGCGGCCACTTCTCCCAGGAGCCGTCCCCAACCGATTCGTACCCAAACCCATCCGCCCCGAGCACGACTCCCGGCTGGACCAGCACGTTCTTGCCTATCGTGACGCCTTGGCAAACATGCACGTGCCCCCATAGCACGGAGCCCTCTCCGATCGAGACGCCTGGTCCAACGTAGCAGAATGGGCCCACGTAGACGCCCGGACCGAGTCGCGCCGACTCGCTCACGCAGGCGGTCGGGTGGATACCTGGCTCGGGCAACGGAGCGTCGAACCACGCCCGGAACACCCTGACAAAGGCCAGCCTAGGGTTGTCCGTCACTATGAGCGTGCCGCGAGCCTGGTCGGCCCCGAGAGCGGCCGCGCGTTCTCCGCAGATGACCACGCCCGCGCGTGTCTGGGCCATCAGGTCTAGGGCTTCGGGGCCGTCGCGGTCGCAGAAACTCAGGTCCTCGTCCGTGCCCGTTTCGCTTATGGCCCGGACGCGAGTCACGACGCGGTCGGCTGGGCCTGAAACGTCGAGAACGGCCTGTCCGAGGAACTCCACGATCTCGTTGACCGTAACCCGGGCCTCCACTACTTGCTCAGACTCCCGTCGCTGGCAGATCCCCGGAACTCCGGCATCGGCGCGTCGCCACTCGCGCCTCTCCGTGTAGCCAGAGCGAGCACAGTCCTCGCCAGGATGGCGCAGTCTAGCCACAGGCTCTGGTGGTCTACGTAGTAGACATCCCAGGCGAGCTTGTGCTCCCACGTCTGCGCGTTGCGTCCCTTCACGGCGCTGAGCGTGGTCATCCCAGGCTTCACCTGGAGCCGTCGTCTCTGCTCTGGCGAGTAGCGCTCAAGGTACTTGAGGGGGTGCGGGCGTGTGCCGACAAGCGACATCTCGCCCTTGAGCACGTTCCACAACTGCGGGAGCTCGTCCAGACTGGTCCGCCGCAGGAACAGACCGAGTCGCGTGATCCGCTGCTCATCGGGCAGCAGGTTCCCATCCTCGTCGCATTCGTCGGTCATCGTCCGGAACTTCAGTATCGTGAACGGACGCCCGCGCAGCCCGAGGCGCTGCTGACGGAAGAGGATGGGACGGCCGGTGGACGCCCCGATGGTTATCCCAATCAGCGGGAATGCCGGCAAGAGTACAGCCAGCCCTAGCACGCATGACCCGACGTCTGCGATCCGCTTGGCTGCCCGGGCACCCAGACTCATGATCGGCCGTGGCGCTCCACGCGGCCGCTGTGCGCTTCGGCGAACGCCCGCTCAAGCACCAGCCGCAGATCGTCTGCCAAGAGGTCGCGCGAGAAGCGCTCCTTCGCAAGCCGCAGTGCCGCAGCCCCTGCACAGGCAACACGCTCCTCGTCAGATAGGAAGTCTCGGAGCATCCTGGCTGCGGTAAGAGCGTCAGCGGGTGGGACTACGAGACCGCAGCCTGTATCCCTGATGAAGTCCGCCAGCCAACCCTCGTGGTTAATGAGGACCGGGCGGCCCGCTGCCAAGGCATCGAATACCTTGTTGGCCGAGTTGGCCCTGGTGACCGGGTTGTCGATCGTCAACGAACAGGACACAGACGCGGCCTGAAGCACGTGGGGCATCTCTGCCTTCGGCAGTGGGTCGAAGATCCACAGATTGCGGTCTAGAACACCTAGCGCCGAGGCCCTCTCGTGGACCACAGCTCGGCGACCCCCAGTGCCGATCATGGCGAAGCGGATGTCATTGGCGTGAAGAAGGTGCGCGGCGATGTCCGCAAGGTACTCAGCCCCATTGACTCTGCCCATCGTACCGGCGTACACGACCAGCCTACGACCTGCAAACTGAGGGTACATCGTGAGGAAGCGTTCCGCCCGGCCGGAACCGAACAAGTCCAGGTCGCACGAGTTCGGCACCACACTGATGCGCTCGCGCGGATAGCCCGTGCGCGCAACGCCGTCTGCCATAGGGGGAGACAGCGCGACCACGTGGGCCGAGTTGCGGTACGCCCAGCGCTCGAGCCACCGCGCCGCAGCCCTTGACAACGGGTCGCGTAGGGCTCCCATCGCGATAGGCGCCTCGGGCCACAGGTCGCGTACCTCGAACACAAGGGGGCATCTGTGCCGGCCCTTCGCGGCCTTGGCCGGGATGGCAACTGTCAGTGGTGTGCTGGTGGCAAACACGACGTCTACGGCATCGAGTTGTCGGCTGACCGCCGCAGCCTTGACGACGAACTCGGCGAACGAGGCGATCCGCCGCGCGTAGCCCATCTCGTTCGCGTAGGGCGCCTGCACTGCCAGAACCTCAATGCCCGCGACGGCTGTCCTCACTGGTCCGCGCCTGTGACCTCGGGGAACGGGGAAGCCAGGTCGGCCGCAAGAGGTGAGCATCGTCACCCTGTGCCCAGCAGCAACAAAGCGCCTTGCCATCTCGTAGGAGCGCGTGCCTCCAGAGGCCTCCGGCGTGTTGAAGTACTGGTGTATGTAGAGGATGTGCAACTAGCTCCCCATTCGGCAGTGTACCCGGCCTAGGAGGTGCCCCCACCCAAGGCCACTACGGCCGGCGAACGAGGAACGACGCCTCGGGCGTCCACCACGACGGGGCAGTGACGCGACAACAGCGCGTAGTCAACCCCGCTGTGCGCAGTGATGACAACAGCGCAATCGATGCGACGCAGACTCCCTGGACTCAGCGTCATACTCTCCACAGGCGTGCCGTCTACTTCGTAGTGCCCGACGTGAGGGTCAGTGTAGCAGAGCTCGGCTCCGAGCGCCCGGAGGTCCGCGATGACCGCCTGCGCGGGGGATTCGCGCACGTCGTCGATGTCGGGCTTATAGGCTACACCGACCACCAGCACGCGCGCCCCCCGTACCGCTCTGCTCCGCGCGTTGAGTCCACGGATGACAAGGTTCACAACGTGGCGTGGCATAGCCGCGTTAACCTGGGTCGCGAGCTCCACGAACCTGAGCTCGGTCCCCGCTTCGCGGGCACGCCATGTCAGGTACAGGGGGTCAACGGGGATGCAGTGGCCGCCGACACCGGGTCCTGGCCTGAACGACATGAACCCGAAGGGCTTGGTCGCCGCAGCGTCCACGACCTCCCAGACGTTCACCCCAAGTGTGTCACACACAGTGGCAAGCTCGTTCACTAGTGCAATGTTCACATTGCGGAACGTGTTCTCAAGTAGCTTGGTCATCTCGGCCGCCCGAGGGCTGGAGACGACATAGACGGCATCTACCACGGAGAGGTACAGCTCGCGGGCCGCCTCAGCCGCCTCGCGTGACGTAGCGCCGAGTACCCGGGGTATGTCGCGGACCCCGTAAGTCGTGTTGCCGGGGTCGATCCTCTCGGCGCAGAATGCTAGCCCGAAGTCGCGGGCGGCGCTAAGGCCGCTTGCTTCCTCGAGCATGGGCAGGATGACATCCTCCGTGGTACCCGGGTACGTGGTGCTCTCAAGAATGGCCAACTGGCCACGTCGAAGTCGGGCGGCCAGGGCTTGGCAGGCCGCGAGGACGAAGCTGAGGTCGGGGGTGTGCTGTTTGTTTAGCGGCGTTGGAACGCAGATGAGCACAGCATCCATGGCCCTGAGCAGGTTCATGTCGTCGCTTGCTCTCAGTCTGCCAGATTCCACCAGGCCCGCCAGCTGATGGGACGGCACATCACGGATGTGAGACACCCCGCGTCCCACCTGCAGCACCTTCGCGGCATCAGTGTCAAGCGCTGTCACTGCGTAGCCCGCCTGTGCAAACGCAACTGCCGTAGGGAGGCCTACGTACCCAACGCCCACGATGCCCACTGCCGCCTGCCGGTTGCGGAACCTCAGAGGTAGATCGGCCCCTGTCACTGACGACCGCCTTTCCGGTACCACTGAACGTACCGCGCATCGCCGTGCCAAGATCCCATCAGGCGGGGGCCGGGCGACAGCGAAGACCGGAAGCTAGCCCGATCGCGATTGCGGTCCAAGCCCATAGCCCGTCCTGGCCAGCGAAGTCACCTGAGAACATCGAGTGCGACAACCACAAGGCTAGGAAGGCGGACGCCACCCAGACGTCTCCTTGCTTGCGCACCAATCCAGCTGCAGCTGCGACGACTTGGCACCCAATGCCGAGCAATGCCAGCCCCCCCAGCACGCCGCTCTGGACAAGGGTATCAACGAACATGTTGTGGGGGTACCCGTAGCCTGTGCGTTCGCGGAAGGCACCGAGCCCGTGGCCCACCAGGGGCTGTTCGGCAAACATGGTCACGGCCGCAGTCATGAGTCGACGCCGGTCGCCCTCGGACTCTCCTCTGGCCACGGCAGCGAACCGGCTCCGCATCGTCGCAAACACACCGCTGTGCTGGTACAGTTGCCAGGCTGGGACTCCGGCGGATATCGCGAGCAAGCCAACAGACACGAGGCGGAACAGCACCAATCGCGGCCATGCGCGACGGAGGCTGAAGACAAACAGCACGACCGTGGCGACGCAGGCGTCCACGAGAGCTCCCCTTGCTGCGCTTTGCCCGACCCCCGCCATCCCCAGTAGCCCCACGGGGGCCAGCCACCAGTGACGTCCAGTGAGTGCCAGGGCTAGGGAGCTCACCACAGCGAGCGCGCACTGATCGCCCATTAGCCCGTACCGGGGACCAGCGGCCCACCGACCCGCGACCAACACTGTCACGGCACACCCTGCGCCGAGTAGCGTCTGCGCCCAGCAGTACACGACAACGTCGCGCTCGGCCCGGATGAGGTGCGAGGCTAGATACGCTGCGGGCAGTACAGCCAACAGGAAGAACAGCAGCCGTGACGCGCCCCAGTCCCGGTCGACCACTGGAACGGCAACGTCCCTAGCGAGTGCGGACAGTGCAGCAATGGACGTTACCACCGCAAACAGCGTCACACTCCACGGGAGATGGGGGGCACACCTAGCGCGACCATGCTGGCGGACCGACACCAAGCACGCCATCGTGAGGAGCAACAAGGCCGCCACAAGCCGTTGGTCCACACTGAAGAGCGGCGCAAACAGGGGGAAGAAGGCTGGCCCCGCAAGTTCGGCTGCGCGGCGAGACCAGGTGGGGGCACTAGCGGTCGCACCGGAGGCAACGCTTCTCCGTGCACGGACGGAAAGAGGCGGGGCTACCAGGTAGCTTGGGCGCGTTTGCGTACGAGATGGCCCATCTTGGCGCCGGCTCGGCAGAAGACATGGCGCCATCGGTCACGTCTCCGATCGAATGTGTGGAGGATCGCGAACCAAGCTCGCAGCCGCGCGCGGGTCCGGCGCGTCCCTGCGAGCAGATCGTTCAGTACGGGCAGAAGACGTCTAGTGGCCGGGGAGAGCGCTTCCGGCAGCACTAGGCTATCCGGACGCTCACAATCACGCAAGAAGCCGACGAGGCCCCGGCATCCGCATTCCGCCGCCTCTGCCCGCAGCCTTGCGCCGTCCAGCAAGCCGCTACGCCTAAGCTCCTTGCAGTCCACTATCCTACGCAAGCACAGTGTCCCCGCCGAAACGGCTCGGATCACCTGTATGGCCGACTGCAAGTACGCGTGCTCCGGCGCAAGAACGAGTCGCTCCCGCCCCCAGACGCGAGCGGGCGTTGCCGCGGTCCATAGGCGATCAGGCGGAGGCACACGGTATAGTGTGCACGGCGCAACGTGAGTGTGTAGCTCAACGTACGCAGTCAGAGACCTCTCGGCCACTTCGCGCTCGAACACCGGGCCATGCATGCTAAGATGGGGTACTGAGGTCCATCGGCATCGATACCCGATGCTGACGAGGGTCCTTGCGGCCCGCTCCACCTCATCTCTGCGGACAAGCAAGTCGATGTCTCGGTACACGCGGAGGTGAGGCGCTTCGTAGGCAGTATGCCCGAGTGCGGGGCCTTTGAGCCACACTACGGGCACCTCACGCTCCAAGGCCTGGACATCCGGCTCGACGTAGCGCCTGATCAGCTCCTGACCCACTACCTCGCGCCTCACGACCACACGCAGGGCTTCGAGGAGTTCGTCGGGCACGTCTGAACCCGGCCAAGTCGCGCTAAGGCGATGGTTCAGGAGGGGTCCGAGACCATGCGCGACACCCAGCGCGCACACGGCTTCGCAATGGGCCCGGAACCCCTCTGGGAGATCATCGGTGAGATTGTCTGGATACAGTACGTCCCACAGATGGACCAGAGCCTCGAGTCCGCCGCTGGGGGGTTGTCTAGCGGCCCGACACATGGCTACCCGATTGTCCGAAAGCTGCTCTGCTCGACACGAGCTTGGGGATTGGAGCTCTGTCCTGAGGCGCCGGTCCCAATGGCGCTATGGCCGGCGCCGCTGCCGTGCTGACGTTCAGGCCCAGAGCCACAGGGGCGGCCACGAGGCGCGCCCGAAACCGACGCAAGGAGCTGCTCAAACCGGTGCCTCATCACATGCAGACCCAGTTCCTCCTCGAGGACTGCCCGCCTAGCTTGGCGCATCCGCAAGACGGTCGCATTGTCAGACAGGATCCGGCTGAGCCCATCAAGGATGTCTGTTGCTTTGCGGCTGTAGCACGCGACGCCGAATGGGTAACGGCTCATCAGCTCGTCGGGAGCTGTGCCGCGAGGACCATGGTACAGCACGGGCAGCCCCGCCGCGAGGTACGCCGAGAGCTTGGTTGGGAACGATGTCATCGCCGCGTGAGCATGGCGAGAGTCGAACCAGTATGGAAGGTAGGCCAGGGACATGGTCCTCAGAAGAGCGAGGGTGTCGCCAACGCTGTTCCGGCCGTGGGTCACCAGAGTCGGTGGCCTGCGAGCCCCTAGGCGCGGGAACGTGCCTATGTGGTGCAGGGCTATGCGAT
>Ga0315282_10013920_pt1 | contig 12049 bp, 13 predicted proteins | sample YL17G07_20_MG_FD_203693 | JGI IMG/M metagenome (GOLD analysis project Ga0315282, IMG submission 203693) | Sediment microbial communities from Yellowstone Lake, YNP, Wyoming, USA - YL17G07_20 | ecosystem: Environmental > Aquatic > Freshwater > Lake > Sediment | place: USA: Wyoming | collected... | reverse complement strand
GGGCGTCCGGTGAGCCTGCGCGACCGACCGCGTGGCTCACCGCGGGGTGGACGACCGCGCTGATCCACGGACTCCTCACGTTCGTCGTGATGGCGGCGCTCGGGCAGGTGGCCTCGTTCGCCGCATACGCCGTCGGCGCCGGCCAGAGCTTGCCGGTCTCGACCTTCGTGCGGATCGGGTGGTTCTACTTCGGCGCGTTCCACCACGTCGCGCTCTCCATCGGCATCCCCGACCTCGACCTCAGCGGGTTGGGCGGCGCCGTCTCCGGCTTGAACCTGCCGACGAACGGGTCGGTCGGCTACCAGCTCGGGTTCGCGCCGCTGCTCATCACGTTGCTCGCGGTGTGGTTGCTCTACCGGGCCGGATGCGAGGTCGCCGACCGCGGCGGCGGCGGGCCGGTCGCGCGTGCGATCCACGGTTTGAAGGTCGCGCCGGTCTACGCGATACCCGCGTTCCTGCTCTCGGTCTTGGTGAGCATCAAGGTCTCGATCCCGCTTCAGCCGGTGATGTCCGGCGAGCTCCAGTTCAAGCTCTCGTCCGCACAGTCGTTCGTGATGCCGTTCACGATCGCGGCGGTCGCCGGTATCGCCGGCGGGCTCCGCTCGGCGCGGAAGAACGTCGACGGCGCGTTCCTCGGACGGCTGTCCGGTGTGCTGTCCGGCGGGGCGTGGATGCTGCTCCTCGGGATGACGCTCTCGTACCTCGGGCTCTTCCTCGCCGGAGCGGTGCAGCCCGATGACCCGATCGCCGCCACGACGCCCTCGACGGCGAAGTACTACCGCACGGTGTTCCAGAAACCCGACGTCGGCGCGGTCGTGTTCGCGCACCACGTTGCGTTCGCGCCGAACGAGGCGATGTGGGTGCTCGTTCCCGCGATGGGGAGCTGCGACGGCGTGTACGGCAGCGCCTCGTACGCGTTCCTCTGCTACGGCAAGTACCCGCTGTCGGTCTCGTTGCCCAGCACCGGCACGCTGGAAGGGCTCGACGTGACGGCGCAGGCGCCGACACCGCAGGTGTCGTTCGGGACCATCCCGGTCGCCTACTTCCTGTTCCTGCTCGCGCCGGCGCTCGCGGTGCTGCTCGGCGGTCGAATGGCCGCGAGGCGGGGGAGTGCCAGGACGAGGAACGAGGCCGCCGCTCTCGGAGGGGCGGCCGGTGTCGTGTTCGCGTTGCTAGTCGTCGGTGTCGGGTACCTGTCGACCATCACGGCCGGAGCCGCGGCGAACTCGATGGGGATCAACGCCGGCGGGTCGGTGCGTCTGGGCCCGGACATCGTGTCGGGCGGACTGCTCGCACTCGCGTGGGGCGTGGTCGGAGGGATGCTGGGCGGACTCCTCCACGGGCGTTCGTTGCCGCGCGCGGTTGCCGCGCCCGAACCGCCCTCTGCACCGACCGGCTAGATGCCCATCCTCGACATGAACGAGCCCGCTATCACGAGCCAGATCACGAACCAGACCACGCTCAGCACGATCCCGGTGATGAGCATCGACCGGGCCGTCTGCGGGTCTTGGTCCTTGTTCACCAGCCAGGCGATCAGCCCGCCCAGCCAACCCATGAAGATCGGGAGCAGCCACCAGGCGCCGCTGGCCGGCTTCGCCGGCCGTCGGTACGCGCTCTGGTAGCCGACCTGGGGCGGCGCCCAACCGGTGCCGGTCGTTGCCGCTCCGGCCGGGAGTCCCGAGGTTCCGCCGATCCCGACCTCGGTGTTGGACGGCTCGAGCGAGACGAACCTCAGCCACGCCTGTCGCCATCCGGCGTCGTCCCTCGGGTAGCGGTCCACCGGCGCGGCCAGCGACTGGCGGTCCCAGATGCCGAAGAAGTCCCGGCCGTAGCCGAGCAGATAGCGCTGCCCGGAGTGCGTGTACTGCAACGCCTCGTCCCCGGCGCGCGGCTGACCCCAGGCTCCGGCGGCCACGGGAGGCTCACCGGGTCCGGTCTCAGGCAGCATCGACGGTTCCACGAGCATGCTGCCGCAGTAGCGGCACTTGACGGCCTCGTCCTGGATCTCCTCGGCGCAGTACGGGCACTTCTTCATGAGCGACCTCCAGGGTCCTCCCGACGGCATCGTACCGCCCGCGGCAAAGCGGAAGGCCCGGCCAGATCGGCCGGGCCTCCAACAACTTCCGTGGTCGTCTAGATATGCGCCTGGGGTCTCAAAGGGCGGGTGGCGGCGGTGGTGCGGCGCTCACCTGGGGCTCCTGGAACCGCATCCAGGCCCCGTACCCGATGCCGAGCGCGAAGATCAGGCCGAGGAAGCCGCCGAACGATACGTCGTTCGTCATGATCAGAAGGAACTTGATGATCACGAACGCGAGCGTGGCGAACCCGATGTACGCGCTGATCTTCGAGGCGGCCATCGGTAGGCTCATGCTGAGTCCGGCAAGTGCGATGACCTCCCAGACGATCAGGGCGATCACGAGCAGGCCGGCGATGACGCCCGCCCACCCGGCGTCGCCTCCCCACATGCTGGCCTTCGCGCAAAGCCCGCCGACTCCGGCAAGGCCGCCGAGGTCACCGAGGTCGAGGCACACCTTCTGCCACGAGAAGATGAACGAATCGAGGAGCAACAAGACCCCACCACCAAGCAGGATCCAACTCCCCGTCGTCAACTTGGACATGTCGAAGCCCGAACTTCTCTGCGCCATCACCTCTCCTTTCGAACCTTCCCCTGAGCACGGCAGGCTAGAAGCCCAAGCCATTCAAGCCTTTGCCCGTAGGAGAGTCAAACACGCTGGCCCGTTCGGCGGGTGTGGTCCCGGCGAGCGATGAGAGCAGCGGTGGCCGCGGCCAGACCCGCCGCGGCCGCGATCCAGGGCGCGAACGAGGTGTGAGTGGCGTACGGCGGGTGGACGATCGCCATCAAGGCGGTGATGGTGACGACCCCGCCGAGCCCGGCCATGGCCGCATCGGCCCGGGTCATTCCACCTCGCCGGCGTGCCCACAACCACAACACGAGGCCGGCCAGGGCGGCGAGACCGGCCGCGGCCGACCAACGGGGCACCCCCCGCCAGGCCCCGAAGATGCTGGCGCCCTCGCCGAACCGGCTCCAGGGCAGAACCGTCGATAGGACGGCCAGAGCGAACGCCGCACCCGCTAGCCCCCGGCGCCCGCTGCCGGTCCGCACGACCTCGGGCTCCTCGGGTACCGCGTCGGGGCCGAGTGCCTCGGCGAGGCACTCGGCCCCGAGCACCCTGCCGCGCACCGGTACCGCGCATGCGAGGCAGAGGGACCGACCGCAGCCGTCGCAGATGGCCACCGCCGCGCTCCCCGGATGGAGGCTGCAGCGCTCGGCGCTCTTGGTGCTCCGCTCGTCGGTCGGCACGGACGAAGCTTATCTTCGCGGCCGACCGCGGCGACGTTTGACATCCGCCCGGCCGAGTCCATAGCGTGCGCCGCGTGGATGCGCGCGTCGCGGTGCTGGCGTCGGGGTCCGGCACCAACCTCCAGGCCCTGCTCGACCATCCGGTCGTCGGTCCCCGCATCGTCCTGGTCGTGTCGGACCGGTGGGAGGCGCGCGCGCTTGAGCGGGCGCGCGCGAAGACGGTCGAGGCGCTCTTCGTCGACCCGAAGGGCTTCCCCGACCGTCCGTCGTTCGACCGGGCCGTGCTCGCCGCCGTGCGGGAGCGGGACGTCGGGTTCGTCGTGCTCGCCGGGTTCATGCGGATCGTTGGGCCGGAGCTGGTCCGGGCCTACGCCGGTCGGATGCTGAACCTCCACCCGGCGCTGCTCCCGTCCTTCCCCGGTGCTCAGGGCATCCGCGAAGCCCTCGAGTGGGGTGTGAAGGTGACAGGGGTGACCGTCCATCTCGTCGACGAAGAGGTGGACCACGGACCGATCGTCGCGCAGGAAGCGGTCTCGGTCCTCCCCGGGGACGACGAGGAGACGCTCGCGACCCGCATCCACGAGGTCGAACACCGGATCTACCCTCAGGCCGTGCAGGCCCTGATCGAGGGCCGTCTCGAGATCGAGGGTCGCATCGTCCACGTTCAGGAGGAGCCAACCGATGAGTGATGTCCGCCCCGTCCGCCGTGCCCTGCTCGCCGTCTACGACAAGTCCGGCCTCGTGGATCTCGCCCGGGCGCTTGTCGAGCTCGGTGTCTCTCTGGTGTCCTCGGGCGGCACCGCGAAGACGATCCGCGACGCCGGCCTGCCCGTCACGTCCGTCGAGGAGGTCACCGGTTTCCCGGAGATGCTCGACGGGCGCGTCAAGACCCTCCACCCGAGGATCCACGCCGGCATCCTCGCCGATCGCCGCAAGCCCGACCACGAGCGGCAGCTCGCCGAGCACGACATCGAGCCGTTCGACCTCGTCGTCGTGAACCTGTACCCGTTCCGCGAGACGGTCGCGAGCGGCGCCGGATCCGACGATGTGATCGAGAAGATCGACATCGGCGGGCCGTCGATGGTGCGCGCGGCAGCGAAGAACTTCGAGTCCGTGGGCGTGCTCGTGAACGCCGAGCGGTACCCCGAGATGCTCGAGGAGATCCGGCGGGAAGGTGGGCTCTCGCGCGAGACACGGTTCTCGCTTGCAGCAGAGGCGTTCGCGCACACCGCCGCCTACGACGCGGCCGTCGCCGGCTGGCTCGGCTCCCGAGAGGAAGGCCTGCCGGACTTCGCCGGGCTCGCGCTCCGGAAGGTCGGGGATCTCCGGTACGGGGAGAACCCGCACCTGCGCGGCGCGCTGTACGAGGAGATCGCCGGGCCGGGCGCACTCGGCGGCGCGGAGGTGCTGCAGGGCAAGGAGATGTCGTTCAACAACTGGCTCGATGTCGACGCCGCGTACTCGCTGTGCGCGATGTTGCGCTCACCGGCCGCTGTCATCGTCAAGCACAACAACCCGTGCGGGGTCGCGCTTGGGCCGTCGCTCGGCGATGCGTACGAGCGCGCGTTCGAGTGCGATACGGTCTCGGCCTTCGGCGGCATCGTCGCATTCAGCGCCGAGGCCGACGCCGACGCGGCAGAAGCGATGGCCGCGGTCTTCACCGAGGTCGTCGTCGCGCCATCGTTCACGCCCGGCGCGCTCGAGGTGTTAGCGAAGCGTCAGAACCTCCGCGTCGTGCGGGCTCCGCTCCCGGCGGGTGGAGGCCTCGACGTGCGGCTGATACCCGGCGGCGCGGTCGTGCAGGACCGCGACGGGATCGTCGAGACCCGCGAGGGCATGAAGGTCGTCTCCTCGCGACAGCCGAGCGAGGAGGAGTGGCGCGACCTGCTGTTCGCCTGGACCGTCGCGGCGCGTGTGAAGTCGAACGCGATCGTGTTCGCGAAGGACGAAGCGACGGTCGGGATCGGCGCCGGGCAGATGTCGCGCGTCGACTCCTCGTTCCTTGCGGCGCGCAAGGCCGGTGACCGGGCGAAGGGGGCCGTGATGGCGAGCGATGCCTTCTTCCCGTTCCCAGACGCCCTCGAGGTCGGGGCCGACGCGGGGGTCACGGCCGTGATCCACCCCGGCGGCTCGATCCGCGACGAGGAGGTGCTGGCCGCGGCCGAGGCTCGCGGGATGGCGGTGGTCCTCACCGGTCGGCGGCACTTCCGGCACTGACCCCAGGTCCACCCGGCCCGAACGTTCGGCGGATAGGATTCGGGATCGTGAGCGCACGGATCATCGACGGGAAGGCCATCGCGGTCGAGGTTCGAGCCGAGGCCGCCGAGCGAGTGAAAGCTTTGCAGGCCAAGGGGATCAAGCCCGGATTGGCGGCGATCCTCGTCGGCGACGATCCCGCGTCTCACATCTACGTCGGCTCCAAACAGAAGGCGTGCGCGGAGCTCGGCATGTACTCGGAGCGCGTGGAGCTGCCGACCGACGCCTCGCAAACCGACGTTCTCGCCGAGATCGAGCGGCTGAACGCCGACCCGAAGATCAGCGGGATGATCGTGCAGCTCCCGGTCCCGGACCACATCTCCGAGCTCGCCCTCCAGATGGCGGTCGCCCCGGAGAAGGACGTCGACTGCCTCGGCCCGACGAACGTGGGGCTCATGGCCCGCGGGAAGGGACTGCTGCTGCCGGCGACACCCTCGGGCATCGTCGAGCTGCTGCTCCGGTCGGACATCGAGATCCAGGGGCGGCACGTGGTGGTGGTCGGGCGGAGCGGTCTGGTCGGCATGCCTCTCGCGATCATGCTCGCGCAGAAGAACGAGCGCGCGAACGCGACGGTCACGCTCTGCCACACGCGGACCAGGGACATGGGCGCGTACACGCGGCAGGCGGACATCCTCGTCGTTGCCGCCGGCCGGTTGCGCACCGTCACCGGAGACATGGTCAAACCCGGGGCGGTCGTGATCGATGTCGGCACGAACCGGACCGACGAAGGCCTGAAGGGTGACGTCGACTTCGAGGAGGCGAAGGAGGTCGCCGGCGCGATCACGCCGGTCCCCGGAGGCGTCGGGCCGATGACCGTGGCTATGCTGATGGTGAACACGGTGACCGCAGCGGAGGCGCAAGCCGCCGGACGCTGAAGGGCGTTGGGTCGCTTGGGCAGGAGGGGGCAGCGAGGTGGCCGAGATCGTCACGATCGATGGGCAGTCGTACGTGAGGCGCGACCCGCTCGGCGTGCTCGGGCTGTCGTTGATCACGTTCGGGATCTACTTCTTCTACTGGTACTACAAGGTGAACGACGAGATGCGCAGGTTCGAGCGGGATGACTCGATCAGCCCGATGCGGTCGCTCATGGCGATGATCTTCGGATGGATGGTCATCGTGCCGCCGTTCATCGCGATGTACAACACCGCGAAGCACGTGCGAACGATGGAGGAGCGCGTCGGGGTCCAGCAGCAGCTCGAGCCGGCGCTCGCGATCGTGCTCATGTTCGTGTTCTCGATCGGGAACGGGATCTACCTGCAAGAGCACCTCAACCGAGCGTGGACTCGCGCTCTCGGGGGGCGCGCGTCGATGCCACCCGGAGTGCCCCCGCCGCCTCCGCCGCCTCCGATGCCGGGGCCGGCAGGGAGCTAGCCGACCGACGAACGCGCGGCCCAGACGAGGCTGAGGGCTCCTCCGACCGCGGCGAGGATGCCGCCGGCGATCGCGAGCCAGATCCCGGGGCCCACATCGACGCGCAGGCTCATCCGCATGGCCTCACTGGCCATGTGCCCCATCGGGCCGGTCGGCACGAACCGGGACTCGATCCTCGAGGCGTCTACGGCCGCGAGCGCGGCGGCCAGTGGTCCGAGCACGACGATCGCGACCGCGACCACGCTTCGCGCGGAGGCCGTGGAGAGCGCCCTCAGGGCGATGATGCCGACCAGGGTGACCACGCCGACCGCGAGGACGACCTTCCCCTCCCAGACATCGACGCCCTTCGTCTGGACGTCGAGGTGATGCGCGAGGTCGCCCGGGAAGCCGACCGTGGCCCAGGCGGAGAGCGCGCCGAGGCCCATGCCTAGACCGCCCAACGCGAGGGCCAGGAATCCTGCCAAGCGGAGCGGCGTGGGACGCGACGTCGAGAGCATCGCGGCCCAGCATGACATCCCGGACGGGTGGTTGGAAGCGGCCGGCGATAGGATGCCTTCGGTATGGGAAGCGTGCGCGAGGTCGAAGCGGCGGAGCTGACCCGGGTGGTCCGGGAGCTCTGCATGGAGATCAACTACAAGGTCCCCGAGGAGATGGTCGAGCTCGTCAGGCGCGCCCGCGAGAGGGAGGAGTCCCCGGTCGCGCGCCAGGTCTACGACCTCTTGATCAGGAACCAGGAGCTCGCCGCCGAGGGTGAGTACCCCTACTGCCAGGACACCGGATACACGGTCGTGTTCGTGGACCTCGGCCAGGACGTGCACCTCGTCGGTGCCGATCTCTACGACGCCATCGACGAGGGCGTGCGACGCGGGTACAAGGAGGGCTACCTGCGCAGTTCGATCGTCGGTGACCCGGTCTTCGAGCGGAAGAACACCGGCGACAACACCCCGGCGTTCGTCCACGTGCGGATCGTGCCCGGCGACCAGATCCGCATCCAGGTGGACGCGAAGGGCGGTGGCTCGGAGAACAAGGGTCGCCACATGATGTTGAAGCCCTCGGACGGCCTCGAGGGCGTGAAGAAGTTCGTGCTCGAGACCGTCGCGATCGCCGGGCCCGACGCGTGCCCGCCCGGGGTCGTCGGCGTGGGCGTCGGCGGCAACTTCGAGTGGTCGGCGATCCTGGCGAAGAAGGCCCTGATGCGCAAGGTCGGCCAGCCGAACCCGGACCCGAGGATCGTGGAGCTCGAGGCCGAGCTGTACGAGAAGTGCAACGCGCTCGGCATCGGACCGCAGTCGCTCGGAGGTACGCAGACGGTGCTGGCCGTCCACGTGGAGATGATGGCGACGCACATCGCGTCTCTGCCGGTCGCCGTGAACATCGAGTGCCACGCCCATCGCACCGGATCGAGGGTGATCTGAGATGTCGGTCGAGGTCCTGGACGACGGGCGGAAGCGGATCCGGGCTCCGCTCACCGCCGAGGACGTGCGGCAGCTGCATTCCGGCGACGTCGTGCTCGTGAACGGCACGATCTACACGGCCCGCGACGCCGCGCACAAGCGCCTCATCGAGCTGCTCGACGCGGGCGAGGAGCTGCCGTTCGACCCCGCCGGGCAGATCGTCTACTACGTCGGCCCGACGCCCGAGCGTCCCGGACACGTGATCGGCTCCGCCGGCCCCACTACCGCGAGCCGGATGGACAAGTACACGCCGCGCCTGCTCGAGATCGGCCTCAAGGGCATCATCGGCAAGGGCGGCCGCGGTCCGGCGGTGCGGGAGTCGCTGAAAGAGCACACGGCCGTGTACATGGCTGCGCTCGGTGGCGGCGGTGCGCTGGCAGCGTTGCAGATCCGATCCCAGGCGGTCATCGCCTTCGGCGAACTCGGGACCGAGGCGATCCGCGCGCTGGAGGTCGAGGACTTCCCCGTCTGGGTCGTGGACGACTGCGAAGGGCGCGACTTCTATGCCGAGACGGTCAAGCCCTGGCGCAAGAACGAGCTCCTGCCCGAGGAGCTTCGCATCCCGGAGGACGCGTAGGCCCTTGGGGCCACGAGGGATGGGAGGTCGTATGGCCCGCTTCTGGGATGAGCTCAGGCTCCGCGCTCGCTCGTTCTTCACGAACTGGAGCACGTACGAGGGACCCTTCGGGACGAAGCTGCGCCTGACGGCGCGCAATCGCTTCCGTGCGGTCGTCCTCCTGAAGGGCTGCTGCGGGCACCCGGGCGAGCCGGGGTGCTGACAGGTCCCTGAGGGGGACCCCGGTCGGGGCCCCGGGGACGAGGGGCATCCTCACCCGCGCTGAACCCGCGCCTGAGCGGTTCAGCGCCTGAGCGGTTCAGCGCTTGGCGGGCCGCTTCGCGGGGGGCCGCTTCGCGGGGGGCCGCTTCGCGGGGGGCCGCTTCGCGGGGATGATCCGCGCGGCACCACCGCTCGGCGTGAAGACCGACTCGGTACCGCCCTCCCAACGGACGCGGTAGCGGAGCCCGACCTCGCCCTGGATGACCTCGAGGATCTCGCCCTCACGGGTGGGCGTGCCGACGCTCTCTGACTCGACGACGATCCGATCTCCGACCTTGCCCATCATCTCGACCTCCGTGACGTCCCGTGCACGAAGTATTACTGGGTCGGGGGCCCGGCGCCACTCGGCTGCTGCGGGCTCAGAACCGGTCGAACAGGATCGACCGCTTGACCTCCTGGATCGCCTTCGTGACCTGGATGCTGCGCGGGCACGCCTCGGTGCAGTTGAACGTGGTGCGGCAGCGGAACACCCCGGTCTTGGCCGAGAGGATCTGGAGACGGTCCTGCGCAGCGCGGTCGCGCGAGTCGTAGATGAACCGGTGGGCGGCGACGATGGCTGCCGGTCCGACGTACCCCTCATCGCCCCAGAAGATCGGGCAGGACGTCGTGCAGCAAGCGCACAGGATGCACTTCGTCGTGTCGTCGAAGCGCTGACGATCCGCGGGCGACTGCGTACGCTCCTTGTCGGGCTCGCCATCCTCGGGGTTGAGGTAGGGGAGCACCGAACGGTAGCCGGCGAAGAACGGCTCCATGTCAACGATGAGGTCCTTCAGCACAGGCAGTCCGCGGATCGGCTCGACCGTGCACCTGGGCGCGACCTCCTTCACGAGGACCTTGCACGCCAGCCGGTTCCGGCCGTTGACGGTGAGCGCGTCCGAACCGCAGATCGCGTGAGCGCACGAACGCCGGAGCGCGAGTGTCCCGTCGTGCCGCCACTTGACCTCGTGGAGGGCATCGAGGAGGCGGTCGTTGGGCAGCATCCGCACCTCGAACTCGTCCCACCAGTGGTCCTCGCGGATCTCCGGGTTGTAGCGGCGGATCTTCAGCCGGAGGGAGACCTTCTGGTCGTCACCGGTCTGCCGGTCGCCCGACCGCTCCGGCACGCCGACCGCGCCCTCGGCCATCAGTACTTCCTCTCCATCGGGACGTAGGGCCCGAGCTTCACGGGCTTCCACTCCAGGCGCACGGAGCCGTCCTCCTCGCGGTAGGCGAGCGAGTGCTTCAACCAGTTCTCGTCGTCGCGGTTCGGGAAGTCCTCACGGTAGTGACCGCCGCGACTCTCTTCGCGGGCGAGCGCGGCGACGACCAGCGGCTCGGCGTTGTCGAGGAGGAAGCCGAGCTCGACCGCCTCCATGAGGTCGGTGTTGTACATCTTGCCCTTGTCCTGGATGACCACCTGCTCGTACTGCTGTTCCAGGTCGTCCAGGATCCGCTTCATCTTGGTGAGGCCCTCCGCCGTGCGGACGACGAAAGCGAGCTCGTACATCGTCTCCTGGAGGCGGTCCCGGATCTCGACCGGTGGCACACCGTCTCGGCGGGCGAGGACGGCGCCGATGAGATCACGTGTGAAGCCCTCGGGGTCGTCCGGGAGCGGCGGAAGGTCAACCGTCTGCGACCACTCCGCCATGTGTTTCCCTCCGCGACGGCCGAACACCACGATGTCGAGCAGGGAGTTCGTGCCGAGGCGGTTCGCGCCGTGCACCGATACGCAGGCGCATTCGCCGGCGGAGTAGAGACCGGGCACCGGCACCGAGTCGGGCCCCGTGACGCAAAGCCCGTCGACGTCGGTCGGGATGCCGCCCATCGCGTAGTGGGCGGTCGGTTGGATCGGGACCAGCTCCGTGGTGGGCTCGACCGAGAGGTAGAGGCGAGCGAACTCCGTGACGTCGGGGAGCTTCTCCTCGATCACGTCGCGCGGCAGATGACGTACGTCGAGCCAGACACCGTCTCGACCCGGCCCGATGCCGCGCCCCTCCTTGATCTCCTGGAAGATCGCCCTCGAGATGAGGTCGCGGGGAGCGAGGTCCTTCGCGGTCGGCGCGTAGCGCTCCATGAAGCGCTCTTCCTCGCTGTTCAGGAGGATGCCGCCCTCGCCGCGTACCGCCTCCGAGAGCAGGATGCCCATCTTGTAGACGCCCGTCGGGTGGAACTGGAAGAACTCCATGTCCTCGAGGGGGATGCCTCGGCGGTATGCGATCGCCGGAGCATCGCCCGTCAGGGTGTGGGCGTTCGACGAGACCTTGAACATCCGCCCGGACCCGCCAGTCGCGAACATCACCGACTTCGCTCGGAAGACGTGCAGCTCTCCCGTGGCGAGCTCGTAGGCGACGACGCCGGCCGCACGCCCTTCGCTCATCAGCAGGTCGAGCGCGTAGAACTCGTTGAAGAAGCGCACGTTGCGTTTCACGCACTGCTGGTAGAGGGTCTGGAGGATCATGTGCCCGGTGCGGTCGGCCGCGTAGCAGGCCCGTCTCACCGGGGCCTCGCCGTGGTTGCGCGTGTGGCCGCCGAACCTGCGCTGGTCGATCTTGCCGTCGGGCGTGCGGTTGAAGGGCAGCCCCCAGTGCTCCAGCTCGTAGATGTCTCGGGGCGCTTCCTCGCACATCACGAGCGCCTCCGGCTGGTCCACGAGGTAGTCGCCGCCCTTGACCGTGTCGAAGGTGTGCCACTCGGGATAGTCTTCCTCGACGTTCGCGAGGGCCGCGCACACGCCGCCCTGCGCGGTTCCGGTGTGCGATCGGGTGGGGTAGAGCTTCGAGATGACGGCCGTGCGTACCCGATCGGATGCTTCGATGGCGGCCCGGAGCC
>Ga0315282_10013918_pt1 | contig 12050 bp, 9 predicted proteins | sample YL17G07_20_MG_FD_203693 | JGI IMG/M metagenome (GOLD analysis project Ga0315282, IMG submission 203693) | Sediment microbial communities from Yellowstone Lake, YNP, Wyoming, USA - YL17G07_20 | ecosystem: Environmental > Aquatic > Freshwater > Lake > Sediment | place: USA: Wyoming | collected... | reverse complement strand
GGGCAGGGCATACAGTACTTGCAGCCGGTGCAGTAGAGCTCGCAGAGCCGCTGATTCTCGGCGAGGATCTCCTGCACGCGCTGGCGCTCCGCTGCGGTCAACGGCTCGTCGCGCGAGGCGGTCGCGACGTTCTCCTCGACCTGCCGGACGCTGCCCATGCCTGACAGCACGGTGCTCACGTTTGGGTTGGACATGACGAAACGCAGCGCCATCTCAGCAGTCGTCTTGGCGCCGGGGATCATGCCCTGGATGCGCTCGGATGGCGCCGCGAGCCGCCCCCCGCCGACCGGTCCCATGATGGCGACGCCGAGGCCGCGGCTGTGCGCGTGCGCGATCCCCGGTTCGTTGGCGCGATCGAGGATGTTGTACTGCACCAGCATCGTCTCGAAGCGGCCTGAGTCGATGATACGAAGCAGGGATTCGAGCTTGTCATGGAATGAGAACGAGATGTGGCGGATGATACCGTCCTCTCGCAGGCGTTCGGCGGCCTGCATGGGCCCGTTGGGAGCCATGACCAACTCCTCGAACGCCTTCAGGTTGAGGCCCCACATGTGATAGAAGTCAATGTAGTCGGTGTCGAGCTCTTGCAGAGAGCTGTCGAGGCGCTTCTTGAAGCTCTCGCCCGAGGCGTCGCGGATCGGGTTCTTGGTTGATAGGTACACCTTGTCTCGGATACCTTTGAGGGCCTTGCCGACATAGGGCTCGCTGCGTCCGTCGCAATAGCCGGGCGCGGTATCGAAGTAGTTGACGCCGAGCTCGTAGGCGCGGCGCATCGCCGCTACCGCCTCCTTCTCGTCCTCCGGCAGGCGCATCGCGCCATACCCGAGCAGCGAGACCTTTACACCACTCTTTCCGAAGTCGCGGTACTGCATCGTTCCTCTCTTGGTTGGGTTGCCCGGCGTCGTCAGACGCTGTCTCTATCCATTCGAGTCAAGCCGGGCGCCGCCTGCCGCGCCGGGACCACAGTCTCAGGCGCCGACCGCGATCGCATCCCGCCACGCGTGTGGACAAGGGCCGGCAGCATCGCGACGCGCGCCGCGGCCATGGCCGCAGCCGCGACACAAATCATTTCGGCGGGGCTATGGGCCGAACCTCTCCCGCGGCACTCAACTCTTGACAACCTCCCAGCCGGGCCATATCATAGAATGGTGCTGCCGGCGAACACGGCCGGCCAAGGAGGAGCGTGTTTCGATGCCTGTTCTCGTTGACGTCGATCTGTGCACCGGCTGTGCCCTGTGCGAGGAAACCTGCCCGTCCGTCTTTAAGCTGGACGAGGATGAGGGGGTCTGCAAGGCGGTGAACCCGAACCCGGAGGGCGAGGATCTCGACTGCGCCAAGCAGGCCGCCGAGGAGTGCCCGGTCGAGGCCATCTCGATAAGCTGAAGGATGCCCGGCGCGACCGGGCGGTTATCCCGATCACCGCGCCGGAGAGTTGATCCGGAACGGGTTCCTGCGATCCCGCCGGCGCAGTGGTGCTCCTGCAATGGCAGGAACCATGCAGTGCTCCCCGCGGTGCGAAGAGGTCGGAGGCCGTTAGCCTTCTTCCGGCTGCGCCTTTCCCCGCCTCGTCGTAGGAGGGCGCGCGAACACCGTATGCCAAACCGTTGGTCTTAACGCGTCGGCGACGCAGGAGTGTTGTGGGCGTGCGTCAAACCGGCTCTGGCCTGCCCGCCGTATGCTGATCCTGGGGTGGAGCCCTACACTCACGATGAATGACAAAGCTCGAATCCTTTTAGTCGCGCCTGAACCCAACTGCCGGGGCAATCGGCGGCATCGCATTCACCTCGCCAAGACCCTGTTCCCGCCATTAGGGCTGCTTGCGGTGGCCGCCGCGACCCCGCCCGACTACGATATCGCCATTCTTGACGAGACCAGCCACCCCCTGAGTTACGACCAGCGCGCCGACCTGGTGGCGCTGACGGCGAACACGGCGAGTGCGCCGCGCGCATACGAGATTGCCGGGGAGTTCCGCCGCCGCGGTATGCCGGTGGTCATGGGCGGCATCCACGCTACGGCGCTGCCGGAAGAGGCGCTGCGCTACGTGGACGCGGTCGGGGTGGGGGAGGCTGAGGGCTTCTGGCCCCGGATGCTCGCGGACTTCTCGCGCGGCAAGCTCGAACCGATCTATCGCAACGAAGACTACCCCTCGTTGGATAACCTCAAGATTCCGCGGCGCGATCTGCTGCGCCGCAAGGATTACCTCCTGTGGAACACGCTGCAGACCAGCCGCGGCTGCCCGTTCCGCTGCAGCTTCTGCTCGGTGCACAAGTTCTTCGGCGGCAAGTACCGCATGCGGCCCGTGCCGCAGGTGCTCGAAGAGGTGCGCCAGCTTTCGCCCGAAGGCCCGGTCATTTTCGTTGACGACAACATCTTCGGCAACCGGGCGCGGGCGGAGGAGTTGATGGAGGCCGTGCTGCCCCTGAACCGCATCTGGTTCAGCCAGGCCTCCATGGACACACTGCAAGACGACAAGTTCCTGCAGCTCGCGTCGCGCTCGGGGTGCCGCATGCTCTTCGTCGGGTTCGAGACGCTGTCCGATGAGAACCTGGCCGACATCAACAAGCGCTTCAACCATCCGAAGCAGATCGAGGAGACGGTGCAACGGCTGCACCGTAACGGCATCGCGATCCTGGGCGCATTCATCGTCGGCCTCGACCACGACGACATTACCGTCTTCGACAAGATCGCCGCGCTGGCGGAGCAGGCCAAGCTCGACGCGATTCAGATCGCGATCCGCATTCCGATCCCGGGCACCGATGACGCCGCGCGCCTGGCGGACCGCATCTTCGACCAGGACTACTCGAAGCGCGACGGCTCGCACATCGTCTTCCGGCCCGCAAAGATTTCGCCGCCGGTGCTGCTCGAACAGCGGCTTCAGGAGACCTACGCGCGGCTCTACAGCAGCCGCGGCATCAAGATCCGCCTCGCCGGCCAGACCGGTGCGCATGTGCCGTGGTCGCGCCGGGTCAACCAGGGTTTTCGCCTGCGCGCCAACAAGTGGCTCAAGCGCCTGGGCATGAACGGGATGAAGTAGGCTCTCTCATCGGTACGTTCGCGATCCGATCGGGCAACATGCATTCGCTATCAATCGGAGCGCGAGAGGCGTTCTGGTCGGGGAGAACGCGTGTAGCACAGCCGCCCCCGGCTGTGAGTCGGCGCACGGCGGATTCCCGACGGTAGGCAACAGCGAACGTACCGCGATCCAAAGGGGCTATCGAGATGGCAAATCTGTTCTGGAAGCAAGCGGGCAAGAAGACCGTCAACCTGGTGTCGACGTCCTACGCTTCCGAGGAACAATTCGAGGACGCCATCTTTCACTCCAGAGAGATACTGGAGGATATCTTCCTCATAAAACGCCAGGTTCGCGGGGGCAGGAAGCAAGGGATCCCGGACATAGTTGGCATTGATACCGACGGAAACGTCTGCATAATTGAAATCAAGAACGTCACCATTGACGCCTCGATAATCCCTCAGGTCCTTGCTTACGCGTTCTGGGCTCAGGAGAACCCCGATTCTATCAAGAACCTATGGCTTGAGGCACCCAGGCAACCTGAGGATGTCGCGGTCAGTTGGGACAACTACGACGTGCGGATTGTCGTCATTGCACCGACCATCGAGCGGTCAACCCTCGAGCTCGTTAACTCGATCACCTACCCCGTTGATCTGATTGAAGTCAAGCGCTGGATCGAGGGTTCCAGCGAGTTCCTGCTCGTCAACAGGCTGGAACCCGAAGCGCACCGACGGCCCAAGCCGGTCCGCGGGCGCGGCGACTACGACCGCGCACATTACGAGGAGCACTACAACAAACAGAGCGTCGCCGCGTTCTTCGCATTCGTCAAAGACACACAGCGGCTCATCAAGGCCAAAGGGTGGCCTCTTGACACGAAGTTCAACAAGCATTACTGCGGCTTTAGGCATGGCTTCTTCAATGCCTTCGGCATCAACTGGATCGGATCGAAAACCTTCGCGTTCTTCTTCAAGTTGCCGAAGGCGGTCGCAGAGAAGGTCCAGCCAACTGGCCTGAAGATGGATAGATACGAGGACGGATGGAAACAGGCCATCTACAAAATCGATCCAGCCAAGACGAAGGTTGCGGCATTCCTACCGCTCTTCGAGAAGGCTGTGGAGCACGTCAAGGGCAAGGAGAAGTAGGGGGCGTCCTGACGAGTGCCGAGCGATCAGGCTTGCACTGTGACTGGTCCTGTTTCGTAAAGGCCTGTGTCACGGTTAGCCTTTCGCCGCGATCAGCAGCACCGATTTCCATAACCCGCCCATGCCGATGGAGTCCTCAACGCGAACCGCAATCAGGTTCTCTTCGCCGGGGCGAATGAAGGGTGTCACGTCAATCTCGAACCGCTGATTCCACGTGAACCCAAGCAGGCCCCACTCGCCCGCGAGCCGGCCGTTGACATACACGTCGGCGGTCTCGTCCGCCGCACCGAAGGCGAGCAGCAGCTTTCGGCCCTTTGCCAAAGCGGGCACAGACACACGGACACGGTACCACGCGACGCCGTCGTAGCCCGTGCACCCTTGTTCTTCCCAGAACTTGCCGATCTCGATCGGCTTCCACGCCGACCCGCCTTTACGGCGCGCCGAAGCCCCCGCTGCGGCGGGCGAAGGCGGCTCATCCGCGTCGAGCGCGAACCAGCGCTCCTTCTCGCCGATGCGCTTCGGGTCAAGGCGAAAGAGCCACGCCTTGGGCAGATCCATGATCTTCTCGTACTTCGACCACAGCGGCGCGAAGGTGGACTCGTCGTCGTAGCCCGGCTGGCTTGCGGCGGTGGTCAACTCAGCCGCGCTCGCCGGAATCCGCCGCGGCGTCCGCCACGCCGGATCGTGCGGCTTGCGGGCATTGCGCACCGCCTCGACATAGCCGAGCGGCAGCTTGTCGCCGGCCCACCAGTTGGGCTGCTCGCTGTACACCCACACGTACTTGTCGGTGTAGGTCAGCGCCCGATGCAGCGCATACTCGAACTCGAGCGGCGATATCTGGTTCTTCTCCGGGTCGTCCGGGAACCACCCCACCGAGCGCCAGCCCTGATCCATCCATAACCCAAACCCGACACGCACGTGTTGCCGGTACGCGTCCTGCACGCCCGACAACTTGAGCCCCTCGTCGACGATGGCTTTTCGCGCCGCCTGGAACTGCGCGACTTCGCGGAACGGGTATGCGCTCTCGTAGGCATCCACGATCTCCGTTTGCGGGCCGGCCGTCTCCAGCAAGCCGTCGACGAAGGCGGGCAGCAAGCCGTAGCCCATGTCCTGCAGTCGCCCTTGCGGTACCTGCGCGAGCAGCGAATTCGCGAATGTCAGCAGGATCACCGGCGCCGGCATCTCGCTCTGGATCGCGCGCACGAACTGGCGGCCCCGCGCGCGCACCTGCGCCCGATATTGGTCGAACGTCTTCTCCTTGCAGTACTTCTGCCCCGCGTAGGTGAACACCGGGGATTGGTACATCTCGACGTCGAGCATGAAGCCCCGCACCCGCCCCGCCGCCGCGACCTTCGCCGCCAGGCGCGCGTTCTCGATCACCGCCGAGAACGCGGAATCGAACCAGTCCACGTCGCCCGGCGTCACGTTGAGCCTCAGGAAGTTGTCGGTGAAGCGGGTGAACGTAGTCGCGCGCATGTCGTCCATGGCCGGGCGTAGCTCGGCCTCGGTAAAGCGCCGCTTACCCCAGTTCTCGTGAGAGAAGTAGGTCGGCGTACCACTCGTCCACGATCTGACGCCGAAGATGACGCCGTCAAAGGGCGTCTTCTCCATCTCGGCGATGTGCTGGCGCAGATATGCCGTATCGGGCTGGTCCCATCCCCATTCGATGATCTTCTTGTCGGGGCCGATGGGGCGGTCCGCCGCGCGGCCCGCAGCGACGAAGCCGAACTGCGTGAGCACTGCGGCAAGCACTATCAAATGTCGAATCATGGCACCTCCTGTGGAGACGGCCACACGGACCGCGCATTGGGGGTTCGTGGCATCGTGTCTGTAGGGCCGGTTGCTACTTCGCGACCTGTGCGCTTCGAAGCACGAGTCGCGCACCGCCGGTAGGGGCTCGCACGGTTCATACCACAGGCAGGATGCCGGCTCCTGCCCCACGGTGAGTTGCCGCATCCCTATCCGCGTCGGATGACACTGCTGCAAAGGAACCCCAAGCCCTTGGTTGCGAAAACGACAGGAATGTTGGATCAGATGACGTATCATGGGGGCATCTTGGGTATTTCTGACTTCAGTGCGCTCGACTCTAACCGGTTGCTTGCCCGCGCTTGAAGGAGACAGATGCTGCGTATCGTCGCCTGCGTGAAACAAGTCCCCGACACCACCCAGGTGCGGATTGACCCCGAAACCAACACCCTCATTCGCGAGGGCGTGCCCTCGATCATCAACCCGTTCGATGTTCACGCGATCGAGGAGGCGGTGCGCCTCAAGGAGCGTTACGGCGGCACGGCCACCATGCTGTGCATGGGGCCGCCGTGGGCCACTGAAGCGCTCCAGAAAGCCTTGTCCTTCGGCGCCGATGACGCGATCCTTCTGACCGACCGCGCCCTGGCCGGCTCCGACACCTGGGCCACCAGTGCCGCGCTCGCCGCGGCGATACGCAAGCTCGCCGAACGCGAGCCGGTGGATCTCGTCATCTGCGGCAAGCAGACGATTGACGGCGACACCGCCCAGGTCGGCCCGGGCATCGCTACCCGGCTCGGATTCGCCCAGCTCACATACGTTGACAAGGTTGAATCTGTCGACCCGGAGGCGCGCAGGATACGCGTGAGGCGAATGATCGAGGGCGCCCGGGAGATCGTGGAAGCTCCTCTGCCGGCTCTGCTCAGCGTGGTGAAAGAGATCAACGAGCCGCGGTACGCGAGCCTGCCCGACCTCGTGCGCGGCCTGCGGTTTCAGGTTCCGGTGTGGCATGTGACGGATCTGGATGTCGCGGCCGACGAAGTGGGCTTGAGAGGCTCGCCGACACAGGTCAGGCGCATCTTCCCACCGCCACGGCGTGGAACGGGCGAGATCATCGCCGGGGCGCTCGAGGATCCCGACCGGGCGGCCGCGGTGTTGGTGGACCGGCTGATCGAGAGCGGCCGCATCGGCCAATGACCAGGTGATGAGTAGAGGATGTCGCGCATTGTTAACATAGACGGGCAGCGCTGTGTCGGATGCGAGCAATGCATCGGGGTTTGCCCGGTGGATGCCATCCGCATGGAGGACGGCATCGCTGTCGTTGACCCAAGTCGCTGCACGGGTTGCGGCGAGTGCTTGCGCACGTGTCCGGTTGAGGCGATCTCATTCCCAGAGGGTGAAGTGGAGGCGCAGGCGCAAGCGCCAGGGGAAGCAGTCGCGCAGGAAGCGCCAATCCAGGCAGCGCTGCCTGAGGTCTGGGTCTTCGTGGAGCAGGTGCAGGGGACGGCGGCGCCGGTCTCGTGGGAGCTCATCGGCCACGCAGGCAAGCTCGCGGCGGACCTCGGCGGGCGCGTCGCCGCGGCCGTGCTGGGGCACGAAGTCGAGCGGCTCGCGAAGGCGGCGATCGCCTATGGCGCGGATCGCGCGTACCTGATCGACGATCCGGTGCTCGCTCACTATCGAACTCAGCCATACCTGCACGGGATGACGCGGCTGATCGAGAAGTACCGGCCTGAGATCGTTCTGCTCGGCGCAACCACCACGGGGCGTGACCTCGCCGGGGCAGTTGCCACCACCGTTCATACCGGGCTTACCGCGGATTGCACGGGCCTCACCATCAATCCGGATTCGAAGCTTCTGGAGCAGACGCGGCCGGCCTATGGCGGCAATATCATGGCCACCATCCTATGCGAGAAGTACCGGCCGCAGATGGCGACCGTGCGCCCGCGCGTCATGCCCATGCCCGATCGCGACGATGCGCGGCAGGGCGAGATCATCCGCGAGCCGCTGGGGCTTGCGGAGGAGGAAATCCGGGCCAAGGTTGTGGATTACTTGTCGGAGGTCTCACAAGATGATGACCAGGTGCGGCTCGAGGATGCGAGCGTGATCGTCGCTGGAGGCCGCGGCCTGGGAGGCCCACAGGGTTTCGGCATGCTGAAGGAGCTGGCGGACCTGCTGCACGGGGTGGTCGCGGCATCCCGCGCCGCGGTCGACAGCGGCTGGATGCCACATCTATTCCAGGTCGGTCAGACCGGCAAGACGGTGCGGCCGAAGATCTACTTTGCATGCGGCATATCCGGCGCGATTCAGCACCTGGTGGGCATGCAGACCTCCGACGTCATCATCGCCATCAACCGCGACCCCTCGGCGCCCATCTTCCAGATGGCGGATTACGGCATCGTCGGCGATGTCTATCGAGTGGTGCCGGCGATCGTCAAGGCGGCCAGGGAACGCCTGGGCGGCACAGGCGGGGGCTGAGGGAATCGAGGGCGGGGCCGCAGGCCCGAACAAAGGATACCTGGTGGAGAAGTTCGACGTCATAGTCGTCGGCGCCGGCCCGGCGGGCCTCACGGCGGCCCTGCTGCTTGCCCAGGCCGGCCTCAACGTCGTGGTCTTCGAACGAGGCGACTTCCCGGGCTCGAAGAACGTCATGGGCGGCGTCCTTTATAGCTGGCCGACCAAGGAACTCCTGCCCGACTTCGCCCGCGAGGCGCCGCTCGAGCGCCACATCATCGAGCAGCGGATGTGGATCATGTCGGCCGAGTCCGCGTTCTCCGTCGCTCACCGCAACATGGCCTTCGACCGCGAGCCGCGCGACTTCCACACCGTGCTGCGTTCGCGGTTCGACAAGTGGATGGGGCAGAAAGTCCGTGCGGCGGGCGCGCTGATCGTGCCCGAGACGCTGGTGGAAACCGTGCTGCGCAAGAACGGCCAGGTCGTCGGCGTGCGGGTGGGGCGCGCCGAGGGTGAGGTCCATGCCGATGTCGTGATCGCTGCCGACGGCGTCAACTCAGTGTTGGCGCGGGAGGCCGGGCTGCGCGGCGCGTTCCGGCCCGAACACCTGGCGACCGCGGTGAAAGAGATCATCGCACTGCCGGCGACGGCGATCGAATCGCGTTTCGGTGTCACCGGAGGCCAGGGCGTCACAATCGAGATGTTCGGGGCCGCCACCATGGGCATGGTCGGCACCGGCTTCATCTACACCAACCGCGAATCCGTCTCCATCGGGGTCGGGGCGACGATACGCGACCTGAACGATTTCGGCGTTAACCCGAACGACCTGCTCGAGCACCTCAAGGCGCATCCGCTGGTGGCCCCGCTCATCGAGGGCGGGGAGACGCGGGAGTACATGGCGCACCTCATCCCCGAGGGCGGTTTGCGCGCGATGCCGAAGCTCTCGACCGGCGGCATGCTCGTGGCGGGCGACGCGGCGATGATGGTGAACAGCCTGCACCGCCAGGGCGCCAACCTGGCGATGCGTTCCGGGCAATTGGCGGCGCGGGCGGTGTTGCGCGCGAAGGCGCAGGGTGACTTTTCTGCGCGCGGCCTCGCGTACTATGATCGGCTCGTCCGCGATTCGGCAATCTACAAGGACCTGCACAAGTACCGCGGCATGGCGCGCTTCTTCGAGCGCCACCACGAGTTCTTCAGCCTCTATCCGGACCTGCTCAATCACGCGGCCGCCGAGGTGCTGACCCCGAGCCCTGTGTCGCAGCGCCGCAAGCAGCGCGGGATCTTCGCCGAGGCGCGCCGCCGCCGTTCGTTGTGGCGCATGGCGAAGGACTTCTTTGGGGCCTGGAGGTCGATTGCGTGAAGAAGCTATCGCTGGAGGAGAAGCTCTTTCTCGACAGCTTTCGCCCGGACCGGGAATCGCATCTCGTGATCAAGGACCCGCGCGTCTGCCTCGAGAAATGCACCGCGAAGTGGTGCACCTTCACCTGCCCCGTGCGCACCTACCGGTGGGACGTTGACCACATCACGGTCTTCTACGAGGGCTGCGTCGAATGCGGCACCTGCCCCGTGTCGTGCGAGTTCGGCAACATCGAATGGCGCTACCCGCGGGGCGGCTTCGGCGTGACGTTCAAGTATGGGTGAGTGACTTCGCCACGGATTGACGCAGATCGCGTATTCTGAACCGCCGAGTCCGCGGAGCTCGCGGAGAGAAATACTGCTGCAGCGCGCTCCATATCATGGTCTGACAGAACGCAAGACGGAAGGATAGGACGATGACCATCGACCCTGTGTGCGGCATGGAAGTGGACGAGAAAACGGCGCCGGCGAAGACCGAATACAAGGGCAAGACGTATTACTTCTGCGCGCCCGGCTGCAAGCGCCGGTTTGAGCAGGATCCCGAGAAGTTCCTGTCGGCGCAGCCGCAGGCGGGCAAGGCACAGCATTGAGGGCGGAGCGCAGACCGTCCCGAAGTTCCCGATGAAGATCCGCTGAGTCTGCTATTTCCCGCGCGCGGCGGCCGCGAGTTCGGCTGCAGCCTGTCCTCCTTCGTCGGGCCAGTAGCAGTTCTTCTTGAGCCACTTCGGATCGGCGACGTTCGGATCGAGCGCCACCGCCTTGCGCGCTTCCGCCAGGGCCTTGTCTTGCTGGCGCAGATTGGCTAGGCTCAACGCCAGCCCCATGTGCGATTCGGCGTGGTCGGGGTGCTTGGCGATGACTTGCTGCCACCGCGGGGCGGCATGCTTGAAGTCATCCAAAACCATGTAGCAGATCGCTCCGCGCGTCAGGCTCTTGACGTGCCCCGGGTGCTTCTTCAGGTTCAGGTCATAGTACCTGATGGCATCCTTGTACTGGCCCTTGAGCGCATGAATGTCGCCGACATCGAGCAGCTCGATCCCCGACTCCTCCCAGTCCGGATGTTGCTTGATCTCTTCCATGATCGCCCACGCCTTGTCGTAGTCGCCCTGTGTCATATAGCCGTCGAGCATAGCGCCCAGGTACTCCACGTGGCGCGGCTCCTTTTCATGCGCTTTGGTGGCCGTCTCTATCGCGGTCTTGATGTCGCCGCGCGCCTCCTGGATGCTGGCGATTGCCTCGATCATATCCGGGTCGTTGGGCGCGTACTTCTGTGCCGACGTCACCGCAGCCCGCGCCTCATCGAACCGCTTCAGCTTAGTGAGCGCCGCGGACAACTCCAGATAGGTATCAGCACACGGGAGCTGCTGGACGGCCAGGCGCGCGTGCTTCTCCGCCTCCGCCCATCGCCCGAACTTCTCGCCGAGCGCGTCAGCGTATGACATGTGCAAGGCGGCGCAGGGCCGGTCTCCGGCCGCCGTCAGCGCCTTATGGTACAGTCTCATACCGGTATCGGTCTGTTTCAGACCATACATGGCGATCTCGGCCTGACCGAGAAGATCTCCCCAGGATTTCGCAGGCGCCTTCAGGGCCTGCTTCAGGACTGCAATCCGACGCTTCTCATCATTCTCGTAGCCCTTCTTGTACATCGCGGCTAACTCTTCATACGGCTTGATGTAGCCGGGGCGAATTGCAGTGGCTTGCTGAAAGACTCGATGCGCATCCGCAGGTCTACTGTTCTCCCGGTAGAGTGCTATCATCAGAGTGAGCAGACCGACATCCTTGTCGTTCAGATTCAGCGCGCGTTCGCCAGCCGCCAGCGCTTCGTCCATTCCCCGGACGAATACCCGCTGCTGCTGCGCGTTCATCTCGCTGACATAGTGGCCCGCGCGAGCGCCATAGGCCATGCCGAGGGCCTCATGTGCGAGGCGATGCCATGAAAGCCAGCAGTCGGGGTAAAGAACAGCCATGGATTCCGTTGCGCGCACATCGGATTCGTCGTCTTGTTCGGCGTACCGGTAGTAGCGCGCCCGCGCATTGAGCCCCTCCCACGATCCGGGATGGAGCTTGAGAAACTCGTCAACGGCATCCTTGGCCCGTGCCGCGTCCTTCTTCCTGAAGTTCGTCTCGATCATCCACCGCAGAAATGTCGGCTCCTGCGGGAATTGCTTGTGTGCATCCTCGAGCGCGGCCAGGTACGCATCGTTGTCCTTGAACCTCGTGCATCTGAGCCAGGCGCTCTCCACCGCCAGGGAACCCGGTTCGCGCTCGTGGAGCTGCGCGATCTGGGCGGCGTAGTCCTTGGCGCCGCGGGCCATCAGCCGCCCCAGCGCCATCATATCGTCGAG
>Ga0315282_10013917_pt1 | contig 12050 bp, 17 predicted proteins | sample YL17G07_20_MG_FD_203693 | JGI IMG/M metagenome (GOLD analysis project Ga0315282, IMG submission 203693) | Sediment microbial communities from Yellowstone Lake, YNP, Wyoming, USA - YL17G07_20 | ecosystem: Environmental > Aquatic > Freshwater > Lake > Sediment | place: USA: Wyoming | collected... | reverse complement strand
CTCATGAGGACCTTGCCTTTGTCCCTCCCTTCAAGGACTTTGCATCTTATCTTCGTCACGCCCTTTACCCCGAGCTTCTCAAGCACCTGTATGACTTCCGCGCTGACTACCATAAAAAACGCCTCATTTTGCCTCGAGTTTCCTCTTTACATCTTCAAGCAGTTTCTTTGAATCGCCCATTTCCTCTATGGCCACGCTTGATGTCCCTACCTCGATCCCTGCCGCCTTTCCAAGCTCCAGCTTTGACGGGACTTCGACGCAGAGAACCTTCTTCTCGTTGCAAAGAACGGGAAGGTGCATGACGACTTCTTCGGGCGTTACGTCAGATGCCACCACGACCATTTTTGCGAGTCCTCGCTCCAAGCATTTGGTGGTTTCGTTGACGCCTTTCCTGACCTTTCCGGTATTATTGGCTATTTCAACGGCTTCGTAAATCTTGTCCATGGTGTCCTTCGAAATTTCCGTTTTCACATGTTTCGCCATTTCAATCCCTCCTTCGCCGTATGCATGCAATAGTGCATGCATCATTCGCTGTTTACGGCTCATCAGTCATTGACCAATAGACTATTAATGACAAACAATATTTAAATATATCCCTTCACTATTATTGTAAATTGCAAAAACAAAAGAAGCAATCATGGACGATCAATATGAAATGCTCAAGCTGCGGAGTGAACGTGCAGAACCAGAAGAACTGGGTGGAATTCGGATGCCCTGACTGCGGAAAAACGAAAGTCATAAGATGCGAAAGGTGCAGGAAGCTTTCGAATGCGTACACGTGCGGCTCCTGCAGGTTCGAGGGCCCATAAGCCGAAAGACGACCTGAACCATGAATCCAAGTCGTCATGCGCTGATATCGAAAGACGACCTGAACCATGAATCCAAGTCGTCATGCGCTGATATCGAAAGACGACCTTAAATATAAATATAAGTCGTCAATCTGTTTACAAAATTTAATGAGGTGTCATGTATGGGGGATGTCATAGTCATTTTCAGGATAATGCCCGAAACCATGGAAGATTATGAGGGCATAAAGAAAGAGCTGGAAAAGCTGAAGCCGCAGAGGCTCGAGGAAGATCCCATCGCTTTCGGCATCAAGGCATGGAAATTCACGAAAATCATTCCGGACGAGGAAGGAACGCTTCCCGCGCTCGAGGACAAACTAGCCAAGATAAAAGGCATCCAGAGCGTTGACACGATTACCGTTTCGAGAAGCCTTTGATTTGACGTCTTCACTCTTGGAATAATTATTTTTCAGATATTTTTCGCAAGAACAATATCGTTTTATAAAACTTTTTCATTCTCTATTAAAATGGCCGGCACAATCGAGATAGTCAAGCCTAACCTGTTCATCGCACGCGGTGTATACCCGGCGAATGGCGAGTCCAAGGCTCTTGAGGTTTATTTTTCCATTGGGGACGGCGATGAAGCATTGAAGGAAGCAACATTTCAGGTGGATTCCATGGTGTCCGAAAGAATCGACCAGCTTAAGGTTGGATGGACGAGCGAACTGGTATCTCCCGCAAAAGGACTTGCGGTTCCTTACCGTAATGCAGTGCTTTTGCAGTATGGGAATTTTGAAATGCCCTTAGGTCAGTTAAACAAAGGTTTCACGCTGGCTCCAGGCATCATGGCCAAGGCTTTCTGCCCGAATAAAGCGGATATTAAAGCAGGCAAATACGGGAAGCCTGCTTTCTGGGATCCAAATCTTGACCCGAGAGAAATCTACTATGCCAGGACATGCCATCCGGATGTCTCGGCAACTGCTCAGATTTTAAGAAATTTCGATAGATTTATAGCGGAATTGGAAGACGCGAATTCCATAGCGATTGACAGGAAAACAACGAGGGAAGCGCTTGAAAAACGCTTGGCCGAATTAGGCAGGACCCCGGACAGGGCCGAAGCGGTTTATCATGTCATATCTGGAGAATTGCATTCGGCGGCGGGCGCTAAGGATGTCCCCGTCGGAAGGGTTTCCGTATTTCCGCATGATTCTCACGGCGAGGAAAAGGCAGGGCCGGTTTTGCAGGCTCTCGCCGAAAAGCTATCCGTTTTTGACGGCCCTCCGTTGTCACTGGATCATTCTCCAAGATATATGCACCAGTTGAAGGAGATTGAGCCTGCCGTGGAAACATTGACAAGAAAGCACGGATATAGCGTGAAGGTAACAAGCATGCAGGATAATTGGAGAAGGCTGTTATTCCAGGAATAATTTTTCAAACTTTGGCCAGAAAATTTCGATTTTATCCGACAATTTTCATGCTCATTTTTAAATTTCCGGGAATCATAATATTCTTATGAAAAAAATAGCAGGAGCAATATTGTTCCTTCTGGCTTTTAATTGTTTCATCTCGTCTGCAAGCGCTCTGAATCTTGAATACTATGAAATAAAGAGCACAGTAAAGGAAGACATGACCGTTTCAAGCATTATAACGCTCAGCTCGAACTCGAGCGTCGATTCTTTTGATTACAAGCTCAAATATGCCGTTTATAAACTTGAAGTCAGGTCATACTACGCCCCCATTGAATGCAAAAACAGGATAACCGACACTACAACCATCTCGTGCAATTTCACCGATTTCCAGAATTACAACAACACCAAAATCGAAATAACTTTCGATACGAATGAGATGAATAAGAAAGCGGACAACGATTACGATTTCTCGCATTTCGTGCCAATGGAAATGAGCACCAAAAGGTTTTTCAACATAGTCTATCTGCCGCCGACATCCACGCTCGTGAACGACGTTCCAAACGAATCATTCTCGCCGAGAAACGGGCAGATATTAAGCGACGGGAAGCACATAATGGTCTACTGGGAAAGGGAAAACGTCGAGAAAGGCGAGGACCTTTATTTTTCCATAAACTACAAACTGCCTTCAGACAACATCCAAAACGTTTATAGCACAGGCATCATGGTGGTCATAGCCGTGATAATAATCGCCTCGCTCGGCATTTATTATGTAAGGAGCACGCGAAGGCAGGATTCGGTAAAAGTGCTGATGCCGCTGATGAAAGGCGACGAAAAAGTGGTTATAGAAATACTTAACAAAAATGGCGGCTCGGTGAACCAGAAGGTCATAGTCAGGGAGAGCGATTTCTCGAAGGCGAAAGTCTCGAGAATCATTGCCGGCCTCAAGGAAAGGGGGGTAGTCGGAGTGGAAAGCATGGGGAGAACGAATAAGATCACGCTGAAAATAAAGAGATGGTAAAAAGACTCTACTTTGCCTGCCTTTCCCTCATGCTTTTTACGAGTTCGGCAAGCGACCTGAGAGATTCCAGCATCGGAGAAAGCGAGTCCTTCAGCGCCTTTTCCATGGACTCTATCCTCCCGTTCATTTCGTCCATGTTCCTGCTGTAATTGTCTATTTTGCTTTCTATTCCCTTGACCTCGCCGCTTTTCTCGGACCTTATCCTGTTCATTTCATCTGAAACTATATCCATTTTCCTTGAAAGCTGCTGGAACTGGCTGTCCACTGCCTTGAACCTTTCTCTTACGTCCCTCAGCTTTTCGTCGATTATCACTTCGGTCAGTTCTTCTATTTCCCTTCTGTCCATGCCGCTCTTTTGCGGCGTTCTTGCAACCGGTCTTCTGGGAGGAGAAGGAGAAAAATACTCCCCGCTTGGCATTTCAGGCAGTTCAGGCTCCCTTAGCGGTTCCAGAGGTGCCATTGGAATTTCTTCTTCAAAATCAGACCCGGGATAACCAAGGTCTCTGGGTATGTCGTCCCTGTCCGGCAATTCCTCTGGTTCCATCCCTCTTTCTTCATATTGCGGAGGGTCCCTGTACATATCGCCCGAAATCCTGCTCCTGAGGGCGTCTTTCATGGCCTGATCGATTTCGGAAGTCGAGTATCCTTCCCTCCTGAGCGTCCTTATTATGTCAGGCTCTGAAATCCCTCTGGAAGCGAGCGCACGGACCTCATCAATGGGGAATATTCTTCTTTCAGGAGGCCTTGAACCCATGGGAGGCGGGCCGAATGGGGCATCCATCGGTTCCACAGAATCAGCTTTGGATTTTTTCCTTCTTAAAGGATTGAACATAATGCACCCCTATTTTTATATATTGTTTAGCCCTCTTAAAATATTTCCTTCGTTCTTTATCTCACCTTGAAAGCTTTTCGCTGACAAATCCTTCCATCTCCTCTTTCGTCACGAAGTTTGATTTTAACGGGTCATAAATGGAAATGAGCTGTTTCAGTTCGTCCACGTTCGATTTGGTCGCGACCATCTTGAGCTGCTTGAGGATCTCACTGTAGGCCGTCTCGATTTTTTCCAGTCTTTCTTCCAGCGCCGCGAGCTTTGAATCCCTTTCGGCGATTGACCTCTGGAGATTCTTGTTGTAGGAAACCAGATTTTGCTCAGTGGAGCTTATCTTTGTGTCCATGGCCTCCATCTTCTGCTCTATGACGCGAAGACGCTGGACGTTCTCATTGACGCGGTTTATTATGTCGACCATTATCCTTTCCTGCTTTTCGTCAGGCGACTTCCCGAAGACAGCCATATTTAGAATATGTCCTGCCATCCTAATAAATCCCGGCAGGCAGCTTCGTTTTATAAAATTTATCACCAATATGCATTCGTGCTCAGCTATGCGTGTTCCACGAGGAAAATAAGGGAATACGTCAGAGACTTAATGGACCCGCCCGGCATGCCAACGGCCCTCGCGCTGAACCCATACATAAGGCGTAGCATCGGATTTGTTTACAGGCCTCCTTTAAGGAGGAATAGGAATGTCAGGGGAAGGCTCATCGAGGTATGCGCATCGATGAACCCGTTAAGGCGCTTCCCCGTCATGGTGCTGGAGTTCGAGGAAGGCGGACGCAGGCGTACGCGCAAGTTCTACACCGGGAACGTCGAGCAATACGACGATTTCAACGTGTCGCACGATGGTAAAATAGAGCCATTTCCGAGAGAAATTCCGGCGTAATCCTGCCAGATAGTTAAAAATGCGGTGATACGATTATGATGCGGGAGCAGGGAACTTCGGACGGAAGCAGTAAATTCGAAAGACGCAGATGAAATCTGCGTCAGACGCTTAATCTGCTTCAAACGCTTTCGAACCCTGGAAGCTACTAAAGCACTAGGCATTTCCATGGCTTTTCAGCCAACACCTGAACTTAGCCATACCTAAACTTGGCCATACCAAACCCGCGGTTTAGATATTCTAGCCCCTTCAGCCCCAGACCACCCGCTTCGAATGGTCATGTGCTTGACCGCTTGGGTACCCCCGCAACATTTCGAAAGACGACCTGATTCATAAAGCCAGGTTGTCATGCGTCACGTTTCGAAAGACACAGGTTTCACCTGTATCAAACGCTGGTTTCGAAAGACGACCTGAACCATGAATCCAAGTCGTCATACGCTGGTTTATTTGCTGAGCCACATCTTCCTTAGCTTCGCTTTCCTGTTAAGTTCCTCGTCTTCCTCGAGCCTTATGCCCCTGCACTTGGGACAAAGCATCTTTCCGTCGACGTTCTTCAGCATTTTCGTGGGTTCGCCGCACTTGTCGCAATATTTCTCAAACACTGGCATTTCTGATCACTTGAAATACATAGTATGTTGTAAGTTTAAAAAACTACCTTCACGTCGCTTGTTTCGAATGGCAGTCTGCAAGTTGCCTTATGCTGTTCTCAAAATCTCTTGGCATTCCACTCAAAAAAATATTCTGCCAGCGCTTTCGCGTCCCTTGGCTCCGAGTGCTTGATCGCGAAAAGGTAAGCGAGCAGCATGTCCGGCGTATTCGGGTTGATGGCTTCGCCTTCGTGTATCTTCTTCTGGAGCGTTTCTATGAATCTGATTTTATTGAATTTCTGCCTTTTTTCTACCCTGCTGAATTCTTCGGCGTCTTCCTTTCTGACTTTTCGGCGGGCGAGTTTCTTAATCCTTCTCCTAGCAAAGGCTTTGGAGAGTTCGGAATGGCGCTTCGAAGTGTCATAATTGAAAAAATCGATGTATCTGCCTTTTTGCTTCCTGAGCTTTTCCAGCCTGAAAAGCAATACCTCAAAAAGCTCATTTTCGCCTGCATCCTCCAGCTTCTCGAGCATTTTCACTAGCATGTCTCTCGGGAAAGTTTTGCCGGCGTATTCAAAGAAAAAATAATCCTTTTCTTTCGTCACTTCCGGCTTTATTTTCGGGTAATGCCTGCAAGTGTGAGGCTTTGCTGCATGGCCATGGCGTTTTTCGAGGGCGCACATATTATCGTCATCAAGGAATATGCATTCCCTTTCCTTCCCCGCGGTCTTCATAATCGGCAATGGTCTGGTCTCCAGAAAATCGCCCAGCCTGTATCCGAGCGTCGCAAGCGAACGGATATCCTCTTTGGAAAGTTCTATGTCCAAGCCTTTGCAGCACAGGGCGCAATGGTCGCAATTGTCGCATGCGAATTTCATATCGTTAATCATATTGTTAATTTGAACGCTAAAATTTAAAAGTTAAAAAAGATAAGAAGCAGACAAAACGGAAAAACAAACCGGCGTGGGTTTGCCCACGCCATCCGCTGGTCATGCCCCGGCCGGGAAGCTCAGACGGACGCAGATGGAATCTGCGTCATGCGTCATTCGAACCCGGGTCACCGGCTTTCTCCGTGAAGTCATTGCTCCGCAGGGCGAAGCTCATACCTTTCGGTCCCCGAAAAGCACCCGAAAGGCCGGTATCCTTGGCCTATTTCCAAGTTCTTTCTGGAAGCAAGCGAGCGGAGCGAGTGAAGCTCCTTCTTGCTTAAGCTTCTTCTTGAAAGAAGCTTACTAGACAACCGGGGCATAATAATACAATAAGCCGCCGTTATTATAAAAACTTTAATGGTCACTCGCGTTTGCATTATTCAGCAGTTTGCAATTACAGCCAACGGTCAGAAGGAATCCGTTATTTCCCCGAGCACTCCTGAGATGTCCTCTTCCCTGTACTGTCCCAGGATTCCTCTTTCGCTGGCAGCTTTGCATATTTTTTTGATGTCATCAAAACTGTAAAACGTCATCCGCGGAGACTTTCTTTCACTCACTACGCAGGGTTTCACGCCGGAACGCGCGGCGACATTTACAATCGTTTTTTCGCTTACGTCTCTCGTCCTGTTGTTGAGCCTGAAAATAAGCCGGCGCACGGTATCAGTAGGATAATAACCCGCATCCGTGTAACTTTTCTTCATCTCAGCAATCTGGTCGCGCGTGCTCCCGGTTTTCGAAAAGCCTCCGTAATTCATATCCATTAATTGGTAGTAAAAAATTAAAAACCATGTTCGAACAATCGGTCTATGCCATATTTACCGGTTCCTTGTATGTTGAAGAAGCTATCAAGATAAATATCCTTACATTTGAAGATAATTGTCCTTTTTCCTGCCAATCACCGAGCGTACGTCTTCCACAGTGTATGATGCCACCTTACCAGAACGCTGGTAATGTTCAATAACATCCAGAAGCCCAGCCTCGTCCACAACTTTCAATCTCATCCCGGCCGGGCCAACTTCTCTTATTTTGACGCCGTTTCTGCCCAGCCTTAGCATGGCGATGCCGATATTCGCATTGGTAAATATCTCTTCATCCGGGGACAGGTCGCGAAGCACGCCACCCACGAAATCAACGGGGTACAAGCCTCTCTCGACGAGAGCTCTTTTCTCTTTTATCAGTCGCTGGTTTCTGTCATGGAGGAAATTTAACGTGACAGTCATATTGTTAGGTATAACACTAAATTTTAAAAATTTAAAAACCAACCCTTGCATCTAAACATACCCAAATTTCAAAAAGATGTATATATCCCAGAGAACTGATGGGTCTGGCCGGAGTCGAACCAGCGATCTTCTGCATTTCGCAGCCTTTCTTTCCCAAGGCTTTCTTTTCGAAAGAAAGGCTTCGTCAAGCAGACGTCATAACCACTAGACCACAGACCCGTGACCAGCGAATGACAACTTATGCAAAAATGCAAGTTGTCGGTCTACGCAATACCTAAATTATATTTTTGCCGTGGTTTATAAAGATGGGCCGGGAGGGAATTGAACCCTCGACCTTCGCCGTGTGAGGGCGACGTCATAACCGCTAGACCACCAGCCCATGCATGATGACGTTTATAGATAATTTGCACGGACAATTTAAAAGGGTTCTTGTCGATTCAAGACCTGCCTGAAATTGAAATAAATAACCGACTATTTCAGGAAGTATGATACGTTAACACCAAGACTTTTTCCTGCCCTCTCAATCATTTCCAAGGCATATTTTTCGAGCCGCCTGTCCGATTTTACATGCTCTCTTGCTGCAACCCTCGCCAACCTTTGCATCTGGTGCAATCCGTGCGCGTCTTTTCCGCTATGTTCATCTATGTAATCTCCAACTGTCAGGGCATGAAATGACATCGGTTCCACGCCATTGGACAGGTAGATGGTTTTTGGTTCTTGATCGAAAGAGCCACTGGGCATGCCGTGTATTATTACTGCCCTGTACGTAATTCCTCTTCTCGGAGCCCTGTACAAATCATCGACTTCAAAGACCCTGACTTTTCCGTGGCCTTCATTCACACTGCGAAGAACGCGAAGCAGCTGTTTGACCTTCTCGTCGCCGGGTTCTCCCGTTCTATCAGGATGAAAGACCACTTTCATACCCATAGTATCCCTGACGAGCGATCTTTTCATGACCTCATCTTTAATATCACTCTCTGACATTCGCTTACTGCTACCTCTATAAGTGCCTCTTGATGCATGCTCGCAAGACTTTCTCGTTGCCGCACAGCAAATCGCTGTTTTGGAGATTATGGAAGGGAGTGACTTGATTCTGGTCTGGATGAAAATAGGGTTTGTGTTTTTGGCAGTAAGTGGGGTTATAACGCTTACTTCATTACTCGCGGTATTGGCTTGGGCGCCGCTGTAAGCAATTTCCCTTGTTTCCGGGGGAACTTCATAACCCCTGAAAAATCTTTCAAAGGATGGGCCAATGGCATCAAATTGGTCGTCAGTATAACCAAAATCGCAGAAGAAGACCGCCCTCAGAAGTTGGCCGTAATTGGCGAAAATGATTTCTCCCGTCCTGTGTCCCTTTAGCATCTTGTCCGTCACGGCTTTTTTGTAATCCATCAAGGTAGACGTTGCGTGGTTTATTTTTGCTTGGATAATATCTCCCAATTCCGCAGGGGTGAAGTCTGAGAGAAGGTCTTGCCCGAACGGATCAACAGCTTTGTACACTATCTCGGAGACATTCCAGGAGCTTTCAACGTTACCAATGATTCTTTTCCTGTCTTTTCCGTTTAGCATAATTACCAATAAGTGATTAATAATATGATTTATAAAAGTTTTTAAACAGCAAAATGGAAAGCGCTGAGAGCAGGAGTTTCGAACAGAAGCAGGTGAAACCTGCTTCATGCGCTTTCGAACCTGCGCGGGCGTAAGCCCACTCGCTTTCTTGAAGCCTTGTTCCCGTCTGGAAGCGTCAGCTCCCTTTTCGTAAGCGAAAGCTACTGGTTTTCGCATTCTTCGTTAGACGTATACTTCGTATACGTCATTCGCTTATTGCCTTTTGAGTAAAAGGCTTACTCGAGGCGAGCGCCTTGAACCGGACTCGGCCATCTCAGCGTATATGTTTCGCACGTTTCCGCGTGTTGCGTGCGAATAGTTATTAATTGCTAGGTTATTATTAAAAGTTATGAAAATCACTGTGGAATTGCAGGGGAAGAAAACGAAGATAGAGGTCCCGGAAAAGGCGAAGGTTATCGACGCCGTAAAAAAGATAAACGTCAACCCGGAAACCGTAATCGTGAAGAGGCGAAGTGAAATACTACTTGAAGACGAAACCCTGAAAAACAACGACGAGATAGAGCTCATAAAGATTGTTTCCGGTGGATGAATGCAATGCTCAAGATGCGGCAAGAAGGCGGTCTATCACAGGAAATACGAAGGCTCGCTCCTCTGCAAAAGACATTTCATGGAGAGCGTCGAAGACAAAGTGCGCAAAACGATACGGAAGGCGAAGATGATTGACAGGGGCGATAAAATAGCGTTTGCGCTTTCCGGCGGCAAGGATTCAACAACCGCGCTTTTCATGCTGCATAAGATGTTCGGGGAAAGAAAGGACCTCTCGTTTTTTGCAATAACGATAGATGAGGGAATCGCTGGTTACAGGGACGAGAGCATGCGAATCGCTAAAAAGCTTTGCAGGAAACTGAAGATTAAACATCACATCTTTTCTTTCGAAGAGGAATTCGGAAAGAGCCTCAGTGAAAAAATAAAGGAGACGGAAAAATCCGAAGGCTGGGAAGGGACGGCATGCACGTATTGCGGCCTCGCCAGGAGATGGCTGCTTAACAGGAAAGCGAGGGAGCTCGGCGCGACAAAAATATGCTTCGGCATGAACCTCGACGACGAGGTGCAGGGCATAGTGATGGATTACATACGCGGCGACCTCGTCCGGCTTTCGAGGATGGGAGGCGAATCCATCGTCAGCAGCAGGCTTTTCGTCCCGCGCATAAAGCCGTTCAGGGAAATCCCGGAAAAGGAAATAGGGATGTATGCGCTGCTTTCAGGGCTGGAAATACAGGAGAACGAATGTCCGTTCATAGAAGGTCCTCGCTTTCGGGTCCGCGACTTCCTCAACGACCTCGAATCAGAAAGTCCTGGAACGAAGTTCTCTGTCCTCAACACCTTTATTCGACTCCTGCCGTACGTCAGGGAAATAGTTAAAAAAGGCGGCGTTGAAATAGCAAGGTGTGAGAAATGCGGCGAACCCAGCTCGCAGAAAGTGTGCAAGACGTGCGAGTTGTGGAGATAGCGGATGGGAAGGAAAGGTTTTTAAATACCCAAAATAGTTATTACTTGTAAGTGATTTCATGGCATCGGTAACGCAATGTGACCTTAACAGGACCTATATGACAAGGCCTGGTGAAAGGATGCTGTACTTCGATACCCCAGATATACCGCTGACATTCGACCGGCTTGCGTTTGTTGTTGATACGACCGAAGGTACCTTGCAGGTTAGCCTTAAAAGAGGGCTGGTGGGCAGCAACGGCGAGGTGTATAGCGATAGAATTCACTTGCCTGACGAATTGCAGACGCTTCCCCCCGGCGATGCCCTGAATGCAGCCAAGGAAAGGTTCAGGAAATTTTTTTCCGATGCAGGATTCCTTATGGAGGGTTAGGATTTATAACATACTCCCAATCTTATTCTTATGGAAAAAATCATCCAGCGGGGGGCCGAAGCCGTCATTTTTCTCAGAGGAAGCGAACTTGTCAAGGAGCGGCTGAAGAAGGGCTATCGAATCCCCCAGATAGACGGGAAAATCAGGAAACAGCGTACGAGAAGCGAAGCGAAACTCATGGAGAAGGCGCGCTTCGCGGGCGTCGCTGTCCCGAAGACTCGCATAGAGAACGACTTCTCGCTTGTCATGGATTATATCAAAGGGGAGAAACTCAAGGATGCGCTCAATTCCATGGATGCCGAGAAAAGAAGGAGGATCTGCAGAAGTGTCGGAGAGATGATAGCGAAACTGCATTCTTCTGGCGTCATACACGGCGACCTGACGACTTCTAACATGATATTGAAAACTGAAGGGAAAGAAGAAGTTTACCTCATAGACTTCGGGCTCGGGAAGATGTCTTCGTCGGCCGAAGACCAGGCAGTCGACCTTTTCCTTCTTTATGAAGCGCTCAAATCGACGCATTTCGCAATTCTGGAAGAATGCTGGGAAAGCGTGATGAAATCGTATGCCGGGAGTTATGGCAAGGCGGAAGAGGTCATTTCGAGGATGGAAAAGATTAAAAAAAGGAGAAGATATAAATAAGTATCCTTTTAATATATTGAACTATACTTATTGGTATATTTCATCCGGACGGCATCATTATAATTCCGGATAATTCAGGAAAGAGCGATGGAAAATGCCAAGAAAAAAGGCGAAGCACGAGGAAACAAGGGAAGAGGTGGAGAAGGACGAGGATATGGGAGATACGCTGGAAAAGACAAAAAAGCCGGCAAAGGAAATGAAAGTCTCCAAAAAAACGGAAGAAGTGACCAAGAAAGAAGGCGATATAGTAGAAGAGATAATAAAAGAAGTGAAGGAAGAAGTGGTTGCCGAGAAGAAGG
>Ga0315282_10013916_pt1 | contig 12050 bp, 7 predicted proteins | sample YL17G07_20_MG_FD_203693 | JGI IMG/M metagenome (GOLD analysis project Ga0315282, IMG submission 203693) | Sediment microbial communities from Yellowstone Lake, YNP, Wyoming, USA - YL17G07_20 | ecosystem: Environmental > Aquatic > Freshwater > Lake > Sediment | place: USA: Wyoming | collected... | reverse complement strand
TGCTCCAGGCGCCCGCCGGCCAGGCTGAAGGTGGCGTGGTGGCCCGGGGCGAGCTTGCGGATGCCCTCGAAGAGCGTGTCGTTTTCAGGGACATGCTTGAAGCTGAGCAGGCTGTCGAGGGCGCGCAGGTTGACCCGGCGCGCAGCCTCCGGCCAGAGCAGGATCGACTTGATCTCCGAGGCGAAGACGAGGCGGCCGCCCTGCTGCAGGTAGAAGAGGGGCTTGATCCCCAGCCTGTCGCGGGCGAGGAAGAGCTCCTGGCGCCGCCGGTCCCACACGGCGAAGGCAAACATGCCGTCCAGGTGCCGCACGCACTCGGCCCCGTACTCCTCGTAGAGGTGAATGATCACCTCCGTGTCGGAGTCCGAGGCGAAGCGGTGCCCGGCCTTAGTCAGCGCCTCGCGCAGCTCGAGATAGTTGTAGATCTCCCCGTTGTGCACCAGCACCAGGGAGCCGTCCTCGCTGAACATGGGCTGGCGGCCCGTCTCAACACCGATGATGCTCAGGCGGCGGTTGCCCAGCCCGACCGGCCCCTCGGTGAACACCCCCTCGTCGTCGGGGCCGCGGTGGCTGATGATGGCGCACATCCGCTTCAGGAGCCCGGGGTCGTCGATCCCCACGAATCCGCAGATACCGCACATCTAGCAGCCGCCCTCCGTGCCAGGGGAGCCTGTGCGCCGCGCGGGCCCTCGCGGGCCGGGGGATGCGGTCGTTGCTGCTAGCCTAAGATCCATCTTGCCTGCTTGACGAACGGCAGCCCCACGTCGGACAGGGTCTGCCAGTCGGCCTCGTCAACGAGGGAGACCAGCCGCATCCCCAGCGCGGCTACCGCGATGTAGGCGGCCGTGGACACGGCGATGTGAGCGACGACGTTGTGCACGTTGGCGGTGAGAGCATAGGACGCCGCCGTGCTGACGGCGACGACGAGAATCATCTTGGCATAGAACATCCAGGGGAAGCCCAACTTGTTGATCTTGGTGTTGGCGTAGAGCAGCATGCATACGTTCAGGCACTTCAGGCCGGCGAACAGCCCGACAATCTCGAGCAGGGTCAGCTGGGCATTGTACCTGATAATCCCCATGATGCCCACCATGCCAAGGATCACAATGATCCGGTTTCCCCAATAGACGAGGTAGCTCTCCTTGACATAGAAAGACGGCGCGATGTTATTGAGGACGGCCTGCTCGATATACATGATCGGCAACAGCCACATGATGTAGACGACCGAGGGCAGATACCTGCTCGAGTAAAGAACCATGGTTATCTGCGTGGCGTTGGTCAGGACCAGCCCGGCGGACAGCAGAAAGATGAAGCCCATGTACTTGGCGGAGTAACCGTGGGCGCTGTTCAGCCCCGAGTCGCTCTTGTAGGCGTAGTAGTGGGAGAAAATGGGGAGGATCAGGCCGCTGGTCGGGAAGAGCAGCAGCGCTATCGTCTTGGACACGAAGTTGCCGGCCAGGGCGAGATAGGCGACGTCGGTCTTGTTGAAGTGGGGGGCGATGATCAGGATCAGGAAGGACAGGTTCATCAATGTCGAGGACATCTTGTCGAAGTAGATCGTGGCCGAGGTCTTGATGAACCGCCCCACGTTCTGCCGCAGCCAGCCCAGGATGGCCCCGGTGCGGCCCCCTTCGGTCTGCCTGTAGAAGACGGCCAGCAGGGCCGCCGCCTTCAGGGCGGTCGAGGCGACGAGCGAGTAGAGCGCGCTGGAGATGCTCAACTCGCCCAGCCGCGCGAACAGCGCGAGCATGACGATGAAGGTGGTCAGCTGAAGGAGCTTGATCGTGTTGAGGCTCTTTTGCCTGAGGTTGACCTCGAGGTAGCGCTCGAAGGCATTCGACACCGCCTCGAGGACGATGAGGCTCACCACCAGCAGCAGCCCCGAGGAGGGCACGCTCTCCAGCTTGAAGTAGTCAACGGCGATGTCGTGGAAGACGATCAGCAGCACCAGCAGGCCGGTCAGCACGAGGGCCTTCAAGCCGAGTATCTGGGCCGTGAAGTGGACCGCGCCAGGCTGGCCGTTCTTGTGGTGCACCTCGTAGTAGAACTTGGTGTACGAGGTGGACATCCCCAGGTCGGCCGCCCCCAGGAACGTCGATTTAAAGGACATCAGGATCATGAAGACTGCGTAGGTGCTCAAGGACAGCTGCCTGGCCAGGAAGACGTTGGTGACCAGGCCCACCGCCGTGATGACAGGCAAGAGAAGCATGTTCCACTTGAAGCTGTTCTTGATGTCAGCGAGTTCCATGTCCCCTACTCGATGCCCGTGCCCAGAGATGCTCGTTGGTAGCTGGCAACGGCCATCCCCAGCGCGATCCAGATCATCCGGTCCGGGAGCGCTTCGTGGAACAGCCCGTAAATCAGGATGCCTGCCAGGCCGGCCAGAACCGCCGGCGGGTAGCAATCGGCCCTTGTTCTTGCCTGGCGGAAGAGCTTGAACAGGATGGTGCCCAGCAGCAGGGCAAACAGAGCCAGCCCCGGGACGCCCTTCTCGGCGAGGACCTGGACGTAGGTGTTGTGCGGCGCCAGGTTGGGCCTGCTGTCCACTCCGCTAAGCACATTGGCTTTGTGCTGGTCGTATTCGGCCGTGAAGAAGCCGGGGCCGCCTCCGAAGGGGTTCTCCGCGGCCGTGCGCAGCCCGGCGGCCACCAGGACGACGCGGGTCCTGGCCGAGACGTCACTGCTGGCGTGAACGGCCTGGGCCACGATGGCCTTGTTTTTGTAGATGCTGGTGGCACAGTTCTTTTCCACGCAGTAGTGCTCCCTGGGGTCGAGGGCCACGGCCGCGAGGGTGAGGCCAAAGACGACCGCGAACACGCCGACCGCCTTGAGGTAGCCGGGGTACCTGAACATCATGGCCACCAGCAGGGCCCCGAACACCCCCGCCCAGGCCGCCCTGGAAAAGGAGAGGGCCAGGATCATGGCGGAGACTGCGACGCCGGCCCAGGTGCCCCTGCCGCGGCGCGGCCTGGCCGCGGCGACGTAGAGCAGGAAGGGGACGATGAAGGCCAGCTGCCCGCCGAGCTGCGTTTTGGCGAAGTTCAGCCCCACCGGGGTGGTAATCAGCCGGAAGTTGAAGAGGCCGCTCGCCTTCGCCCCGCCGAAGTACTGGAAGTAGAGGGGCAGGTAGAAGGCGTCCCCGCCGATGAACTGGGCGCCGCAGACGACGACGGTGGCGCCCAGCCACAGGGCCAGACCGACCGAGAGGCGGCGCAGCCCCTCCCTGGTGGTGTAGACCGCGGTGGCCAGGAACGTCATCAGCCCGAAGGAGTAGGCGCGCAGCAGGGGGAAGCTGAAGCCTTCCCTGAAGAGGAAGAGGAAGTCGTAGGCGGCGAACGCGGTGAGCAGCAGGAGCGGGGCCGTGTCCAGCTGCGCCTGCGGCCGCGTCACCAGGATATAGACGAGGAACAGGAAGGCGATGAGCGCGCTCAGGGTGAAGAGCCCTGGCCGGGGTGGGTAGGGCATCACCAGATAGCCCAGCACCACCACCAGCAGCGCGTTGCTCCTCAAGAAGGGGTCGAGTCTTCTTATCGTTTCAAGCAACATACCTGAGCCCTTGCGGCCGCCTGGTGCGGGGCCGCCTCCAGCATCATTCTTGACGGCGGCCTTCAGGCGCATGTCCCGCTGCGCGGCGGCGTGGTGTCGGCCGCGGGCCGCCGTCTCAGCCAGACCGAACAGCTGTCGTTCTCGAACACTTTTTCCAAGCCCGCGAATGAGTAGCGCAGGCCGTAGTCGTGCCAGGCCGCGGCCAGGGCCTTCTTGAACGCCACGAAGCCGTCCAGGCCGTAGCCGTCGAGTATGTCCCGCAGGTTTTCGCGGGGCACGCCCAGGATCTTGTAGATGTTCCGGAACTGCGCGATGGGCATGTAGCAGGTCGCGAAGTTGCCGCTCGAGTAGAAGACCTCCTGACCCGACCAGTAGGCAAGCCCGTAGATGCTCCCCAGCGGCAGCAGGCGGAGCCGCCCCGGCCAGTTCCTGAGGAAGGCGAAGGCCTCCTCCTGGTCTCGGGCCGCCTCCGGATCAACCCTGAAGAGGCGCCGGAACAGTAGCACATACAGGCCGTAGAGGGTGAGGCTGTAAGCGGCCGTAACGGCGCTGAAGGTGTCGAAGACCCCCAGGCCCCACGCCGCGTATCCCGCCAGCAGGTAGAGGGGGATGAGCGCGTGCTCCACGTAGCGCTCGGGCTCGCCCAGGAAGAGCAGCGGCCGCAGGGAGGTGAGGAGGAAGACGGCCAGGCTGGCCGCCGCCCAGGCCCACAGGGCCGCCGCCGCCGGCGGCCCCCAGGGAACCAGCCCGCCCACCAGCCAGCCGTAGCCGAGGAAGAGCAGCTGCGGGTTGCGAGTCAACAGGATGACATAGCTGTTGTCGAGAAAGAAGACCCGGTAGGCCTCCTGCCGGTTGGCCAACAGGTAGTGGGGCAGGTTGACGATGTCCTGCCAGCGGTTCTTGCGCAAGACGTTCGGGTAGTGCTGGGCCGTCCAGCGGGAGAACAGGTACAGGTGCCCGATCTGGCCCCGCAGCACCCGCAGATAGAAGCCGCCCGAGAGCACGACGGCCAGCCCCATGCCCAGCAGGGGCAGGGCGGCCAGGGACGGCGACTTCAGCAGCAGGCCGATCACGGGGAGCATGAACAGCAGGGCCTGCACCGAGAACTTGCTCGACAGGCAGACCAGGGCCGCGGCGGCCACGGCGGCTGCATAACAAGGCCAGCCGTCTCCGAGATAGAAGAGGAGGGCGGCGGCGACGGCGAGGTTGAACCACACCTCGCCCAGCACCCTGGGGGTGGCCTGGTAGGCGCGCGGCCCCGTGCCCACGGCCAGCAGAGCCGGGGAGATGGCCAGAAGGGCGGAGAGCATCAAGGGCGAGGGGCCGTGGCCCGCCCAGAGGGTGGCGTCCAGCCGCCGGGCCAGCCAGTAGAAGACGGCGACGTTGCCAACGTCGATGACCCCCGAGAGCCACACCTCCGCCCGCTCCCGCGCCCGGGTGCCCAGGAGGGCCAGCAGGTAGTGGAACAGCGGGGGATAGTCATAGGGGCTGGGGAAGCAGAAGCCCCGGACCTTCTCCGGGATGCGGAACCGGTTCTCCCGGATGGCCTGGGCGCAGAGCAGGTGGTAGTAGCTGTCCGAGGATACCGCCTTGGGATTGAGCCAGCGCGGCAGCAGGCGAGTAGCCAGCACCAGGGCGGCCAGCATCACGATGTCCCAGCCCGCCGTGGCCATCATATCTCCAGCTTCCGGGGCGCGCGGTAGGGCCGGCGCAGCAGCGCCTCAAGCCAGCCCTGGGAGTGGGCGAGGCGCCTCAAGGGCTCGATCGTCATCAGGAAGCGGCCCACCCGCGAGTAGAGGTTGCGGCCGGTGCGGCCGGAGAAGATGTCCCGGAAGCTGATGAAGCGGTCGGCGCGCCGGGCGAGCCAGCGCATCGCCTCGACCACCTCCCGCGGGGAGGCGCAGCCCTCACCCTTCAGGCAGGGCCGGCCGGGGTAGAGCTGCGACCAGTCGTCGGTGAGCAGGCCGCCCGCGGCCCGCAGCTCGTAATACATCTGGCTGTAGGGCTTGGGGAAGAGGATGCCCAGCGTGACACGGTCCGGGCTCAGGTCGCGGATGAGGCGCAAGTTGGCTGCCAGTGTGGCCCGCGTCTCGCCCGGGAAGCCGACCATGAAGAAGGCGTCGGTCAGGAGCCCCGCCTCCCGGGTGAGCCGGAAGGCCCGCACGATCTGCTCGCGGCGCAGGTTCTTGCGGGTGGCGCGCTGAATGGCATCGTCGGCCGTCTCGACACCGTAGCGCACCAGGGTGCAGCCAGCCCGTGCAAGCAGCGCCATCAGCTCCTCGTCCACCAACTGCACGCTGTTGTAGACCACGAAGCTGATGCCGGGGGCGCGCGATATCAGCCGGCGGCAGATCTCCTTGGCCCGCTCCATGTCCGAGGCGAACTCGTCGTCCATGAAGTAGAACCTGGTCAGCCCGAAGCGCTCCCGCAGGAAGGCGATTTCATCCACCACCTGCTCGGGGCCCTTGTAGAGCACCTTGCGGTAGCCCGTGCCCGGCGGGGCGCAGAAGGTGCAGCCGAAGGGGCAGCCCCGGGCGGTGAAGAGGAAGGCGTAGGAGGTGCCGCTCTCGGCCTGCTGGATGTCCAGGTAGCGGCGCGGGTCAGCCAGCTCGAACAGGGGCCGGGGCAGCTCGGCCAGGCTGTCCACCTCCCGCGCGCCCGTGAAGACGACCTCGGGGCCGCGCCTCAGATACAGGCCCCTGGTGGCCTCGATCCTGCCCGTGGAGAAAAGCTCGCGGGCGGCCTCGGCCACGGTGTGCTCCATCTCGCGGTCGGTGTAGCAGAGGGCCTTGAGATCATACTTGGCTATCCCCTCTGGCTTGTCGAGCCAGGCCTGCATGACCCCGATGGTGGGGAAGGGAAGCTCCAGGCAGGCGGCGTCGGCCCGGATGGAGATCGTCCCCAGGCTGCACACGATGAGGTCAGGGGCGAGGGCCGTTACCCGCTCGCGCACGCCCTCGATATCCAGCCCCTCGAGCTGGGCGTCGAGGAAATGCAGCTCGACCTGAGGATGTTCGCGGCGCAGCAAGGCCGCCACGGAGAGCATCAGGTAGGGCGGGTGGGGCAGGTCGTAGTAGCCGTCCTTGTACTCGCGGCTGACCCAGCGGCCCTCGTGCCTCGGCGGTATCAGGATGAGGATCCTGTTCACGAGGCCACCCCCAGGCGCCCCAGGGCCAGCTCCTTGATGGCCGCCAGCTCGCGGCGCAGCAGCAAGACGGCGGCCACGAATAGCGGCCCGGCCAGGACGAGCCTTGCGGCCAGCCCGCTCAGGGGCCCCTCGCCCAGGTTGATCAGGGAGAGCAGCAGCATGCCGGCGGCGAACAGCCCCAGCCAGGCGACCGGGTACCCGATGGGGTGCAGCTTCCGGGCGACCAGGTAGATCAGGGCCAGCATCACCGACTGCGTGACCAGTTGGGCCGCGGCCGCCCCATTGAGGCCCCAGGCCGGGATGAGCAGGGCGCTGGAGACCAGGGCGGCCACACCGCCCCCGAGGGAGGCCAGCAGGTAGTACTCGGTGCGGCCCGAGACGAGGATGCCCACGTTGACGATGTAGCCCAGCCCCTGGAGGGCTGCCGTCAAGGCCAGCAGGCCGGCGGCGAAGGCCGTGGGCAGATACTCCTTTGTGGCCAGGAGCAGGATCAGCTCGCGCGAGAACAGGAAGACCCCGGCCAGCAACACGGCCATGATCTTCAGGTAGGCGCCGAAGACGTAGACGTAGATCTCTTCCGCCTGGCCCTGGTTGGAGACGGAGAAGGCGTAGGGCAGCCAGGCCGACTTCAGGGCCCCCGAGGTCAGGGCGATGAGCAGCGACAGCTTCTGGGCCAAGGAGAACAGGCCGAGGGAGGCGCTGCCGTGGTAGCCGAGCAGGAAGAAGCGGCCGCAGTAGCCGATCACCACCCCCATGAGCACCTCGGGCATCATGGGCAGCCCGAAACGCAGCATGCGGCGCAGCAGCGCCCACGAGTAGCGGGGGTTGTACTCGGCGCGCATGGCGGCGATGGCCACCACCGAGCCCAGACCCTCGGCCAGGGCGCGGGCGAGCAACACACCCTCCAGGCCCAGGCCGAGCTTCACCACCAGGAGCAGGACCAGCAGGAACTGCGCCAGGGCCACCGACAGGGAGCAGGCCACGGCGAGCCGGGGCCGCCGCGTGGTGCGCAGCACGGTGATGGCGTGCTGGTAGAGCAGGGAGCTGAGGATGACCCACAGCGAGGCCCGCACCGCGCCGGCCTGCCCCTGGCTGCGGAGCAGGCCTGAGGCGATAGCGCCCGAGGCGGGCATGAGCAGCGCGATGAGGGCGCAGCCGATCAGGGCGACCGTGGCCAGCTGGGTGAAGAGAAGGGAGCGGCGCTCGGCCTCCTGGTGGTCGTAGTAGTGGCGCATCATCGCCGACTCGCTGTAGAGGGAGGCGAGCGCGATGGTGATGGCCAGGCCCGACTGGAGCATGTCGAGAGTGCCGTACTCGGCCACGCTGAAGAGGCGGGTCAGGATCGGCGTGATGATGATGCCCACGAAGCGCGAGAGCATCATGCCCACCCCGTAGATCGAGGCGTCGCCGAGCAGCCCGAGGATGCTGCCGCGCTTGGTGGGGGCCGCCTCAGGCATTGAGGACCTTCTTGAGCGCGCCCTTGCAGAAGTAGTAGAGCCGGGGCAGGCGCTCCTTGGCATGGATGGAGAAGAGCCCGAAGGAGCTGATGAAGGCATAGAGGCGCTCGTTGAGCCGGCCCATGCGGTAGGAGGTCAGCCGGGCGCGGTTGACCGCGTTGAGCAGCTCGCGCTCGGCCCGTTTGATGTGGCGCAGGTCGCGGTAGTAGTCGTGACGGAACTGGTAGTCGTCGCCCCGGCGGTAGCGCTGCCAGTCGCGCGCGAGCAGCCGGCCCTCCTCCTTCAGCTGCCGGTAGAGGGCGGTGTTGGGGATCAGGAAGAGGCGGCCCATCGAGTAGGAGTCGGCCTGGTTGTCGATGATGAAGCGGGCGTTGAGGCGCGGGGTCTGCGCGTCCTCGCCGGGCAGCCCCACCAGGAAGAAGAGGTTGACCTGGATGCCCGCGGCCCTCGTCAGGCGGATGGCCTTTGCCGCGCGCTCTAGGTCCACCCGCTTGTTGATGCGGGCCATCACCTTGGGGTCGGCCGACTCGATGCCGTAGCGCACCAATTCGCAGCCGGCCGCCTTCATCAGCCCAACCAGCTCCGCATCCATCAGGTCGATCCGGTTGTTGACCAGGAAGCTCACCCCGAGGCCACTCTCGATCAGGCGGCGGCAGATGTCCTTGGCCCGCGCCAGGCTTACCCCGAACTCTGAGTCCAGGAAGACAAAGCGCCGGAAGCCGTAGCGCGCCGCCAGCAGCTTTATCTCCTCGATCACCTGGGCCGCGCCCTTGCAGCGGGCCTGCTGGCCGGGGCTCGAGCAGGTGCAGAAGACGCACTGGAAGAGGCAGCCCTTCATCGTCTTGACGAAGGCCGAGTAGTGGTACTGGGTGCGCTGCTCCTGGGCCGTCTGGCGGGCCAGATAGGCCGGGATATTGAACAGGTCGTAGGCGGGCAACGGATAGGCGCCCATGTCGGAGGGCTGGGGCGCGCCGGTGGGCCGCCTCACCTCTCCCTCCCGGTTGATGAACACCCCCGGCGTGTGCTCGATGCGCCCCGTCTCTGTCAGCTCGTTGAGGGCCGCGGCCACCGTCATCTCCGTCTCGCCGCCGAAGATGAGGTAGGGGACCTTGAGGGCGTAGAGGGCCACCGCCTCGGCCGGGTCAACCGTCACGGGGCAGATCTGGGCCAGGGTGGGGCAGGGCAGCTCGGCGAAGCGGGCGTCGTGCTCGAGGTAGTCGAGACCCAGCAGGACGAAGGCGGCGTCGGCGCCCCACTCCCTGGCCACCTGGGCCAGCCCCTCCGGCGAGAAGCCCTCCAGCAGGCCGTCCATCACCTTGACCTCGAGTGGGCCCCGGAAGGCCGCGCGCACGCAGCCCAATACGGCCGGGCCGAAGTGGGGGGCCATCGGGGTGGAGTCGGGGCCGGCGTGGTTCTCCTCGCGCAGGTACCAGGGGCAGCTCGCGCCCGCGGGCAGGGGAGGGTTGACGAAGAGGAGCCTCACCGGGTGACCCTCCGCCCGAATATCGTCTGGCGCCCCAGGGTGTCCAGGTAGGGCCGTCCCCCCCGCTGGAAGCTCTCCACTCTCTTGTCAGCCTTCAGCGCCTCGATGCAGAGCAGCCGTGCCTCCGCCCCCGTGCCCGGCACGATGCCGTCCAGGGAGGCCGCTTGCTCTCTTATCTCCTGGCGCTTGCGCTCCACGAAGCGCCGGTAGTCGTCGCTTGCTGCGCGCGCCTCGTCATGGCTCGCATCCTGGGGCCGGTGCCTGGCCGGGTCGAGGTCGCTCTGGAGCACCGCGCACTCGCCCATCACCACGGCGTCCAGGCCGCCCCGGAAGAGGCAGTTGAGGGCCTCGGCGGGGGTGCGGATGAGGGGCTCGCCCCGCACGTTGAAGGACGTGTTGAGGATGACCGGCACCCCGGTCAGCTTCTGGAAGTGGGCGATGAGGTCGTAGACCCTGGGGTTCTGGTCGCGGCGCAGCGTTTGCACCCGGGCGGTGCGGTCGATATGGCTGATGGCGGGCAGGCGGTCGTTGAGCACCCCGCCGATAATGAGCATGTAGGGGGCCTCGATCTCCAGGTCGAAGTATTCCCGGGCGTGCTCGTAGAGGACGACGGGGGCGAAGGGGCGCCACCACTCACGGTACTTGATCCGGGCGTTGAGCAGGTCCTTGTTCTCGGCCTTGGTGGGGTCGGCCAGGATGGAGCGGTTGCCCAGCGCCCGCGGCCCGAGCTCCATGCCCCCCTGGAACCAGCCGATGAGCCAGCCCTCGGCGAGCTTCTCGGCCGTCCACTGCTCGATGCTTTCCGGCCGGCGCACGGGCAGCCCGGCAGCCTCGATGGCCGCCTCGATCTCGGCCGCGCTCCAGGCCGTGCCGGTGTAGGGGTGGAAGGCGGTTGTGCGCGCCGCCCCAGGCTTGAGGTGGTTGTAGTAGGCGTAGAGGGCCGCCCCCAGGCCCGCCCCCCCGTCGTTGGCCGCGGGCTGGATGAAGATGTCCTCGAAGAGGCCCGAGCGGTGTATCCTGCCGTTGGCCATGCAGTTGAGGGCCACGCCTCCGGCGATGCACAGCTTGCGCGCCCCCGTCAGCTTCTTGAGCCGCCTGGCCAGCAGCAGCACCGCCTCCTCGGCCAGCGCCTGGAGGCTCGCGGCGATGTCGGCCTGGAACTGGTCGAAGCGGGTGGTGTCGGCCATGCGCCCCTCGCGGCCGAAGACCTCGGTGAGGTAGCCGGTGTTGAGCAGCGGGGGCGGGCTGTCCGAGACCAGCGCGGGGTTGATGCGGAAGGTGCCGTGGGCCTCGTCGAGCTCGAAGAGCTTGTCCCGGAAGACGTCCAGGTAGCGGGGCGTGCCGTAGGAGGCCAGCCCCATCGTCTTGCCGGGGCCCTCGAGCCTCCCCAGTCCCAGCCACTCCGAGACGTATTCATATAGGAAGCCCAGGGTGTGCGGGAAGGCGATGGTCTCCAGCTCCTTGATGCGGCTGCCGCAGCCTTGGCCCAGCATGGTGGTCTCGATCTCGCCGTTGGCGTCCACGCTGAGGATGGCCGCCTCCTCGAAGGGCGAGCAGTAGAAGGCGCTGGCGGCGTGGGTCAGGTGGTGGCGCACGTCGATCAGTGTCGCCCGCGGAAACATCTCCTGGAGGTAGAGCGCGCCGTGGAGGTACTGGTCGAGATAGTCGTACTCGTAGGCCACCAGGCTGCGGTGCCTGGCCTCGTCGAAGCCCTTGTGGGCCTCGAAGTAGTCCTTCACGACATTGATGCGGTCGTAGAAGAGCTCGTGGCAGAAGGGTGTGGCCACATAGGCCACCTCCTCGGGGCGCACGCCGTAGCGCTCCACGGCCTCCCGCAGGGCGAGCAGCGGGAAGTTGGTGGAGTGCTTGACGCGGTCGAAGCGCTCCTCCTCCACGGCCATGACGATGCGCCCGGTGTCGTCCACCACGGCCACGTTGGTGTCGTGGCCGGCGAACTTGGTGCCGATGATATAGTTGGCCATTCCGGTATTGCCCTATTTCTTTGCGACAAAGCTATAGAACAAAGGGAAAGTGCTCTCTGAGTCTACTTCATTCAGCCGCCTGTTAACAACTCGTTCGAAATAAAGATTGTACGCCTTGCGCACGAACCTGTTCCGAAGATACAGATTCAAGAAGCGGCGTGCAAAATATGCATAGGTCACCAGATCATAGTTCCCGTAAGTGACTGCGTGGTTTCGAAAGCCAGCCTGGTTCAGCAAATGCTTTAGCCCGTAAGCTGTGTATCTGAAGTAGTCATACGGTTGCTGATGTTCTTCACACACAAACGTGACGATCCCGAAGAGCTTTCCTTTGTCTTTAAGAGTCCTGCCTATTTCCTGTAGCAACGTCTTCGGTTCTTTGATGTGCTCCAGGACGGCGGAGAGCATCACGACGTCCAAACACTGGTCGCGTAGCG
>Ga0315282_10013915_pt1 | contig 12051 bp, 11 predicted proteins | sample YL17G07_20_MG_FD_203693 | JGI IMG/M metagenome (GOLD analysis project Ga0315282, IMG submission 203693) | Sediment microbial communities from Yellowstone Lake, YNP, Wyoming, USA - YL17G07_20 | ecosystem: Environmental > Aquatic > Freshwater > Lake > Sediment | place: USA: Wyoming | collected... | reverse complement strand
CACCTAAACAAGCCGTTTGCGCTTGCATGAACCGCATGGTGGGATGGCTCTACGCGGTCGTCACGAGCCAACAGCCATACGACAAAAACAGGAGTATCGAGAACGCCAGAAAACAACACCCGAGACTCTGGGAGGAATTCCGGAAAAGCAGAGAGGAAAAAGCCGCGTGAACTCCAATTGCGCCTGGGCACAATCTGTGGAAAACCCCGAACAATCCTGTGAAAAACCATGGTCATTTCACTCAAAAAACATGTTGACATCGAACACCGGACCTTCAGGGTTCATCTGAATAACGATGGACCTCCTTCCCAGGGCTTCGCGACCCTGGGCTTTGATATGGAATCCCTTCGGGATTCACGCCCATCCTGCGAATGATCTCCAATATGTTTTCCTCCGGACTCCACCCTCCGGACTCCGGACTCCGGACTCCACCCTCCGGACTCCACCCTCCGGACTCCGGACTCCGGACTCCACCCTCCGGACTCCAGACTCCAGACTCCAGACTCCGGACTCCAGACTCCAGACTCCAGAAATCAGCCTTGATAATGGCCGAAAGTACGTACTATAATCTCTCCATCGAGGGGATGACCGCATGTTCGCCGCTTCACAACTCCCGCCACATCAGTTATTTGCCGCCTGTGGCGCCCAGGAGTTCGCCGCGCTCGAGCGCCAGGCGCCCCAGCGCATCGCCGAGACCCAGGCGCGCCTGCTGGCCGAGCACCTGCGCTACGCCGCCAAGCATTCGCCCTTCTACCGCGCGCGGTTCCGGGAGCACGGCATCGTCCCGAAATCCATCCGGTCCATCGCCGATCTGGCGCGGATTCCCTGCACCGGCAAATCGGACCTCTCGGCGCACAACCCGGAGTTCCTGGCCGCGCCGGAAAACGAGATCGCCGACGTTTGCCTCACCTCGGCCAGCACCAGCGATGCTCCCTGCGCGCTCCTCCAGACCGCGGCGGACCTCGCGCGGCTGGCCTACAACGAGGAAGCGGCCTTTGGGATGGTGGGGATCGGCCCCGGCGACACGATGCTGATGTGCGCGGCGATAGACCGGTGTTTCATGGCGGGCCTGGCGTATTTCATGGGCGGGGTGAAGCGTGGCGCGCGGCTGGTGCGGGCCGGCTCGGGCAGCGCGGCGCAGCAATGGCAGATGCTCAAGACGTGCGGGGCCAACGTGATGGTGGGAGTGCCTTCGCTGATGCGTCACATTGGGGAATATGCCCGGGAAAACGGGGAGGATCCGGCGCGCGCGGGGATACGGACGCTGGTGGCGATCGGCGAGCCGACGCGCGGGCGCGGGCTGGATCTCTTGCCCGCCGCGCGCCAAGCCGAGGAGATGTGGGGCGCGAAGATATTCTCCACCTACGCCTCCACGGAGATCGCGACCTCGTTCTGCGAATGCCCGGAGCGGTGCGGGGGACACGTGCGGCCCGAGCTCATCGTGGTGGAGATCGTGGACGACAGCGGCGCTCCGTTGTCCGCCGGCCAGGAAGGCGAAATAGTGGTGACCCCGCTGGGGGTGCGTGGGATGCCGCTGGTGCGGTTCCGCACGGGCGACGTTTCGTTCCTGATCGAGGAGCCCTGCGCATGCGGCCGCCGGACGCCGCGGCTGGCCCCGATCCTGGGCCGCAGGAACCAGATGCTCAAGTTCAAGGGTACGACAGTGTTCCCCAACGCGGTGGTGGCGGCGCTCGAAGGGTTGCCGGAGGTGGGCGGCGCCTATGTGGAAGCTCATAGAAACCCGGACGGGACCGACCGGATTGTGGTATATGTGCACGTGCGGGGGGTGGAGTCGGCTGGGCGTGAAGGACGAAAGGGACGAAAAGGACACAAAGGACAAGAGAAGAAGGAACAGGAGGAGCAAAAGCGGCTGGAGGAGGAAGTACGCGCCCGGTTGCGGGTGGTTCCGGAGATCCGGCTGGTGACCGGGGAGGAATTGGCCGCGCGGGTGTATGAGACAGGCAAAAGAAAGCGGACGACGTTTTTTGATTTGAGATGACATTCGCAGTGAAAGACGAAAGGGACAAAAGGGACATAAGGGACTAAAACAACCTATATGCCCTTCATGTCCTTTTTGTCCTTGATGTCCTTTGGGTCCTTGATGTCCTTGTGATGACAAAAGGGAGATCTCATTTGACCGACCTGAGAAAAAAACGCTGGGGCAGGCATTTCAGCGATGAGGAGATCGCGGACGCCCGCGACAATGGCCGCCTCCTGACGATGGAGATCGAGACGAGCCACATCTGCAACCTGCGCTGCGTCTACTGCTACAATCGCTCGGGCCAGAAAAAGCCCAACGAACTCACCGTGGAGGAAATCCTGGACGCCATCCGGCAGGGGATCGAGCTGGGCGTGCGCCGCGTCATCATCATCGGCGGCGGCGAGCCCCTCATGCACCCCGATGTGATGGACATTATCGGGTTCCTTTACAAGAACGGCGTCGGCATTGATCTTTTCACCAACGGCACACTGATCACCCGGGACATCGCGAAAGGGCTTTACGACTTCGGCGTGGAGCCGGTGGTCAAATGCAACAGCCTGCGCGCGGAGGTTCAGGACTTGCTCGTGAACACGAAGGGCGCCTTCGAGAAAATCCACCAGGGGATCGAGCACCTGCGGGCGGCGGGATATCCCGATGACGGCCACGACCTGGGGATCGAGACGATCATCTGCTCCTACAACTACGCCGAGCTTCCGGCGATGTGGCGGTGGGCGCGCGGGCAAGGCATCATTCCCTACTTCGAGATGATCACCTTCCAGGGCCACGCCAAGAACCGCCAGGACCTCAACGTGTCGGTCGCGGACCTGCACGCGCTCTTTGAGGAGCTCCAGAGGATTGATCGCGAGGAATACGGTTACGAATGGGAGGGGCACCCGCCGATCGCGGCGCTCAACTGCTCGCGGCACGAGTACTCCTGCACGGTCAACTCGCGGGGCTACGTGCAGCCGTGCGTGGGGGTGGACATCTTTGTGGGGAACATCCGGCACGACACCCTGAAGAACATCCTGGGCACGAGCCCGGTCGTGCAGAGCCTGCGGCAGGTGCGCCGGAACATCAAGGGCGCCTGCAAAAGCTGCGACCTGGGGGGGCTTTGCTACGGCTGCCGGGGAATGGCCTACCATCTCACCGGGGACTACCTGGCCTCCGATCCTCTTTGCTGGCGGAATCCGAAACACCTTCAACTCGACACAGGCGCGACACGGAATGACGGCGCTTAGACTCCCCATGGCCGCGGACGGCCTCATGCTCCAGTCGGACCCGATGCTCCTGCTGGATGAACTTGTGGCTTGCGGGGACGGCGCCGCAGAGGGCCGCGCGCGCATCCGGCCGGGCCATCTTTTTCTGGATGGCGCGGGCCGCCTGGACGCCGCCGCCTGCGTCGAGATGCTCGCGCAGCTCATGGCCGCCCTGATAGGCTACGAAATCAAGCTCGCGGGAGGAGACATCGGCTTTGGCTATCTCGTAGGCCTGAAGGACTTCTCCTTCGTGGCGGCGCCCCGCGGCGGCGATACCCTCCGTCTCGAATGCCGCAGGGTCTTCGTGATGGAGGCGGTGTCGCTCGCCGAGGGGGCTATATGGCGGGGCGCCGAGCGCCTGGCCGGCGGGACTCTCAAGGTCTACGAAGCGGACGAACTGCCGCCCCACCCGCGCCACCCGGCCGGCGGGACTCTCAAGGTCTACGAAGCGGACGAACTGCCGCCCCACCCGCGCCACCCGGCCGGCGCAGGGGGCGTGGAGCCGATCTGCCGGCAGACGGGGGAGAAGGGGCTCGATGTGCGCGGCAAGAGCCCCGTCCACCGGTTTCTGATCGAGAGGCTGTCGGATTTGACCTGCTCGAGCGGCCCGGAGAGAACCGACGCCGCGGGAGAGTTCGTTCTGGATGACGCGTTTCCCGGTTTTCAGGGGCATTTTCCCGGCCATCCCCTGCAGCCCGGCGTGGTCACGCTCGAAATGGGGCTAGCCGTGGCCGAGTGCGCTTGCGGACGGGCGCTGGAAGTCCTGACCATCGAGCAGGCCAAGTTCAACCTGCCCGCGTATCCCAACGAACGCATCCGGGTCGAGACACGCGTGGGCAAGGCCGAAAACGGTGTTCGCCGCGTGGCGGCCCGGATCAAGCGCGGGGGGAGCCCGATCGCGAGTTTCTCGTTCACGGCGCGGGAAGCTGCGCCGGAAGGGGGGCGGTTCTGAATGTCCCGCAGGAAACAAACCATTCCATTCCCCTCCGAGGCAGGCTCACCGGCGCCTCTTTCCGCCAGCGCCGCGCGCCGCGCGCGCTTCGAGGAGGTGGACGCTCTCGGCATCGTCTGGCACGGGCGCTATCCCAGCTACTTCGAGGACGCACGCGTGGCCTTTGGCGAAAAGTATGGCCTGAAATACCTCGACATGTTCCGCAACGGGTTCATCGCACCCATTGTCCAGATGCATATTGATTACCACAGCCCGCTCCAACTCGATGATCCTTTCACGGTCTCCGTTTGGATGCACTGGACCGACTCGGTCCGTCTGAACAGCCGCTACGAGATCACGGGGGAGGAAGGACTTCTTGTCGCGAGCGGCTGGACGGTTCAAATGCTGATGAACCTGGAACGCGAGGTGCTGGTGGCGTGGCCGGAGTATATGGAAGAATTCCGCCGAAGGTGGAAAGAGGGCAAGTTTGCCAATTCGGACCAGGCAGAATGAGGACAACAAAGCATGTTCTTCACACTATTCCACGAGAAACCGGACCTGCCCCAGGGTTGGGATCTGCGGCACCTCTGGGCCGCGCAGACTATGATTGCCAGCGCGATTGCAGCCAGGGACAAGAGGTACAAGGCGTTTCGGGATCCTACCCGGTTGCGCCGCCGAATAAGAAGGGAATGTATGGCATTTTACACCAAGTCCGTCGAGGACCGTGAGTATCCGATGTTTCCGGATGAAGAATTCCGCGATGTTGTGTTTGCGGCATTGGATGATTACCTGGCAAGCGAAGCCGAACACATTCTCAGCATGATTCACTCCCAGGAAAACCTGGATCCAAAACCCTTGTCTAAGTCATTATTGCATGTGTTGGAAGCGGACAACGAGTTCAAACGATTTATCCTGGAGAAAGCGGAAGTTCTCAAGCGGGCGCATCCTTGATAGGCAAAACGGGGCCTTCCTTTGCCGCAGCCTTGAAGGCGCCGATGCTTGAGGAACTAAAACGGGCTCATCTTGACCCCGCTACCAAGCTGCCCCCGCCGACTTTACGTCGGTGGAGCAGTGATTTTGCTCCAGAATAGGGCATATTATTCATCCGCGCCCCCGCCGACTTCAGGTCGGTGGAGCGATGATTGAAACCCGTCGCTTCTTCCCATGAGTTTTTCGGCGCTCATCCACGCCCTCTCTCGCATTGTCACTGCCTCGGTTCGCAAACGAAATGGAAACCACCGCTCCACCGACCTGAAGTCGGCGGGGGCGATATGGAGAGCGCGTCTGGTCTGGAGCAAAGCCATCGCTCCACCGACGTAAAGTCGGCGGGGGCGGCGCTCGAAAGCGGGAGGTGAGACGCCCGCCCTACTTTGTCCGTCCGCACTGTCTGGTAGCGGAGTCCAGATGTGCCCAACCAAAACTGCTGGCGAAAAAGCGCATTGCGTCTGTTCCCCATTTGTGGTACAAATGATAGAAGGGAATGGAGGTGAAACCATGAACAAGACGGCGACCGTGCGCGCGCGACTGGAGCCGAAGTTGAAAGGCCGCGCAGAGACGGTCTTTCGAAAGCTTGGCCTGAACGCCACCCAAGCCATCACGATTTTCTATAAGCAGGTCGAACTCCGCGGCGGGCTTCCCTTCGACGTTGTCATCCCCACCCGCTCGACCGCGCGGACGTTTGAGTCCACCGACGCCGGACGCGATCTGGTCGTCTGCAAAGACGCGGACGACATGTTCGCCAAACTGGGAATCTGATGTTTATCCCTGTTTACACCAAGCAGTTCGAGAAGGACGTCAAACGCGTCCGGCGCCGCGGCAAGAACTTGGAGAAATTCAAGATCGTTACCCGCACGCTGCTCAGTGGGCAACTTCTCGATCTCATCCACCGCGATCACCAGCTCAAGGGAGACTACGCGGGCAGGCGCGAATGCCACATTGAGTCGGACTGGTTGCTGGTCTACAAGGTTGAGGCGTCGCGGATTATCTTCGAGCGGATGGGGACCCATTCCGATCTGTTCAGGAAATGAGACGGCGCGATGAGGCTGTAGGCTTCAGGCTTTAGGCTGTAGGCTTCAGGCTTTAGGCTGTAGGCTTCAGGCTTTAGGCTGTAGGCTTTAGGCTTTAGGCAGTAGGCTTCAGGTCCTTTGGGTCCTTTTAGTCCTTTTGGTCCTTGAAGTCCTTTGTCGAAAGGTCGCTTTCCGTGCGCGATAGAGAAGTCCACAACCCAGTCTGCGTGGCCAATATGGCGGCGCTTTCGGCCCTCGGCGAGACGCTCGGGGCCATGTGGCCGCGGCTGTGCCGCGCGGAATCGGCGGTGTCGCCCGTCACGCGGTTCTCCACGGACCGCCTCGAAGTCCACCAGGCCGCTTGCATCGCCGGGCTGGACCACCCCGGTTTTCCCGAGGGCGGGCGCGTGGCCGAGCTCCTTCGGCGGGTTCTGGGACAGCTCAGGCCTGTGCCGCCGGATACGCGTATCATCTGGACGGGTGTCAAGGGCAACGTGGACTTCATCGAGTGCGGCCATGAGGCGGAGAAGCGGGATTGTCTGCGGTTTCCATACGAGTATCGCGAGCTGGCGGGTCGGATACTCGGCATCGAGCCGCGCGGATTCGAGATCAACGCCGCGTGCGCGTCCAGCACGGCGGGGTTGGCGCTTGGGGCGCAGATGATCGCGTCGGGCGAGTGCGAAAGCGTCCTCGTGTGCGCGGCGGATATCGTCAGCCGTTTTACCTTCACGGGTTTCTCGGCCCTCAAGGCGCTGTCGCCCACCGTCTGCCGCCCCTTCGACGCGCGGCGCGACGGTTTGTGCCTGGGCGACGGCGCCGCGGCGATCCTGCTGGCGTCGGAAGAGGCCGCGGCGAAGCATAATCTGCCCATCCTGGCGCGACTGACCGGTTGGGGCATCGCGAACGACGCGAACCACATCACCGGCCCGGCGCGCGACGCCTTCGGCCTGATCGCGGCCATCCGGTCCGCGCTCGAGCAGGCCGGTCTGCCGCCGGACCGGGTCGAGGCGTTCTCGGCGCACGGCACGGGCACGCCTTACAACGACGGCATGGAGCTGACGGCGCTCGAAACGGTTTTCGGCTCGCGGCGCTTTCCGCTTTTCTCGATCAAGGGCGCCACGGGACACACGCTGGGCGCCGCGGGGGCGCTCGAAGCGGCGGTGAGCGTACGGGCACTGCGGGAGCGGAGGATTCCCGCTACGCCAGGGCTGGAGGAGCCCGAGGAACGCGCCGCGGGCCGCGCGGCCCCACTGCCGCAGCCGTTCGCGGGAAACAATATCCTGACCAGCAACAGCGGTTTTGGGGGAGTCAATGCGGCGTTGGTGTTGGAGGCTGTAGACTGTAGGCTGTAGACTGTAGGCTGGAAGACTGCAGGCTGGAAGACAAATGGAGAGTCCGCAATCCGCAATCCACAATCCGCAATCTCCCATCCTTAGCCTTTGGGTAACCGGAGGTGGCTATCTAACGGCGGGCGGATATGGCCGCAGGAGCGAAGGGAAGATGGTTTCGCGCTCCGCGGGCGGGGCCGCCATGTTGCCTTTGGGTGATCCGGTTATTCCGAAAGGCAAGGAGATCTTTGAACGTCCCCTCAGCCGCTATGGCCGCTTCGATCGCTACACCAAGATGGGCAGCGCCGCCGTCGCGCTTGCGCTGCGGGACGCCGGCCTGGACCGGGCCACCCACAAACGCAACGTCGGCATCGTGTCCAGCAGCGTCTTCGAATGCTCCGAGACGGACGACGCCTACCACGCCACCACGCTCGACGGGGGCGGCGCGCTGGCCAGTCCCAACCTGTTTTCCTATACCCTGCCGGGGATTGTGCATGGCGAATGCGCGGTCCATTTCCTGCTGGCAGGGCCGACGATCGCCGTCGGCGAGCCGCCTCCGGCCGCGTCCCAGCCCTTCCGTCCCGGCTTGCCCGCGCTCCTCACTGCCGCGCGCCTGATGGAAGCGGGAAAAGCGGAGATCATGCTGGCCGGGTGGATCGAGAGCCCGCCCGCGCCGGCACAAGAGGAGAAAGCAGATTCGGATGGTGTGCCGGCGCAGATCCCGAGCGGAGCGGTCTTTGTGGTGTTGGAAACTCTGTTGCGAGGGGTCCTTGGTGGTAAAAACACAGAACCGCCGCAGCCCCTAGTGTTCCATCAAGGAATACTGAAAGGTCCGGGAGGAAAGCCCGTGGAGTCGTTGTTGGATTTGTTCTGAAAAAGGAGCCGCCCATGTCCACGCCGGAGAACCCCACCGTCCGGTTCGTCGAGATCCAGGAAGCCGAGGCCTGGCGGGAAGACCTCGCGCCCCAGGAGCGGAAGATACTGGAGGCGGTCAACCAGAAAGTGGCCGCGTCCCAGACCCTGGACGAGGTCCTGAACTTCGTCTTCGAGGCCACCAAGGACATTTGCCCCTGCGACCGGCTCAGCGCGGCTTTCCTGGAGGAGGATGGAAAGCGTGTCGTCTCCCGCTGGACGCGCGCACTCTACGAACCGGTTCTTCTCCGAGACGGTTTTCACCAGGACCTCGAGGGCAGTTCGCTGCGGCAAGTGTTCGACAGCGGCCAAGCGCGCATCATCGCCGATTTGGAACAGTATGTGCGGGAACATCCCGGCAGCGCATCCTCGAAGCTGATCCTGCGCGAGGGGATCCGTTCGAGCATGACTTGCCCCCTGGTCGTGGAGGGGCGGAGAGTGGGCTTTCTTTTCCGCAGTTCGCGCAAACCCAATGCTTACAACGACCACCTCGTCCGCATTCACTATGCGATGGCCGAACGGCTCAGTCAGGCGGTGGAAAAGACCCGGCGGATCGAGCAGCTCGCCGCCGCAAACCAAGCCTACATGGAAGTGCTGAGTTTTGTGACCCACGAGCTGAAAAGCCCGCTGGCCTCGCTTGTCATGGACGGACGCGTTCTGCTGGGTGGCTACCTGGGCAGCATCGAGCCGCGGCACCAGGAGAAGATTCAGAACATGATCCGCAAGGCGGAGTACCTTCTGAGCCTGATCGCGGAATACCTGAACCTGGCTCAGATCGAGCAGGGGGAGCTCCGCGCCCGCATCCGGCGGGGGGTGCGTTTCGCGGAGGAGGTGTCCCGCCCGATCCTCTCGATTCTGCTCCCTCAGTTCGAGGCCAGGAACATCGCCTTTTCCACGGAGATTCCCGAAGACATGCCGGGTGTGGATTGCGATCCCAGCCTGATGCGGGTGGTACTCACCAACCTCCTGAGCAACGCGGTCAAATATGCCAATCGCGGGGGGAAAACCCAGCTCCAGGCCCGCAAGACCGAAGACGCGCTCGAGGTGTCGGTCTGGAACGAAGGGCCGGGGTTCGATGAGGCCGAGCGGCCCCTTCTGTTCCGCAAATTCTCACGCCTGCGGACACCGGAGCTGCTTAGGGAGAAGGGAACCGGAGTGGGGCTCTACAACGTATGGCGGATCGTGCAACAGCACGGCGGGAGAATCTGGGCCGAGTCCGAAAAGGGCAAATGGGCGAGGTTTTCACTCCGGATCCCCCAGCCTCTCTTTCCCAACGGGGAGCAAACAGAAAAGGGCGGGGAGGGCCCTGCGGAATCGCCTTGACGGGGCGGTTCCGAGTCGGGGCAAAGAAATCTTGTGACTTCGAGGACACGGGAAAACCCCAGTCGCCAGGACCGGGGTTTTCCGTTGATGGAGGGTGACTATACTCTTGCTAAACCCGGTTGCCTCAGAACTTCAGGGGTGCTCCAACATTTCTCTCCGAGACTAACCGTTTTTCCGCAGACCTCTCCTCTGCGGTACACCTATCGGCTGGTCAAGCGCGAAACATTAGCGGAAAGCACAGGTTCTTCAGATTATGGAGAAAGGCTTCCGCGCTCTCGTCGCATTGCTTAGGAAAAACGCACTTTCCACCTCACCGGACACGTGCACGGGCACACTATCCGAACCCGGACACAGGGTCCCTCCCGCTGGATTGTGGAAATCACGCCCGTTCTCCCTTTCGGGCCGATAGTCTCCACTGCCACGGCCTTCTTAATGCCCGCGCTCTCGGGAACGAAAATCCGCAGCTCGTAGGGGTCGCCTCCCACCAGCCCGCTCGTTCCGGACAGGCAGCGCCTCCCGGGATTCCACGATTCGTCCTCCACGTCCACCATGCCCTGCGTGACGTGCCGCGAGGTGCTCACCAGGACGGGGTGGTTCTCCACGGATCGAATCGCCAGAACGCGGCACGAGGAGGGCTTGAGTTCGCAGGCCAGCTCGCCCTGGAATGGCGCGACAAACTCATTGGCCCAGAAATCGAACCCCACGTATTGGCCGCTCTTGCTCGGCGGCAAGTCCAGTTTCTTGAGGTCCACCCGTACATTGCCGGATTTCTTCGCGTCCCAGTTGAAAAGCGCCACTACGTCGCGCCGCACGGGTCGGCGCTCATCCTTGAGATGCCAAATCCGCGGGATGGGGTTTTCGAACAGGTCCACCGGCCTTCCGCACAGCCCGTGGTTGGGCATCGTGCGCTTCACAATGTCCAGCCGCTGGGCCGGCAAGCCCGGCAGCCATTCGCTGACCATGTTGAGCTGGCCGCTGACCGCGATCCAGGAACCCCACGCGCGGGCCTGATCGAGCGTAAGAGGCTCGCGCACCAGCAGGCAATCCGGATCGTTGTGCCAGACGCGGTTATGCAGGAAGTACAAGCGGCTCCCCATCTCGGCGGACGGCAGGATGTCCGGCCACGCGGCCCCGATATCCCGTCCCACGCGGATGCCGTCCACTCTTCCGAACGACGCGCCGAGGGTCCGCATGTTCTGGGCGATGCAGCACCCCAGGAGATACGTGTCCTTGCCCGCCGCGTCGCGGACCAGGGCCAGGCCGTCGCGGTACGCTTCGATGTTGGTTTTGTAGGGATCGTGGAAAACCGCGTTGCCGAGTTTGTCATCGCGGTAGGCCGGCTCCGGATACAGGATATTGCAGGCCATTCCGCTCCAGAGTCCATCGAGTTTCAGGTACTTGTAGCCCCACTCCTGGGCGATACGCCGGATGGCGCCGCTCAGAAACTCGCGGGCGGCGGGATTCGTCATGTCCAGGCACGGGCCGGCCCAGAACACCTCGTAGATCTTCTGCGTCTTCTCGTTCAGCACGAACCAGTCCTTGTGGTTCTTGAGCGGCTCGCCATTGTAGTCCCACGCGAAAGGCAGGATCCAGAGACCCGGCGTGAGGCCATCGGCGGCGATCTTGTCGGCGGTTTTCTTCATGCCGCTGGGATAGGGGCCGTCGGGCCGGTGCGTGGTGAAGTCGGAGCGGGGGCCGCCCTGGCGCGCCGGGCCGTTCTGCCAGCGGTCGTCAATCTGGACGACCTGGAAACCGAAGTCCGTGAGGTTTTTCTTGCAGAAGTCCGCGAACTCGGCGACGTGCTTTTCGTCCGAAGCGCCGCCGTTCGGCTCGGAGTACCAGGTGCAGTATCCATTCGGAATCGCAGGCAGGTGCACGTGGTTGAAGGCGGCAATGGCCTCGGCGTAGGCTTCGAGCCCATCCAGCGCATTGTCAAAGAATCCGAGCGCAAACCACTCTCCCTCGGCGCTCGCGTTCTGGGGCAGGCGAAGCGCTCCGTATTGGCTCAAGCCCTCGACCCGGAGCAGGTTTCCCCCGGGGTGGGAGAAGACAATCCCGCTGGCGCGGTTGTGGGTGAGCCATCCCGCGACGGCGCCGCTGCCGGTGGCGGGATCGGCCGCCGCCAGAAAGGTGTAGCTGGCCCGGTCATTGATGCCCCGGGTGAGACCGTCGCAACCCAGAACCTGTATATCCGAGGCGGCCTTGCACAGATCCACCTGGAGACTGACGGGCGTGACGTCGCGGGTGACGGAGGTCTCTTTGCCGAGATTGTGAATCCGGTGTTGGAACAGAAGGAATGGCACGCCGGGATAGA
>Ga0315282_10013914_pt1 | contig 12051 bp, 8 predicted proteins | sample YL17G07_20_MG_FD_203693 | JGI IMG/M metagenome (GOLD analysis project Ga0315282, IMG submission 203693) | Sediment microbial communities from Yellowstone Lake, YNP, Wyoming, USA - YL17G07_20 | ecosystem: Environmental > Aquatic > Freshwater > Lake > Sediment | place: USA: Wyoming | collected... | reverse complement strand
CAGCCCCAGTTCCCGCCTGGCCTTTGCCACGAATTCGGGGGAGGCCCCGCACCAGACCGGCACCCGGTCGGGCTCGCGGTGCGCGAACGCCGTCAAGACTCGTTCTCGGGAAGTCATTTTACTCACAGTGAAAAACCTCCTCCATATCGGCCCACCATTCGCCTTCAACTCGCGTTTCGAGCGGCTTCTGGCAGGGCATGCAGACGTCCCACCATTTCTGCGTGGTGGGGTCGGCGGCCATCCTGGCCATGTCCCCGGCGAAGTCCTGACCCACGTACTCGAAGTAGCTGAACAGGAAGTGCCCGGCGTTGTCTATCTTGCGCAGATAGATCGAGTAGTTGCGGATGTGGCACTCCCGGATCATCTTGAGCACGCCGGGCCACACCGCCGCATGCAGCTTCTTATACTCCTCGATTTTCTCCTCTCGGACACCGATTACCATTCCGTAACGCTTCATGCCTATGCTCCTTTCCGCTTTCCAGGCTCTGAGATAAGGACCACAAGGACCTCAAGGACAACAAGGACAACAAGGACAACAAGGACAACAAGGACCACAAGGACAACAAGGACAACAAGGACCACAAGGACTACTCGGTTCTCTCGAGTCTCCGGGTCCTTGCGGCTCTTTTCCTTCTGTCACCACTGCGCGGGCATGTAGTTCTCCACGTCCGCCTTTGTGATCACGTGCTTGGGCAGATAGCGCACCGGCTCGATGTTTTGGCCGGAGAACCATTCCGCCGCGGTGTAAACGGCCAGCGCGCCGTCACCCTGCGCCGATTGGTACGAGATGGCCAGGACGTTGCCGGCTTTCACGGCGTCCATGCCGATCTTGCTGTTGCCTGCCGCGATGATCACGATATCCATTCTCCCCGCGTTCTTCATGGCCTCCAGCGAGCCCGTGACGCAGAATTCATCGCCGGCGAGGACCAGCCCCTTGAGTTCGTCCCCGTATTTCTTGATCCAAGCCGAAACCAAGCTCATGGTCCGCTCGGCCTCCAGGTTCGAGGTGTCCATCGCCAGCATTTTCATGTCGGGGGCATATTCCCGGAGTTCGGTGATGGGCGCGAAGGTGCGCGCGTAAAAGGGCGAGCTGCCCGGCATGTGGCGGATGATCGCGTAGCCGCCTTTCCCGCCCAGCTTGTCCGCGAGCGCCCGCGCAAGCATGCGGAACTGCCCCCAGTCGTCCGGCCCCGTCCAGGCCAGGCAGTACTTCATCGCTTCGTCGCAGGGAATCGTGTTGGTGGTGATGCACGGAATCCCCGCCTCGTTGATCCGGCGCAGAAGGGTCGTACAGGCTGTGGCGTCCACCGGCGCGAAGATGATCATGTCGGGTCTCTCATTGATCGCCTGCTCGGTTTGCTGCGCCTGAAGGTCCATGTTCCAATTGCTGTTGAAAACCTTGGCGTCCATCTTGTAGAAGTTCGCCACCGCCTGGAATCCCTCCACATAAGCGGTCCAATAGGGGTGGTCGCCGGCTTTGAGCAGGACGACCTTCTTGCCCGCGGGCCCCGTCTTGGGCGACTCGGGCATTTTCACCTTCTGCGTGGTCCATCCCGCGTACTCGATGTCCCACCAGTGCCCCTTGTCCTCTTCGGGCAGGGCTTTCGAATCGGCGGGGCGGGGCGGGATGGGCTTCTTCTCACCCTTCAGGATCAGGGGCTGGCGGTCCCTGCCCTTCAGGGCGAACACGTCCGCCGCGGGAGTTTCCGCGGGCTGGGAGACCGCGGCCGCGCCGGGCGAAACCGCCGCCGGGGACGCGGGCGCCGCGATCTGCGCCGTCACGGCGATAGGTTGCGCGCCCTTGACGTGCACAAAGTACATCGCGAAGATGGCGACAATGCCGACGATGGCCGTCAGCGTCACACACACATACGCAAACGTGGAATCTTTCCGGTTCATAGCTTCCTCCTCCTTTTCCTGGATATCGCTATCTTGTTCTTCCTCGTCCGTTTCTTCCTCACACATCGTCTCGGCTTCTCTCAACAGGTCGGGCCGCTGCCCTTTGAGCAGATTCTGCCGGTAAATCGTGTACGCTTCATAGAGCACCACCACGGCCAGAATCACCCCATTCACGAAGATCTGGACCTCAAAGCCATACCCGAAACACCCGATACCGTTGAACAGGGCGGTGAGCATCAGCACGGCGAGATAGCTCTTGAGCACGCTTCCCTTGCCGCCGCTCATCAACGTACCGCCGATGATGACCGCCGCCAGCACGGTCATCAGGGTCCGTGTGCCCAGGATGGCGTAGGAGGTCATGGAACTCAGGCCGATGGCGAACATCGTGCCGCCCGCCCCCGCCATCGTGCCGCAGAGGATGAAGCCCGCGATCACGTAGCGGTCCCGCCTCAGCCCGGCCAGCCAGGCCGTCTCCGGGTTGCCGCCGATCAGGAAGAACCCCCGCCCCACCCTGGTATGATTCAGGAACAGGGAAAACGCCGCGACAAGCCCGAGCGTGATCAGGACGTCCGGCGAAAGGACCCAGATCACGGGCTTGCGCAGGAAGTCGCCGAGCCGGAAATCATCCACGGACTTCGAGCCCCCTTTAGAATACAGGTACATAAGGCCCATGACGATGGTCATTGTGCCGAGCGTCACGATGAAGGAGTTGATCCTGGCCTTGACCACCAGCAGGCCGTTGGCCAGGCCCACCCCCGCGCCGGCGAGAACAGCCGCCACCGCGCCGCCCGCCCAACCCAGCCGGGGCTGCAAGCCGATCACCAACATGCCGCACAGCATCACGACGGCGCCGATGGACAGATCGAGCTGGCCCAGGATGAAAACGATGGTGAAGCCGATCGCCACGATGCCGTTGAGGCAGGAGCCTCTCAGGATGGCCGTGACGTTATCCGGGTTGCAGAACTTGGGCTCGAACGCGGAGAGGAGCGCGAACAGCGCGGCGAGCATCAGGAGCGCGCGATGCTCGTCCAGGAGCCGGATCAGGGAGACTTTGCGGCCCGATGCCCCGTTAGGCATAGTCTTTCCCCCGCTTGCGCAGAAGATACTGATGGAGCCCGACCACCAGGATGAAAACGCCGCCCGTCACGATGTTTTGCCGGAACGAAGTGACGCCCAGAAAATCCATGATGTTGGACATCAGCCCGATGACCAGCACGCCGCCCAGCACCCCGAACAGGTGCCCGCGCCCGCCGCTGAGCATCATGCCTCCGATCACCACCGCCGTCACGGCCTTGAAATCGTAACCGAGCCCCAGGTAGAAAACGCCGAGTTTGTTCATCGAGGCCAGGAATATCCCGGCGGTCGAAGCGGCCAGCGCGGCCACGAGGAAATCCAGCAGGATCACCCTTCTGACGTTGATGCCGGACGTTCTCGCCGTCTCCCTCGATGAGCCCACCAGCTTGGTCTCGATGCCGAACCGCGTGCGGGTCATCACAAAATGCCCCGCGATGAACATCCCGATCATCACGAGAACCGTGAGGGGAACCGGCCCCGCCGAGACTCGGAAGAGTTGGATGAACGCGGCGCCGGAAGTGCCGGGCGCCGTGTCGGGATACACCTGGTTGTTGCTCCAGGTGAAGCGCATGAACCCTTCCATGAAGAAGGACACCGCCAGCGTCCACAGGATCGGGTTGGCCTTGAGGGCGCCCACGACAATGCCGTTCATGGCTCCGATGGCCATGCCCGCCAGAACGCCGATGGCAAGCGCCGGGATCAGGCCCAGCGGAAGCGCCGCCACCGTGATGATCCCGGAAAATGCCATGATCGAAGGAAAGGAGAGATCCGCCATGTTTCCGGAATACGTGACGAAAGCCATTCCGGCCGCGGCCATTCCCAGAAGGACCACTCCGTTCAGAATGTTCAGGAAATTCTCGTTTGTGAGGAACTGGGGGGAAACGAAACGCCCGATCGCCACCAGCAAAAGGGCGATCAGATAGATGCCGAGGATTTCATAGAGGGCGCCCAGGCGCATTCTCTTAAGCATTCGCGCGCTCCATCTGCCCATTCGCCGCAAGCAGCACCGATTCCTCCGAGAGCTGCTCCTTGCGCATTTCGCCGATCAGATGCCCGTTGCGCATCACCACCACGCGGTCCGACAGCCCGACCAGCTCCGGCAGGTCCGAGCTGATCAGGATTACCGTGTTTCCTTGGTCCGCCACCTCCATCACCGCATCGTGGATCTTCATCTTCGCGCTCACGTCCACCCCGCGGGTCGGCTCGTCCAGGACCAGCACCCGCGGCCGCCCCGCCAGCCACTTGCCCAGGAGAACCTTCTGCTGGTTCCCGCCCGAAAGGGTGCCTGCGTCCGTCAGAGCGGACGCCGTCACGATTTCCAACTGCCGGATCATGTCCCGCGCCACCCGGGCGTCATTCCGGGACGAGTAGATCCCCAACGTGGTATTCCAGGGAATCAGGACCGACACCAGGTTCTGCTGGACCGGGAGCCGCAGGAACAGCCCGTCGCTCTTCCGGTCCTCGGACAGATAGAACAGGCCCCGCCTGACCGATTCCTGGTAGGACTCGGGCGGCACGAAATCCCCGCCCAGCTCGACGTCGCCGTCATCCAGGGGATCCAGGCCGCACATGGAGCGGGCGAGCTCGGTGCGCCCGGCGCCCGAAAGCCCCGCGATGCCCAGGATCTCGCCGCGGCTGGCGTGAAACGAAACGTTGTGGAAGAACCCCCGGCGCGTCAGGTTCCGGACCTTCAGGACCGGCTCCCCGATCACGGCTTTTCTCTTCGAGTAGAACTCATCAATGCGCTTGCCGACCATCATCTGAACCACGTCCACCGGGGTGACTTCGGAGATATCCTTGGTTGCGATCTTCCTGCCGTCGCGCAGCACCGTCACCCGGTCGGCGATCCGAAAAACCTCCGAAAGGTGGTGGGAGATGTAGATGATGGTGAGTCCGGCTCTCTTGAGCTGCTGGATGATCTCGAACAGGCGGTCCACTTCCTCGCGCGAGAGGGCGGAGGTGGGTTCGTCCATGACCAGAATGCAGGGCATGTTGCCCAGCACTTTCGCGATTTCGACCAATTGGGCTTCGTGCTGGCTTATCTCCTCGAGGGTCGTCATCGGGTCAATGTCCAGGCCCACCCTCTCGAGGCAGCGTTTTGCCTCGGCGATCATGGCGCGCTTGTCCAGCAGGAAGCCGTATCGGACGGGCAGCCGGCCCACCAGGAGGTTCTCCGCAATGCTGATGGGCCGGGCCAGGCTGAGCTCCTGGTAGATCATGCCGATACCGTTTTCCTTGGCGATGGCCGGAGAGTGCAGATTGGCCTCCCGCTGCGACCCGCCGATGAAGATCCGGCCGGTATAGTCGTCAAAGGACCCCGCCAGAATCTTCATGAGCGTGGATTTGCCCGCGCCGTTCTCCCCCATCAGCGCATGCACTTCCCCCACGCGCGCCTCAAAGTCCACGTTGTCCACGGCCAGCGTGCCGGGATAGCGCTTGCTGACGCCTTCCATCCTCAATGCGGTGGGCTCGAAACTGGAAGTATCCACCTTAACCGATTCCTTTTCTCTTACCACAGAGGCACAGAGACACAGAGAAAAAATGGTGAATGCGGAATGATGAATGATGAACTTGGGGCAGCGTAGCCGCAACCAAACAGAAATCCGAGAAAACGAAGCACGGCTTTGTGAAAAGCAAGGCTGGAGCATGGCTCCAGCACTCCAAAACCCGGAACATCAAAACGGCTAGCGGCTTTTGGAGTGCGCAAGCCATGCTTGCGCCTTGTTTCGGTAATTCATCATTCATCATTCTGACTTCCTTAGATTTCCTCGTCAAATTCGCCCAAATCGAGAGGATATTTCCCGTGTTCCCGCACCAGTTCCATCGCGTAGTCGTAAGTCGCGAAATCCACCGTGTCGGGCACCGAGTGGTCGGACTGGAAGATGTACCCGCCGCCCTTGGCCGCGTTCAGCTTCCGCAGCGCCTCGCGGCGCACCTTCCCGCGGTCGTTGGTCTCGAGCACCTGCACGTTGATGTTGCCGTTGAAACCCAGACGCCGCCCGAAACGCCGTTTCAGATCCACCACGTCCAGCCCCGCCTTCGCCTCCAGAGGGTTGTACATGTCCACCCCCGCCTCGATCATGTCCTCGAACACCGCCGAGGCGTTTCCGCAACCGTGATAGATCGCCTTGAGACCAGCGGCGCGGATCGCGCGGCATATTCTCTGAAGCTGCGGCTTGTAGTGGCGCCGCCAGAGGTTCGGCGAGAAGAGCATCCCCTTCACATAAGCAATATCGCCCCACACATAAAGCCCGCTGAGCTTGCCGCGGGCGGCCTCGATCTGACCCTCCACGATCCCCACCAGGAAATCGCCGACGCGCTCGATGAACCGCCCCAGGCGGTCCGGGTCCTCGCCGAGCTTGTAGAACAGGTTCTCGCTGCCGATCATCCGCCACAGCTGCTCCTGGATTTCGCACACGCTGCCAAACACACAGTAGTCGCCCGCGCAGGAGTTCACGCGGTCTATCCACGAAGGCAGGCCGAGGTTCAGTTCGTCTCCGACACAGTTGATCTGATCGTCAATCGCCTCGAAGTAGCGGCGCGGGTCCTTGGGATCGTCGAACACGAACGCTTCCATCTGCTCGAAGGTCTGCGTGTCAAAGGCGTCGTAATGGGGCATGGGATACTGCCTCTGGCGGAGGATCGTGGCGCCGTAGCCGGTCTTGACCACTTTGCGCTCCGGCGTGTCTTCGAGCACCCGGATCCCCGTGATGTGGGGGTCCATGTTCGGGTTGATCACGATCAGGTCCAGGTCCCAGTGGGAATAGGGGTTGAAATCCGCCCCCACGCGCCCTTCGGCTTTCGCCCGCCGGATGAAGTTCGTCCAGAAGAACTCTCCCCTCGGAACGCGGTCGGGCTCGTGGTGCTCGATCGCCGCCAGCACCCGTGATGTTTTCTCCGCGGCCTTGCCCATAAGCGCCTCCTCCAGATCAGACTCCAGATCTGCTTTTCACCTGATCCCCTTGCTGATGCCTCCCGTCCATGCACGCGCGTTGCAGTATAGGAGCCCGGCGCGCATCTGTCCACACAGAATCTTCAGCTAGGCACGCGGGATCTTCACTTTCCGGCCACACGGGAAGCAGGGGAAAGACCGGCAACCTTGACCATCGCGCAGCCGCGGCGCAGCGGAACGTCCATTTCCAGGGCGTTCCCCCTCATCCGCGCGGCCACCATCCTCCATTGCTCCTCGCCGGGATGCAGCGCCAGGCAAGCGGCTTTGGATGAAAGACCGCCGATATTCCGCAAGGTCACAGTGACGGATTCCTTCGGACCGCCGAAAACCACCGGCACGACGAATCCGCCGGGGACCTGGAACAGATTGGCCTTGGCCGCGCCGTCTTTCACTTCGATGGGGTGCGGAGCCAGCACCCATTTCCTGCCGCGCATGCAGGCCAGCAGCGGACCGTAGTCAAGATATTGCCGGTCCACCCAATCGCTGGGCCGGATGGAGTGATCGTTGCCGGGAAAGGGCGCCATGGGATACACCCCCAGGTATAGGTACTTCTGGAAGAAGTTGTCCGGCCCCTCCTGTTTGATGGGTCCCTCGTCGGCGGTCCAGCCCAACGCCGGCTTGCGGATGCAGAGGAGCGCCGTGGTGTTCAGAGGCGCGCCGGCATACGTGAACTCATCAAAGATGCCGTCCACGTGCCGCAGCAAATCCAGGCGCTTGTCGTGGTTGTTGACGAAGATGACCTTGTCCGCGCGATGCATCAGCGGGCCAAGCTCGGCCAGGAGGTCCTTCCAGGAGTTGAGCAGAGACCGCGCGGGACGGCCCTCGAACCAACTCACGCCGTCGTCCCGCTGCTCGTTATACATCCGCAGCCAATCCATCCGGTCAATGCAGATGCCGCCGGCATCTGGAATCTCCGCGATATGCCGCCTCGCCTGCTTCAGCAGGAACTCCTTGTACACCGGTTCCCCGCAATCCATCACCACGCCGTCTTCCCAGGTGTAGTAGAGCCCGCCGGGGGTACTCTTGGGATAGAACTTCAGGCTCTGCGAGGTCATCCAATCCGGGACCCGCAGGAGCGCTCGGGACATTTTGTAGTAGATGAAGTCGTTGCAGTCCTTCCACAGATCGGAGTCCTTGGCGGCTTTGCGTGGCGGGGCCGGATACTGCACGCGCGCGCCAAACTCCGTCACGTTGAAATAGTTCAGGACGTGGAAGCCGAGAGCCTTCATCCCACGGGCATATTCCCGCATCCCGGCGATGCTCGTCGTGCCGCTGCCGAAGCGCTTCCACTCCACCTTGCCGTCCACGGGCGGAAGGAACATGCCCATATAGGGGAAGTCGAAACTGGCCCGCCAGTTCACGCTGAAGGCCATCTTCTTCATCTTGGCGGCGTCGAACTCCACGTCGTGGTTCGAGTACGCGCCGGCGCCGGCCATCGCGTCCGCCTTCGGGTTGGCCGGGTCGAAGAAGTTGGGGTAGCGTGCGCTCATCCAGCGCAGCCCGCCCCGCCAATCCGCTTCGTGGGCAACCAGGTCCATGGCGAAACTCAAGCGCTTCTTGCCGGAGATGCGGTGGAAGAGCCGGCCAAAGGTGAGGCCGCCTTTCTCGGACACGTCCAGTGTGAGGTCCAGCAGTCTGTCCTCCGGGCTCAACACGAGGCTCAGACCCACGTCATCTGTCCGCTCCAACGCGCTGGCCATGGGAATGCAGAGCAGATCGCCCTGAAAGGGGCAGAACCCGATTCGAGGCTCGGAGTAACGGAAGTAGGGCGCGCCGTACCACAGCGTCGCATTCGTGAACTCGCGCGGCAGGAGCGGGTCGGCCCAGTTGTGCTGCAATCCCGGTGGGGATACCGCGTTGGCAATCCCGCCTTCATCCTTCGGGGGTTTGACCGCGCCCAGGCGCGGATCGCTCCACGGCGCCCAGAACCTGGCGGCGTGAGATGCGGCGGGATACTCCAGGCGCGTCTGGATCGGCGCGGTCCACGGCTCGCCTTCGCCTTGAATCTCGATCTCCCAACGCACGCTCTCCTTCGAGGGCGTGAACCGGTCCGTCAGCACGCAGGCCTGGTTGCCGCCGCCGCCCGCGAGCTTACGGGTAAACTCCGCTCCCCCGCCCGACAGGCTTTTGTGGCCGACTTTGCCCACGATCCGGCAACCCGCGATTTCCGTGCCGCCGGCTGCGGGGCGGGATAGCTTCTTGCCGCCGAGCAGAATGCCTGTGATGCGGCCGTTCTCATCCAACTGCACCACAAGGTTCGATGCGGCGACCTCGTACCTGCCGACTGCCGGGGTGTCCGCGCCCGCAACGACGAGCGGACAAAGCGTCAGGCTGGATAAGAGGAATGCTCTGAGACGTTTCATGTCATTTGCCTCCGTCATTTTTACTTGGGGGGGTGATCACCGCCTCGCGCATCCCGAACGACAGGCGTGTGCGGCGCGCGGTCAGGGCGCGCGTTCGACGTTTTGGCCGGGCTCCTTCTCCTTTTCCTGGAGAAGGTTGATGCTCTCGCTCGAACCTTTGACCTCAACGGAGAGCGTCGAGAAGCTCCACTGGCCCGCCGACTCTGAGGCCACGACGCAGAGGGAGGCCTTGCCCTTCGGACCGGAAATCGGAATCGCGAGGTTGGCTCCGCCGGATGAACCACTCGTGCTGATGCTCCCCGTCACAAAGAACCCATCCTTGATCGGGGCGCCCAAGGCCTCCTGCACAGCGGGATACGCCTTCGCCCTCGCCAGGCCTTCCTTGTATGCGCCGGACGATTTCATCAAACCCATCACGAATGAGGCGGCCAGCGCAAACACGCCAACGAAGAGAACCGCCATCGCCAGGATGATGATAAGAGGAACAAGCCATCTCGCGTCGCGGCTCCACCAGGATCTTTTCTGCGGTCCGTTCGTGGCTAACCCCCATCCTCCTTGGATGTCGCTCTCATCATGCCGCTTATATGCCTTTGGAAGCCGGCGCGTCAAGCCGAAAGCGGAAAGCAAGCCGCCATTCATTCGCTTCATTCGATCCGTCCGATCCGTCCGATCCGTCTGATCCGTCCGATCCGTCCGATCCGTCCCATCGGCAAAGGTTTTTCCAGTGTACACGGCGTCCCCAATCCTCTAATATCGCTTCGGCTTTCCAGCCATTGGCGGATGAGATCCCAAACCAAGGAAAACAATCATGAGAACCGCGGAACGCTTCAAGGAAATCTTCGGCGCCCCGCCCCGCGTGACCGTGCGCGCGCCGGGGCGCACCAACCTCATCGGAGAACACATTGACTACAACGGGGGCCACGTGCTTCCGATCGCGATCGGCAAGGCGGTCGAGATCGCCGCCACCCCGCGCCGCGACGGGCATTACCGTCTCTACTCGGTGCAATTCAAGGAGATGTACCAAGGCTTCCTCTCGCCGGAGAAGTCCTCGGATTTCTTCTGGACCAACTACCCGTTCGGCGTGATCCACGAGTTCGCCAAACTCGGCCACGCCTTTGGGGGGATGGACGCGGTGATTGACGGCGACATCCCGCGGGGCTCCGGCCTCTCGAGCAGCGCCGCGCTCGAGGTCGCCACCGCCTGGGCCGCGCAGACCATGATGGGCACGACTCTCTCGCGGATGGACATCGCGCTGCTGGGCCAGAGGGCCGAGAACAAGTTCGTCGGAGTAAACTGCGGCATCATGGACCAGGCCATCTCGGCCAACGGGCAGGCCGGCCACGCCCTCCTGCTCGACTGCAACACGCTCGAGGCCCGGCAGGTTCCGCTCGATCTGAGGGGAGAGGCCGCGATCCTGGTGGCCCACTGCGGAGTGCGCCGGGGCCTTTCGAGCTCCGCCTACAACCAGCGGCGCGGTAAATGCGACGCCGCGCTCGAGGTGATCCGCGCCGAGACAAAGAACGCATTGCCGTGCCTCTGCGCCGCCACGCTCGAGGACCTGGCCTTATCGGAGCGCGCGATGGACGATGAAATGGCGAGGCGCGCGCGACACGCCATCACCGAGGAGGCCCGCGTGCTCGAGGCCACGCAAGCCCTGGCCGCGGGCGATTTTGCGCGCATGGGCCGGCTGCTCAACGCCTCCCACTTGAGCCTGCGAAATGACTACGATGTGTCGTGCGTGGAACTTGACGAGTTAACGGACCGCGTCCGCTCGCATCCCGGCGCGTTTGGCTCGCGGCTCACGGGCGCGGGGTTCGGCGGCTGCACGGTCTCGCTGATCTCCGCCGCGGCGGCCGGACCGGTGATAGAGGATCTCAAACGCCAGTATTACGCGCCAAGGAAACTAGAGCCGCTTGTATTCGTGACGGGGGCGGAGGACGGCGCAAGAGTCCTCTGATTTCCATTATTGTCCAAGGGTTTCCTCCCGCGAAAAAAAAAGTGAAAAAAGTAAGATATTTCCCTTGACACGATTGTGCACAAGTGTATATATTGTGCCTCACCTGAGGTTAATGCTACCAGATGTTGGGGGTGTGCATTTCAGGTAATCAGGTTAAGGCGGAGATTCGGCAGGGGCTGTCCACCGAATCTCCGCCTGGCCGGTCCCGGTCCTGTTCCGATTCCTGTACGTGTTGATAGAGGCCTTTTTCCAGCGGTTTTGTTTGCGACTCTCCAATGGCTGTGCTCCTGTTCCCGTCCTGTGCGTCCGCAATCTGCCGGTAAGGCCGAAGATGAGATGGACGGCCAAAGGCGGTGGCTTGGAATTACTGGCGAAACATGCGGTTCCAGCGAAACGTGGTGAGGTCTGATGTCCCTCCCGCCCCGGTCAGGCTCACGATCCGTTTGGCTGGTTGTCCCTCCTTCTGCCGCAGTTCTTCCGCCCCAAGCCACCGCCGATTTCTTTGTCTTTTCCCCTCGGACCCGTTCTGCGTGGGTTTTCCTTGTGACAATTGGCCATGGAGGCCCCGCCCCACGTCTGAGGAAAACGGTGATATCCCGCTGTGAAGACTCGCCCCGCGCGAAGGCCTGATACTGAAAAGCAATCAAAGAGACACTATACAAACCCTTGTCTGCCTGTCTTCAGAAACAAGGCGGGAGCATGGCTTGCGCACTCCAAAAACGCCGCGCTTGCGTCTTTTCTCTCACGCTGTCTCCATCTTGGAGTGCGCAAGCCATGCTTGCGCCTTTTCTTTCCCGTTCATCCCG
>Ga0315282_10013913_pt1 | contig 12051 bp, 16 predicted proteins | sample YL17G07_20_MG_FD_203693 | JGI IMG/M metagenome (GOLD analysis project Ga0315282, IMG submission 203693) | Sediment microbial communities from Yellowstone Lake, YNP, Wyoming, USA - YL17G07_20 | ecosystem: Environmental > Aquatic > Freshwater > Lake > Sediment | place: USA: Wyoming | collected... | reverse complement strand
GAAGCCATGAAGCTTCTAAACGAACTATACAGTGCCTTCAAACGCGAGTTCGGAATGCTGGAAGATTTCATGAAATCTTGATTCGAACACACTACCATTTCTCAGAGGCAAAATTCAACGCGCGCGCACTTCTGAGAGCCGGTAGAACACCGCAGCATGCCCTTCCTTCTCTCCCACAACTCCTTAGCCGTCATCCAATCAGCCTGAACAAGCTTCCTCGCTTCAGTGATGATTTGAAGCCCCTTCTCAAAACCAATATCACTCTTATCAGTTATCTCCCTAATAGGCGTCACTGCCAGGGCTTCAATAGTCGTAATCCCAATTGGGCGAAGCTTCGAAGCCGTAGCCGACCCCACTCCAGGAACGTCATTCAACGAAACAGGCTCCCCCATCTAGTTCACTCCCCTTCTATTCAACCGAAATTCGACGACTAAATCATTTAAACAGTGGATGCGCAAAGCGAATAACAAAGAGACAGTTGAGTGACAGTGATAAAACCCTAAGCACAGTAAATACGGGTAGGTGAAGAATACGCCCTTATTCATGGTTAAGAAAGAAGTTTTCGAATGGATAGAAACGGGCAGAAAGACGATTGAGTTAAGGAAGGGCAAAGCGAAGTCTGGAGACCAAGCAGTTTTTCAATGGGGTAGAAACATTCTTAGAGGAAAAATCGCAAAAAGAGACGAAGGAAATCTGCAAACACTTCTGCAAAAACTTGACTTCAAACAAATAATCCCCACAGCCAACAGCATTAAAGAAGCAACAGCTTACATCAGAAAGCTGTACGGAACAACTGATGGACCGTTCACAGCCTACCAATTTGCCTTATCAAGGTGAAAAACATGAAAAGAACGCTCAAAATGAAATGCTCAAACTGTGGACATTGGAATAGAGTTCCAGTAAACAAACTCTTTATTGAACAGCCAAGTCCTGAGCCCAAAGTGAAAGTCATGATTCCAATGTATGAACCATTAGAAGTGGAGATATGTAAGAAATGCAAAAGTGTTATAGCTGAACCCAAGGAACTAATTAGAATCGTGAAAGGTGAACATAGTGTCTGAGGAAAAGAAGGAAGAAGAAAAAAAGAAAGAAAAGAAAACTACAGTCTTAGATGGATATACATCTATTCAAACAAGTCTTTCGCAAGCAATGGTTGCGCAAAGCGCAATATTGAATTCTGCAATAGCGAGACAAGCAATGGAGTCTGCAAGAATCGCACAAGCTATGAGTAACTCACTTGGAACAATCAAGATGATGGAAGCAATAACTCACACTGTGAGACAACAAAATGCAATTGCTCAAGTTCTGCAAAACGCAATGCAAAATTCCACAGTCTTTCGAGCCATGGCAATGTATGAAAATCAAGCTAGAAAACTTGCGGAGAACATAGCATCCATCAACCAGAGGATTCAGTCAATACCCATGAAAGTTGTTGTTCCAACAATCAAAACAGAATTAGCTACTATTCCACGTCAAACCGATGTAACCGTAAGAACTCTTGAAAACTACATTGTAGCTCTTGAAAAAGAGTTAGCTAAGGAAAAAGCCAAGAATAAAGAACTACTTGCACTTCTCGAAGAAAAACGCAAACAACTGAAGAACCAATATGTGACTTAACTCTCTCAACTCTCCTCTAGCCTCTGGAAACTGCCATTTTTCAAAAGGCTTCTCTAATTTTTGCTTTCTTAGTATGGATTCACAATTCATAATCCTTAGGTTCTTAGAAAGGATGCTTCAATTAGAGGTATCCCTAAGAAAAGAGGTAAAAACAATGAAACTATTAGAAAAGAAAAAGTGTTTAAAATGCGGTAAAGAATTTCGGTTAGGCTCTGCAATAAGTGACTATTGCATGACTTGTTTACAAACATATCCTGAATGTCATATGAATTTAACATGCTTTCAACCTAAATGTGGAAACATAAGGGTAAAACATCATAGATTCTTATTGACAAGAGACAAACCAAACTATTACTGCACAAAACTTAATTTCGAATTTCCACTTATTCTTCCAAACCTCTCCAATGAATCAGAGAAACACAAGAATTGTCCGTATCATACAGCAAGACCTAAGAAAGAGTGAGGGGAAAAAACCATGAAGTCAGTTAAAGAAATTAAGAACAAGCTTCAAGATATAGCAATTGCCAAAAGGGAATATGCTTCCAGAGCTTATAAGAAAAAGATTTCTAAATTGCACGGCACACGAAAAGTTACAATGGAAAGAAGTGAATACATAGTCTTTGAAAACCAAACCTATCTTAGAGGTTATTTTGACGCTTTGAAATGGATTCTGGAAAACGGTTAAAAGAGGTGAAAAAGAAAAATGGTTAAAAGAATAGGTGAACCCAATAGTCCAGACGTTAGACGGAGACGTTTGTTATATGCTTTAAGTGCTACTAAACACGTTTATAGATGGCAATGCGAAATCTGTAAACACGTTTATAGCAGAAGATGTGATGCTCGTAGATGCGAAGCTAAACATAAAGGAATAAAACTTTCACGCCGTCAATTATACCATTAATTTTCCTTCTTTTTCTCATATTGTTCTTTCATTAAGGCTAAATTGAGGTTCTTTTCTAACGTGAACATAGAACAGAAAAACTAATAATTCCGCATTTCATAGTTGATTGAGGATTTAATTGTCCAAAAGTGAGAATGATAAAAAGAAAAAAGATATTGAAGACATGAAAAAAAGAATACCCGAACTAAAGAAATTAGCTTTTGAAAACTATTATAGGGTTCTGTTAAAGCAATGGTTAATACCTATCGGTTTTGTGGTGATTGGGTCTTTTATAGGTCTTCTGGTTGCTCCATTTGTGCCATTACCTAGCCTGTCTCCTAAGGCTTCTGATATTCAAGATATAGCTAAAACGGTTATCGCTCCAAGTATCACCACGAGCGGGCTTTTTGTAACATTCGTTCCCGTAGTCAGTTTCTTCTACATAAGAGAGTTAAAGGAAGAGCAAAAAGAGGCAATGGAATCACTCCAAGAGGAAAAAAGGAGATTCACAGAAGAGGAAGATTTGAAAACTGTTAATTCGGTTTATGATTTAGTGCATACTTTTTGGTATAATCTTAGAATTGGTGTTTTAAAGTACGTAAGAACTTATCTTATCGTTGCTATTTTTACGTTGTTCTCCATAACATATCTGTACATCATACTGAGTCTAGTAAGTGCAGCATTGTTTATAGTAACTGACATATGTCTCTTGGTCATCATTCTTTCTGGAGTTTTGCCGATAATCAAAGTAGCTTTGTTGAAACCTGCCAGAATACTTGTTAGATATGTCATTTCCCAAGAAATAGTTGAAAAGATTGAATATGAAGACTAAGCTTAGAATGAAGTGTAAGGCTTGCGGTTATTGGAATCGTTTTGAAGTGAACAAGGTTTTCCTTGAACAATCCACTTCAGAACCTAAAGTTAAGGCTTACATTCCTATGTATGAACCATTACAAGTGTCAAAGTGTGCAAAATGCGGAAAACTTATAGCACAACCAAAGGAACTTATACGGATTCAGAAGGTTTAAGAATGAATAAGGAGACTCTAATACAAGCGTGTGAAAAATATCCCAAAATTGAAGGAAGAGCAGGATTCTATGATGTTGCAATAGAAATTGCTGATACACATCCTTTGCAAGCCTCGGTTATAATTCTGGCTACTTGGAATGTTGGAAGATTTAGATTTTATGCAAGTAATAGTCAAAGTCTAATCAACTTAGAAAAGGCGATTGAGGAATGTAAGCCCCTCTTCGACAGAGTAAAGGGAAAAGACTTCAAGAATGTAGATTTCAACGAAATTCAAGACATTGTAAAACAAATCTATGCTACTCTTTCCCAAGTTGAAATTGTTAAATACACTGGAGCTTCTAAAATCATGCATCTGTTCAACAGGGACTTGTTTCTCATATGGGATGAAGACATGAGAAAAAAATATGGTTACAAGATTAAAGCCAATGAACACGACTATTTTGACTACCTTAAGCGAATGCAGAAGGAATTTGGGAGCATCGCATGGGACATGCCTAATAAAACCCTTACAAAAGCTATTGACGAGTATAACTTCGTGACTATCACTTACCCACAAATGCAAGAGCGAAAAAGAAGACGCATACAAGGACAAAAAAGAAGAAAACACGTCTAATGCAAGAATGCGAAAGTTATGTCAGAATCAAAGCTAATTAGAGTTAAGGGAAACTAGAAATGAAGAAATTTGAACATCTCAAAGTGCCCTTGAAGATTATTCCAGAACCAGAGCCAAATACTCGGACTGTATTTCTTCTTCAAGGGTTATTCCCCGCATTTAGGGGTCAAGGAGACATCGACAAGGTGTGTGGAAATTGTGGCTTCATATTACTAGAAGGGGTAGGTACGGGCATTGAAATTCGAAACATAGTAATTCGTTGTCCCAAATGCAAGAATTACAACGAACTTCCGTAACCTCAAACGTAAACTCTCTAAATTGACTTTCAAAAAGCCTCAAAGTAATAGCAGAACCAAAAGAACTAATCAGAATAACAAGCCCTTAAAACCATGACGAATATGACTTCACTTACTCTTATGTTGCTTAGATTTCTGATATTGTTTGTGAGCCCAGCGGAACTGACCATGTATTCGTTGCCTAGCAACATTGCAAAGCACTAAAATAATCTAAGATGACAGCTTGACAATATCCGAATGAGTTGGATACCCCTTAACCTTTGCTATTATTTCGAATGCTTGTCTAAACCCTTTCTCTAACTTGTTAAAAAAGAAAATCCCTATTTCTGGAACCGACTTTCCGAGTTGATCTTCGAGTTCTTCGCAAAAGCCCCTAGGGTAGTAGACTCTTCCTTCACAATAGAACTTCAATACTCTTTTTGCCTCGTCAATGCTTCCTTTCTTGTAAGCGATAAGAGCTCTAGCGTATGAGTTGAAAATCGCGCCCGGCGTCGAAGTGACCGTAGAAGAAATGTCTGCAGCCCTTTCATCAACAAAGCGCATTTCTCTGGACAAGTCTTTTCGAATCTCTGAATTTTCTGTTGAGAAATATGATTCCTTGAACAAGTCAAGAACACCATAATAGATTGGCAGAATGGTGAAAATTTGCCTGAGCCAATTGTTGACATCTTTTGTTTCCGAACGGGCTTTTTGTAATCTCTCTTCAGCATATTCTCGCAATCTTGTTGCTTCTTTAATCAGAAGCTCTGGATTTCTATGTGACTTTTTGTCAAGATGAGCAGCTCTGGTAAAACAGGCATCTTGCTTGATTCTTTTGTTATGATGGTGCATGTTTGTGAAACAACTCTCGGATGTCGGGTCTTCTAAAGAAAACGTTCTACCTCTTTCGTATTTCCATAGAAGATCAGCACAGATTCTGGCATCAAAAATCCAGCAATCGTCCCAGAGTCTCTGTAAGAAAGCCAGAGCGGAATCATATCCCTTCCTATTGAATATTTCTTTTGTGGATTGTTGAACATAGGAGAAATCACGCATTTCGCTCATCAAGAAATGGCTGATGTGAGCATGTTTGTTCATGTAGTACAGACTATGATCTATGGTATGCTTATCCACGACGGGGTCATAGGCCCATCTACCTATTGCTGATTCAGGGCGATTATAGTACAGCATAGGCAGATTTATTGGCGCTTGTTGTATCGATTTTCCATTGCAAAAACACTTCGCAATATTTTCCAGAATTTTTGAATATTTAGACCTAGCTTCTTGTAATAATTGGAATTTTGCTATATACGAGAGGTGGGGGAGATGCAATAATTGTGTTCTGGAGATATGTGAAAGTTGGGGATTATGCAAAAGTCTTCTCAATCGTGCGTCGCTTGGGGGAACTATATAACATGACGTGACCATTAAAATGTCCCTGCACTCCTTTGAAACGATCTCAAGATCCTCTTTCTCGTCAGGGTTGCTGTTCGTCATTTAATCACTTTTAAGAGAGTGTGCAACCACATCCTAGTTTTTCTGATAATCTCCTTTGAGTCCTTTAATGCTGCCTTTTTCGGCCATCCATTTTGTACTAGCAAGTTTCTCACTTCATTTTCAGCATACTTTAAGGCTATGTTAGTGATCGCTATTTCTTTCTTATCTTGAATTTGCTGAAATACTTCATGAACAATTTTTTCGCATTCTTCCTTCGGGATAATTTGTTTTTTTGATAGATAGTTTTCATAAAGGTGTGCAGCAAACAGGTTGACGAACAAAGCGACCAAGACATTCCAAACCAGTTGCTCAAGGAGAAGGGGTATAGGGTAGTATCGAGTATTTCCTTGCCCAATATATGACGCATCTTGCAGCAGAGAGTCATAAATTGAATGGTAGATTTCTTTAATCTTCTTTTCCAACTTGCATTTCTCCCGTACCAGATTCTATTTATTGAAAAATAATAAAGATTTCTCTTATCGCGCAAACCTTAGTGACAAGATTTTTTATTTACTTACAACTTTAGCCACAGCTCATAAGACTGGCTCGAAAGAGTAAGCAATGAATGGCTTCTCTTATACTAAAACCAACATTCTGAGCTAAGCTGTAACTTAACTATATATAGATTTGAGAAATTTAAACACCAAAGCGAATACTCCAATCTTCGAAGAGTGGAAAAGCAAATTTCCTGCCAATTTTCCTCAAATAAGCGACCCCACATTTTTGAGCAACTCCTAGACCATCTAGGTCAGAGCCCACGTTTGAACCCGCAACGTAATGGAGATATCTATGTCAAACGGAATTACGGGAGAAGTTCCGAAAAAATTAGGAAATTGATATACATACTGAGTCATGCTCCTTTAGTAAGCCGAGCAACGCTCACGAGTTTCAAACCATGTATGGCTTTAGCGCGCTGTCGGGTTGTTGGCTAAAACACGCCTAACATCATGCAAATAGAGATGTCTCCCGCACAACCCCTCTTTTTCTATGTTAGGGTCCTTCTGCTGTATGAATCCCTTTGCTTAAGCATTATTCTCTGAAAATTTTTCTGAAGCTTCTTCCACCAACTCTGAAAGATAGACAAGGTATAGTTTGCATAAGCTTACTACTGAAAAGTCTTTTAGCTGAGCGCCAAAAAAGCTCTGAGGAGGCTTGTCAAACAAATAAACTCTTTCTACTTGATTGTCAAATTCAATAGCATGAACTTTTTCACCAGTTGGAGATATCCAGATTGGTTCTCCCTTTCCAGTTATAGCAAAACTCCATCCTCTTGGAATTGATTTTAAGTATATGTGTTTGATATGAGTAGCAGTTTCAACATCAAATGGTTTTTCATGTATAATTATATCTCTTGCTTCATTGAAAAAGCAGAGTGTCTCATCAGCTTTCATTTCCTCTTGTTTCTTTTGATACCAAGCCCTGAAGTCTGGCATCTTGGAATGTTCCTTCTGCATGGCAAAAGTAATGGAACGACCAAGTGTTATGAAAGCTTGAAGATTACACTCAAACTCAAAAGGTATATGATGTGTTTCAAGCATTCTCTTGAAGAAGTATTTAGTTTGTTCAAGCTTCTTCTCAGTATCACTCATGCCCTATTCCTTCCTTCAGTTTTCTAATGCATGATTTGGCATCTGTGAGAAGTTGAGTTGCTCTGTTTTTCTCTTTCCTATCTCTATAGGTTATTCCAGCTTCTGTTGATACTGGATGCACTAGTTTGTTCCTTTCGTTGATAGTTTTGTTAATTTTAGAAAATGTATTCGTATCTATAAGCTTCAAAAGGTACAGAATCAGCACAAGAGAGCTGACATGAAGCTGTCTTATTCTTTCCTTAATGTCAATCTTTTCTTTTATACAGTACCATCTAAGCCTCCAATATCCCCAATGTTCAAAGTAAGTGACAGCATTCGAGAATGCAGAGAACCAGTCTTCCCTCTCAATCGCCTCATCTATCACCCTTTCAGGGTTAAGAACATAAAAGACACTTTTCCTATTCTTTTGTCTTTCTTTCATGGGTTACTCCTCATTTCCATGCCGGAATGTTCTATGACACATCCTAAAAGCTTTCCCTACTTCTCCAGTTGTCGCCACAGAAGCTTTGTTCAATTTCTTGCTGTGCTTCGCTCATGCTTTGTATTAGCTTGCTAGTATGTTAAGAAGTCAGAAACGCTATCCAACATTGTTGTGCAGAATTCAAGTGCGTGTCGAAATCACCAGATAATTTATAGACGCGCGCGCGAAATATACATATATTGTCAGATGTCGTTTTCTAAGACGTAGCATGGAGACGTTCTGATGGTAGCGGACGATGTTAGAGATGAAAACGAAGAACGTACGATTGACCTGATGATTGAGCAATCTGAAATCATAGAGCAGGTTGACCTTGTTTATAAAAAACTTAGAGGACTTGGGAAAAAATGGAATCGTTTTCGTGGCAATACCATATGCAATATCCTAGTACACTATCTGGAGAAGCATCTTCCGAATGATGTCAAGCTAGTAAAACTGGCGTGGGTAGACGGATGCCCGACCGAATTTGATATTCTGGCAGTTGACAAAGATGCGATGCCCATAGACTTCACAGATGCCTACCCAAAGAAACAAGTCAGGCTTCTAATGGAAATAAAAAGCTCCGGAGTGTATTACCAGCGTGAAGATATCAAGAACAAAATGTCTGAAATGTTTGAAAAATGGAAAGTGGAGACTGGGAAACCCGTAGTCTACCTCACAACCTGGGAGGCCAAGGCACACATAAAAGAAGTGCAAGATGCTATTGGAAATGACACGGCATTTGCTCTGAGAGTCGAGGGTGAAGACATGATTTCTGGTATTTTTGGTGAATGGGAAAGGTTTCTTGATAGGGTAGGAAGCCTTCTTAGCTCTCCCAGTGCTTGAAGTTGATTATTTCGCGCGCGCTACAAGCCCGTCGTCTATCCGCCTTACGTGGGCGTTCCAGCAACGAAAGCCAAGCAAATATTCGCTTAGAAGCCCCCAAGCCTTTCGGTTGTCTATGTGTGTAGATATCTACGCAAAAAGCATAAGCCTAATCACAGAAAAAGTCCACGAAAAAATTTAGAAACTGCTTGTTCCCTTGACAACCTTAGCGGGTAAAAATCAAATATGTTTTTTGCTTTCGTCATAATTCTTTTTATAGAACGCCTTTTCGACAGTCCTTACTTCGAGACCGTATCTGTTTGCAATTTCTCTTAATTTAGAAAGCAGTTTAACATAGTTTCTAGGTGAGTAATCAAGACTTTTTGAGTCTTTACCAAATATCTCTCTCCAAACGTGAATGTCAAACACTCCGTAGTTTTCAGGGTCAAAAAAGGTCAGTATGGTGCTTGCGACGGCGCCCCCAATGCCATCAAATACGCAAAGGAGTTTAATCTTGTATTTATCTTGACTTGTATCCAAGCTGAAAACAATGTTAGAAACGTTTTTCAAAACCTGCTCATGGATATTTGCTACATGGTTTAACTCTCGCTTCTTTCTTCCTTCTAAACCTTCAAATTTCCACTTAATTATCTCGATTAAATCAGCTTTTGTCAGTTCTTTGGTTTTCCTTAGTTTATTACCAATTTCTCTCTCTTTTTGTATCCACGGGGCGTATTGACTATCGTGTTTACCACACCAGTTCAGAATTTCCTGTTTTTCCATCTTTTTCTCCTCACTGTAAATTTGCAGGCAACGGCAAGTATAGTGAGAATTGCGAATAGTGGCAGAATTATAGCTAATGGAAACTCTGGTATTATGTTAATGTCGAGGTCCACTACAATTTGATGAGTGCTGTGTATGTAATTAAAAGTCAAGAGCCAGGAATCGTCTATCGAGGTTATCGAGAATTCGGTCTGGTTGCCGTCCAGATACGCTCTGATGTTTGTGATGTTTTCTACAAGGCTTTTTGCGACAGTGACTTTCACGTAGCCTTTTGTGCCCGATGGACCGCTGGCGGTGAAGCTTAGTTCCCAGCTTGTCGTGTTGAAGGCTAATGCTGAAATTGTGCTGTTGGACTCTACAGAGAAAACATATTGATTCTCGTAAGGTATGACGCTTAGAGTTACGTTGTTGCTTGCGCCAATATATGTCGTGTTTCCAACCCACTCTGCCTTAATTGTGAAGTAGCCAGTAGCATACGGAATCCACTGAGCATAGTAGTGTCCAAGATTATTTGTAATGCCTGAGGTGATTGGGAACCATGTTGTGACTCCTGAAAAAGTGTAGTAAAGAACAACTGGCTCATTCTCTAACCCGTTTCCATAAAGGTCACATAGGGTACCATTGATGTCAACTGTGAAGCCAATAAATGTGGACGATGAGCTTGTTGAAATCGAAACAAGAGTAGGCATCCTTGTCGGAATCATCTGAGAACGTGACGAATTCAAGCCTTCAATATCCGAAACCGTCAATGTTACATTGAATACCTTTGGGGATGCGTAGGTATGGATTATTATTGGGTCAACTGTTGAAGTTATGTTGCTATCTCCGAAATTCCAGCGATATTCTGTTATAGGCATCGTATGGGTGCCGTTCCACCCTGGAAGTGAGGATGAAGCGTTAAAACTTACGGGCTCGCCCACTTTCAGTGTTGAAGGAGCCCATGTGAAGTCTGCAACTGGAGGATATGGCGAGCGTATCTTATTCATAAGTGGATAATGGTCCCGATTGTTCGCATTAATAGTGTATGGAGTATCGCCGATGCCATCACCATTAGCGTCTACACCATTGTAGTCACTCCAGTAGTTTCCACCACTTGGAAAGCCATTGTCCCATATGTTGGCATAACTAGAATCGTAGAAGGCTACCTGAACATTATTATTGACGATGTTATTATGGAAGAATTTGCTGTTGTAAATGGCTATTAGGAATCCATAGATGTTGCCTAATACAGTATTCTCCGAAAACGTGTTGTTGTAAGATGGATTGCCTGCTCCTATTCCTATATAGCTGTTCACAACCGTATTGTTACTTATGACATTATCATATGCCCAATCGAGTCCAATGCCAGTAGACTCATTTACAACCATATTGTCGGCAACAGTTGTCTCAGATGAAAACAACCTGACTCCATCGGCATAGCTTGGTTGCTTATTGTATATGAGGTTGCCTGAGACTGTCACGTTTATTGCACCAGACTCAACTGCGACCCCATGACGGTTGTCTATCAAAGTGTTATTACATATTTGGGCATTGGCAAATAGGCTTCTAACTGCAACAGCACCGTATGTTCCAAAACCCGCATTCTGCAATGTGAAGTTACTAATAGTCACATTATCTGCCCATACATACATGATCTCTCCATTGCTAGTTCCATCAACAATTGTCGAATTTCTATCTTCGCCAATCAGCGTTAACGTCTTGTTCACGACAATGTGTTCATAGTATGTTCCATCTCTGACAAATACAGTGTCTCCATCACCTCCAGCATTTATGGCTTCCTGTATTGTGTGGAAATCTGCTGGTCCATCATCATCCACAATCCAAGTTCTAGGCTCAGCTTTAACTGGTTGAACACTAAACGCTAAGGTTAGTGTGCTTATTACCAGCAAAGATAGCATTATTGCAGAAACAGTTTTCCTCAACAATTTCGTCCTTCCTCCCTACTTGATTTAACATGTTCTAAAAATAAAACTTACGGAACAAACTTCTATCGCCCAACCAGTTTGTGTGTGCGTGTATGTGCGTGCACGCTCTGCGTAATTCTATTTTCTCGATGATTCTCTTAGCAGTCCTCTACCTCTCTAAAAATTCGTCGTTCCAGCGCTTGCAGATTGTCCACATGAGCCTTGGCAGGTTTAAACCGTGTGGCGGTCTTTTGGGAATGGGTTGCCGCACAGGAACATACTTCTCTTGGACAACGAACGATTTCACATCAAAATCTTGCGAGCCTTACGCCTTTTCAGTTCACCCATAAGCCACTCATACAATTCAGCATCAACGCTCTGCTGGAAAATAGGCAAACAGCAACACCAACAACTAATTCAAAGCCCAAAAATCTATCATAACAAAAGAACTGGGCCAAAAACACTCCGTAAAGATAATAGATAATACCGATCTTGAGAAAATGATAGGATTCTACAAAAAGGGTCATACTTATCCTGCAAGGCAGGTAATTCTCTGCGACTAGATTGAGCCAGTCGATTTGA
>Ga0315282_10013912_pt1 | contig 12054 bp, 7 predicted proteins | sample YL17G07_20_MG_FD_203693 | JGI IMG/M metagenome (GOLD analysis project Ga0315282, IMG submission 203693) | Sediment microbial communities from Yellowstone Lake, YNP, Wyoming, USA - YL17G07_20 | ecosystem: Environmental > Aquatic > Freshwater > Lake > Sediment | place: USA: Wyoming | collected... | reverse complement strand
ACCGACCGCAAACAGCACGTTCTTTCCCGGCCAAGTCGCCACGGATGCCGTAAATTGGCTTTGGGGCCCGCCGGTGATCGTGCCCAGCACGAAGAGCACGTCCTCCGATACGGCGGGCGAGATCTGCCTTGACGAGGCGGTTCCCGGGCAGCCGCCAACGAGTTCGAGCGTCCTCGCGCTCAACTCCCAAATGCATGGCGCCAATTCCACCTTCCAGATTCGCCTCGCCCCGTCGGGTGCGATGGTGATCGGCGTGCGATACTTACCAGAGATATGGACTAGGCTCATGAAGACCTTGCGGATGTCGCTGACCTGAGGCGGAGGATCGTAGCTCCCTTCTCCGGCGATCTCGAGCATGATCCGCCTCCCGTCGGCCAGCTCCGCTGCGGGGAAGAAGCCGATGGGTTCCCCATCCTTGTCGCCATCGTGGATGAGCGTGGCCTTGCCGCTTTCGCTGTTCAGCGACCAGACCATCAGACGGACGCCGTCATAATCGGTTCGCCCGATGGTGTACTTGCGATGGCTTTCGTGGTCGATGATAAGCAGTTCCGTGGACGTGCCGTTACGGCAGGTCGTAATCCGGCTGACACCGTTGGACGGCAGGCCGTGCCTGCTGTTGTACCAGCGACCCACCCAGCGGCCGTCCCTCTTGTCGAAGCGGGCCAGGCCGTGCTCCCGGGTGCCCAACCACATGGCAGGCGTTCCCTTCTCCTGCGTCACGTAGTGGCAGGTCAGTCGCGGATCGCCTTCGAGCTTGTCGGTCTCAGGCCAGGTGATCTCCGTCGCCGTCCCGGCCGTTCTGTCCTGTGCATCGAGCGGGAGAACGAACAGCCGAGCGGCCTCACGTTCCACACTCGTCAGCGCGGCGGGCGTAACAACCCAGAGATCGCCGCCCGCAATTGCCATTGCCTCCACCGTCTTCGAAAGGAAGCTCCCGGCCTGGAAGCCTGCCTTGCGGACCTCCTCGGGGATGGCAAGCTCGACGCCGGAAAGCTGCGGCATCGACGCGTAGTCCCACACGTCCGGTGTCGTCGGCCGAAGCTGGCTCATGAAAGCGGACATCTGATGATAGTCTACTCTGACCGTCGTCGCGGCCGTGAAGTTCAAGTCCCACTTCTGCCAGTCGGGGTCGCCTGCCGCGCGGAGGAAGACCGGCACGAGGTACGGGTTGCGTGCGTCGCCGCCCCAGACCGACGTCTCGTTTTTCGGAACCTTGGCCGCGGCCGCCCAGAGCAACCGGCGCACGGCATCCGGGTCTTTTCGCCGGACGGCGAAGGCGGCGTCGATCAGTTCCCACGGAGCCGCGATGTCGTTGCCATTGTGGGCCGGGGCTTCAGGCGAGACCTTGTCCTTGAAGAACTTCTTCCACCAGCCGTATTCCTCATCGAGCTTTTCTTGCGGGATGCTCGGGATCAACTCCATCAACATCAGCCGGGTGCAGACTTCGAAGGCGTTGCCTGCCCTCGGCCCATGGCGCTGCCGCCACTCAACCGCCCAAGTCGCCCACAACCGAAAGCCCGGTCGTGCAAATTCGTACCGCTCCGGGTCCGGCGCTTTCAGCAGATCCTCGTACCTGGACCAGCCCCCGCGGCTGTATTTCAACAGGTACAAGACGCAGGTGGAGCCTGTTGACATGATGCAGTCTCGATGGTCCCAGGAAGCTTTGGGGAACCGGTCGACGTACTTCAGGCAGTCATGGAGAATGCGGCGCTGTCGGGCGGTGTCCGTGGCATCGCCTCCCGTCGTCAGTGCCGCCACCATCCAGGCCGCCTCCTCGTTCGTCGGGTCGAGGTGCGCGGCACGCGAGGCCGTCGCAAGGATTCGTGATCGGAGGTAAACCGGCAGGCGAGTCAGATCAAACCCCGATGTCTCCTTCCACGGCGCCACCGCTTGCATGGTCTGCCGAGCCAGTTCGGCAGCCCGAGCGGTGTCGTCGCCGTCGGCTTGTCCGCCCGTTAGTCCTCGCAGTCGAATGTCGAGCCAGTCCTGTGCCGACTTCAAGCACTCGTCGAACTTGCCACCCGTCGCGCGGAATGTCTCGGCCTGGTCCCCCAGGCGCAACGTCAGTTCCACCGGCGTGTCGTCGAAGGTCAGGCCCGGCTTGGTCTGCTCAGTCGCCACAACCTGCAAGGGCACATCCGGGGCGGCACAAAGTCCCGCCGCCGCATCTCCAGAGGTCGGCCTGCTCAGTCCCATCACCCGCAGCAGGCGCTCTTCGCGGGTGTTCAGCGGCTGCCGGGGAACCAGCAGCACCAGAGCGCTGTTCAACGCCACCCGCGCACGCACCGCTTCGATCGCCTCGTCCACCAGCACTTGACCCCGCTCCATCTTCGAGCCCAGGCGCCCGCTCACCTCCACCAGCTTCTTGCCCCGGGTCTGTTCCAGCCGGGCGGCGATTTCACCCACGAATGCCCCGAGCTTCGGCTGCACGACCTTTTGCACGGCCTCCGGGGTCCGGACATCCTCCTTCGCGTAGAGAGTCGCCAGGAGTTGTCCCGTCTGAGCGGAGACGGCCTCCACGATCACGATGCTGGCCTTCGCGTCGACCTGCGAGCAGATCATGACGCCCGCCGACCAGAACGGCCGGAGCGGCTCGCCCACCTGCGCCGGGTCGACCTTCACCACACCGGCGGCCTGGGCGACGTGCTCGTTCAGCACCTTGTCCAGCGCCTGTCGGTCGACGAGGACGAAGTCCTTGCGTCCGGCGAGGGCCTCCGTCAGCAGGGTATCGACCGCGCCGGCGATGGCCTTGCGGTCTTCTGCAGACAGGTCGGATACCACTTCCGGCTCAATGATCGTGACGCAGATCGGCCCGCCCGGCGAACCCGGTCGCTGGGTAGTCGGCGTTGGCGCTACCAACGCCCCCGCCAGCATCAGCATAGCGCCCAAGCAGCAGGCGGAAAAATGTGCCCGTCGGCGTATCATTGCTTGCCTTCCTGGGCCTTGGCGTACTGAAGGATCACGGCGTCCAGAGCGTTGACGCCGGCGTCTTCGAGAGCCGCCTTTGCCGCAAGGGCCTCGACGAGGTCCACATGGGCGGCTACCCCCTTGTCGCCGACGGTGACGGCCCGGCCCGGAACCGCAATCAGACGAAGCTCCACACGGGCCCGGCAGGAAATCATCCCCTGCATCTCGGCCGCGAAGGCACTGGTGCCTTCGCCCTCCAGCAGGAAGTCCGCCTTCTTGTCCCCGTACTTGCCGGTCTCCAGAAGTGCCTGCTTCCAGCCGTCCACGGGGTCCTTCGGCACGATCACCTCGATGCCGATCGTCTTGAGGCGATTTACGATGGCCATCTGGGCAGCCGGGTCGCGCAGCGGGCGGTTGACGTGCGTCTCGGTCACGTCGACGAGAATGATCTTCCCGGCCAACGCCTTGGCGGCCTGCCGGACCTTCGCCAGCACGGTGTCATCCTCCGCCATCTGGGGCTTCTGCAGCTCGCGCACGCGCGGCCCCAGTTCGCCCTTCAGTCGCCCCAATAGGGCCGCCAGGCCGTCCTCCGCAGCCGCCTTGGCCGAGACGGTCGTCTGCACGGTCGTGCCCACGTCGATTATCTTTAGCACCAGGTAATTCGTCATGTCGATGCGGCTCGCCCGGCCGACGATGACGTAGTTGGCGGACAGGAACTTCCCGAGCTTCGCGGCGTCGGCCGTGTCCACCAGGCCCGACAGCGTCATCTTGTGCTCGTCGGCCACTTTCTTGATCTGATCGCGGTTGACGATGGTGACCTTTTCGAGGGCGGCCAGCATGGTGTTTACCTGGTCGGTCAGAGCGGCGGCCTCCAGGTCCACGCCCTTGAGCACGTCGAGGTCGAACACGGCCACGCGGATGGCGCGCACCTCGTCCTTGTCGGCCGGCTTGGCTGCGCCCTGGGCAGGCTGCGCCTGCACCCCTAACGTCCCCAGCAACAAGGCCGCGACTGCGACACCTGCCGCACAAACGACCTGCTTGTACTTGGTCATTTCTTCTCCTCCTCTGGTTTTTGGTCCCGCGGCGCCAGCGGCACGCCGAGTTCGGTAAGTGTCAACATCAATCGGACCTGGTTTTCCCTTGACGGCGGAAGCTCGTCGTCGCTCAGCCAGACGACGCCCGGGCGGCCGACGGCCTTCTTCGCACGATCCAGTTTTAACCATATCCATTCGTCAAGCATCGGGTCGTCGCCGAGGATCAACAGCACCGCGGCCGCCTGTCCTTCAACGGAGGCACGGCACGCTTTGGAGAGTTCGTCGGGATCGGCGGCCGGCTTATCCTTGCCCCGGAGGTCCATGATGTGAATCATGGGAGGGTTGTAATCGGGCTCTTGCTCCGGACGAATGACCGGTTCGACGGACCGTATCGCGCAAAGGACGGGCCGGTCCTTCGGATCCAGCTTCTCCCGCGGCGGGTAGATGAAGCCGACGGGATGCCCTTTGAGTTCCACAGGCGCGGCCTTGGCCGACGCCGACAAGAGCGCGAGCAGGGTCGCGTCGGCGTACTCGTTGCGGCCAAGCTGCTGCCACCAAGGGAGATAGCTCGCCACGACCGGGCGTATCTCAGCGGCCGGGTGGTCGATGATCGCGACTTGCTCTACCAGGGGCAGGCCCCGGTCGTCGGAGACCCACGCCCAGCGGTTGGCAATTTCGAGGAAGGGCTCGACGTGCCGGGTGAAATGCATCGGCCGGGGCCAATGCTCCTTGCCGGTCTCGGACATACCGCCCGACATCCACCGCGGCAGGACGTCCACGGGCGAATTGGCGACCGGGTAGTCTGAGAACGCAAGGAGGTTGACCTTCCCCTCTGCGGCCTTCTTCTGCGCAGGGACCAGATTCAGAGCAATGTCAATGTGAGAGTGCGAGATAAGAAGGGCCGTTTCATCCGCATTCGCCTTTCCGTGCCACTCGTCAACCGGCAGCCCGGTCGCCGCGGCCCATTGCGCGAACCACCCCCGCGCTTCAGAGCAATACAGGTGAATCTTCTTGTCCCATTGCACATCCTGGTCCGGGTAAACCACCAATTCACCCGCAGGGTGATCACGGGGGTCGAGAATGGTAATCACCGTGGGGACCCGCACGTCGGGGGCCTTCAGCCGACACCACGCGTATGGCTCAGATCCGAAGGCGTGCACATGGGCAGGCACTGTCCATTTGCGCCCGAACGCCCACAATTTCACTTCCTTCTCAGGCTCAAAAAGCGCCCAATCGAAGCGCTTCAGGCGCGCCTCCACCTCGTGACCAGAACGCGCGAAGGAAACTGGGAGTTCAACCGCCTTTCCGTCAGTTTTCACCGGCGTCGGGGGGGCCTGGGGCGGCAGGAGCGATTGTGATTGGGCCCCCAGGCAGGCCGACCACGTCGCTATCACCATTCCCGTCACCAATGGAAGCAGAATGACTCGATATCCGCGCGTCATTGTCTGTCTTCCGTTGAAATGGTCCACGCAGATGCTTCGACGTTGACCAGCCGGTCGCCGAGGGTCAGCTGGCCCAACGACCTTTCAGCAAGACCGACGCGGCGCTGACCGGTCATGCTCGCAAGAACCCCCTGTTGTCCCTCGGACCCGTCCAGCGCAATGACGTACTGCATGTCGATTTTCCCGTTGACGCTGTACGGGGTGAGATATGCCCGCAGGCCGGGTGCATCCGGGGAAGAGCCGGGCAACTCAATCAGAGCGGGTTCCTTCTCGCGGCAGACGATGATATATGTCCGCGAAGCCCCTCCCGCCGACGCAGGGCCCAATCTCAGCAGGACCGCGATGGGCGCGTTCCTGGCTTCCGCGGCGCTTGCGTTGGCCAACTTGATGTTGTGGTCGTCAGAGGCGTACCAGGCCAGCGGCCCCGCCACCGACTCGTGAAGGGCGAACACCTTCGCCACCTGCTGCATCTGCTCGGCCGTCACGGATGCGCGGGAGGTCTCGCCGCCCGGCCGCTGGAACCGGTTCGCCGCCCAGAATCCACCGAACACCAGCATCCCTCCGATGACCGCTGCCGCGGCGAGACTGCCGAGATGCCACGGAAACCGGACGTGCTGAGGCATCTTTGCCCCGTGGGCCACGATTACCGGGCGCTCGGGCCGGCTGTGCCGCCAGGCGGCGGTCGTCTGCCGAAGACGCAGCATCTCCCTCAGCCTCTCGCGTCCCTGCGGGTCGTCCAGCACCTTCAGCAGAAGTTCGTTCAACCGGTCGCTGTCGATCTCGCCGTCGGCCAGTTGAGAGAACAGCACCTCGTCTTGTTCGTTCATCATTGCTTCGTCCTCCCGTCGGTACGGGCGTTAATCTGTTCGAGGAGAATCTTCTTGGCGCGAAAGACGCGTGAGGCCATTGTCCCGCGTGGTTGGCCTTCGATCTCGGCGGCCTCGTCGTAGCTGTAGCCGTCGAGCTGAGTCAGCATGAATGCCGACCGGCAGTCCTCGGGCAGCTTCTCCACCAGTCCCCACGCGAGGTCGAACATCTCCCGACTCTCTGCGGCCACGTCGGGCGGCGCGGCTGACCTCGGAGCCGCCTGCGCGATCAAGTCCGAATACGCCCTGGCCTTTCGCTGCTCCGACCGGAGCGCGTCCATCGCGCAATTGACCGTGATCCGATGCAGCCAAGTCGAGAGCATGGACTGCCCGTCGAATCCGTCCATCCCGGATAGGGCCTTCACGCACGCCTCCTGCACGACGTCCTGCGCTCTGTCGGAGTCGGCCACGAGCCGCAGGGCCACTCGGTACATCCTCGGTACGTGAAGGCTGATCTGGCTTGCCGGCGTGTCGTGCATTCCCGCCCCCCTGTTGCCTGTGTCCTGCGTGTTAGACGTCGAGCGAGAGAACTATTTCTCAGGAATCTCATCGAGCCGCTTCTCGGCGGTACGGATGAGCTCCTCCGTCGGGATTTTGCCGCGCTTCCATTCCTGAGCCGCCTGGTCCAAGAGGGGATCCACCCCCTCGAGTACGACCTGCGTCGATCCCCGGTCGAGGAAGGTCCAGAAGACATCCTTCGGGTCGGGATGCGCCTTGACGAGTCCGACGAAGAAAGCCGCGGCGGCCCTGTTCTGCTTGCGATCCGCCATGACCTTGAGGCGCAGGTAGCCGCTCGAAGGAACGATCTCCGGGACCCTGTCGTAGCGCTGCGCCCAGGAATCCACCGCTTCGTTCACGGCGGCGTCCGACGCCGACGTCGCGCGCAGGTAGTCAACCGCAGTCTTCTGGAACAGCTCCGCGATCCAGCGCAATTGCTTGACCGCGTCCATTCCCGGGCGCCAGTCCCGGACCATACAGTCAGTAATAAGCCCCGCGATCTCCATCGTCCTGAAGAGGCAGGTCGCCTGGTAGCGCTTGCAGTCCAGCCCTTGGGGAATATAGGGACCGTAGAATTCTTGCGGCGCCTTCTCGGATAAATCGCTCAGTCTATAATAGGCGCCGAGCATATTCTTGTAGACTTCTTCGCGGGGCTTGGAAAGAGGGAACGAGGCAACGTATCGGTCTCCGATTTGCGCCCTCAGCCGACACACGGGAAAGTCGTCGGCGACGCTGTAGGCCACGGAGATGGTCCAGCCGGCGATCTCCTCATCGGTCGGGTCCAACTGCTGGGCGAGCATCGCGCGACGGACGATATCCAACCGCCGACGGTCGTCGTTGTCGTCCGTCCGCGAGATGGAGATGCCGTCGGGGCCCTTGACCGCCCGGCCCCGGATCTCCTCATCCAGATCCTTGGACATCTGCCGTGCGGCTTCGAACTCGCTCCGCGCCTGCGCCTTCGCCCAGTCGTCGAGCGCGCCGTCGCCGCGCCCGCCGGGCGGCTTCGTCGCAAAGAGGTCCGACTGCTTCCTGAACCACTCGGCGACGGCGGTCCCGAGCGCGGCGGAGGACTCCGCGTCGAGCGTCGCCTTGGCCAGCACCTTGCGGTCCGTCGCGCGCACGACCCTTGCCTCCGCGCGGCGGTCCGACGACATGCGCACCTCCGCCAGGTAGTCGGCCGCGGCGGTGACGTTGCCTCCGCAGACGCGAGAAAGCCCCATGAAGCGCATGAGGGTTTCCGTGTGCGCGTTGACCGACGGCTGGCGCTCGGCGAGGAAGCACCGCAGGTCGCGCCGGATCGCATCCGCTACCGCGCGTCCGAGGCGATCCGCCTCCTCCCACGTTCGGGTTCCGGGGTAGACCCCGCACACCGTCACGATGGAAAGCGTTCGCGCGCGTTCGAGGTTGGCCAGCACGCCCGGCCACCACTGCGCGATTCGCGTCTCGATCGGGGGCGAGAATTGTTCCGGGGCGGCCGGGTTAATCGCCGCGCGCAGATACCCCAGCCGGCTCCCCGTCACGGAATCGAGCGCCTGGATCACAAGGCACGTCTGGTGGTTCTCCGTCACGATGCTGGAGTCCACGAGCATGTCCGCCGCGAGGATCGGCTTGAGCGCGGGATCAGTCGTCTTGCGGCAGAGGATCGCCAGCCGCCGCTCCGCGAGGACGCGGTTGAGCTCGTGCCGGTCCACGACCGTCAGCGAACGGTCGGCCGCGATCGCCTCGCCGATCCGGACCTCCATCGCGGCGACGTGGTTCGGCTTGAGGGGCAGGAAATACATGGCGCGAGGCTCGACGGGGAGCACAGCCACGGCGCCGGCGATATTCCGCGGCGCGGCGAGGCTGCCCGGCGCGGGCCACATCTCCTCTTCGGCGGGACACAATACGGCCACCCACGCGCCCGAACGGACGTGGTAGCCCTCGCAAAATTTCCGACGCACAAAGCCGGCGAAGTCCTTCGCTTCAGGAGAAGCCCCATCACGGCACAGGATCGATAGCTGGTCGGCGGAGAGTCCGTCTTTGTCTTCGCCGGGCTTTGAGGTGATCTTCAACAGCCGCAGGCCGGTGTCAGCCAGCCATTCCGTCGTCTGGACGATCGCAAGGGCGTCGGGGTCGCCGGCCGCGGACAGCACCGCCCCCCAAGGGTAGCCACGCGTTCGCCGGATCGGGCGGGCCGGACCGCCGACGCGGTCCCACGACGTGATCTTACCGGACAGGATTCCTTGCAGTTGATCCGCGGTGATCCCGGTGACGGGACACGACGGGTCGACCACGGCACGCAGGCTGTTGTGCCCGACGGCCCGGGCGCTGAACACCTCCTGATAGCGCGCGGCCTTCCACGGCGCGACGGCTTCCTCGGACGTGCGCACCAAGAGCACCACGTCAGGCAAGGGAGGCTGAGAACCTTCCGGTCCGATGAGTTCCGTCGAGACAAGCGCGCCGGGGTGTTCGTTGACGTAATCGCGAACCAGAGATTCGTCGAACATGCGGGCGAAGTGGCTCCCCGCCACCGTGATCCGCGTCGGCGCGAGGCTTTGCGCCGCAGCTGGCCCGGAACTCAGCATGAGAAGCGCCGATAGCCAGAAGGCCGTCCGTGGTTTCATCTTCCCCGCTCCCCCATGCGTGGTCGTCACTCGTTAGACGACGCAGAAACGTCCTGTTTCACGGAAATCCGTCCGGCGACGTCATGGAGGACGAACAACGCGAGGGTGAGCCGGTCCTGGAAGCGCCGTGCAAGACGTGCACAGCGGCAACCGGAGGCGCGCCGCGATTGCAGCGCGCGACCACGCAATTTGACTATTTCGATACTCAGTTGTAAGCATTGGGGTTATGCGGTCAATTGAATTCCAGATGGGGTCATTGATGGATCCTGCGACGTAGGCTGGGGGCAAAAGACGTAACTATTGCGGGAACAAGGAGGAGGGATACTTGGGAGAAGCGAGGCATCTTGCTGTTGACTGAACTGACGATTGGCGTTACTTTGGTCGGCATGAGAAAACGCTCGCTCACCCAGCCCATTGAAGACCTGGCGTTCTCCGACCACAAGATCGCGTTTGTGTCGGGGCCGCGCCAGTGCGTCAAGACCACCTTGGCCAAGACGCCTTGCAGGCGGAGCTTCATGGGATTCGGTGCCCGTCCCGGCACTTGCGTCCAGCAACATCGCCACCGTCAAAGCCGAATCGCTATTGGGTAGTCAACTTATGAGCAAGCACACGCCTGAGCCTCGCCACTGCCCGGTGGTAGCAAGTACGCGTCTGGCGAACCGTCATCTTAAGAGCAGAGGCGATCTCCTTCAAACTCCGTCCTTCCTCAACACGCAGTAGAACAACCTTTCTCCCCCTTCGGTCAAGCTTGGCAAGACCTCGGCGCAAAGCATGCGCAACTTCAGGCCACTCCTTCTCAGAAGATCTCCGAGCACACAGGTCTACTCCCTCCAAGGGTCTCGCCTTATGTCGGCTCTTGTTCCGGAGAAAAGTGAACACAGCATGTCGCGTCAAGCCGTACAAGTAACAACTTGCATTGCCTAACGCCGGATCGTAGGCGCGGGTCGACTTCAGGATGCGGAATGTCACATCACTATATACGTCATCTTCATCAGGCTCTGCGAGGCCGTATCGGCGGCTATAGGTCCATACCCACGCTCGAATCGCAGGAGACATCCTATCATAAAGGATTTGAAATGCCTTCAAATCTCTCCTCTTCTGGATCGCCTCAAGCAATTGGTCATCGGACATTACAGAAAGATATTCCTCTTGGCTGCTCTTGCCCCCATGTTCTTGCTCTCCACAATACTCAAGCGACAAGATGGGGTATCCTCCAGTCGGCGGGGCAGAACGACAAGAGCACGAGGAGTATCACGGGCGTACTCTATATGCCCTCGACAATAGCCGTCGCTCGGACTCGCAGCAGGTGCCTGCCCACCGGATCAAATGCGTGTTGTTTCTCGGGTCGTGATACAGCGGTGATCCATGGAAGATCGCCAGCCGTTTAGCTCATCAACCTGGTCTTCTCTCGAATGCTCCTTCCCCGAGCATGGCCCGGCTGCCCGTCTACGACAAACCGAGCAGCCAGGAACTGTGCTTCATCCTCGGCATCGATAACGTGCCGCTTGACAGCACTCGCATGCACCGAGAGCCCAAATGATAGTCCATGCCCGAGGACCGTGCCATCATGGAAGCAAGTCCTTGTGCGGCTTGTCTCGCAGTGGGATGAACTGATTTCTCTTGTCACTCCGGCAGGAGAGGACTACTGTAAACACATCAGGAACATCTTCGAGGAGCGTGAACTTTGTCCAGAGGCCCCTGTTGCAGAATGTGCAACAACTGGCGCCGATGGGAAAATCTGTCGGGCGGAGTACTTCAACGTCGATTGGCTCGTTTCCGTGGGATGAGGGCGACGCCGAACCATGAGCGAATACCAGTACTACGAGTTCCAGGCTATTGACCGGCCGCTCTCCGAGCGGGAGATGAGCACGTTGAGGTCTTACTCGACGCGCGCCCGCATCACGCCGACGAGTTTCGTGAACCATTACGACTGGGGCGACTTCAAGGGCGATGAAGACGCCTGGATGGAGAAGTACTTCGACGCCTTCCTCTACGTCGCAAACTGGGGCACGCACGTCCTCAAGCTCCGCCTGCCGTCCAAGGTGCTGCCGCTGAAAACCGCGCGCCAATACTGCCTATGCGACGCAGTCTCCGTCCGCGAGAAGGCCGGAAACGTAATCATCACCTTCGTATCCGAGCACGAGCCGCCGGATGACTGGGATACCGGCGAGGGATGGCTCGCCTCGCTCGTCCAGATCCGCGCTGAGATTGCACGCGGAGATTTGCGCGCACTCTACCTGGGGTGGCTCTTGTGCTCGCAAAGCGACGAACTGCAAGGCACTGACCGGGAACCGCCCCTCCCGGCCGGGCTGAACGACCTTTCCGCGTCGCTACGCAGCCTCGTCGAGTTCCTGCGCATTGACGAACACCTGCTTGGAGCCGCGGCGGAAGCAAGCGGGAACATGACCGATGAGTCAGAGAATCGGGAAGCGTTCTCGCGGTGGGTCGCCGAGCTTCAGCCGCAGGAGAAGGACGAAATGCTCGTTGCGCTCATGAGTAACGAGGGAGCCCAAATCGGCAGAGAGTTGGTTGCGCGCTTCCTGCAAGAACGGCGCCCGCCCGGCGCTGGCGACTCCTCCTCCGAGAAGCCGGGGCGGACCGTGAACGAATTGCTGGAAGGCGCCGAGGAGCGGAGGCGCATGGCGGAGCGGAAAGCGGCCGAGGAACATGCGCGTCGTGAGCGCGAGGCGATGGCCGCCAGGGC
>Ga0315282_10013911_pt1 | contig 12055 bp, 10 predicted proteins | sample YL17G07_20_MG_FD_203693 | JGI IMG/M metagenome (GOLD analysis project Ga0315282, IMG submission 203693) | Sediment microbial communities from Yellowstone Lake, YNP, Wyoming, USA - YL17G07_20 | ecosystem: Environmental > Aquatic > Freshwater > Lake > Sediment | place: USA: Wyoming | collected... | reverse complement strand
TGTCTATAAGACGTCCTAGTTGTTCAGGGGCATCATAAATATCCATCCAAGTATTTTCCAAACCACGGATAAAATGTACTCTTTCATAGATAGAAATACCAGAAGCTAACAAGAATTTATCTCCAGCTCTCTCTCTAATTCCATTTAAGTTTTCCCAACGCCTATTGTCATAAATGTCAGGTATCTTAAGCTTATCAAAATCCTCCCAGCTTTTTACTGGAAACTCTTTTACCTCCCCTAATAATGTTTTTCCTTTGCTCTTCCAAACTGCTCCCCATTCATCGATTCCATCAGGAGGACGAGCATCTGGAGAAGGACTCATTCCAGTCCATATAAAGTCAGACCCATATTTTGGCGGAAAATCATAAGCTAATCGATCAGGTCTTTGAAATTTAATTGTACGTATAACCACTTCTCTACTGGATAGCATTATCGTCTTTTCTCCTACATTTTAAGTCCTGTCAATACAATCCCCTGAATAAATTGCCTCTGGAAAATAAGGAAGACAATCGAAACTGGAATGACAGTAACTGTTGCTCCTGCCATAACTAAGCCATAATTAGTCCACCACTGTTGAGAAAACATTGCAAGCCCTACTGGAAGAGTAAATTTTTCCTCACTATTAAGAACTATTAATGGCCAGAGGAAGTTATCCCAATTCCACATAAATGTAAATATTCCTAAAGCTGCCAATGCGGGTTTACACTGTGGTAATATAATACTCCAAAAAGTATGAAATTCATTACATCCATCCACAATGGCTGCTTCTCGAAGTTCATTGGGAATGGTGCTCATAAATTGACGCATAAGAAATATACCGAATGTACTGTATAAGCCAGGAATAATTAAAGCTAAATGATTATTAACCCATCCTATTTTTGAAATTATAAGATAAAGCGGAATCATAGTTACTGCAAAAGGAATCATCATCGTAGAAAGAATCATAATAAATATGAATTCTTTACCCCCAAAATCAAATTTAGCAAATACATAACCAACAAAAGAACTAGTAAGTAAAGCAGTTACCGTGACAATAGCACTTATATAACCACTATTGAAAAAGAATCTTCCAAAATTTAATTTAGTAAAAATTTGATTATAATACTCTAATGTTGGAGGCTTAGGAATCAAAGTGGGAGGATAAGATATAATTTGAGAGGGAATCTTAAAAGATGTACTTACCATCCATATAAATGGGAAAAGCATTACTATTGATCCTAAGGATAAAAACAATATCCCAATTGCTTTTATAACATTTATATGAATATTCCTTTTCATCTTAATACTCCCATTTCGTCCTTAGTAGTTTTAACTGAATTACAGTAAAAATTAAAATTACACCAAATAATATGAATGCAGTAGCAGATGCATAACCTAACTGAAAATAGGAAAATGCTCGCTCATACAGGTGAACAACAATTGTTCTTGTAGCGTGAAGAGGGCCTGAGCCAGGAGACCCTAATAATACATACATTTCTGTAAAAACTTGTAAACTCCCAATTAGTCCAGTAACCAGTACAAATGTAATAGTTGGCATTAAAAGAGGGATAGTAATATTTTTCAATAATTGCCACCTACTAGCTCCGTCTATCATTGCAGCTTCATAAAAGGTCTGAGGAATTCCTTGTAGACCTGCCAAGAATATAACCATCGTATAGCCAACGCCATGCCATATTGCCATAATTATTACTGCAAGCATAGCTAAATGAGGATCTTGGAGCCACATTAATTTTGGGCCACCTAATACACCTCCTATCTCATTTATCAATCCAAATTCAGGTTGATATAACCACCTCCATACTACAGAAATAGCCACCAAAGAAGAAACTACAGGAATGAAATAGATAACCCTAAAGATAGGAGCTAATTTTCCTAGTCCATTAATTCCTACTGCTAAGAGTAAAGCTAAAACTGCTCCTAGAGGAACTACAACTATAGAATAGTAGAAGGTATTACCTAGTGACTTATAGAATAAAGAATCATCTTTTAATACCTTTAAATAATTCGCAAACTTCAAGAATCTTATAGGTTCTCCTAGTGTCCAATTATGAAGGCTCAAATAAAAAGCATATATTATCGCTCCATACGAAAATATAATATAGAATACAACTGTAGGCACGATAGCAGTTAAAATTAGCATATTCTTTGAAGAAAATATAAGCTTATACTTTTTGACTTTTTCCATCGTTTAAAATCCTCCTAAAGTAATAGGTGAGAGCATCCTTTTTTATTAATATAAGGAATACTCCCACCTATATATAAATAATTACTGTTTAGGTGGCTTATATTTACGTTCCACGTTCCATTTGATAGGATTTTCCTTCAATGTGTTATCAAGTTCAGCTTTAGTAGCTTTTAGTGCATCTTCTACTGACATACCCTGGAATATTCTAGTTTCTAAATTGGTAAGGATAGGGTCTATAAATGAAGGACGTTCTCCAGGAAATACTGTGTAGGGGATTTCTTTATTAAGCACCCTCAATACTGGATGCAATCTAATGCCGGGATCTCCCCATAGAGCTTTCTTACCAGGTACAGTACCCAACTCTTGGTTAAGCTTTACTGCATATTTATCATCGTCATATAACCATTTCAAAAATTTAAAAGCTTCTTGCTTTTTCTCCTCCGGAACTGCCTTTAATACAGCATATTGAACTTCCCAGTTATTACGTGCAACTGCTGGAGTCATCCTACCTGTTTCAGTAGGAAGAGTAAATACAGCATATTTTAACTTGGGATAGTTATAATTTACCCAACCTGTAAACCAAGCCCAAGAATAAACCATAGCTGCTTTTTGAGTTCCAAAGGCTTCAGTAAAAGTTAAGAAGCCCGGTTCTGTTACTTTATCTTTAAAGATCAAATCTTTTAAGAAAGTAAGAGATTTAATTCCTGGTGTTTCTACATAGGATTCATCTGCGCCAGTTCCATCTTTATTATATAACCATCCCCCTTGCTGATACTTGAAGTCTTCCCATATATACTGTAGGTATCCATCACCAGTAAAAGCAAGTCCGGCAACTTGTATTTTCCCCTTATCATCACGTTTTGTAAGCTTCTTAGCTACGTTTCTAAGTTCTTCCCACGTGTTTGGAGTTGCTCCTAAACCAGCCTTTTTCCACATATCAACATTATAATAAATTAACGAAGACATTATACCAAGAGGATAGAAATACATCTTATCATCTGGCATAACAAAACCAGTATCAAAATTAATATACTCTTTTCTCATCTTAGATAGTGGGAAAAGGTCTTCAGGATATAGAGTTAGAAAAGATAAGAATCTAGTAGTCTGAGCATTATGAAACATTATTATATCTGCAGGGGCCTGACCTGCCATTACTCCTGCTAAGAGTTTCTTCCAATACTCGTCTCCTGTTACTATCATAGTTTTAAATTCTATTTCAGGATGCAATTTTGAATATTCTTCTAGCTTCGGTTTAAGAAGATTCATTCTAGGAGCGTGCCAATCCCATACAGTAAGAGTCATCTTCTGGGCATTTGCAAATGAAACCAAAATTGACACTAGTATAGCTACTAAACATACTACACTTAAAAATTTTCTCATAACCATTTCTATTCCTCCTATTTTTAGAATTAAGATTTTCAGAAACTCTCAACCTTTTCAGGTTAACTAGACTGAGATACCTCCCAAAACTTTATGACTGCTATATTCTTCCTTCTCAGGCATCACTCTCCTTTTATATTTCCCCATCTTTTAGTAGAAATTGTACTATATTATATATACGCTGTCAAGTAAAACTGCTGATGTAATTGTTGCAAAAATGGTTGATAAAGTTCCAATTTTACAGTTGAATACTTACTTTTAAGGCATTTTAGATATGATCTATTTTACTCAAGTAATTGACTATACTTATGCTAATTCATCAACCAAAATTGCAGCAGTCACGAAAAATTATAGCATGGATATGGAGTATTAACTTCTATGCTACAATATTAATATGAATGAGAGAAGTTTAAAACTCTGTGAGTTTTCATTTATATGGGAGAAGTTGAGCGACCTTACTGAAACCCCTATGGGTAAGGAATTAGCTCTAGATTTAAGACCTTCCTCCAATAGAGAAGAAATAATGAGGTCTTCTTTGGAGACGGAAGAAGCCAAGAGGCTTTTTCTTTACGTACCTCCTCCAAGTCTCTTTGGTATTGTAGATATCAAGCCGTTTGTATTACGCACTAATATGGGGGTAACTCTTGAACCTTTAGAGCTTCTCAATATAGCAGTATTTCTCTCTAGATTGCCAGAAGTGAAGAAATATCTAAAAGGTAATATCCTTAGTAAATTAGGAGATAAGATTATTCCAATACCTTCTCTTAGAGAAGAGATAGAGAAAGCTATAGATGAAGAGGGTAATATAAAACCTAGTGCCTCTAACAAACTTGTTGGCATAAGGAGACACATAGTAAAGCTGGAAGAATCTATAAGAGGGTATCTAGAATCTCATATCAGTGGAGAGTGGAGTGGATTTGTCCAGGAGAGCTATATAACAATAAGGAATGGTAGATATGTTATTCCTATAAAATCTTCACAGAAAAAATATGTTAAGAGTATTGTATATGATGTTTCTCAGAGTGGAAATACTTTCTTTGTTGAACCTTACGAAGTAGTAGAGATGAACAATGCCTTACAAGAGGCAAAGAGAGAGGAAGAGTATGAGATACAGAGAATACTTGGAGAACTCTCTCTTAAAGTCTCTAAATATAGCCAAGAGCTTTTATCAACAAGAGATATAATAGCTTATGCAGATTTTATCTTTGCTAAGGCAAGGTTGTCTAATCAATGGAGCTGTATACCTCCAATATGGATAGAAAGTCCCTTAGTAAGATTTAAGGGAGCTAGACATCCTATGTTGGGAAAGAGGGCGGTCCCTATAGATGTAGAGATTGGAGATAGGTTTAATATCCTGGTGATTAGTGGGCCAAACACTGGGGGTAAGACTGTTACTCTTAAGACAGTAGGTCTATTTGTAATGATGGCACAATCTGGATTGCATCTTCCTACAGACTTTGCAGAGATGGGGGTATTTGATGATGTCTTTGTAGAGATAGGAGATGAACAGAGTATAAATCAAGACTTGAGTAGTTTCTCTGCTCATCTAACACATATCATCCCCTTTTTAAAAGGATCTGGAGAGAATACCCTTGTGCTCATAGATGAGCCTGTGACGGGAACAAGTCCTAAAGAGGGGGCAGTTCTTGCTATTAGTATCCTTGAAACATTAAAAGAGAAGGGGGTAAGAGTTATAGTAGCTAGTCATTATGATGAGCTTAAGATGTGGGCAAGTAATTCCAAAGAGGTAGTAAATGGGGCTATGGAGTTTGACCCAGAAACATTCTTGCCTACTTATAAACTTCATATCGGAAGACCTGGAGTAAGCAATGCTTTTGTTATAGCTAGAAAATTAGGTATGGATGAAAAGGTTATAAAAAGAGCAGAGAGTTTACTTTCCAGTAATGAACTTGACCTAGTAAAGCTGCTTGAACGACTAGACCAATTAGAAAGGAAGTTAAAATTTGAACTAGATACAGCTAGAAGAGAGAGGGAGCTCTCTGAAGACCTAAAAAAGGAATATGAAAGTTTATTGAAGGAGATATCAGACCAACAAAAATTAATGCTAAGAAGGGCAAGAGAAGAGGCTAGAAATTTAGTTATCCAGACTAAATTGCAGTTTGATGAACTCTATAATAAAGCAAGGACTTCTTCTAAGAAAGAGATAATCTCTCTAAAGGAGAGGATAAATGATATTGCCTCTAGTATTCAAGAGGAGGAGAAAGATGAGTTCGAAGGAGAAAAAGTAGGGACTTTAGAAGTAGGTATGCATGTCTTTGTCCCTCGATTTAATCAGAATGGAGAAATAATTGGATCTAATGGAGATAAAGTTACTGTCCTTGTTGGTAATGTCAAAGTAGAAATTTTGAAAGATGAACTTTACCTCCCTAAAGTAGAAAAGAAACTGAAAGAAAGTGATAATATCTTTCAGATTAAGAAAGAGAAAGCAAATGATGTTTCCAATACTCTCTCTATAAGAAAACTTGCTACAGAAGAAGCTCTTGTTAAACTGGAAAAGTATATAGATGATGCTGTATTAGCAGGTGTATCACCTGTTTATATAATCCATGGAAAAGGGACAGGAACATTAAGGGAATTGGTAGCTAACTTTCTTAAGGACCATCCTATGGTAGAGTCTTTTAGGCTTGGAGAGTATAATGAAGGTGGCTGGGGGGTCACAGTAGCATACTTGAAAGGGCTGTGATACACTTATTAAATAATTAAATTATGAGGAGGAAGCTGTGGAGAATATAAAAGAGGTATTTTTAAGACGGGCTAAAGAAAAAAAAGTAAGATATGCAGAGTTGAGGGTCGAAGAGTCTGAGGTAAATAATATAGCTTTTAGAGGAAAAGAACTTGAAGAATTTTCTGTCTCAAGTTCAAGAGGGGGAAATATCAGGATACTAGGGAAGAATGGGTGGGGATTTATCTCTTTTAATGAGATAAATTCTGATAGTATTAGGGAATATTTTGACCAGGTTTATATTGCGAGTAATCTTATAACAGGAGAACCTGTGGATATTGAGTATCTTCCTCCAGTTTCTGAGACAGTCAGTATTCCAATGAAGCGTGACTTTAGGGGAGTGCCTCTTGATGAAAAGAAGGAGCTCCTTAGTGAATATAATGAAATTATGCTCAAGTTTAATCCAAAGATTCAGAGTACTCAGGTAAGGTATTTTGACCGTTTTACAAGAAAGTATTATATAAATACAGAAGGTACAGATATTAATCAGGAGAGGGGAGACATCTCTAGCGTCTTTGTAGCATTAGCAAGAGAAGGCGATCTAGTAGAACAGTATCACTATTCTATAGGTGGTACTGATGGCTTCCAAATTATGGAGGGCCTTCATAAAGAAGCCATCTATACTGCAGAGATGGCGGTAAAATTACTCTCTACTCCAGTGATAAAAGGTAGAGAGTATTATGTAGTCCTTGACCCGAAGCTGGCAGGAGTTTTTATTCATGAGGCATTTGGACATCTTAGTGAATCAGATTTTGTCTATGAGAATGAGAGATTGAAAGAGTTGATGGTTATAGGGAAGAGATTTGGTCCAGAATTTCTTAATGTAGTTGATGACCCTACATATCCAGGTTTAAGGGGTTCTTATAAATATGATGATGAAGGAACTCCAACACATAAGACATATCTGATAAAAGAAGGAATTCTTGTAGGTAGGCTTCATTCTAGGGAAACAGCTAAAAAGATGAATGAGGCAGTTACAGGTAATGCAAGGGCAATAAATTATAGGTTTCAGCCTATAGTAAGGATGAGTAATACCTTTATTGAGCCTAAAAGTTATAGTTTCAAAAACCTTATATCAGACATAAAGTATGGGATATATGCAGTAGGGGCTTATGGAGGAGAGACCTCTATGGAGATGTTTACCTTTAGTGCTCAGGAAGGATATATAATAGAGAATGGTCAGATTGGAGACCTAGTAAGGGATGTAGTTCTTACTGGTAATGTCTTTACTACTCTACAGAATGTAGAAGGAATAGGAAATGACCTTTCGTTTAGCCAAGGAGGAGGTTGCGGAAAGGGTGGACAATCTCCCCTTCCTGTGGCTACTGGTAGTCCTCATATTAGAATAAGAAATGTAGTGATAGGGGGAAGATAACCTATGGAAGAGATTTTAAAGAAACTAATATCTCATAATATTAAAGGTGATGTATTTTTTAGAAAGGGACTCTCTACTTCAGTAACTTTTGAAGCAAATAAACTAAAATCTATAGAGACAAGTGAAAGTTCTGGGATAGGATTGAGAGTAATAATTGATGGAAAGATTGGTTATTCGAGTCAATATGGAATACATAATGCTGATTGGTTGTTTGAAAAGGCTGTTGCAACTGCCAATATAGAGACAAATCTCAGATTACCTTTTCAATTAAATAGAAAAGAGAGTTTCCTTGATGAAAATTTGGCAGGACTTTCAGTAGAAGACCTTACAAAAATTGGCAAAGGTATAATTGAGAGGATACTTAAGGCTTATCCAGATATTATATGCAACTTAGAGATTAGTAAAGACACTGGAGAGATTATTATAACGAACACGGAAGGAGTAGATTGTAAGAGGGAAAAGTCTACCTTAGGTATAGGGGTACATATAAATAGAATAAAGGGGACAGATATGCTTGATGTGTATGAAGAGGGTGCTGTAAAAGAATTAGACAAACTTGATAGTGAGAAGCTAATTTCTAAGCTATTTAACACCTTAGAGGGGAGCAAAGAAATAGCTAAGCCTTCTAAAGCTTACCTTCCTGTGATATTTACACCTAAAGCCGTATATGTCCTTTTACTTCCAATTATTTCTTCATTAAATGGTAAGATAGTCATTATGGGAGCATCTCCTCTTTATGATAAAGTTTGGGTAAAAGTCTTTGATGAAAAATTTTCTCTAATAGAGGACCCATTCAATATGGAAGGATTGGCAAGTACAACTTTTGACGATGAAGGAATACCGACTAAGACTTTTCCTCTAATAGAAAATGGAGTCATCGGTGGATTCTATTTTGACCTGCATACTGCTTCACTTATGGGAAGAGAAAGTAATGGGCATGGATTTAGAGGTGGTCTAAATCAACCTTCCCCAGGATTAACAAATCTTATAATCTCACCAGGAACCCAGAGTATCAGAAATATTATTGCCTCTCTAGATGAAGTTTTAGTAGTAGACCAGATGATGGGTGTAGGACAGGGTAATGTATTAAGTGGGGAGTTTTCTATAAATGTCCATTTAGGATATCTATATAGAAGAGGAGAGATAGTAGGAAGGGTAAAAGATACTATGGTTGCGGGTAATGCCTACAGTGCCCTGAGTAATATTTTAGCATTAAGTAAGGAGACAGAATGGATAGGAGGAACTTTAAATACTCCTTATATTTGTATTCCACAACTTACAGTAGTGAGTAAAGGATAGGAGGTGTAATATGTCAAAGAGGACGAGTAATTTTTTAATAACAGTTGTGGTACTTCTGATTATAGCTGTAGTTTTATGGGTAACCCAGATAAAGAACCCCCCAGCTCAGCAAAGTATGGGACCGATGGAAAAGGTTGGAGAAAGTGCTCAGGCTCCTACTCAAACAACAGCTGAAGGGAAAAAATCCCCTGACCAGATAGAGTATGAGAATATAAGGCAGTTATTTGTAAATGGAGACTTAGAAAAGGCGATAGAAGAGTTTAACAAATTTATTCAGAAGAATCCTAAGAGTCAATGGGCAGATGATGCTCAGTTTGATATAGCACAATGTTATGAACATATAGAAGAAAAAGAGAGAGCTGTGAAAGAGTATCAGAAGGTTGTTGACAAATATCCTCAGAGTGAATTGAAAAATTCTGCTCAGTACGCAATAGATGTCTTAGAAGGAAGAGTATCTCAATACGGACAGTAATATTAGCTAATTGAGGAGGTGAAAATTTTAATGAAACTGTGGCAAAAATATTTTAAGACTGGAATCATACATTTTATGGCATTTCCTCAGACTATGAAAGGGGAAGGCCCTATCCTAGAGACATTAGAAGAGATAATCAATGATGAATTCTTCGATGTGGTAGAAATTTCTTGGATAAAGGATAGATCTGTAAGAGAAAAGGCTAAAAAATTACTTGAAACAAGTGGGGTCACTGTAGCTTATGGAGCTCAACCAAGGCTTCTCACTCAGAGTCTTGATATCTCTAGTATAGATGAGGCTGTAAGAAAGAGAGCGGTTGATGAAGTAAAGCTTGCTATAGAAGAGGCAGAATATGTAGGAGCGGTAGGAGTTGGTTTTCTTGCTGGAAAAGACCCTGGTCCTGAGAAGAGAGAACTAGGGAAAGATGCATTGGTAAAGTCTATCTGTGAGCTGTGTGACTATGCCAAATTACATAGTAATTTGATGGTAGAATTGGAAGTCTTCGATTTTGATATAGAGAAAAAGAGTTTGGTTGGACCATCTATAGTAGCTAAGGAGATAGCTCAACGTATAAAGAGAGAGCATAAAGATAATTTTGGTCTTCTTATAGACCTGAGTCATTTTCCACTTCAATATGAGTCTATAAGGGATGCAGTATATACAACCGCTGGATATGTAACTCATATCCATATAGGGAACTGTGTGATGAGGGATAAATCACACCCTGGTTATGGAGACCAACACCCTAGGTTTGGTATAAAGGGTGGAGAAAATGGTGTAAAAGAGTTGAGAGAATTTTTAAAAACTCTGTTTGATGTTGGATTTTTTGACTCTAATGATAGGCCCATAGTGAGCTTTGAAGTGAAACCTCTACAGGATGAAAATCCTAAGGCAGTAATAGCCAATGCAAAGCGTCATCTAATAGATGCTTGGGCAGAATTATAGGAGGGAATGAGAGATGAAAGTAGGAGTAATAGGAGTTGGAAGTATTGGGAAGATTCATTTGCAGGCTTATCAGACAGTATCTGGGGCAGAAGTAGTGGCTGTAACAGATATTGTTGAAGAAAGAGGCAAACAGGCTGCTGAAGCCTTTGATATTCCAAAGCACTATGTAGACTATAAAGAGATGCTTGAAAAGGAAAAACTAGATGCTGTAAGTGTATGTGTACCTAATTATCTTCATAGTTCAATCACTGTAGATACCCTTAATGCTGGTGTTAATGTCCTATGTGAAAAACCTATGGCTATAAATGCTAAAGAGGCTCAGAAAATGGTTAACGCTGCAAAGGCTAATAATAAGACTTTAATGGTTGCTCTATGCTGGAGATTTTCTGAAGAGGCAAGGACGATAAAAGAATTTATAAAACAGGGATACTTGGGGAATATATACTACGCAAAGGTTGGAATACTAAGATTATCTGGAATCCCTGGGATGGGTGGCTGGTTTACAAACAAGGATAAATCTGGTGGAGGTCCATTAATAGATTTAGCTCCTCATTTTCTAGACCTAGCAATGTGGTTTATGGACCATCCAAAGCCTGTCTCTGTAAAAGGATACACTTATGCCAAGTTTGGACCTCTTAATAAGAGGGAGGGTGGATGGGGTATTCCTGAGCCAGGAGGTAAGTTTAATGTAGAAGACCTGGGAGTAGCTATCATAGGACTTGAAAATGGAGCTACTATCTTTGTAGAAATGAGTTGGGCGGCAAATATAGAAAAGGATACTACCTATTGCACCCTGTTTGGAGATAAAGGTGGAGCAGAGGTGATGCCTCCAAAGATATTTACTGAGATGGGCGGTAAATATGTAGAGATAAAGCCAGAAGTAGGTAGAGTAAATACTTATCAGGAAGAGATTAAACATTTCCTTGAATGTATAGAAAAGGAACTTACTCCCTTAGCTAAAGGAGAAGAAGGGGTTATAGATATGCAGATTATAGATGCCATATACGAGTCTAGCACTACTGGTAAGGAGGTAAGATTTTAAGATAGAAGGGAGGTGAACAGTATGCTAGAAGATGATGTAAGATTTAAAATTACAGTAAAATCTACAAAAGATGGAGGTCCCTGCTATGCAGGGCATAAGCCTGGAGATACCTTTGAATGCGGATACCTTACACCAGAGGGTTTATGTGGATGGGCATTCCATTCGATGTATCCTTTTATCCATGCGTTAAGACATACAGAATCTTATGAGGATGAAAGTTACAGGTTGGTAAAAAAGGATACAGTTGATGTTGCCTGCCCAGATAATGCCTGGGTTATTTTTGAGATAGAGAAGTTATAGAAATCTTTGAAAAGAAAAGGGGTATTTCTCTTAGCCCCTTTTCTTTAACTTTTCCTCGCCGAGAAGTCCCCTTCTGTAAGGGAGGGGATGAAAGGCGATTTTTTTTGACTTCGTTTTTGGTTCTGCTATAATCATATCTATGGAATACAAACTTGATAAAGGTAATACTTGAAGACTTAAAGCGATATGTGGAGAATCAGAATGCGTAAAACCTACAAATATAGACTTCTGCCTACTAAAAAACAGGGTCAGAAACTCCAGTGGACGATTGATATGTGTCGTATCCTGTATAACTCCTGTCTTCTATATAGAAG
>Ga0315282_10013910_pt1 | contig 12056 bp, 13 predicted proteins | sample YL17G07_20_MG_FD_203693 | JGI IMG/M metagenome (GOLD analysis project Ga0315282, IMG submission 203693) | Sediment microbial communities from Yellowstone Lake, YNP, Wyoming, USA - YL17G07_20 | ecosystem: Environmental > Aquatic > Freshwater > Lake > Sediment | place: USA: Wyoming | collected... | reverse complement strand
GCTCCTTCGATATAAAGCACATGCGCTCCGAATGCTTCAGAAATGTGTTGGGGAGTGAATACTTCAGCCGGAGTACCAAAAGCGACCAGATGGTGGTTGAGTAATATAACCAGTTCGAAACGTTCGGCTGCCATATTCAAGTCATGGGTCGACACCAAAACGGTGACCTGTTGTTTTTTCAAATCATGCAGTAGCTGGAGGGTGGTTTCCTGGGTCGAAGCATCTACTCCATTGAATGGTTCATCCATCAAAAGGATGTGCGGTTCTTGGGCGAGGGCGCGCGCTAAAAAGACGCGCTGTTGTTGCCCGCCTGACAGATCGCTAATCGATTGGCGAGCCAGGTTGGATAAACCCATCTGTGACAGGCTGCGGTGCACGATTTCGCGATCTTGCCTGTTCGGCCGATTGATCCAGCCAAATTTACCATAACGTCCCATCATTACGACATCATCAACAGTCGCTGGAAAACGCCAATCTACTTCCTCCCGTTGCGGGATATACGCCACACAATCCTGATGTTGGCCTAAAGACAGGCCATGGATGCGGAGTGACCCCTGTTGTAATGGTAATAAGCTGACAATGGCTTTGAACAGGGTCGATTTTCCGGCTCCATTGGGGCCAACCACAGCCACCTGGGCGCCGTGTGGTATGTCGAATGTGATATTTTCAATTACCGGTTTTCCGTTATAGCCCACACTGACCTGGGAAAATTCCAGCCGGGCAGGGTCTTGTGGGATGGATTGCAAGGGATTTGGCATTATTTCAGCGCCTCCACGATTATTTTCGTATCATAACGCATCATATCAATATAATTAGGGGCTGGTCCACCGGGTAGGGTGAGTGTGTGGGTGTAGAGGTCGGTGACTACCTTTATACCCGTCTCGTTGGACAATTGTTCAGCCAATTGTGGATTGCTGCCCATTTCCAGAAACACCACCCGGGCGCCGCTTTTCTTGACCTGGTCAGCCAGATGTGCCAGCTGTTGGGCGGAAGGTGATGAACCGGTGGAGACACTGGGGATTATTGTGCCGACAACTTGAAACCCATAACGATCTGCAAAATAGCCCAGGCTTTCGTGGTTGGTGACCAGCAGGCGCCTGTCTGGGGGCACCTGGCTGACCTGGGTCTGGATCCATTGGTCCAGTTCTTTCAAAGCATTGGTATAGGATTCCGCACGTTGGCGGTAGATTGTCGCTCCACCGGGGTCAATCAGGACCAGGCCAGCCCGAATATTTTCGACATAAGTGATCACTTTTGTTGGATCCAACCAGAAATGCGGGTCTTTTTCACCAACAGGTTCGCCGGCCCGTGGAGTACGACCGGTCAGTCCGTTCGAAGCCTCAATGATGATCTGCTTTCCGCCGGTATTTACCAATACTGGTTTGAGCCAATCCTCAAGGCTGAAACCATTTTCCACCAACAAATCGCAGGCGGCAATGCGGGCTACATCCTGGGGAGTAGACTCAAAGCTGTGAGGGTCCAGGCCGATTGGGATCAGGCTGTCGACTTTCAGCCGGTCGCCGGCTATGTTTTGGGTGATGTCAGCTAAAAAAGGCTCGACGGCTAATACCTTAACAGGCGGTTGACTGGAATTCCTGGTGGGAGTGCAGGCATTTAAAATCAGCACGAGGATGATCGTACAACCAAGGGTTATCGAACTGCGTTTCAGCACAATATTTCCTTGCTAACCAATGTGCCATTCTGGCAGATTGTGCATAGACCAAAGAGCTCCAGCCAGTGATCCTGAACAGAAAAACCACGTTCTTGCCCAATCTGAGAGATGAGTTGGGAGAGATTGTCGCCGCTGAAATATTCGGCTCGGCTGCAAGAACGACAAATCATCAGGTGTTGGTGTCCAATGGGTGCGGCAATGAAAGAATGGCACCCGCTGGGGCGGTGTACTCTGAGCACCAGGCCAAGCTCCTCTAATTTTTCAATTGTGCGATAAATGGTGACCAGTCCAATTGACGGATAATTCAGGCGTGCCTCTAGAAAAATTTGGGTTGGGTCCAGAACAAACTGGCTTTCCGCGAGAATTTCCACGACTGCCAGGCGCGGCCCGGTCAGGCGGTAACCGTTGGCTTGTAAACGGTCCAGCCAAAGACTGATCCGGTTCGAAAATTGGTTTTTTGTCATAATCCCTGAATAGTAATCGGTAATGAAAATCATTTTCAATTATAAAGGTTAAAATTACGCCGTCAAGGGTTAAAAAAACGCATCCTTTCGAGTTTTCAGAAGGAAGTAAACAGGCTAAAAGGTGTTCGAGTCTGAAAAGATATGCTATATTTGCCTTCATGAGTCGCTTAACCCGAACTAGCTTGATGCTGGCTTTCTTTATTGCCACGGATAAAATCCTGGCAGTGATCCGGCAGGTAATTATCGCCCGCCATTTTGGCCTGTCAAGTGAGTTGGATGCCTTTAATGTGGCAAACAACATGCCCGATCTACTTTTCGCATTGATCTCTGGCGGGGCGTTGGCAGTCGCCTTTATCCCGGTACTATCCGAAGTTCTAACACAGCAAGGTCAACGGCAGGCCTGGGAACTTTTTTCAAAAATTGCGAACCTGGCTTTTTTGGTAACGGGTGCTCTGGCGGTTTTTATAGCGGTTTTGGCTGTGCCACTGGTGCGCTGGAGGCTTGGGATAGCCCCTGGTTTTAACCCAACACAGCAGTTATTGGTTGCGGAATTAATGCGCTTGAATTTGATCGCAACGATGATTTTTTCAATCAGCGGGCTGGTTATGGCAGGTCTGCAAGCCAACCAGCATTTTTTCTTTCCAGCCATGGCGCCACCCTTGTATAACCTGGGCCAAATTTTTGGGGCGCTAATCCTGGCGCCCGATAAACCTTATGTAATTGCTGGGATAACCCTGCCGGCGTTTGGCCTGGGGGTTTACGGTCTGGTTTATGGGGTGATTATTGGCGCAAGTTTACACCTGGCAATCCAGATCCCCGGATTGATTAAATACCATTTCCACTGGCAGCCAGCGCTTGACCTGAGCAATCCAATTGTTAGAAGAGTTATCCGTTTGTTTGGACCACGACTGCTGACGATGTTAATTATCCAGTTAATATTTATTGTGCGTGATAATCTGGCTTCACGCTTGCAGGCGGGTTCAGTGTCTGCCTTGACGTATGGTTGGATGATCCAGCAGGTGCCCGAAACGTTGATTGGCACGGCGATTGGGATTGCATTGTTACCAACTCTGTCTGAGCTGGCTTCAAAGCAGGATTGGGAAGGTTTTCGAACCACAATCGAAAGAGCCGTTCAGGTATTATTAGGAATCACACTGCCAATATCCATTGTACTTATGGTGGGGCTTCGACCGTTCCTGGCTGTGGTTTTTCGTTTTGACGATCAGGGGACTGATCTTTTATTATGGGTCACACGTGGTTACCTTTTAGGCCTGGCAGGTCAATGTTTACTGGAAGTAGCTAACCGATCGTTTTATGCACAACAAAATGTACGAATACCTTTAATTGGATCCATCTTAAACCTTGGAATTTATATTATCCTGGGTATGGCACTCTTTCGTTCCGCGGGTTCGATCGGGATCAGTGTGACAGACTCGATCGCGTTTACTACGCAGGCAGTTGCGGTTTTATTCTTATTAAATAAACGATTGCCGCAAAAATTTTCTTTCGGTAAAAGCGGTTTGAACGCCATCCTGGCCACTGTTGCCGGAGGGGGAGTCAGTGTTATAATTTTTATTCTATTGGATGGTAGAATACCAGCTTTGATAGTCGGAAGCGCCAGCATGTGCCTGGGCGGAATAGCTGCTATGCCACTCATCCGGCGAGAACTAAGGATATTGCTTCGACTATAGGACTTTCGCCGGCCAATAAAAATTTTACAAAAAAGAAAAGCATAATTTTATAGGTTATAATACGCTTTATGGAGAACTACGACAACGGGGATACATCCCCTATTCATATTGAACCTTCTGAGCCTGTCCAGGATAGGGTAAAAGTTTTAAAAGCCCGGCATTGGCCGTGGATCTTATTAGGAATACTTATTGTATTGGTTGGAACCGCATTTGGCGCCTGGTTGGGTTACCAATCAGGAATCCAAATGCGTCTGACACGCCATGCCAACGAAGTTGCCATTGCTGCTACGACCCAATTTCAGCTCGGGCTGGCAGACCAGGCAGCCGGGCGGTATGAAATGGCTCGGAAACGGTTCGAATATGTCATCCAGCTCGATCCGAATTTTCCGGGTGTGTCACAAAAGCTGGCGGAAGTGATGCTGGCCAATGCTATTGCCAATGCACCTACTGAAGTTCCCTCTCCTACCCCTGGTATAACCCCTACGCCGGATAACCGCGGTGTAGAGGACCTGATCAAGCAAGCCCAGGATGATCTGCGTAAAAAAGATTGGACCGCTGTAATCAATACCCTGGATGTGCTGCGTAAAACAGATATCACCTACCGGGCTGTGGATGCAGATGGCATGTATTATATGGCCCTGCGCTTCCGGGGAATCGATAAGATCCTCAAAGAAGGCAACCTGGAAGGCGGATTATATGACCTCGCTTTGGCCGAACGTTTTGGTCCGCTGGATGGAGATGCTGATGGTTATCGTACATGGGCGCGGCTCTACCTAGCTGGAGCTAGCTTCTGGGGGGTAGATTGGCCAAAGGTTATCGATTACTTCAGTCAAATTATTCTGGCGTTACCTAACCTGCGTGATGGTACAATGACAGCTATAGAACGTTATCATGTAGCTCTAACGAAATATGGCGATCAACTTGCATTGAAAGAACAATTCTGCGATGCTCAAAAGCTTTATGAAGAAGCCCAAACGATAGGTTCAAGCCCTGCAATTGAAGCTACACTTACTTATCTAAAGAATCAGTGTTCCCCCCCCGCTACCAAGACGCCGAAGCCTACCAAGGTGAAAGCAGAGGTGGTTGCTACTGAAACCCCAGTGCCACCAGCAACGGATACCCCAATGCCACCAGCAACGGATACATCTACTCCGGTCCCCACAGAAATCCCGAGCCCTACCACAGCGCCATAATAACCAGCGGGTCTAGCCTATTACCGATTTAACCAACCGGAACCCATATCTTATATCATGATTGTGTTGGAAATAAATAAGAAGCTGCAAGGGGGTAATGATGTGCAGGATTGAGAGAGTCGATGTTTAGGTTGACACAAACCACGGAGGATAAAAATGAATAAAAAATTCTCAACCATGATAAGAAATCCATGGATGAATCGCCTGCTTGCACTGACGGTATGTGCAAGCAGGCTGCTCAGTAGTGTTGCTGCGTGACCCCTGGTGAATTCATCCGCCGATGTTACACCTTCGCCGACCGAGACCCTATTGGTGACGACCCAGGTGGAATCGGTAACCCCGACAGCAGCGCCATCAACTGCCATACCAACCACAGAACCAGCCGCTGCAACTTCTACAACCCCAACAACGAACGTTACGCCAGAGCCCACTCAACCCACTCCGGAAAAGCCAGCTGCGGCGGTCACAACAGCGGATCCCAAGCGGGTTAATTTCCGGCAAATAATCTTCCAAATTACGATGAGAGTGGGGTTTCACTCAATGCCCAGGGGTTGAGCGCGCAATCCGGCGCGGATATTACCTCTGTCCAAAATATCCGGAAAGATTCAGTTGTAAGACCTGTCTTCAGTGGATAGGAAATACTCCAGCCAGCGCACAGAGCGTCAGCAGCAGCCCAAATGTATATTACTATGCACAATTACCTGAAAGAGTTGATGTACAAACCGCTTCACAGATTTTGGAATCGCTTAAGCAGGATCCCTCGATTGAGCTGGCATACATGGAACCAGTCTACCTGCCTGCTACTGCTGCTCTTCCAATCGCAGCGGATTTAACCGACCAGTAAGGGTATCTTGATGATCAGGATGCCACGCATAACGGCATCAATGCAAAATATGCCTGGACTCAAACAGGCGGGACTGGTTTGGGTATGCGAGTATATGACATAGAAGTGGGCTGGCAAATTGGTCATGAAGATTTAAATATTCATGATTCACCCCTGATCAATAGTTTAAATTCTTCCCAGCAGGATTGGGTCGATCACGGCACAGCTGTCCTGGGTGAAATTGCCGGTCTCCATAATACCTTTGGGGTCACCGGCATTGCTTACGATGCCGAACTTTGGCTGCTATCGGATATGATGGATAGTTCATTGATTCCGCGGCCCCTGGCAAGCGCCATCGACATAGCTACTACTAACGCCCGTCCTGGGGATGTGATCGTTCTACCTTTGCAGGCGCTTGGACTGGTCAGCGGCGAAACCTGTACCTGCCTGACCCGCAGTGCAATGATTTTGAAGCCATCCCGGTCGAGTACTGGAATGCCAATTTTTCCGCCATCGCTGCTGCAACCGCCAAAGGGATCATCGTGGTTGAAGCAGTAGGAAATGGCACGGTAAATTTGAATGACACGGTCTATCAAGGCAGGTTCAACCGGAGTAAGCGCGATTCAGGCGCTTTACTGGTTGGAGCTGGGACCTCCGATATACGTGCACCGATGTGCCTGTCCAATTATGGCATGCGCCTTGACCTCCAAGGATGGGGTGATTCCATCGTTACATCCGGTTATGGTGATCTGGCTGCCGCCGACCCCACTGAGTTCTACACGGAAAAGTTTGGTGGGACCTCTGGCGCGGCTGCAATAGTCGCCGGTGCAGTTGCCAGCCTGCAGGGGGTAGCAAAAAAAGGGGTTACTTGTTGGACTCGGCGCTGGTGCTCGATGCTCTCAAGGATACCGGCACACCTCAGGGGGATCCATTGACCACCAAGATTGGTCCGCTGCCCGATCTGCAGCGTGCCATTGATGAATGATTACCGCAGGAAATAAAGTTGGTTTCTCCTGTGAATGGAGATACCTTGCGCCCCACCCTGGATTGGGCGGACTACTATAACGCTACCAGGTTTGAAATCCGGGTCGCTACGGGTTCCACTTTCAGCCCCGTCGTGATCGATACTACTACTACTACCAATACATATTATACAATTCCATCAAACCTGAGTAAGATAACTTACTGGTGGCGAGTTCGTCCCATGGTGGATACCGCCTGGCGGAGTTGGTCAACCACCTGGAGTTTCACCCTGGCTGGCAGCTCTGTTCCGGCCCCAAGCCTGTTATCGCCAGCCGATAAGTACGTTTCACCAGTGATCGACCCTTTGTTCGAGTGGAAGGCGCCTTCGTCTCCTCCAGCCGGTTATAAGTTTGAGTTCCAAATCTCAACTTTGGCAGATTTCTTAACAGGACCAGAAACAACAACTAAATCGAACCTGGATTTATTAGTAACTGAATTAAATCCTGTTCCTCCTTTGGTGGAGAACATGCGTTAATACTGGCGGATGCGAGGTTATGTGGAAGTAAGTGGTAATAATAACTATAGCGCCTGGACCACTCCCCGCATTTTATATACCGCCCTTCCGCCAGTTGCCAATCTGAATGACCTAGCCGATGGGACAGATCCACTGCCCACCTTACGACCCCTCTTTACCTGGGATGCAGTACCGGATGCCCGCTCTTACCGTCTGGATATTGCCACAGTCTCTTCATTTTCATCCTCGAAGATATGGAAGGCGATCACTATTTCCATGCCCAGCGGGGAAACCATTGTTCCGAATGAATACCAGATGGTTTCTGATTTACCCCGCAATAAAACCATGTACTGGCGGGTGCGTGTGTTGGGATAGTATGGATGGAGCGCAAGCCTAGGGTATTACAGTTTTAAAACTGTGGCAGCCCGGCTGGAGTTCCTACTCAGACATCGCCTTCAAACCGGGCGGTTATCAACGATTTTGATCCGGCTGGACCTTCTCTCTAGTGGTCTACCCCCGGCGGCGGTCTGGTTAGTTATGAGGTTGAAGTTTTTAATACGCATGACTTCACTCTCCCGCCTTTCTTTACAGATGCTCCGTCAATGCCTGACCATTCCTCTGTTGGGTCGGGGCTGGCACCTGATTCAATCTACTACTGGCATGTCCGTTCTGTTAATACGGATATCGTTTATAGCAACTGGTCATCCATGCGGATTCTCTATACCACGCCTTTGCCCCCTGCCACCTTGATTAATCCTGCTGATGGAGCAGATGCTGCTACAGTTAGCTCTTTGAAACCTGCCTTCAATTGGGACATCGAAGATGTTGCCCGTTCTTACAGGATTCAGATCGCCAAAGATGCTGCCTTCACGAAGGTGGTTGTAAGCACAATCATCACAGCCAGTCCCCCCATACCTTAACCACATCTTTATCAATTACAGCCTCGTCGTATTATTGGCGAGTGAGCGCCGGTGGATTGTATGGCTACAGCATGCCGAGTGATCCTCCCTCCTCCTTTTAGGTGCCTGATCCTCCAGGCACGTCGGAACTGGTTTACCCGGTCAACGGCGCGGTTTTGAGCACTTTTGCACCCGTGCTGGACCGGAATAAATCCCCCACTTATCCGGCCGATTCACCTAAATATGCCGACGAATATCAGGTTCAGGTGGCTACATCAAGCAGCTTCGACCCGAACCCATCCATCACCGTGATCGATAAAATTATTCTAAGCCCTGAGACGAAGTATGCAATCGGTGCAGCTGACCTGTCGACGGATGGTATATACTACTGGCGAGAGCGGGCTCACAACGTTGCTAACAATTTCTATTCGACCTGGTCAGTTATTCGCAGTTTTACGACGCCCCCCTGGGTAGATGGCACGATTGAGGATATGTCTGCCACTGCCCTTGAAGCTGTTACGTTGCAGATTGCAGGTACTACCTGGTCTACTCAGACGGATAGCAAAGGGGTCTTCAACTTCAAAGGATTACCGGCAGGCAACTTTGATATGTTTGTCTCTAAAAATGGTTTTATCCGCCAGGTCCTTAATATCACGATCAGTGCAGGTAAGATGCTGGATTTGGATTTGAATATGATTGAAATTCCGCCAGCAGGTACGATCACCATTATGCTTACCTGGAATAAATCACCGGAAGGCCTGGATGCCCACCTTTGGCTGCCGGACACCGCGGCTACTCCCCCATCCTTAGGACATATCAGTAAGGATAACCTGGGCGGTTTAGGAGCATTCCCAGATGCCCTTCTCTCCGGCAATGTGACAGAATCGTACGGCATGGAAGTAATTAACATTAATTCTCCTCTTTTCCCTGGCGTCTACCAATACGCCGTTTACCTGAATGGCACATCCAATCTATTCACATCTTCACAGGCGATGGTTGTCGTTTATGATGGCTCAACCCTTATCAAGAGTTATCTTGCGCCGACTTCAGGGATTGGAAATTGGTGGAAGGTATTCAAGATCGATGGTCCAACACGTTCGATTATTGATCAGAATGTAATCACCAGCAAGAATCCACAGTTATATCCTGATTAGGCTGAAGCGAAGGAGGATAATGAATTTGCCCGGCAGAGGAACTGCCGGGCAAAATGTTTAATAAGGTTAATCACGGCATAGTAATTGCACTTTTACCTTGAGATAGGAGTTATTATGAGCTTGATAACCTCATTTTTATTAATGGTGATTTACCTGGGTTTTGCAGGGGTATGGGGTTCGTTATTGCGCCAACCCTGGCAAGAGATTAAATGGCTGGGGATTATTTTTGGGATTTTTTTATTTCTTCCGGCTTCCTTTGGCTTGCCCTGGGCAATTGCGTACCAGATTCCAGCCTGGTGCCTGGCACTTATAACGATTGTTGTATTTATGAAGCGACCAGCGGTCTTACCTGACTGGATGTGGCAGCGTTCATTCTTGTTTGGATATTTTGGGGTAACTATGTTTTTCGTCCTCCTATGGACAATCATTGCAGGGCAACCAGAATTCTGGTTCTGGCTGGGTATCCCTGCTTTGCTGGCGGGAGTATCAGGTTTTTATAGGATTAAGTGCCGTGGAAATCAACGTGGGGCGGTATAGAAGGTTCCGGGTTTATCTGTATTGATGATTGCTGAAAAAAGAAACACCAGGATAGAGAGCAGGATCGCAAAATGATCAAAGCGATTCATACAGAATCTGTGCCGTTAGATCATAAGGCATGGCACCGGTGATTTGGACGGTAGTTATTTTTCCAACAGGCGCCTTCCCTTCAATTAAAACCAAACCATCAATCTCTGGTGCATCACGATAAGACCTCCCAATCGAGATGCCGCCGTCGTATCCTTCCACCAATACATCCATCTTTTTTCCAACCAGAGTCTGGTTACGCGCGAGAGAAATATCTTGCTGCAGCAGCATGAGCCTTTCCAGCCGCTCATGTTTAACTTCTAGTGGGATTGGATCGCCTAAAGGTTCGCTGCTCGTGCCAGGCTCAAAAGAAAAGGTAAAAGCTCCGACATGATCAAAGCGGATTTCCTGGATAAAGTCCAACAATGTCTGGAATTCAGTTTCAGTTTCACCGGGATAACCAACAATGAAGGTTGTGCGCAAGGCCAGGCCTGGCATAGCAGCGCGCATTTTTTCGAGAGTGTGATATACCCAGTCCATGTTGGCCGGGCGGCGCATAAGCCGTAAAACATCAGGGTGAGCATGTTGGAGGGGTATGTCTAAATAAGACAGAATTTGAGGATGGTCTACCATGACCTGGATTAAGGAGTCAGTGACATATCCCGGATAAGCATAAAGAATGCGGATCCATGGCAGCAGGGGGACTGCCTGTACCAGACGCTGTAAAAGCTTTGCCAGACCATCTTCTATCCCCAGGTCATGTCCATAATCCGTCGTATCCTGTGCAATCAGGATTAATTCCTTTATTCCAGCTTGTTGTAAAATGGAGGCTTCATCGATAATCGTATCAAGCGGCCGGCTGACTGCCGTTCCCTTGATTAATGGGATGGAGCAGAAGGCGCATGGCCTACGGCAGCCATCTGCAATCTTTAGATAAGAACTACTTCCCTGCCGGGCTGCTCGTATGACGCCACGTTCATCTCTACCCACTGTAGGTTCATCGGGCAAATGGTATAGGGTAGTTGCGTGGGGACGATTTTCTCGTAATTTTTGTACAACCTGAACAATATCCATCCAGCGTCGCGTACTCAGGAGTCCATCCAGGCCTGGGACCTGGTCGACCAAAGCCTGGCGGTAGCGTTCCGTAAAGCAGCCAGCTGCAATTAACCATTGGCCCGATTTTTTCCTTTGCGCCAGTTCCTGCAGCACCTGGATAGATTCAGCGCGCGCCGATTGAATGAAGCCACAGGTATTTACGATCAGTATTTCTGCCCGGTTAGGTTTTTCTACAGGAGAATAGCCTGCTTGTTGAAGAAGAGCAGACATTGATTCGGAATCTACAGTATTCTTCGCACAGCCTAACGATACCAGGTAAAAAGTCTTTTTTGTCATAATGTGGAAGAAGTTTTGTTGGCGTTAAATAATGATAAGAGTAATATTAAGGAATATATGGAGTAATGGTGGCAGTTCTTTGAGTGGGAGAGGGCTGTAAAGTCACCGTTGGGGGTTTAGTAAACGTCGGGGACGGGCTAAAGCTAGGCGTGGGTGTTACGATCCCCTTCTTGGTGAAGATCAGTGAAACCACTTGTCCAGTGATCCCCAGGATTCCCAGGCTTTGTTGGTTGTAATAAACCTGTAAACCGGCCGCATTACCGGTTGCCAATTCAATTTTTTCTTTGGCTGAGAACGGATAAGCATTGCCCGGAACAACCCGGCCAATAAAGGCCTGTTTGCCATCCACCATGATGCGCATCCAGGCCCGCTGGCTGGCGACAACGTAGACTTGCAAGGGTAAATTATCCAGGGTTGGAACAATGGTTGGTTCATCGCTGCTTGGAGCTTCTTCTTGTTTCGTCTGATTGTCTTCGACAGGTGTATTCATTACTGAATTTGGGACTTCGGTGTCGGATATAACCTGCTGGGTGGCGGTAGCCAATAAAATCTGCGCAATTGATGGAGGGGTAGCTTGTTGTTCTTGCTGCCGAATGGCTATAACCTGCGAAGCGCTCCATACTGCAAAACTGACAAACACAAGAATTATCAAACTGCCGATCAGCAAGTCAGGGGTTAAGAATCGCCGCCAAACAGGTGGATGAATGGCCTTGTTTTGATTACGGGG
>Ga0315282_10013909_pt1 | contig 12056 bp, 12 predicted proteins | sample YL17G07_20_MG_FD_203693 | JGI IMG/M metagenome (GOLD analysis project Ga0315282, IMG submission 203693) | Sediment microbial communities from Yellowstone Lake, YNP, Wyoming, USA - YL17G07_20 | ecosystem: Environmental > Aquatic > Freshwater > Lake > Sediment | place: USA: Wyoming | collected... | reverse complement strand
CATTTCGTCAAAAGAAAGATTCAACTTTCAATTCTTCTTCTCATCTTCGAGATTATCCTCATTATCTGGCGGAGTTCGAATCAAGAAATTTCTAATCCAATCTATTTTATTGGGGTGCTCCTCCTCACGCCGATTGTCGCTCTCCTTGGTTACTACGGCGGCCAGATGACCTTTCCCACCGAAAAATCTTGACGGGGATCAAAAAGGAAGAGCTTGTGGCGAAAGATTCGACTCCAATGATTACTTCCTTCTGATAGGGAGAATTTCAAAGGAATAATTTCCGTCCGGGCTAATAATGATCATTTTCAGAGGGGGCTCCGGTTTAGCGCCGAACATAAAAAAACCGATTGGAAGACTCTAAGAATTCCCCTCGTTGAAGCGCCCATTTTTGTAAGCTGGGCGGAATCCTGGGTCTTTCCTGTTCGTATCCATCAAACTATTTGAAAAAACCTTACAGAAAGGCCTCCTTTATTAATGCAAACGCATTCAATTCTTTTACAGTGTCATTGCGAGCGGTCCCGCCCTGGCGGGAGAGCGCGGCAATCTCACTCCATAAATACGAGATTGCTTCGTCGTTTCACTCCTCGCAATGACCATTTGCATATTGCGTTTGTATTAGTTGAATGAAGAGCGGGAGAGATTGTATAATAACACCGCTTATATTGCCTATATCCATTCCTGTGGGAGAAGCATTAATGAGACACATGACCCCAAACCTGACCGATTATGAGAAGGCCTATCGCGAGTTTAAATGGGAGATTCCAGAATATTACAATTTTGGGTTTGACGGGATTGACCGATGGGCTGAAGACAGGACCAAATTAGCCCTCATCTCGGTGGACGATACAGGAATTAATGCGGTCAGGCACACCTTCTATGATCTGATGAGACTCTCCAACCAGTTTGCTAACGTCCTTCTAAAAACGGGGATAAGGAAAGGGGATCGTGTATTGCTGGTGCTCCCTCGTATCCCCGAATGGTATGTGGCCATGATTGGAATGATCAAGTTGGGGGTTATTCCCATGCCCACTACCGTCCTGGCTACACCAGAGGATATCAAATCTCGGGTTAATCTATCGGAGGGCGTTTTGGCCATCACCACCCTTGAACACGTCACCAAGGTGGCTGAGGTGAAGAACGAATGTCCTTCGCTTAAGCACTTCATCGTCGTAGGAGGTCGATGTGATGGTTGGATCGAGTATGAAGGAGCGATGAACAGCGCTTCTGCAAAGTTAGATCAAAGGGCAGTGGGCGGGACCAAAAGCACAGACCCCTTACTGATCTTCTTCACCTCGGGCACCGAGGCATATCCCAAGATGGTTCTCCATTCCCATGCCTATCCTCTCGCTCATATTGTGACCGCCAAATTTGTGGATGACCTCCACTCGACCGATCTTCACTTAGCTGTTTCGGACACAGGGTGGGCTAAAACTGCGTTTGGGAAACTATTTGGCCAATGGATCTGCGGAGCGGCTGTATTGCAGCGCAATCCAATCGGTGGTTTTAACCCCAAGATTACTCTTAGCGTGATCGAACGATTTGGAGTGAGCACTTTTTGTGCCTCGCCAGGGGTTTATCGAATGCTCATCCAAGAAGATCTTTCGAGCTATGATCTTAAAAGCCTGCGCTTTACTCTGAGCGCAGGTGAACCCTTGACGTCCGAGATCGTCAAGTCCTGGAAGGAGGGAACCGGGCTGGATATCTATGAATTTTACGGGCAATCTGAAACCGTCGCCTTGCTCGCGAACTTCCGCTGCAAGCCGATCAAGTATGGTTCCATCGGTCTCCCTACCCCCGGCCACACTATGGCAGTGGTGGACGAAGAAGGGAATGAACTTCCTCCCTTTGAGGAGGGGTATGTGGTATTGAAGGTGAATCCTGTGAGACCACCCGGTCTGATGCTGGAATACTGGAAGAATCCCGAGTCCATGGCTAAGGCCTTTCGCGGGGATTGGTATTTTACGGGCGATAAGGCCTATCGGGATGAGGAAGGCTATTTTTGGTTCATAGGAAGAGACAAAGAGATCATCAAGACTCGTGGTCGTAGTGTGGCCCCATTGGAGCTGGAAAGAATCCTCCTTGAGCATCCGGCAGTAATGGAAGCAGCGGTCATCGGTATCCCGGATGAGAAACTGGGTGAGATAATAAAAGCATTTGTTCATCTGAGAACTAATTACTCTGCCTCGGAAAAGCTTTCTCGAGAAATCTTAGAATATGTGGGTAGAAGTTTAGAACCTCAAAGGTGTCCCCGGGAGTTGGAGTTCTTAAGTGAATTACCAAAGACCACAACGGGAAAGATCAGAAGGTCAGAGTTAAAGAACAGGGAGGTTGAGAAAAGAGCGGGTCGCCCCATATCCATTTGACAAAGAGAATATAGGTTTGATAACTTTGGCTTGTTTGTAACACTATTTCGTAAGGAGAGGGGGAGTAAATATGATCAAGAAGGAGAGCAAAAAAAGATTGACCAGAAGGGATTTTTTGAAAAAGACTGCCCTGGGAACTGCGGCATTGGGTATGGGGAGTTTGACAGGGAGATCGATCTTTGCCCAGGCAAAGCCTCCTATCAAGATCGGGGTGGCCGTCTCGTTGACGGGGGCCTGGGCCCGTGAAGGAGAGTTGGAGGTGGGTGGATACAAACTCTGGGGTAAGATTATCAATGAGAGGGGCTGTACGTTTGGTGAAGTAGAAAAACTTGGATGTCCAGGCCCGGGACTTCTTGGAAGACCAGTGGAATTCGTCGTTTATGATGACAAGAGCGATCCGAGCGAGGCCGTTAAACTGATTCGGAAGTTGGTGGTGTCCGATAAGGTCGATCTGATATTGGGTCCTTATGGAAGTGCGACCTCCAACGCCATTGCCCCTTTGGCAGAGGACTATAGAATCCCCATCATCACCCCTTTAGCCAATGCGCCAGTCATCTGGGAAGGAAAAAAGAGGGAGTGGTTTGTTGGTATTCTTCCTTCAGCTTGGAAGAATCTCTATGGATGTCTCATGATTGGAAAAGAGAAAGGGGCGAAGGCCGTCGCCTTTATCTATTCTGATACTGCATTTCCCATCGGAGCGACAAGACCTCTTGTGACCAAAGCGAAAGAGATGGGAATGCAAGTTGTGCTGGATGAGGCTTACCCAAAAGAGACGGCAGACTGGGAACCCATCATGTCGAAGGCCTGGTCTCAGAAGCCTGATATCATTCTGGGAGGCGGGTATCTTCCAGATTCCATTGGATTAGTGAAGGCAGCCAAAGCCGTCAATGCCACGCCTAAAATGTTTGGATTTCTCGTGGGGCCAGCCATAGCCGATTTCGCTAAATCTCTGAAATTGGACGGCATGTTTGTCACGGGCGAGACATTTTGGGAGCCCTTCACCAAGACACGAGGGAACCTGGAATTTTATAGAGCCTATCTGAAAGAATATAAGGGAGAACCCTCTTACCATGCTGCGGGAGGTTTTGCTGGGGGTCAAATATTAGAAAGAGCAGTCAAAGAGGTGGGATCCATAGAAGATAAAAAGGCGTTGCGAGACAAATTATATTCCATTAAGACGACGACGATCTTTGGCGAATATGAAGTGAATCCCCTGGGCGATCCAGATTCAGGATGGCAGGTTGGGAAAGCGACAAACCTTATCCAGTGGCAAAAGGCTGATGCGAAGAGACTTCTTCCCAATCAAGTGGCGATAGAGGGGATGGTCAAACAGATCGTTTATCCAAAAGAATCCAGGACAGCGGACTTCATTTACCCCTTCCCGGGATGGAAGCAGTAGTCAAAGAGATGGAATCATGGAATGCTGGAATAGTGGAATAATGGCCTAAGCCATCTAATTTTTAAAAAATCCTGTAGGGGCGGCCCTCAGCGGCCGCCCTTTTAGAAATTACGGACTATGTTGGTTTTGAACGAGAGTCTCTACCTACCACAGGCAGCCACGGAGGGGCTCCCCTACAAAATCTCCAATATTCCATCATTCCATTTTTCCATTATTCCAAAGGTAACCTTGGATTGCTATGCTGAATTTTCTTGAGATTCTCATCCGGGGATTGATGCTGGGTTCTGTCTATGCCCTGGTGGGAATGGGTCTCACCCTGGTCTGGGGAGTGGTGGGGATTGTCAATATTGCCCATGGCGAGTTTGTCATGCTCGGGGCCTATTTCGCTTTCTGGGCGTTTAGCCTTATTCACGTTAACCCTCTTTTTTCAGTGGCCCTCTCCATCCCTGTCTTCTTCTTTGCTGGCATGGTCATCCACAGGCAGATCACAGAACGATTGGTCAAGGAACATGAACTTTCAGCTTTGATCCTGACCTTTGGGATGTCCATCCTCATCTGGAATTTAGCCCAGTTTTTCTGGACGAATACTTACCGATCCGTCCCTTATTTAACCGGTAACTTTCCTTTCATGGGGTTGGTCTTTGCAAAGAGCAAAACCGTCTCATTTGGTCTGGCGATTGGGATCACCGCGACTCTTTTCCTCTTTTTGAAATATTCGAAGTGGGGAAAAGCGATTCGGGCCACTTCTCAGAATTCGGAAGTTGCGCTGGTCTGTGGCATCAATACGATGAAAATGAGGATGCTCACCTTCGGGATGGGGATTGGCCTGGCCGGCGCAGCCGGAGCGATCGTCAGCCTACAGTGGGTTATCTTTCCACAGATGGGAGGAAGTTACATCTCAAAGGCCTTTGCAATTGTCGTCCTGGGGGGATTGGGGAATATCCAGGGTGCCCTGGCAGGGGGCTTGATCATTGGAATGTTGGAGGCGACTGTGACCCAGTATCTGACTGCCAAAATGGCGCAAATCATCCCATCGGTCACGATCCTCATCATTCTGTTGCTAAGGCCCACAGGATTGTTTAAGAAATGAAAAGAAGTTACTTAGAAAAAGTCAGTGGCCAAAAGGTCAGGGCAAAGATGCCCGTTTGGTTAAAGGGTTATGGTGCTGGTCTCTTTAATCTTTTAACCGTAACCCTTAGACTATATACCAAACTGGCCTCGTAACCTTAACCCAAAGACCATTTTCATCATTCAAGGTTAACGTATCCGTCATGAGGAATTTGTTAAATAAACATCGAGTTTGGTTTGGGATTGTCCTGTTGATGGCTTTTCTCGTTGGGATCCCTTTCTTTGCCACAGATTATTGGATTACTCTTTTGACCCTCATCTTCATCTTCACTGTCTATGCGTCCGGATGGAATCTCTTTTCGGGTTTGACAGGATACACTAATTTCGGCCTTGTCTGGTTCATCGGTGTCAGTGGATACGTGAGCAGCCTCCTCATTGCTGACCACAACCTCCCCTGGCTTTTTGCCTGGCCGATCGGAGCCCTTTTTACGAGCATCGTCTCGATTGGGGTTGGCTACATCCTTCTTAGAATCAGAGGGGTCTATTTTGCCATCTCCATGGTGGCACTGGCAGAAGGGACAAGGGAACTTTTCGGGACAGAATATCTTACGCCCATTACACACGGAGGGAAGGGGGTTCCTTTTGTTGCAGGGATCAGACTCCCAACGCTTTATTGGGCGATCCTTGCCCTCGCCTTCCTAACGCTTGTGATATCCTATAAAATCTTCTCCTCCAAATTTGGACTCCGCCTCGTTGCCATTCGGGAAGATGAGCAGGCAGCAGAGACTCTGGGGATTCATACGACGCGGGAAAAGATCCTCGCTTTCACCCTCAGTGCTTTTCTGGTGGGGCTAACAGGCGCCATCCACTTCACCTACCAGAATTATATCGATCCCTCGTTTGCTTTCAGCATTCACCTCACGCTCACCCCCATTGTGATGACCCTCTTCGGTGGGGTGGGCACGGTCTTTGGCCCTGTGATCGGAGCGACTCTTTTTACCTTTATTCATGAGATTCTGTGGGCTGAGCTGACCGTCCTTTATATGGCTATTTTTGGAGGCATTCTAATGATTTCAATTCTTTTCTTCCCTCAAGGTCTGTTGGGCTGGATGAAGGAGAGGGGAATACTGCCGAGGATTCGGAAGATATAAGGAAAGGTCTTTGGGTTAGGGTGATGAAGCCCGTTTGGTTTAGGGGTAAGGGTTATGGTTAATAAATTCCAAAGACGAACAGCCTAACCCTTTTACTAAATACTTTCTTTGAGGAAGAAGAAAATTTTAACATGGAGCCCATATTAAGGGTTGAAGATGTGGTGAAAAAGTTTGGAGAGGTCGTTGCATTAGACCATTGTTCTTTCGTGATTGAGACAGGAACAATGACTGGACTGATCGGTCCAAATGGGGCAGGGAAAACAACCCTCTTCAACCTCATCACCGGAGTGCTTCAACCTGACCAAGGGCACATCTATCTAAGAGGGGAAGAGATCACAGGAAGGAAACCTTATCAGATTGCCCGTAGAGGTGTAGGTCGAACATACCAGATCATCCGCATCTTCCCCAAGATGACCCTTCTCGAGAATCTCACCGTGGTGGGAAAGGGGAAGGATAAGAAGGTGACCGAAAGGGCGATGGAACTTCTTAATCGGGTCAAGCTTTCTGATAAGAAAGATGATTATGCTTCAGATCTCTCTTTCGGCCAGCAGAAACTCCTCTCCCTTGCCCAGGTTTTGATGTTGGATACAGAGCTTATTCTCTTGGACGAACCCGCCGCTGGTATTAATCCTACTCTCCAGAACGAACTGATGACGCTGATTCACCAGTTGAATCGAGAAGGGAAGACATTTATCATTGTCGAGCACGATATGAATGTGATCATGGGGCATTGTCAAAATGCGATTGCCCTGAACTATGGCCAGAAGATTGCGGAGGGAAGTTGCAGTCTGATTCAGAAAGACGAACGTTTGCTTGAGCATTATTTTGGGCGATAACCAAACGTCTTCCCATTCCCTTGAGACTGTGTCGTAATCAACGAGAAACTACTTCCGTTGCAACACGGAACAGGCGGTCGGGTGACGGAGCTTTAGACCTGCCTGCGCGTAGCCCCGCCTTGCGGGACGAAGGCAGGGCGGGAACCTTTCATTGCTCAGCTTCGGAGCTCCAATCCCATGAAAAGAAGCCAATTTCTAAGAAGGCCGATCACCCATAACTTTAAACGACCGCATTCTAAAGCTGAGGAACCTGATCCCGCCACGGCGGGATTCCTCGGAATCTACCTCCCATCATTGATTACGACACAGTCTCTGACGGGAGAGGGTGGGGGTGAGGGTGGAGAGAAAAGAACAAAAAATCTTAACGATTAATGGGCTATTCTCAGGCTACGGGAAGATGGAAATCCTTCATGGAGTCTCCCTCTTGGTGGGGAAGGGAGAGATCGTTGGATTGATTGGACCCAATGGGGCCGGAAAATCGACTGTGCTCAAGGCGGCCGCTGGGCTTCTAAAAGTCACTTCTGGGAAAGTGATCTTTTGGGGTGAGGAAATTACAAACCATCCCCCCTATCAAGTCGTGGAGAAGGGCCTGGCCTTCAATCCACAGGGAAGAGTCGTCTTCCCCGACATGACCGTACAGGAGCACCTCGACATGGGCGCCTGGACAGTCAAGGATTGGCAGGAGAAGGAAAAAGCCCTGGATCGGGTCTACAGTCTCTTCCCGTGGTTGATGGAGAAGAAGAAGAGAAAGGCCAGCCAGATGAGTGGCGGGGAACAACAGATGCTCTCATTGGCGAGGGCCTTAATGATCTCTCCCCAAGTGCTTCTCCTCGATGAGCCCTCCCTTGGGCTCTCACCCAAATGGGTTAAAACGGTATTCGAGAAAATCGTAGAGATTAAAGGGTTTGGAGTTCCCTGCCTGATCGTTGAGCAGAAGGCAGCCATGGTTTTAGAGTATTCGGATTACGCTTATGTCCTTGAGATGGGAAATAATCGCTATGAAGGGAGAGGGCGAGATTTGCTCAACAACCCGGATGTCCGCCGCCTCTACCTCGGAGGCTGAGGATGTCCAAAACGATGAGACAATTAGAATCAGAGAGGAGTTTGAAATGAATCGGCGTGATTTTCTTCGTTACTCTGCTTTTTGTGGCCTTTCAGTAACCCTGGGGAATTTTTTTCCCGATGGAGAGGCTGCTGGGATGCCGACAAGAGATATGGCCCTCCTAAAGGATATCCAAGTCATTGATGCCCATGCCCATCCTGATCGTTATGTTCGGGGGCCCGGTCAGGTTGATAACACCTCGACAATCAAAGCGATAACGGCATTAGGAATGGTGGCCAGCTCTTTTGCTGCGGTGGGTGATCAGGTATTTCTGAGCCGAGGTCGTGCGCCAGGAGATGAGTATCACAACACAAAGACGCAGTTAGATTGGTGGGTCAAGGGCCCATTGAAATCGGACAAGCTTAAGTTAGTGCTGAAGGCTTCGGATGTACCCAGTGCTGTAAGTGCTAACAGCCCGCCGGGTGCTATTTTGGCTATTGAGGGAGGGGACCCCCTGGAGGGCAATCCTGACAGAGTCAATGAATTTTATCGCTACGGCGTCAGGATGATTACTTTGGTTCATTATCGAAATAATGAGCTCGGAGATATCATGAGGATGATGCAGAACCTACTTCCAGGACCTGCCCATCACGGTCTAACTCCCGCGGGACGCAAAGTTGTGGAGCGAATGGAGGATTTAGGCATGTTGGTCGATGTGGCCCATGCTGATGCGATCACTTTGAAGGAGATTGTGGAAATGAGCTCAAGACCGTTGGTAGATTCACATACCAGCCCTTGCCCTGGCGAGGACCCATTAAACTGTGGTCGATTTCGCACATGGAAGGAGATGGAGATGGTTGCCAAGACAGGCGGTGTGGTTTGTACTTGGCCTATGGCATATCAAGGGAAGACTCTGACCCGAATGACTTTTTTAGACTGGGCGACAGAAATCCTTGAGATGAAAAAGCGATTAGGGATGGATCATGTGGGTTTAGGAACGGATGGTGGAGGGAACATCCCCAGGCTCATCGAGGGCTACCGCGACGTTGGCGATTTAGTCCATCTGGTGAAGGCCATGAAAGAGGTGGGCCTTTCTCAGGACGAAATTTCAGTCTATATGGGTGGAAATTTTTATCGAGTACTCCGAAGTTGTATCGGTTAGATGATGAAACCATGTTCGGTTACCTGTCTTTCTAAAGCTTGCTTTTACACCTCTGGCAGAATTCCGGGCCTTTCCTGTCAGTGTCCATTAGGGTATTAGAAAAAAACATCACGCATCGGGTATTTTCGCAGTGCCGCAATCCATAGGTGTGACCTAATTCATGAACTGCTTCGGTTAAGACCCTCTGATGAAAAAGAGTTCGGTTCTCAGGGAGGTGATAAAACTCTTGCCTCAGGCGAGTAAGGGAGATGAGGGCCGCTTTCGTGCTGGCCTCCCCAAAAACAAAATTTAGTTCGGGGACATAGAGATCGTGGTCAACAATCCCCAATATTTTTTCATAAGCTGGATCGTCTCTTTGTTCCATGAGGGCGCTTAATATTGCGGTGGATAAGTACTGGTTTCTTCTCTTGTTGAAGGCAGAAACCGGTTCGGCCATTCCTTTGCCCACCCATATCTGTTTGTTAAACACTCTGTTTAAATCATTTTTCAGCAACTCGACGACGTTCTTGTCCACCTCGCCGACCGCCACCAAAACAATGCTCATGTCAAGATTCCTTTCTTTTGCGAACAACTCAGCAGCCAAGAACATGCTGAGCAAAAGGAGTAAGACCCTTAAAATCGCTCCCTGCCATGGCCCTTCAATCTTCAACCACATAAAACCACTCCATGATCTTCTCATCATAATATATTTTATGCATGTTTCCATCACTTCCTTTGACTTTGAAGAACCTTTTTCTTGCCCTGTCTTCGAACCTTTCCTCAATCCATCTATTCAGTACCCCAGCCACCTCAATCCTTTCATCGTGGAGGATGATTGTCCTTGGGGCCTCCTCGCTTCGATCACCTGAGTAAGCAATCACTTCTATCTTTTTGTTGACGTGCCGATGAAATGTACCCATCTGATTACGAACGATCGAAATACGATGTCATTTCCTCCCCCTCAACGGGGGAGGGTGTGGGTGGGGGTGAATCAAGAGATTTATTCCCCCCTCACTTAATCCCCCGAAGGTGTGAAAAAATCAGAGGCAGTGGACCGGCCGGAGGGATATCTTCAGAACTGTAGAATGAGGACTTTGAAAATGTATGGGTCATGAGTCAGTTTAAGCTATCAATCTTACATGGGTTTCAATACTTATCATTAAGCCTGAAAAAAGTAGCCGCTCTACAGTTTTTCCGACATCCCCCTGTCCGCTCTGTGAATTTTGGGATTTTTTCACAGCTTCCCTCCCGCCAGGGGAGGGCAGTTGTTGAGGTTTATTTCTTTTATGATTTCTGAAAATAAAGAGTCCCAATTCTTTTTGGTCATCTCAAAAAACTTCACATCATCTTTTTTCTTTATGTCTGCAATCAGCCCACTTCCTTTCAGGGCGATGGTGGCAATCAACCATTTCTCAGAATCCAAAATCTCTTTCAAGATTTTCTCGAATTTGTGAGATAAACACTCCATTTTTCCGATCTCATCGATCATCATCAGACCGGTCGAAGGGTCGAAAAATGGTATCCCGTCGAGAAAATCTTCAAAGCTTCTGATATCCACCTTGTATCGACCTACCCGATAAGGGCTTTTTATGTCGATATGAGAAAGGACTCCTCTTTTTCCCTCGATGCTGACCAGCTCAAACCCCTTCCTCATGCCTTCTTCTCTTATCTCTGCTGTATAAAAGCCGACGGGATGAAGATGTCTTAACTCCTCCGAAAGTTTCTTAATCAGTGTTGTCTTGCCAATGCCTGGAAGCCCTGTAATGAGGAGATGTTTTTTTGTCAAGCCCACGGGCATCATCCTTCGCTTGCTCCGGCCGGAGAACTTTGCTTTCTTAAAAGAAACTACGAGCCTCAAGATTTTAATGAGACGGGCGAATGCCTGGACCTTCTGCTCATCAAATTCAATCCGACACCACTTCCCACGATCAGAAGCGCCCCTGCCAAAAAGTTGGGAGTGACGGGATCCTTGAAAATGAGGACACCTCCGATCCCTGCAAAGACGACTTCCGACATCATAATCAGAGAACCTTCTGAGGCCTTACAGAATTTGAGCCCATGGTTCATCAGGATTTGTGCGACGAGCAGCATCAATGCAACCGAAACCAACAGAATCCAATGTTGGACATCGGGCAACCTGAAACTCTGGATAAAAAAAGGAAAACAGAGAATCCCCCCCACCAGACAGAAATGGAAATAGATGATAAACGGATCGTTCGTTTGCCTCGCTTTGTGGATTAAGACCATCGCCATGCCTCCGAGACCACTGGCCAAAAGTCCAAACATGTAACCCAGGCTAAAGGAATGGAGATCTGGGTTGGTCAGGATATAAATGCCTACCAAGCCGACTCCGATGAGAACGAGCTCCCCCTTTTCAATGGCTGCTCTGAATAGGAGAAAGGAAAAGAGAACGACGAAGAGAGGAAAGGTGTAAAAAAGTACGATGGCATTGGCCAGGGGAATCATGGCAATGGATTTGAGCAGACAAAAAAAGGAGAGGGTTCCGAGAAGACCTCTCAAGATAAGGATCACAGTGTGATTTCCTCTGAGAGAAATCCCTCTTGAGGAAAGCATCGGCCAGAGGATGAGCCCTCCCAGCAGAAAACGGATGAAACCGATTTGTGTGGCGGTGAATGATGAGGAAAGAGATTTGATGAGGACGTCAGCGAGTGAGAAAGTGAGGGCAGAAAGTAACATGATCCAGAAACCACTTGTGAGAAATCGTTTGACGACGAAGGTCATCCTGTGCCATCCCGTTTCATCAAATCATTGAATTGGAAAGAAGTGTAGCAGAGAGTACCATAACCGACAAGGAAAAGTTTTTAATCCCGAACCACAAGTTGAGACCTCCGGCGAGGTCGGCTCAGTAAGATGGCACCTCCTCTTTTGGAACAGAAGGGGGTGAGAGGGTTCCTTGCTTTGATGAAGATTCACTTCCTTCGACCGCTTCTTCATATTCAGGGACGACGATCCCCCTTTGGATCATGATGTTGTAAATGAGATTGGACCGGTCGATCACATATCGCTGGTCTCCAGCAGGATGATATTTTTTGGGG
>Ga0315282_10013908_pt1 | contig 12056 bp, 11 predicted proteins | sample YL17G07_20_MG_FD_203693 | JGI IMG/M metagenome (GOLD analysis project Ga0315282, IMG submission 203693) | Sediment microbial communities from Yellowstone Lake, YNP, Wyoming, USA - YL17G07_20 | ecosystem: Environmental > Aquatic > Freshwater > Lake > Sediment | place: USA: Wyoming | collected... | reverse complement strand
AACGCTAAGAGAACATTCCTGCTTGACAGAATCGCGGACGCGATACCGATGAACACAGACCTCTCAATCGTGGCATAGCCTATTTACGGATGGTACCAAAGGGGTGACCGAAAGTAATTTATAAACAACCAAAAACGCGGTCGAATCGCCTAAAAAATGCAGTTTATTCCAACTTTTTAAAGAGCCAAGGCAAAAATATTCAGTAGGTCTGCTCTCTGAAGCCCATCATACTTAACGCGCTTTTTGGAGATTAGGAAAGGTTAAACTCCTTCAGTTTTAAAGGAAAATGGCACGAATGATGTCACGGCATCGTCTGAGCAAGCCGATGATATGAATGATGGGCGAACTGACGTGCTCATCAGAGTTACAACACTTGTAAAAACCGAAAACGAGAATACTTCCCTCAAACCTTTGGCACCTTCGCCAGCGCTTCCTTGACCAACTCGGCAGGATACTCGTAGTCAACCAGCTTCTTCGCATGATAGGCATCGTAAGCCGCCAAGTCGAAGTGTCCGTGCCCGCTGTTATTGAAGAGTATCACTTTTTCCTCCCCGGTTTCCTTGCACCTCAGGGCCTCGTCGATCACGCCCCTCATGGCATGCGCGGTTTCAGGAGCTATCACGAACCCCTCCGCCTTTGCGAAAAGCTGCGCCGCTTCAAATACTTCGTTCTGGTAATAGGCCACGGCTTCCATGTAGCCATCGTGAGTGAGCTTGCAAAGTAGCGGGGCATCGCCGTGATAGCGTAGGCCACCACTATGAATCGGCGGCGGCATGAATGTGTGGCCGAGCGTATACATCTTGAGTAGCGGGGTCATCGCCGCGGTGTCGCCGAAATCATATATGTAGGGCCCCTTCGTCAGCGTCGGACATGCTTTTGGCTCACACGAAACGGCCCGCAATTCCGGCCTCTTTCCCGAGAGTTTATCCGCGACGAATGGAAACGCCAAGCCAGAAAAGTTGCTTCCGCCGCCTACACAGCCGAAGATGATATCGGGATAATCTCCCGCCATCTCCATCTGTTTCTTCGCTTCGAGTCCTACCACCGTTTGATGTAGTAGCACGTGGTTGAGCACGCTCCCGAGGGAGTACTTCGTGTCCTCATGAGTCACTGCGTCCTCGATCGCTTCTGATATCGCGATTCCAAGGCTGCCCGGACACTTCGGATCCTGCTGCAACACTTGCCTGCCGTACTGCGTGCGCTCGCTGGGGCTGGGAATGCACTCCGCCCCCCAGGTTTCCATCAGGATGCGACGATACGGCTTCTGCTCATAGCTGACCTTGACCATATAGATCGTGCACTCCAAGCCAAACACCATGGTGCCGAACGCCAGCGCGCTACCCCATTGTCCAGCGCCGGTTTCCGTAGCAAGCCTCGTGACACCTTCCTTCATATTGTAGTAGGCTTGGGCCACCGCGGTGTTCGGCTTGTGGCTCCCGGGAGGGCTGACTCCTTCCCACTTGTAATAAATTTTAGCGGGAGTTTTTAGCATCTGTTCGAGCCTTCGCGCGCGGTATAGGGGGGTCGGGCGCCACAGCCTGTAGACATCCCGAACCTCCTCAGGTATAGAAATCCAGCGTTCACGGCTGACCTCCTGCTTAATCAGCTCCATGGGGAAAATCCGCGAAAGTGCCTCCGGGCCAATCGGCTCCTTTGTAGCCGGGTTTAGCGGTGGATCGAGAGGCGTCGGGAGGTCAGCTTGAATATTATACCAAGCCTTCGGCAGATCGTCTTCCTCGAGGAGGAACTTCAACTGCTCCATCTAATGACCTATTTTACTAATACCATGCTATTTTAAGCTTTTCGCCATAATCGTTCATCAAGGGACAAAAATGTTTCAGACGCTTGTTCAACTCCCAATTGGCTTTTTCATCGCCCTATCTGGTGCCCTCATACCCGGTCCACTGCTAGCTTACACCGTCGCGAAGTCCTCTACATACGGCGCGCGAACCGGGCCGCTTGCTGTGTCTGGGCATATTTTGGTTGAACTAGTTGTGCTTTCCCTTCTTGCTCTCGGTCTGGGCGTCGCGCTCCAAAGTCAAGCCTTCCAAGTCGGGATCGGGCTAGTGGGTGGAGTTCTTCTTGTTGTCCTAGGTGTCCTCAGCATCTCGAAACTAAAGCGTAATTCTGGAGGAACTGTGATTACCAAATACCATCCTCTGGCAGGCGGTGTCATGTTCAGCACCATCCTGAACCCAACCGTGATCCTCTGGTGGGCGACTGTTGGGCTGGCCACCCTCATGGAAGCCTTCCTGATCGCGTCCTTGGCTGGCGTCGTCTTCTGGTTACTAGGCCACTTCCTCGCTGACTTCAGTTGGTTCTCACTTGTTTCGTTTTCAGTCGCTCGGGGGCGTAGAGTTCTAGGTACAAGAGGGCACCATATCCTGCTCCTCGTGTGCAGTTGCGTGCTTCTGCTTCTGGGGGCCTACTTCATCGCAAAGTACGGATTATCGATGCTTTAGGGCCGCTGTTCAACTAAGCAACGGTGGTTAGACTAAAATTAAGGCCTTGTTTGAACACAACTTGCTTGCCTATAAATTCCGTTTTTACCATCCCAACAATTGCTTTAAGTTATTCAAAATGGGTATGGGTCCTAGGCCCATGTTAGTCCATGGATTAATAACGCCTATCGCGGATATTACAATAGATATCGCTAAAAGCAGATAAAAGATTTTAAAGCTTTTTTGTTTTTGTAAATACAATGAACCAAAAAACAGAAGAAATGGGATGAGCGGTACCCACCATCTTATACTATAACTCCAGCCTCCATAGTTATCTGTTTTTAAAATATAGAATCCCAGCAAAATTATCGTTGCTAAAATAATTATCGCGCCTTCTTTTTGCAATCTGTGTCGTATTTGGGGTATGGCGAAAAAGAAAATAAGCAGAACTGGACTGTAAGAGAAGAATCCACTATAGCCAAACAGCGAATGAAACGCGTAAGTAAGTAAAGATGTTAGGTTCGGATGGCTTAAAAATCCTGACAGGGTCTCCGTAGACCATGCTGATCCGGGATACTGAAAATACTCGGGCACGAACTGTGCTGGTAAGATACCACCTGTTATTTGAATGTTCAAAATACAATGTAACAAAAATGGTAGTAATACACCGATAAGAAATATTATAGCAGATTTTCTTTCAAATCTATTCCATAAGATGTAGACTAAAAATAAAACGAAAAACACGCCTCCAACGATTACATCTATTGTTGCTCCAAGTGAAACGAGAAATCCTGCAAGAAAAATATTTATCATTCTTGGGGTCAGCGCGAACGAGACCGCAATCCTCCCGACAAGTATCCACAACTCGATGATAATCGCCCCGAGTGCTAGGATAAAAAGGGAGAAACCCAGCTGAGAAGACGCAGTGGGAGGTGGGTAGGATAGGAACAAAAGTGGAACGAGTATCCCTATGATGACGCCAATGGTCACTTGTTTTTTCATTTTTTTGTTAACTTGAAACTTGCTTTTTAAAAGGAAGTAGAAACTTATGAAGCAAAGAGCCATTGCAGGTACATGGTTGTTGAAAGTAGTGGTCCATGGTAACAAAAGCGTGCCCACGCCTAATGCAATAGTTAATTTTGAACGAACTCTCTTTTTTATCCCAATAAGCTTAAGCGACTTATTAAAAAAGTGGACTGTTATTGCTGCAGGAATTCCAACAAAAATGAAGGTGAGCAAGTAATAAACAAGACCTTCGTTATTTTGGAAAGTTACTCCCAGACTTTTCACCAAAAAATATGGCCCAGCCGCAAGAAAAGATAAAACGGGGAGCTTGTCGGAGTAAAAATGACCGTTTACATAAATTTTGTCTCCAGTCCAAACATAAACTGAATTGTCGATAACAAAAGTTCCTCTTTCGACAAGCGAGTCTATCGTTGCCATTCTAGACCTATCGTTCCAAGGACCCATAGAAGATTTTGTGAGAATCGCAAAAATTATGAGAAAAAGCAAAAGGTACTGTAACTCTCTTTCTACTATAAATTTTTTTAATTTTTTAAAACGCGTCACGTTCATTTGATTACCTCAGCTCCCGCATGTAGATTTTTCCTGCATCATAAATAAGTTCGGAAGGTACTGAAGACATTTCGGTCTAAAATCAAGACCTTGTCTAAACACCACCCCTTAGGGAGAACAAAAAATCATGCGAACGAGTTCCTATGCCCAGTGTTTCAATGCTCAACAAGTCCGCAGGTTCATCTATGTCGGTGGCAACACTTGGGGATCGATAGATGCGCGGCTTCACCCCTGCCCGAAAGGCCTCCTGTACGTGCAACGGAAAACTCTCTCCTCCAAACCTGAGGTCGATGAGGTCTGGAGGGCGGATGAGGAGGGCATTGGTGCCATTGGCCTTTGAAGGAGCTATCACGACATCGCGCCGTGTGGTAGCCATCGCAGTCAGGTTTTCGATGTCAGCGCTTTTCAGAAGCGGCATGTCCCCGGGGAGTATGAGCACAGAGGTTGCGCCTCGGTCCACCACATATTCTATCGCAGACTTGAGTGCCGCATTCAGCTCTAAGCCTGACTCGACTATATCGGTAGCTCCATGCAAACGGGCAAAATCGAGCACCTTTTTGTCTGGCGAGACCACGGCCGTACCTGAGATGGAGGAGGCCTGCCTGACGGCGTTGAGCACATCGGCAAGCATCGAGAGCACAAGCCGCTGTCGTTGCTCTGGTCCCAATATCCCGCTCAAACTCGACTTAGCTTCTCTCAGATGTTTGACCGGAATGATCACCCAAGTGCCCATGTAACCAAACACATTTATAAACGAGCTAATATTTTTATAGGTGATTATTTGAAATCCGCACGCACAGCTAGTTACTCTCGCAATGTCTTTCTGCCCATCACGAACCTATGCCGAAATCGCTGCGCATACTGTGGTTTTAGGCGCGATCCTAATGACGGAGCTTGGTTCATGTCACCTGAAGATGTCATCGAGGTGACAAAGAAGGCAAAGGTCGCGGGCTGTTCCGAAGCCCTGCTCACCCTCGGCGAACGGCCCGATGTTCACGCCGAGGCCAGAGAAAAACTCGATGCACTGGGGTACGAAAACATGGTGGATTACATCGAGGATTTATGTAGACAAGTTTTAGAACTCGGAATGCTTCCCCACACAAACGCGGGATTGCTGAGCGAACGAGAGCTACGACACCTGCGCCGCTACAACGCGAGCATGGGATTGATGCTTGAGTGTGCCGAAGACCTTCCCGTACACCAAAACAGCCCGGGCAAGGACCCCCTGCGCCGCCTTGAGGTCATCGAGAAAGCCGGCAAACTTCGAATTCCATTTACCACCGGGTTGCTCATCGGGATAGGAGAAAGATTCGAGGACAGAGTTCAATCACTGCTTGCCATTCGGAAACTTCACAAACGTTACGACCATATCCAAGAAGTCATCATCCAACCATTTGACCCAAAGCCGGGCACTCCCATGGAAAGTTACCCGCGGCCAAGCGAATCGGAACTCTTCGCGACCGTCGCCGTCGCGCGCTCAATCATGCCCGACATGAGTATTCAGGTGCCACCCAACCTAGTATCAAATGTCAGCCCTCTTCTGCTAGCCGGGGCGAACGACCTAGGAGGCATCTCACCCGTGACGCCTGACTTCATCAATCCAGAACAACCTTGGCCGAGCGTCGCCGAACTTCGGGCCGCAATCAAACGTGCGGGATTCATGCCGCGCGAGCGTTTGCCGATTTATCCGCGCTATGTGAAGGATGAGAGATTCATGTCTAAGGAGGTTAGAGGACACGTCCACGAGCTTGCTGACGAAGAAGGGTACCGCGCCTGCTGAGCCATATTTTGAAGAAATTTTACAACGCGCGCTGGCTGGCGAAGAGCTGAGCGTAGCTGATGGAGAGTGTTTACTACGGGCTGATGGTGAAGAGCTCCGCGCGCTGGTTCGGGCGGCGGATGAGATGAGGCAGCGTAAAGTTGGCGACATTGTGACTTACGTAAAAAACAGAAATCTAAACTTTACAAACATCTGCATCGGCACCTGCAAATTTTGCGCGTTTAGACGTTCACCGAGCGATTCAGACTCCTATGTGCTCACCTGCGAAGAGATCGAGGCTAGGGTCAGAGAGGCCGTGAGCTTCGGGGCGACGGAGATATGCGCACAGGGGGGCCTTCATCCAGATCTCGGCTTGGAGGATTACCTCGGTATAATTCGAACAATCAGAAAAATTTCTCCTGACATCCACATTCACGCCTTCTCCCCGGCCGAACTCGACCACATCGCCCGCCACGAGGGCATGGCCATCGAGGAGGTGGTAAAAGCTCTTCGCGATGCCGGGCTGAATTCCGTCCCGGGAACGGCTGCTGAAATTCTTGTTGAACGCGTGCGCTCCATCATCTGTCCGAAAAAAATCAGTTCCGCGCGCTGGGTGGAGGTGATTGAGTCCTGTCACCGCTTAGGGGTTCCTACAACCGCGACCATGCTGTACGGGACGGTCGAGAGCCCCCATGAGCGGGCGGAGCATCTGGTGCTTCTGCGGGATGTCCAACGTTGGACGCGGGGGTTCACTGAGTTCGTCCCGTTGGCTTTCATGCCCTACAATACTCCGCTTTGGAAAGATGGCGAACGTTCGCCACCAGACATCAACGAGAACCTGCGCGTTCATGCGGCTGCGCGCCTGATGCTCGCGGGATACATCGACAACATTCAGGCCTCATGGGTAAAGCTTGGCCCACGCGGAGCCCAGCTGATGCTGACAGCCGGGGCCAACGATCTTGGCGGAACACTGATCGAGGAGAATATCACCCGCGCGGCCGGAGGAAATCTGCACATCATGATGCCCAGACAGCTGGAATTACTCATTTTGGAACTCGGACGCGTGCCACGCCAACGAACTACAACATACGAGTTGATATAATTTCTAGTACCTTCTTAGCAAATTTTACCCTTGTCGAGATATCTGGTATTACTATATCTTCCAAAGCAACTTTTATCCCGAGTTTTTCTATATCTGTCACGAGCCCCGCATCTCTCTGGTCTATGACTAAAGTGCCCACAAAATCCTCATAAATCCTTGCAACTCCCAATGGGCTGACCTCACACCCGAGCCCCTTCATTAGAGCACCTGCCGGGCCGCTCACTGGTGCACCTCCCACGATCGGGCTCACCGCTAGGATCCTCTCCCGCTCTTGGACGAGTGCTTCCCGTATCTCCTTAATCGCTACAATGGGACCTACGCTCGTCACGGGGTTACTGGGCCCTATGATGACGGCATCGCTCTCCCTAATGGCGTCGAGTACTCTGGGCGCCGCTCTCGCGAACTCAACTCCATCAAATTTAACGTCTTTCACCCTATCTCGCGCGCGCCTTGCGACCCAAAATTCGTGAAAGCTCAGGGAGCCAGCCTCGGTTTCGACGCGCGTCCTGACATAGTCATCAGACATCGGCATGACTCTCACACGGACCCCGAAGCGCATACACAGTTCTCGTGTGGCCTCCGAGAGTGTCTTTCCCTGTTTCAAGAGGTCTGTGCGGTAACGTTTCACCTCTCGATCGCGATCTCCAATCCTAAGTAACTCAGGCTTTCCTTGGCGTCTTAGCTCCTCGTGACGCTCGAAGGTGTCCCCATGAGTACCGTACCAAGTCTCCTCGTTGACGACGCCCGCGAGTGTATACATCACTGTGTCGAGATCTGGCGAGACATGCAGGCCAGAAATCTCGACGTCCTCGGCTGTGTTCACGATGATTGAGAGTTCCTCATGTTTCACCAGCTGTATGAGACCTTGGAGGAGTTTGGGTGTTCCGGTGCCTCCCGATAAAACTGTTAGCATGTGAGCACCCCTTTTGATATCATCCATTTTACCTGAAGAGGTCGCGCTCTGGGGGTATTATCAGCTCACGCACCGTTCCATCACCCTGCTCGTACATCGCCCCCTTCACCAAAACTACCGGGGTCCCCTCGTTTGCCTCCCCCATCACAGCAACCGCGGTGGCTGCTAGAGCATCGGCCGGGGAGGTTATCGTCACTCGAAGTTCTTTTCCATAGAGATCCCTTTTCCCACGCAGATCCAGCAACGGGTTCATGCCTGCCACGCCCAACGCCACCCCGACGCACCCCTGCCGGAATGGCCGCCCTTGTGTGTCTGTCACTATCACGGCGACATCGACTCCCAACCTGCGCTTGACCACCTCCCGAATCCTCGCCGCGCTGGCGTCCGGGTCGTCAGGCAATGTCGTCACGTGTTCTGGCTCCGCATTCGAGTGATCCACACCAGCGTTGGCGCACACGAATCCGTGGTGAGTGCGCGAAATAATCACATGAGCAAGGCGAACGATCTCGCTTGACTGCTGGAGGATGACTTCGACCTCACGCGGGTCCTTTTCGAGCCTAGCCGCAATCTCACTCGCAAGCTTCCTCGGTTTCACCTTGCGCAGGTCTACAATGTTGCCTTCGGTTTTTGAGACCACGCTCTGGGCCACGACGACGATATCTCCCTGCCCTACATCCAACCCCTGCTTCTTAGCCGCTTGCACGATGAGCTCTCCCAAATCATCACCGCGCTTGACGAGAGGTAAACCCTTGATGAGAATAAACTGCACAGGGACACCAAGAGGTATTATTAACAAGCCCCTCTTAAATCCGACAGGGGTAGATGTGAAGTTTGGAGTGGAATTTGTCCCTTACCTGCGCATAGAGAAAATGGTCGCGCTCGCCAAACAAGTGGAGCGAGCCAAGTTCCAGCAGATTTGGGTATGCGACCATTATCACAATCGCTATGTCCACTCGGTGCTGGTCAAGCTCGCGCTGGAGACACGAAGGGTTATGCTGGGCCCTGGTGTCACAAATCCATATTTAGTCCACCCTGCAGTTACGGCCGCAGCCATTGCTACCCTTAACGAGATATCGAATGGACGCGCGCTGCTCGGGTTTTCCGCTGGAGATCCAATTTTCTTGGAGACAGTTGGGATCCAACAGCGCATGCCGGTCACCGCAGTTAAAGAGTCCGTTCATATCATCCGAAAGCTCCTCGCTGGTGAAAAGGTGAACTTCAACGGCAAGTGCTTCTCCTGCCGGGGCGCGAAGCTCAGGTTCAAACCCGCAAACAAGATTCCAATCTATCTTGGAGGGCGCAAGCAGAAAATGCTTGAACTCGCTGGCTCGGTCGCTGACGGAGCCCTGATCAATGCCTCGCATTTGGAGGATATCAAAGATTGCATCCGGTACGTCAAAAACGGGCTGAAGAAGGGTGAGCGTGCACGAAAGAACTTCGACTCCGTGGCATACTTGGCGGTCTCCATCGGCAAAGATGAGGAGGAGGCCCGAAGGGCGGCGCGAGGTGTCGTGGCATTCATATCCTCCTCCGCCCCATCGGAATCCCTCGCCCACCACGACATATCGCCGGATGAAGTCGAGGTCGTCAGAAATTATTTGAGAGTAGGAGAAGTAGCGAAAGCGCGCGAAGCTGTGACCGACGGCATGCTCGACGAGTTCTCGGTCTGTGGCGGGGTTGATAAATTGGTTTCCCGGGTGGAAGAACTGAAAAAAATCGGCATCACAAGAGTTGTAATCGGGTCTCCCATAGGCCCCGAGCCCGCTGAGTCGATAAAGCTGGCTGCGAAAGCTCTACTTTAGATTTTGTCAACTTGGGGCGATGTCGCAGCGGCATGAATTTCTTTTAGGGATTCGATCGTCTCCTTCGGTGCTTCTGGTGGGCGCTCCTGCAACCAGACCGGAAGAGGCTGCTTCAGTCTACGTATGACCTCTAATTCCTCCTTCGCCGTCGACTTCTTAGCCTTGGCCCCCTGCCTTACTCCTTCGATACCTGGCTTGACCTTCTCCAGTTCAATCGCATTGAATTTTCTAAACTTTATCGCCGTGTCGAAGGCATCGGAGCCTGTGGGCGTGCGGATGAGCACCGTCGAACGTCCCGCTGGAGAGCCAGCCGCGCCAACCGAGATGTCTGCCAGCTCTGCTGTGAAGTCCTGACAGAGTTTACATGGCAGATTCATATGTTGCTTCACGGCGCTGAGGGCGAGTTCCTGCTTTGGCTTCTGTCTGTGGTAAATTGTGAACTTGTTATCCCTTATGTCGAACTTGGCCACATCGGTGAGAGGTGTGTGGAGTTGCTTGTCAGCGATGTCAGTCTTAAACTTATTGTACCCGAAAACTCCTCCGCAGAAAAGCCCAATCCGAAGTTTTATCGCATCACCGATATGTCGGTTCGTCGGGTCGGAGAACTTCATCCTCCAAGAGGCAAGAATTTTACAAGGTGTGCCCACGACAGCCACGCTCTCGCAATAGTAAAGGTTGACCGCATCACGCAGCCCCCAGAATACCGGTGCTAGGGAGTACTTGCTACCGGCGCACTCGATGAGTTCCTCGGTGGTGGTCGCAACCCGAGCGACGGGACGCCAGGGCTCCTCCGCTGTCCCTACCACGACAGCCCCATCGATATAACCTGCTTCTAGGAGTGAACTCAGGAGTGCAGTGACCGCACCTCCATCTTGGCAGCGTGCCTTCACAGCTGTGTCCGTTGTCTCCACAGATAGTGCTTGGACGTATGTGCCTAGTGAATCATCTGCGGGCGCGTCACCAAAGATATCCTTCTGGAGCATCTTGGGATCAACGACCTCCGGGCACATCCCATAACATATGCCGCAATTGATACACACCCTAGCCAAGGCAGGAATTTCTTCCTTTAAATCCAAACAATTAACAGGACACGTAGCCACGCAGGCGCCGCATCCCACGCAGAACCCGGGCTTGACCACTTCCTCCACAAGGTGGTTGAATACCTTTACCATCTCACCGCCTCAAGTAGCCGTATCGCGCCGGGTCGTAAAAAGGCCAATTAACCACATCAGCCGCGCGTTTCTTGCCGCGAATCTCAACAGATATTTTATCCCCGACCTTTAGCCCTAGCCTGGCATAGCCCATCGCAATCCCGACTTTAAGCAATGGCGAGAAAGTGCCGGAAGTAACCGTCCCAACTTTTTCGCTTTCCATGAAAATTTCATATCCTTGTCTCGGCACACTTGCCTCGACCATGCGCAGCCCAACCCGCACACGTTTGGGCCCGACAATTTTCTGCTCCAACAAGGGGGTATATCCGATGAACTCACCTTTGTCAAACCTTACAACGAAACCTATCTTGGCCTCTAGAGGGGTGATATCTTCCGTCAGCTCGTTGCCGTAGAGGCACAGGCCTGCTTCTAAACGTGTTGTGTCGCGCGCGCCAAGCCCACAGGGCTTGATGCCAGCATCTTTACCGGCCTGAAGCAAGGTCTTCCACACCGTCTCGGCTCTGATAGGTTTTGCTGAGGATTCATCAAAAATGAAAAGCTCGAAACCATCCTCACCAGTATATCCGCTCCTGCCCACAAGCATGGGCACGCTGGCGACCTCTGTTTGTGCCGCCGTGTGCCGTTTGAGTTTGGCGAGATCGAGTCCTGTGAGCGGCTGAAGAACCTGCTGTGCCTTGGGCCCCTGCAGAGCCAACATGACAGTGGTTGGAGAAATGTCTTCGAGTTTCACTTCTCTATGCTGATGTTGGGCGAACCACCTGTTCAGTTTATCCACGTTGACGGCATTGCAGACGATAACGAACTCCTGTTCTCCTATCCGATGTATCAGTACATCGTCCTTGATTCCACCCCTCTCATTAAGGATTGTCGAGTATTGTACACCTCCAACCGGTAGCTTGGTGACATCGTTAGAGGTCATGCGCTGTAAAAATTCGACCGCTCCCGGACCCTTCACGCTGAACTCACCCATGTGGCTCACGTCGAAGAGCCCCACCGCCTCACGCACCGCTAGATGCTCATCTGCCACCGAGGTGTACATCAGCGGCATTTCCCACCCTGCAAAGTCAACGAGTTGCGCGCCAAGCAATCGATGGACCCGAGCTAGATGAAGTTGTTTCATCTTATACCCAGAGTGCGATGACCGCTATCCGAATTAAACTTTACGAAGTATTGATAAAATTTTATATCATGACTGAACTTTGGCAAATCTAGACTTTAAAACCTCCGATGAGGGCTTTTGCACTTCCCCTCATTCTCCTTATTTGCTTCCTCGACGAGGACAACATCCCCAG
>Ga0315282_10013907_pt1 | contig 12056 bp, 11 predicted proteins | sample YL17G07_20_MG_FD_203693 | JGI IMG/M metagenome (GOLD analysis project Ga0315282, IMG submission 203693) | Sediment microbial communities from Yellowstone Lake, YNP, Wyoming, USA - YL17G07_20 | ecosystem: Environmental > Aquatic > Freshwater > Lake > Sediment | place: USA: Wyoming | collected... | reverse complement strand
ATTTCTCACGGCCCCTCAGGTCGGGGGAGATATTGGCCGGAGAATGGCCGACGCCTTCAGCAAGGTTTTTCAACAGGGGGCCGCCAAGTCGATCCTTATCGGAGCCGACCTTCCTGACCTTTCAGCAGCAGTCGTTGAGGAGGCGATTGCTGCCCTGGATGAGAGCGATATTGTCCTCGGGCCGAGTCACGATGGGGGCTATTATCTACTGGGTATGAAGAGGATTCACGAGGACCTGTTCAAGGATATTCCCTGGGGTACTGAGCAAGTCTTAGAGAGGACACGGGAGAAGGTCCGCAATCTTGCCCTGAGCTGTTCTCTGCTCCCTGTACTGCGCGATATCGACACCGGGGAAGATCTGCGGCAGTGGGTGGCTGAGTATCGTTCTCAAAAACATAATCTTCTTTATGATTTTATTATACGAAATCCACTGTAATTTAAAGATAATCCATTCTTAAGAAAATCTTTGGTCAATAACCTTCCGCCTGTGGCTTATCCCCAGTTTTCAATCAAAAAGGACGGGAGCTGTTGGACCCGCTAAAAGGTTGCTGAAAAACCGAAAAGGGAGGTTTTGAGCGCGAGAAAAATATCCTGAGCGGCGAAAAGCCGACTTTTCCAGCGCCCTGCTAAGGTATCTCCCCGGCCGTCGAGTCACCCTACGGCCTCTGACGCGAGGGGAGCATACGCCTTGAGAAAATTTGCTTCTCGGCCCATGCCTTCTTCGGCCATCAAACCGGCAGCCGGGTCGTAACCTAAATGACTCTTTGACCCTTAAATTTCCTTGATCGGCACCCTCTCTTCCGGCATAATAGAGCCGCTGCTCATTCAATAAAAAATCGTAGGAGCACCATCCTGGCGCGACCCCGCATCTGGCGGCGGGGCGGGTAAAGAGGGGTAGAGACGTTACATGTTATGTCTGTAGGGATGAATTGGTTTGCGGCTGACCGCTGATAGCTGACTGCCGATGGCTTTGTCTAAGAGGAGGCCGGCAAAATGCTGATCCCGTTAACGCCCGTTCGTTTCTTTGAGTATGCGGAAAAGATCTTTACGAGCAAAATGGGGGTTGTTTGTGGGGAAGAGAGGTTTACCTATGGGCAATTCTGTCGGCGGGTGAGAAAGGTGGGCAACGCCCTGGCGCAGATGGGCATCCGCAAGGGCGACCGGATCGCTTACCTGGGGTATAATTGCCACCGCCTGTTGGAGCTTTTTTATGCACCCGTGATCCATGGGGCCATCCTTGAACCGCTGAACATTCGCCTGGCCGCCAAAGACTTTGAGTACATCATCAATGAATCCACTCCCCGGCTACTGTTCCTGGACCCGGACTTCATCCCTGTGATCCAGACCATCCGGGAAAAAATTCCGGCTGTGGAGTGCTTCGTCATTTTGGAGAAAAGCAGCGGTCTTCCCGGATGGATCACGGGGGACTACGAGGAGATGATTGAGGCTGCATCGGAACAACCGGCTTACCCTCTGGGCTCTTATCCCTTTAAAGAGGAGGACACGGCGGAGATTTTTTACACCAGCGGCACGACCGGAAAGCCCAAAGGGGTCATGCTCACCCACCGCAACCTTTACCTGCACGCCCTCTGCGCCATGTCCATGATGGCCGTGCGGGAGACGGATGTGCAGATTCATCTCATCCCGCTGTTCCATGTCAACGGATGGGGAACACCGCATTACCTCCTGGCCAAAGGCGGAACCCACGTAATGGTCAAGAAGTTTGACCCCTTGAAGACTCTGGAACTGATCCAGAGAGAAAAAGTGACCCGGGCGTTTGTCATCCCAACGATGGTCAATGCTCTCCTCTCCGAGCCCGGCCTGAAATCTTTTGACCTCTCCAGTTTGAAGGAGATCCTCATAGGCGGCGCTCCCCCTCCAAAGGGGATGCCCCGGCGGGTCGAAGAGCTAATTGGCTGCATTGCTCATGGCGGGTTTGGAATGACCGAGACCTGTCCCCTGATTGTTCTACCCGAACTCAGCCCGGACCTGGACCCCGAAGAATACCGCCACCGGCGGCATGACACCTGGGGCAGGCCCCTGCCGGGGGTTGAATTCCGCATCATCGATGCAGAAGGAAAAGACCTGCCCTGGGACGGGAAAAGCATCGGCGAGCTTCTGGTGCGCGGCGACATGGTGATGAAAGGGTATTACAATCAGCCCGAAGAGACTGCTAAAACCCTCGAGGGCGGCTGGTATCACAGCGGCGATCTTTGTGCCCTGGAGCCGGACGGACAGTTGGTTGTCAAGGATCGGAAGAAAGACATCATCATCAGCGGGGGAGAAAACATCTCCTCTTTGGAAATTGAACAGGTTCTTTATGGCCACCCGGCCGTATTGGAATGCGCGGCCATCGGCAAATACGACGAGAAGTGGGGGGAGATTCCCCTGGCCTTTGTCGTTCTCCGGGAGGGTTTCCGGACAACGTCTGAAGAGATCATCCAGTTTGCCAGGGATAACATGGCCCATTTCAAGGCTCCCCGGGAAGTACGGATCCTTCAAGAGTTTCCCAAAGGGGGAACAGGAAAAATCCTGAAATCGGTGCTGAGGGAAAAATACAGGAAGTGAAGGGACGCGGGACGTGGGATGAATGTTAAAGGAGGAATAACTCTTAATTCGAAATCCACGATCATCTAACTCTGTGTTCTCTCTACTGCTGACGTGCAAGCTCTCAAAATTTTGCTAAGAAAATTTAATTTAGGAACGAGTCTCAGAAATCCCCCCAAACCCCTTCTTTGCTAAAGGGGGACAGGGGGGATTTCTGGAAGGCGCGTGGTGCTACGCAAAATATATTCTTTTGGCTGCGGCTATGTCGCGCTGTAGCCTCTGTGGCTAAATGAAGAAGAGATTTGACGTCGTCGGCATGGGGATCAGCGCCCTGGATTATGTGGGGACGGTTCGCAGGTTTCCGGCGGAGGACACGAAGAACAGGCTGATCCAGATGACTGTCCAGGGCGGGGGCAATATCGGCAATACCCTCAGCGCGCTCAGTCGATTGGGTTTGAGGACAAGCTACATCGGCAAGGTGGGGGATGATGCGATCGGCAGAAAAATCCTTTCTTTCCTTAAACAGGAAGGGGTGGATGTCTCCCGGGTACTTTTTGAGGAAGGAGCCATGAGCCCGGTTACCTTCGTTTTGGTGAACGCGCGAAGCATGAAGCGGACAGTCTTCGGATACCGGAGCCTGAAAGATATAACCGAAGGAGAACTTTCCATCGACAGAATCCTCTCCGCCCGCTTTCTTCTTGTAGATGAGCGCTTTCCCAGCGGCTCGAGAGTCGCTGCCGAGATTGCCATAAGGAATCAAATCCCCGTAGCCCTTAACGTCGAACGCCCATCGAATCGGACCCGCGACCTGGTTGAAAAGGCCGATTATGTGATATGCAATGAGTCCTTCCTACAGGGTTATTTCGGGGGAATTCGCCCCTCAGGGGTTTTTCAGAGACACAAAATAAAGAATACCTGGGCGGTAACCCGGGGGGGCAGGGGATGCTATTGCTGGGATGGTGGGCGTTTCATCCGCCGGAAGGCTTTCCGCGTCCGGGGAGTAGATACCACCGGGGCGGGGGATGCATTTTCCGGCGGCTTCATTTACGGGCTTCTTCAGGGTTGGCCCATGGGAAAGATTTTAGATTTCGCTCAGGCTACGGCGGCCCTGAACTGTATGAAGTTAGGAGCCCGTGCCGCGCTACCCCGGCGGGAAGAAGTGGAGGCTTTCTTGGCATCTGTTCCCCGTTGAGGGCGTAGAGCCCGCCGACCCTGTAGGAGCGCCATCTTGGCGTTGACTGTATGGCGCAAAAAATAACCAAGCTCCAAGAACCAATCACCAATAACCAAATTTGTTCCATTGGGTATTGTGATTTGATGATTGGTGATTCAACATGATAAGGAGTCCGTCTTGCCCAAGACCATTGTGGATGTATTAGCAGAAAGAGGATTTATCGAACAGGTTACCGACACGGGCCTGCGGGAGGCAGCGGCCGCTCAGAGCCTGAAGTGTTATGTTGGCTTCGATCCCACGGCCCGGAGCCTGCACCTGGGGCACGTGGTTCCGGTCATGGGTCTGGCCCACTTTCAAAGAATGGACCATGTTCCCATTGTACTCATCGGCGGTGGAACGGGGATGATCGGCGACCCCAGCGGAAAAACTGTCGAGCGGCAGCTTCTTTCCAAGGAGGATGTGGAAGCCAACGCCAGGCGGCTGCAGGCCCAGTTGTCTAAATTCTTCCGCTTCGAGGGCCCCTACGCCGCCTTAATGCTGAACAACGCCGACTGGCTGTTACCTCTTACGCTCGTCGATTTTCTGCGGGATATTGGCAAGCATTTTTCCATCAATGCCATGATCGCCAAGGAGTCGGTTCGCTGGCGGCTGGAGGAACGCGGCCACGGGATATCTTTCACGGAATTCAGCTACATGCTCCTTCAGGCTTATGACTTCTTCCATCTCTACGAGTACCACGGCTGCTCGGTGCAGGCCGGGGGGAAAGATCAATGGGGGAACATTACGGCCGGCATTGACCTCATCCGGCGGATGAGCGGGGGAAGCGGACATGGAATCACTTTTCCTCTCCTGACCACGGCCTCCGGGACAAAGATCGGGAAGACCGAAGGGGCTGGAGAAAATGAGATGATCTGGCTCGACCCGGAGATGACCTCTCCCTATCGCATGTACCAATACTGGATCAACACGGATGACCGCGACGTGATCAGGTTTCTCAAGCTATTTACCTTTCTCGAGCTGAAGGAGATTGGCGAACTCCAAGAGGCCCTGCAGAAAGACCCCGGCAAGCGGGAAGCCCATCGGGCAATGGCCTTCGAGTTCACCCAATTGGTCCATGGAGAGGAAACCGCCCGGGCAGTCCGCGAAGCTTCCGAGATTCTTTTCGGGGGCGAGGTGCGGGAACTCTCCAGGAAAGTTTTCGAAACGCTGGCCGCCGAGGTTCCCTCAACCAGAATAGTCAAGAGGCGTTTGCATGAGGGGGAGCTCCTCGTAAACCTTTTAGTCGAGACGAATTTAGTCAAATCCAAGCGTGCGGCCCGGGACCTGATGAGCCAGGGAGGCGCTTACGTGAACAACGTTCCCTGGCGCGATGTCGGAGTGAAGGTTGATTTAAAGCAGGCCCTCTCCGGCCGGGCCGTTCTCCTCCGAGCAGGGAAAAAGAACTACCATCTATTGGTGGTGGAATGAAGTATAGATGAACAGTCGAGTTATAGCAGAGAAAAGAAGGAACTTATTCCATTAGAAAGCTGAGAAGGCTTTAGCCTCCCAAGGCCTATCGACATGAGGGATATTGATGTTTCGTTAATTCCCGGGACACCGTAGTTATTAAGGATCGGGCCTTGCATTTGGAAGTCGACTTCCGGTCTCCGAAGAGTACAAAAAGATTTCCTCTCAGGCTCACCCATGAATCCCCAGCATAAATTGAATGCGGCCTCAAGATGGATTACTGAAATTCTGGAGCCCTCGAATCCTAAGAATTTTGGTGGATCGGTGCTATGGCGAAGATGACCGCGCTCCAGAAGGAATGGGAGGTGATCTGGACCAGGAGGTCTCTTTTCCAGAGATAGAGCAGGCCCCAGAAGGCTCCGGCAACGAGGGCGGCCAGGATGAGCATGAGGTTGAAGGAAAAAACGTGAACCCCGGCATAAATGATGGTGGCCAAGAAAAATCCTTGAAGGCCCCCGTGCCTTTTCATAAGATGATCCTGTAAAAATCCTCTCCAGAAGATCTCTTCTCCGGGACCGGTTATGAAAAAGAGAAGAAGGAAGATGAGAACCCGGCTTGTTCCTTTGCCCAGAGAGTAGATCCCTCCAACCTGGGACTTCGCCCCGGGAAGGATGTAGGGGGCTAAATGATGTCCCAGAAAAAAGATAAAATAGAGAATTACTGCGGATAGAAGTCCCAGGAGGAAGGAACTGATTCGGGGGTTGATCTTCGGCTTCTGCCAGAAGAGAGAATAAGTAAAGACGACCAGGACGGAAAGGCCGATCTTCACCCAGAAATTCCCCCCTGCCCACCCGAAAGTTACTGCCCAGCAGCCGGATGCGAGAAGGACTGCTCCCCAGATCACAGAGGCACCGTTTTATTTAAAATTAATCCGGCGATGAGAAGGCAGCCAAATAGGGTGTTTAGCTGAGCCGTGATGGCATCGGCCGCCTCGGGGATCTTTTCCGTGAACATTCTCAAGAGGTGGATCGCCTTGGGCAGGGAGAGGAAAACCAGCAGGCCCCAGGGGCTCAGGATCCCCGTCAAAACCAGGAGAAGGGTGCAAAGATAGGCCGCCAGGATTAGAGTGGCGTAAACCTGGAAACTCTGTCGGTTGCCGAGGAGGATGCCGATCGTCTTGATCCCCTGCCGGGAATCGTAATCGATGTCCCGGATGTTATTGGCCAGAAGGACCAGGGCCACCAGGATCCCGAAGGGAATGGAGATGTACAAGGCTTTGAGGGAGAGAGCCTGGTGCTGGACAGCATAGGCTCCCTCGAACATGAGAGGCCCCCACATGAGGAATACGAAGAATTCACCCCAGGCCCGGTACTTATACTTAATCGGCCCGGCCGTGTAAAATACGCTCGCCAGAAACCCGACGAACCCGATCCAGAAAACCAGCAGGGAGCGCTGAAACGACAGAATCAAGCCGATGGCGATGGTAATGGCGTTGAGGATCATCCCTTCGGCTATGAGCTGGCCCGGGGTGAACATACCGGTCAGAATGGGTTGGGGGCGATAGCGGGCCGTGGGAGAATCGGGTTGGTCCACACGATAGCGGGTGTCAAAATAGTCGTTATAGATATTTGCCGTGGCGTGAAAACATACGATTCCCAGGCAAACCAGACCATACCATCCCCAGAGGATGGGGCCCTCTTCTGCCGCCAGAAGGGTTCCCACCGACACGGATATCAGGGACATAGTAAAAGACCAGGGGCGGGTGGCGATGAAAAATTCAAAGGTTCTCTGCTTGAAGCTTTTTCGCATGAGTTCAGTATAAAAGAAAACCATTCCCTATAGCAAGGGGAGAATCAATCTCGTCCATTCCCGGTTTTAGCCGTCCCCCGTGCATCGTGGCCCAGGGGGGTTTCAGCCGAAAGAAGCCCCGGCGTCTTTTCCACCGGATAAGTCTCCCCGGTCAGGGTGGCTTCATCCACAAACAGGTCTTTGGATTCGATAATTCGGCCGTCCTCTAGTACGCTGTCCCCGGCATTCAGGAGGACTACGTCACCGGGCACAATCTCTTCCACCGGAACTTCCTCTGTCTGACCTTCTCGCACTGCGGCGGCTTTGATCTGAACCATGGCCATTAATCTTTCCACGGCGTCCGAGGAGATCCCCCGTTCTTGCCAGAATCCCAGTAGGCCGCTGGCCAGAATGATGCTGAGAGTGATGAACCCCTCCACCGGGGCATGGAGGAGGAAAGATAAGCGCCCGGCGAAGATCAGGATCAGGATAATCGGGCTCTTAGACTGGCTGAGCAGGAGGGTAAAGGCACCCGTTTCCTTTCGCGGTTTGAGAAGGTTCGGACCCAGACGGTCAAGGCGGCGGGCCTCTTCTCTGCTTAATCCCTGGGGAGTAGTCTCCAACTGCCGGATGAGCTCATCAATCTGGACGTTCCAGAATAGCTGCTGTTGGCTCATATTCCGTCATTACCAGGAAATCATGAAACTTGCTTTTCCTTATTGTCCTACCTGGGAAGCAGGGGCTGAATGGAGGAATGGCTGTATTTTGAATTCCCGAGGAGATGCTTAAACAGACAGCAATTAGGCTTAGGTCTACCCCATAATTGAAAAGACCATGTTTTCCTGGATCCTACCGGACGTTCCCTTCTATCGCATGCCCGCGTGGGTGGGCATCAAGTGTTTAAATGCCTTCCCGGATTCCCGTTCCCCGCTTTGGCGAGGACAAGCTTCGCGGGAATGCCGAACCTGTGTCGTGCGAATACTTATGCAGCTTTTAGGAAAACCTCGCATGAATTGAGTACGGTGTGCCGCGAATTCCGAGGCCTTTACTGTTCGACCACCAATACGGGCTTATGCCTCTTCTCTCTACAGCGAATAAATCTCGTCCCGGAACAGATGCAGCCAATTCTTCTGCAGCGCCTCTACGGCTTCCTGGGTTTTATCGACGCCGATGATCACGATCGGCTGGCCGCTCTCTCCTCTGCCAAGGAAGGTATAGAAATAAAGGACGTTAATATTCTCCTCCTTCAAAGGCTTGAGGACCGCTTTTAAGGCGCCCGGGTGGTCGGGAATTTCAACAGCGATCACGTCGTCCACGGAGACGGAGTATCCGTTGCTCTGCAGCACCCGCACCGTTTTTTCCGGATTATCGGTTACAAATCTCACCGTGCTTCTTTCGGAAGTTTCCGCCACCGAGATCGCTCGAATGTTGATCCCTTCCCGCCCGAGGGACTCGCTTACGGAGAGGAATTTACCGGGAACATTTTCCAGCACGACCGAAACCTGCTTCACGAACATAATTTTCCCCCGCTGTTCATTTTAAATCAGGCAACCTGGCCTTCCTGCCTTTCCCCTGGAGACTCTGTCCAATTCCGAGATCGGAAGGTTCGGGCGGGAGGGCATTCTCTCAAAGTCATCGGGCAGCGGCTATTCCATGGATCGCGGCAAGGATTTAGTCGCCATGCGCATAGCGCTCTGCGCTTAGCGTTTTTGAAGACCCGCCGATACTTCCCCGTTCATAGCCCCCGCTCGGGCTGCCAGGCAGTCTCCAAGGAGAGAGGGGATTATGGAAGCTACTGGAAAAAATTGTATCCCTCCTCCAAGGCTCTTTCATTGATTTCGATGAGCTTTTTTTTCTCACGCAGCGTAAACCCCAGCGCCTGGAGGACAGTGGAGATGGAAACTACGCCGGTCTTTTTTATGAAGGCCCCGAGCATGACCATGTTGGCCGATTTGGAATTTCCCAGGCTGTCGGCCATCTGATTGGCCGGAACAGAAATAATGGTAATATCGCCCCTAAAAATATGAGCCTCCACAAGGGATGAGTTGATAAAGAACAGCCCCCCGGATTGAATCTGATTTTGAAACTTCAGGGCGGAAGGCTGGTTCATGGCAATAATGAATTCCGGCGAGGAAGCCACCGGGGAGGCGATTTCATCGTCTGAAATCGCCACGGTGCAGTTCGCCGTCCCGCCCCGGACTTCGGCCCCGTAGGAGGGCAAATAAGTCACATTTTTCCCTTCCCGCATGGCGGCCTCAGCCAGATTGAGCCCCATGGAAAGGACCCCCTGACCTCCAAAACCGGCAATCACTGTTTTAATCAGCATCTTTCTTTCCCATGACGTCCTTCAATACTCTCAGGGGGAAAATCCTGATCATTTCTTTATCGATCCACTGCCAGGCCTGCAGGGGAGTCATTTTCCAGTTTGTCGGGCAAGGGGAGAGGATTTCCACCATGGAAAAACCGAGCCCATCAACCTGCACTTGAAAAGCCTTTTTGATGGCCTGCTTGGTCTTTTGGATATTAGCCGGAGAGTTGACGGCCACCCGTTCCAGATAGGCAGCTCCTTCGACCGCGGCGAGGATTTCGCTCATCCTTATGGGCTGCCCCTCGAGCAATCTGTCCCGCCCGTAAGGGGTGGTCGAGGTTTTTTGGCCAGCCAGCGTGGTGGGGGCCATCTGTCCCCCGGTCATTCCATATACCGCGTTGTTGATGAAGATCGTGGTTATGTTCTCCCCTCGGTTGGCCGCATGGATGGTCTCGGCTGTGCCGATGCCGGCCAAGTCTCCATCGCCCTGGTATGTAAACACGATGATCTCCGGGTAGGCCCTCTTGATGCCGGTGGCCACGGCCGCCCCTCTCCCGTGAGCGGACTCCGCCATGTCCACATCAATATAATTGTAAGCAAAGACGGAACATCCCGGAGGAGGCACGCCGATGGTCTTTTCCTGCAGATTCATTTCGTCAATGACCTCGCAGAGAAGCCTGTGGACTACCGAGTGGCCGCATCCGGGGCAATAGTGAAAGGGTGTCTTCTTCAAAGAATTGGGCCGGGAATATACCTTTTTCATCTACTTCAATCCCTTCTGATAATAGATCCGGGAAATAATCCTGGCAACCTCGTTGGGGGTGGGAATGACCCCTCCGGGCCTTCCATAGAATGAGACTTCCCCCTTTCCCCCCAGGGCCATCTGCACATCTTCTATCATCTGCCCCATATTCATCTCGAAAACAAAGTACTGTTTTTGAGTTCTGCTCATTTCCTGTATTTTCTCGGAAGGAAACGGCCATAGGGTGACGGGTCTGAGCAGCCCCACCTTCAAGCCCTCCCGTCGTATGGTCTTGATGGCTCCTTTGGCAATCCGCGCTGCGATTCCGAAGGCGACCACGATGAGCTGGGAATCTTCCATCAGAAAGGTATCATAGGTAGTTTCTTCTCTCTGGATCAAAGAGTATCGCCGAAACAGGCTCCAGTTGATTTCTTCCAGTTCCATCGGATTGGACGTGAAGGTTTTTACGACTTTACTGGGCCGGCCTTTGGCTCCCCTCAGGGCATCTTCCCTCAGGGGAAGTCTGGCAGGGACTTCGTGTTTGAACTCCACCGGCTCCATCATCTGCCCGAGCACACCGTCGCCCAGGATGACCACCGGGATTCGATATTTGTCGGCCAGGTCGAAGGCCCGATGCGTGAGGTCGGCAAGTTCCTGGACCGAGGAGGGAGCGAGTACGATCGTACGATAGTCCCCATGTCCCCCTCCGCGCGTGGCCTGGAAATAATCGGACTGGGCCGCGGAAATACTCCCAAGACCCGGCCCGCCCCTGGACATGTTGACGATGACAGCGGGAAGTTCGCAGGCAGCCAAGAAAGAAATTCCTTCCTGTTTGAGACTGATGCCGGGGCTGGAAGAAGAAGTCATCGCCCGGACGCCAACGAGGCTGGCTCCATATACCATGTTGATGGCCGCAATCTCACTCTCTGCCTGGATGAAGGCGCAACCCCTTTTCCTTGCGAGGTGTGCCGCCATATACTCGGTCAACTCATTTTGCGGGGTAATGGGGTAGCCAAAGTAGCATTGACACCCTGCCCTAATAGCCGCCTCTCCGATTGCCCGATTGCCATCCATGAGGATTTTAGCCACGGTAAACCTCTATCGCCGCCTCCGGGCATACGAGCGCGCAGACGGCGCAACCAGTGCATCCTTCGCTATTTCCGAAGACCGCGGTCAAATAGCCGTGGCAGTTCAATTCGGAAGATAGAGAGATTACCTTTTTGGGGCAAAAAGACATACAGAGTTCACAACCCTTACAGAATTCACGGGAAATACTTATTCTTCCTTTCATCTCGCGAGTCCGAAACCTGTAAATAAAATTTTATGGGAGTTAAAGGGTAGGCAAAACATCTCATAACTCCGTAAGAAGTCCTTCATCCGTCTCAACAAATAACCCCCTCCTGCTTGTCCTTTATTCAGGAAATATTAGAAGAGTAATCCCCGGCTGTCAAGGATAACCTTCAGGATAACCTTCATCAAATTCCTTTTCTTGACTAAAAACGGGCTACGTGTTAGGTTCTCATCCGTGCAGGATCAGTGAAGAAAGGGAGGTAAAAAGATGATTTCGGTTATTGCCAAGATACCCATCAAAGAAGGGAAATTTGAAGAAGCCATTCAGGCCTTTCAGGAACTTATGGTTCAGGTGGCTAAAGAAGAAGGCACTCTGTCGTACACCCTCAACAGGGCGCAATCCAATCCCAACACCCTGGTTATCATGGAACGGTACAAAGACAAGGCTGCTCTGGATGCGCACTCCTCTTCGCCCCATTTCAAAGCATTTTTGCCCAGGAGTGCAGCGTTAATGGCCGGAAAGCCTGAGATAACCGTGATGGAGGAAATCCACTCGATCGGGTAGATGATGCGTTGCGGTCCGCGGGGCAAGATTTTTTTGCGATGATCAACCTATCTGGATGCCCGCTCCCCGCTTCCGCGGGACGGGCTGCGCGGGCATGACAGAATAAGACACAAGCTGCGACGGAGGAGGGTGGGGGAAAGAGGGCTTACGGCCGCATCCCCCGTTTTTTCGGTCCCAGTTCGCTGGGAAGCAGTCG
>Ga0315282_10013905_pt1 | contig 12058 bp, 11 predicted proteins | sample YL17G07_20_MG_FD_203693 | JGI IMG/M metagenome (GOLD analysis project Ga0315282, IMG submission 203693) | Sediment microbial communities from Yellowstone Lake, YNP, Wyoming, USA - YL17G07_20 | ecosystem: Environmental > Aquatic > Freshwater > Lake > Sediment | place: USA: Wyoming | collected... | reverse complement strand
AACCTCCACACCTTTCTTGGGATTTCTCCTCCGGCCCTCTCACTTTCTGATTTCATTAAAAGGAGAGTTTCCCATCTCCATGAAGTTCTCATCCCCACGACCATTCCCAACCTTCAACTCTTGACGGGTGCCCAAGACCTTCTCAATGCGGTGGATTCGAAGAGTGTTCAGAAGCGAAAACTGTTGCGTTCTATTCAAGATTTGGAAGGGGACTACCTCCTGGTCGATTTAGGTGGAGGCAACTCTCTTGCTGTTCTGGACTTTTTTCTGATGTCAGACGGAGGTATTTTGGTAGTGACCCCTGAGCCCACTTCCATAGAGAATACCTATCGGTTTCTCAAGAGCGCCTTTTACCGAAGGTTAAGGCAATCCGTTTCCAACCATTCGATCAGAACCCTGATTGATGGGGCAATGGATCAAAAGAATGAGTGGGGGATTCAAAACCCTCATGACCTCATCGAAGCAGTGAAGCGTATCAGCGAAGAGGAAGCCAAGAGACTCATAGAGGAAGTAGAGACCTTTCACCCTAATCTCATCTTGAATCAGGTCCGGACGAAAAAAGACATCGAGATCGGTTTTTCGATTCGTAGCGCCTGTAAAAAATATTTTGGAATCCACCTCCACTATTTGGGGTTTATCGTCTATGACCAGGATGTGGACCACTCCGTTCGGAGGAGAAAGCCTTTGATCCTGGAAAACCCCAGGTCTAAGGCAGCCCAATGTGTTGCAAAGATCGCCTCCAAATTGGTCAATCATCAGCAGATCTCTTTTCAATTTTAATGTGAATAAACATGAAGCGGATTGAAGAACAAACCTACTATGAGATCTTGGAGGTCAGGCCCAACGCCACGCCAAAGGAGATCCAAAGGGCTTATGAACATGCGAAAGAGACCTTCCATGCTGATTCATTGGCTGTTTATTCACTCTTCTCCGAGCAGGAGATGAGGAAAATTCAAGCCGCCATTGAAGAGGCCTACCGAGTGCTCATGGATGAGGCATTGCGGAAGGGTTATGACCAATCCCGCCCTCAAATGACTGGCGTGCAAGAATGGGAAAGACCTCCCGAGATGCAGGAAGGAGCGAAGGAGAAAAAACTGAGCGTTTCTCTCCCCGCAGACTTTCCGATTGATCCTGGAGAAGAAATCTGTCGTGGAAAGACATTGAGACGGATTCGGGAGAGGATGGGCATCGATCTATTAACCATCTCCACGGAAACGAAGATTGATACAAAGACCCTGGAATGCATTGAGGAGGAAGTTCTGGAAAAACTTCCTGCTTTGGTTTATCTGAAAGGATTTTTGAAAGGCTATGCCCAATGCCTTGGCATGGACCCCCAAAGGGTAGTTGAGGGGTATCTTAAATTCTTAGATGAGTATAAAAAGAAATCATCCCAATAATACGTCACAAACTCAAACAATAAAAATGTCAAATGCCAAAGCTCGTCCGACGCTAAAGTCCCGGCTTTGGACGACGGCGTCAAGTGTCAAATCAAATCCAAAGTTTATCCTTCGACATGCTCAGGATGATGGTCTGGACTTGCTGAAGAATGAAATCATGGTGAGACCTCGGCGCGAGCTCAGTTGAACGCTTGTCGAACCATTGATTTTGGATTTTGAAATTCATTTGACATTTGCCTGCCTGCCGCAGGCAGGGATTTTGAAATTTGGATTTTAAGATTTTTTTTATAAGGCTTTTTCGATCATGGACTTCAAACGGGCCTTTGGCACCGCGCCCACAATCTGATCAAGGATCTTTCCACTTTTGAAGAGAATAAGGGTAGGGATTCCTCTCACACCATATTGACTTGGGGTGGCTGGGTTTTCATCCACATTGAGTTTGGCCACTTTGACCTTTCCAATAAACTCCTTGGCAAGCTCCTCAACAATGGGGCTGATGCTTCGACAGGGCCCACACCAAGTCGCCCAGAAATCAACCAATACTGGAAGGCCTGCATGGAGAACCTCATCAGTAAAATTTTTGTCATTCACATGGAGTAGACTCGATTCATTCGCCATTTTTAGCTCCTCTTAGTTTTCACTTCTTTGAGTTATATTTTTTTATCATTCCTCAAACCAGAATCTGAAATCCTGCCTACCGTTAGGCAAACGGAAGACAGGTGAAATCGTTTATCCCCCCCGCTCAATGACATAATCAGCCAATAGATAAAGAGCTTCTCTCTCTTTTGAATTTGGGAAGAGTTGGAGATATCCTTTTGCCCTTTCGACATACCCTTTTGCTTTTTCCCAAGTATATTGAATTCCATGATACCGTTCGATAATCTCCACCACACGGAAGAAAGCCTCCCTTGTGATGGGATGAGATTCAACCGTTTCTTGGATAAAGGCCCTCTCCTCATTGTTGCAATGGTTCAGCGCGTAGATCAAGGGAAGGGTGATTTTGCCATCTTGGAGATCGATACCGATCTTCTTCCCAGATTTCTCTTCTTTGGAAATGTAATCCATATTGTCGTCGGTCAATTGAAAAGCGATCCCGACATCCATTCCAAAATCGGATAGCGCTTTTTCCCTTTCCTTAGAGACATCCCCAAGGATGGCACCGATCTGTGTAGCAGATGAGATCAGAAAGGCGGTTTTTCGAGAGATGATCGAAAGATACTCCTCTTCTGTTAATGAGAGGTCATTGGTTTTGATCAATTCCTCCAACTCTCCTTCAGCCATCACCGTGGTTGCCCTGGAAAGGGTATGGAGGATCTTCCAATTGCCACTCTGCACCAGGAGAGAGAAGCATTTTGTGAAGAGGAAGTCTCCAACGAGAATGCTCGCTTCATTACCCCAAACGGAATTGGCTGAAATCGTTCCCCTTCGTATTTCAGCCTTGTCTACGACATCATCATGGAGCAGGGTGGCGGTATGGATAAATTCAATGAGGCTGGCCATTGAAATGTGGAGGTTTTCTTGGTAGCCACACAATTTTGCTGAGAGGAGAAGGAGGATGGGTCGAAATCGTTTGCCCCCACTCAGAAAAAGGTGTTCTCCAATGGCAGAGGTGATCGGGACATTGGATCTTAAGTTCTTTCGGAACTCTTGATCCACTTTTTCTAAATCGTCCCCAATCAATTTGAGGACCCATTCCAAAGAGGAAGTTTTCTCTTCAACCAGAGGACGAACCTGATCTGAAATATTCATACTAAAAATTTATTATCCTATTCATCGGTCATTGTCAAAATATTTTTTGACATATTACAAAAGGTCAAGGTTTCTATTTGGATTCAACCTGCCTATCAGAAGGCAAGTGAGGAAGGGCAGACTCATGGAGGATTAAGGGTTTCATGATCTTTAGCTCTACACCGCTCGCTTTGATGGATTCGGTGAGAATAAATTTTGCATCTTCATCGATTCTGGAATGAGCAAATTGCAATCGTTTAGGTTCCAATTTTTTACTCCTCAAAATTACCAATAGATCGATGGCTCTCGAGGCAGGATAAATCAGGTAGCATCTTCCCTTGGGTGGGAGAAGGTAGAAAGCCATTGCAACCAGGTCTTCAAGAGTTCCTTTGATCTCATGGCGTGCCATGGCTTTCTCCATGGAAGGGTTCAGCCTTCCTGTATGATAATTTCGATAAGGTGGATTGGAGAGGACGACGTCGAAAGAGCCCGGTGGAAAGGTTTCTTTCAATTCTCTAAAGTCCTTGTGAAGAATTGAAATCCGATGTTGAAGATGGTTCAAAACCACATTTTTCTTAGCCAATTCTGCCAATCCCTCTTGAATCTCTACACCCATAAAGGGATGGGCTTTTGTGGTCTGTGATAATAAGAGGGGAAGAATTCCACATCCTGTTCCTAGATCAATGGCTTTTTCATTTTTTCGAATTTTGATGAATTGACTGAGCAGAACTGCGTCAATAGAGAATCGGTAACCCCTTTTCTTCTGAAGAATTCGAAGACGCCCGTTCAAAAAGGTATCGAGGGTTTCGTCAGGTGATGGGAAATTTCTAAATGGGGGGATACTTAACATAGAGAATACTGGTATAAAAATAGAGGGGTTTGCCTATTTCATTAAAATAACTAACACAGGGAGAGTTTGATTGTCAATTTAACCGTCCCTTTGTTAGCATTCAGACGATAGCTTGAACTCTAAAACTTACCTCAAAAAATTTGAGACTAATCAGAAATTTAATGCCTAATATAACCAAGGAGGACAAGGCTATAGGCCACATTTTGGCCAAAATTTGATCAAAGATATGAAAAGTTTGTATAAAAACTATTCACCTTTATTCATTGAGGGGGATAAAATTAATTTTTTATTATTGGAATTTTATAATATTTTTAGTTAATTAGGAGAATAACCATACTATTTGGTATGGATATTGCTTAATATTTTTCTGTAATATTTTTCTTGACAAAATAGTTATAAGAGGCTAATTTTTAACAAAATTTCATTCTAATGAATTGACATCCGATACGATCTTGTAAAAAGGAGGAGCTCAATATGAGAAAATTGATGAGGATCCATTTTATTTTGATATTCATGCTTTCCTTCTATTTCCCTCTCTCCTTATCAGCACAAGAGAAGAAAGAGGGGGAAGAGATATATACCATTAAATCAGGAGATACGCTCTGGGATATATCAGCAAAGTTTTTAAAAGATCCCTTTCTTTGGCCAAAATTGTGGCAGAGAAACTCCTATATTACCAACCCTCATTGGATCTATCCCGGACGGCCGATTCGCCTTGCTCCTCTTGAGGAAGTGAAGAAGGAGGAGCCGACAAAGGTTGTTAAAGAACCGGAGATCAAGAAAGAACCGGAGGTCAAGAAGGTGGAAGCCCCTTCGGTCCCAGTCGAAAAGAAACCAGAGATGGTGGCAGAGGTAAAGCCTGTCGAGCCTGTTGAGAAAAAACCAACTGTCTTTCCTGATATTCGATCAGCAGGCTTTATCAGCGATATTAATTATCGAGGGATCGGCATCATTCTGGACAGTAAAGAAGGTAAAAATCTCTTTGCTGAAGGAGATATCGTTTATTTAGCCTTTAAAACCACAGAGCCCATTCTTATCGGCAATAAATATACGGTGTTTCATGCCTCAGAGGATATCCGATATCCTGGTAAGGAGAAGAAGATCGGTAAGAAGTATAATATCCTTGGAAACATCCAGATCATCGATCAACATGGAAATTTCTTCATAGCAAAAGTCATTGAGTCCTTTGATGCCATGCAAAAAGGGGATTTGATCCAACCTTATTCGAAGGAAAAGATGGAGGTCGAAGGAAAGAAAAAATAAAATGGTTTTTCTCTTTAATATCTCCTGGGCTTAGGAGTTAAGGATATTCAATAAGGCTTATTTACTTCCTTCTATTTCCTGAGCCTTTTTTATGAAAGCTTCCGCTACCTGCCTGCCGGCAGGCAGGGACCCCGTCTAAAAGCGGGGTTTTTTAGACGCATCCCAATCATTCCATTAACCTTCAGCCAATGAAGCATTTTTCTTCTGAGACTCTCTATGGCCGAAGACTCTTTTTATTGGTTGGCCTTGAATCTTACACCAGGGGTTGGGAGTACCCTTTTCAAACGGCTCTTGGATCGATTCATAAACCCAGAAGCTGTGTTTCATGCCCCTTTGAAGGAATTATTAAAAATTGAAGGATTGGGAGAGAAGGTTGCTGAAGAGATCCGTAAGGGGCCTTTGGAAAAGGCGGTGGGAAAAGAGTTAAAATTATTAAAAGAGATTGGAGGCGCGATCATCACTTTAAAGGACGAGACCTATCCGGAGCGGTTAAAGACGATTTACGATCCCCCTCCTCTGCTTTATGTCAGGGGAGAACTCAAAAAGGAGGATGCATTCGCTATCTCCATTGTAGGTAGTCGAAAGACCTCGCCTTATGGGAGGCAGATTACAGAGAAGGTGAGTCAGGACCTTGCCCGTCATGGTGTAACCATTGTCAGCGGAATGGCGAGAGGGATTGACTCAGTCGCCCATTGGGGAGCGATTTCAGGAGGAGGCCGGACAATTGCCGTCTTGGGTTGCGGAGTGGATGTGATCTATCCTCGTGAGAATCGAAACCTCTTCGGCCAGATCATCGATCACGGGGCCATCCTTTCTGAATTCCCGATGGGGTCTCCTCCCGAAGGTGGTCATTTCCCGAAACGGAATCGGATTATCAGTGGTCTCTCTCTGGGCGTGGTGGTTGTTCAGGCTGATGCAGGGAGTGGCTCCTTGATCACAGCGGGTTATGCATTGGAACAAGGAAGGGAGGTCTTTGCGATGCCTGGAAATGTTGGAGCAGAGGGCAGCCGTGGCACCAATCAGTTAATTAAAGATGGAGCTAAATTGGTTGAATCGAGTGAGGATATCTTAGAGGAGATATTGCCCCAATGGAGAAGGGGAAGAGAGACGGTTCAAAAGGCCGAAAGTCCAGGTCGAGATCTTCCTGAGGAGGAGAGGGTTATCTATGAACTTTTAGGAGAGACCCCACTCCACATCGATGCCATTATTCGGGAGAGCCGATTGGAACCAGGAAGGGTATCGAGTCTTCTTTTAAATTTGGAGTTAAAAGGTCTGCTTTCTCAGTGGCCAGGCAAGTGTTTCAGCAAGAAGATGTGAAATGAAATTTGAAATCAGGATTGATTTCAGGAGCGAGGGAAGATGTTAAAAGGTTTGATTGTGGTGGAGTCTCCGACAAAGGTGAGGACCCTTCAAAAATTTTTAGGAGAAGACTATATCATCAAGGCGTCAGTAGGCCATATTAAAGACCTTCCAGAAGGTGAGTTGGGGGTGGATATCCAAAAAGATTTTCTGCCCCAGTATGTCACCATCTCTGGAAAGGGGAAGATCATCCGGGAATTGAAAAAGGCCAGCAAGGGAGTGGAAGATATTTATCTCGGTCCTGATCCGGATCGAGAAGGAGAGGCAATTGCCTGGCACATCGCCGAGGAGATCGGAGATGAAGACAAAAATATTTACCGGGTCCTCTTCAATGAGATTACCCAAAAGGCAGTTCTGGACGCCCTTCATCATCCTGGGAAATTGCAGCAGTCCAAATATGAGGCACAACAGGCAAGACGGATCCTGGATCGCTTGGTGGGGTATCAGATCAGTCCTGTCCTTTGGGAGAAGGTCCGACAGGGGTTGAGCGCAGGTCGGGTCCAATCAGTTGCAGTTCGGATCATCTGTGAAAGGGAAAGGGAGATTCAAAACTTCGTCCAAGAAGAGTATTGGAGTCTCACTGCCACTCTGAAGGGAAAGGATTCTCCCGTTGCCTTCGATGCCAAATTGCTCAAATGGAAGGGGAAGAAGGTGAAATTGGCCAATGAGTCTGAAGCCTTGGCCATGAAACAAGCCCTCGAGAAAGTTCCCTACACAGTTTCTAAAGTCATCCAGCAGGAGAAACAACGACATCCTCTTCCTCCCTTCATCACCAGTCGACTCCAGCAGGAGGCCTATCGAAAACTTTCTTTCTCTGCTCAAAAGACCATGCGGATTGCTCAGAGTTTGTATGAAGGAGTCGACCTTAGTGGGGTCGGTACAGTAGGGTTGATCACTTATATGAGGACGGACTCCCCACGGGTCTCATCTGAAGCCATTCATCAGGTCAGAGGCTGGATTAAAGGCCACTTTGGAGAATCCTACCTTCCTCCTAAACCGAATGCCTACAAAAGTCGTAGAGGTGCTCAAGAGGCTCACGAGGCGATCCGGCCCACCTCCATGGACTTAGAACCTGAAAAAGTGAAGGGCCACTTGGACAAGGATCAATGGGCACTTTATAAGTTGATCTGGGACCGATTCGTTGCATCTCAAATGACTTCTGCAATCTTCCTTCAGACCACTGTGGAGATCAAAGCGGATGAGGCAATTTTAAATGCGGTGGGCACGGTTCCGATCTTTCAAGGCTTTATGGCCCTTTATGTGGAGAGCGAGGATAACCAAGAGAACGGAAACCAAGAGAAGAAATTACCCGTTTTATCCGAAGGAGAGGTCTTGGAACTATTAGGTCTTACCACAAGACAACATTTTACCCAACCACCTTATCACTTCTCCGAGGCAACGCTGATCAAGGAATTGGAAGAAAATGGTATTGGAAGGCCATCCACCTATGCCACGATTTTGAGCACCATTAAGGAAAAAGGATATGTTAAGCTGGACAAGGGAAGGTTTTTCCCCACTGAATTGGGGTTAGTGGTCAATGACCTTCTGGTGGTGAACTTTCCCGATATTCTCGATGTCGAGTTCACCGCCCAGATGGAGGAGAATTTAGATAAGATTGAAGAAGGGGAAAAGGGATGGGTTGAGACGTTGAAGGAATTTTACGCACCTTTCCAAAAGGATTTGGAGATGGCAAAGGTCTCCATGAGGGATATAAAACGAGAGAAGATCCCTACGGATGCCCTCTGCGAGCGATGCGGTTCGAAGATGGTCAAGCGGTGGGGGAAGAGGGGCTATTTCTTAGCCTGCTCAAGCTATCCTAAATGCCGATATACGAGGGAAGTCGAAGGAAACGAAGAGAGTAGGATAGAGACAGAAGCTCGGTGTGAACAATGTGGAAATCCAATGGTGGTCAAAGACGGAAAGTTTGGAAGATTCCTGGCCTGTTCCAACTACCCCACCTGTAAATTCACCCGACCTTTGGATACCGGTGTCCGTTGTCCTCAGGAGGGATGTGACGGGATGATTGTTGAAAGAAGGACCCGTAAAGGAAGAACATTTTACAGTTGCACCAACTATCCCCGTTGCACCTTCGCCTTATGGGATAAACCCATTCCAGAGAAATGTCCTCAATGCGATTATCCATTCCTGGTTGAAAGGCAAGGGAAGGGTGGAATCATAAAGCGATGTCCCAAAAAGGAATGTGGATATCGTGCCTCAGAATGAACGGATTCGATATCTTCGCCTTCCCTCGATGATCTTCTTTTGGGTGAATCGGTGCTGCATCAACTGGAAGGGGAAATAGATCAAGCGATTGGCCAGGGTGGGTGGGTAATTCCACTGAAATCGTTTCAATATAGAGGGAAAAGAATAGAACTCTTTCCAAGCCTTTTTCCAACCCTTTTGGAGTGTCTCAGCGCTCATTTTCTTCGGAACGAAATAGGGAGCAAACTCTTCAGGTCTTTCCAATAGCCACCATTGATCGTGAATTAATCGCCCCTCTTTTTTAACTCTCTGATAGAAGGATGTTTCAGGATAAGGGGTCAGAAGGGCAAAGAACACAAAAAAAAGTTTAGCCCGAATGGCAAAGTCCACAGTCTCTTCAAAGACAGAAGGATCATCCTCGTCAAAACCGAAGATGAAAGAGCCCCAAATGGTAAGGCCGAACCGATGGAGGGTATCGGTGATCTCTCGATACTCAGCCGGATCATTCTGATATTTTTGAGACCGGATTAAATTGGCTTTGGAGAGGGATTCGAAACCAATTTGGAGACCTAAGCATCCACTTTTGGCAAGCAATGAAATATTTTCCACCTCCTTCAATCCGGACAAGGAGGCCTGCCCGATCCATTTTTTCTTAAGAGGGATCAAGGCATTGAGCAACTCTTTTAAGTAGGATGGATTGCCGATGATGTTATCATCATTAAACATGATCAGCCGATGTTTGAGACTTTTGACCTCTTCGACAACATCGGAGATCGGTCTGAGCCGGTAGGTGTCTCCAAAGAATTTTCGTACTGAACAGAATTCACAACGAAAAGGACATCCTCGTGTGACCTGAACCACATCGACCGGAAAGTATCCTCTTCTGGGTAGAATCTCCCGTCGGGGCCTTGGAATTTTTGAAGGGTCAATGAAACCATCCTGGTGATAAAAAGTCTTGAGATCTCCAGCCTTGAAATCTTCAATGAGATGAGGCCAAATTTCTTCAGCCTCTCCAATGACAACTGCATCGGCATGCTCTTTGGCTTCTTCAGGAAGAGCTGTTGGATGGATTCCGCCCAGGACGACAGGCACTCCCTTTTTTCGGTAGGCATCAGCAATGCGATAAGCCCTCATAGCCGTCTTAGTCATCACGGTGATTCCGACGAGGTTAGCCTCTTTCAATCCATTTTCTAAATGGATGGGAGTGAGGAGGTCATCGGTGAAAGAGATTTCGATGTCTGGCGGGGTGAGAGCAGCAAGAATCGGAAGAGAGAGGTTCGGAACCGGAGCATTTTCTTCAACGGCAGGAGAGATGAGTTCGATTTTCACGAAGATAACCCTTTCTTTTTTAAAATCCTAACAACCTTCAAAGAAGTTGTCAAAAAATAGAACTCCCACTAAAATCAAAAAGACTTGAGATTGCTTCGCTTCACTCGCAATGACAAACAAAAGGTTCACCATGTCATTGCGAGGAGCATTAGCGACGAAGCAATCCCTATACAATTTTCAACAAGAATTGATGTCAAAACTGGATTTATTTTGCAAATTCGAGGAGGAAGGCGTAAAATAAAAACCCATGAAGCCGATCGTGGTTGTGGGCGCTGGATTGGCTGGTTGTGAAGCGGCCTGGCAGATAGCTAAGAGAGGAGGAAGGGTGACCCTCTACGAGATGAAGCCAGAGGTTTTCTCTTCTGCCCATCGCTCTCCTTTCTTTGCAGAATTGGTCTGTAGCAACTCTTTTAAATCAGAATCCATAGAGAATGCGCCTGGTGTTCTTAAAGAAGAGTTGGGATTGTTAGAATCCCTTATCTTAAAGACAGCAAAGGCGACAAGGGTTCCGGCTGGAGATTCTTTGGCAGTGGACCGAGAGACCTTTTCAAGAGGGGTGACCCAGACCTTAGAAAGATTGGAGAATGTGGAGATCGTCCGAAAGGAAGTCACGTCTATTCCTCAAGATCAAATCACTGTTCTCGCGACGGGTCCTCTCACCCCTGAAGCTTTGAGCAAGGAGATCCAGAGGGTGACAGGGGATCGTCATCTCTTTTTCTACGATGCCATCTCACCCACCGTCACCGCTGATTCCATCAATTTTCAGAAAGCCTTCAAAGCCTCCCGATACGGAAAAGGAGGAGACGACTACGTCAATTGTCCGATGAATGAGGAAGAATATTACCGATTGGTCGAGGCATTGAATCAGGCGGAGAAGGTGGCCATCCGTGATTTTGAAAGGAGATATCTCTTCGAAGGATGTCTTCCCGTTGAGGAGTTGGCAGCGCGTGGAAAGGATACCTTGGCCTTTGGACCACTGAAACCCGTCGGTCTCATCGATCCAAAAACAGGAAAGCAACCCTTTGCCGTTGTCCAGTTGAGACAGGAGAATGGGTTCGCGACACTTTTCAATTTGGTGGGATTCCAAACTCGATTGAGGCAGGAAGATCAGAGAAAAGTTTTTCGAATGATTCCGGGCTTGGAGAAGGCTGAGTTCGTTCGATGGGGATCTGTCCATCGCAATACCTTCATCGACTCCCCTCGATTATTGAGACCCTCCCTTCAGCTCAAGCAGCGTCCACAAATCTTTTTTGCTGGCCAGATCACAGGCGTGGAAGGTTATATGGAATCCACTGCCATGGGGCTTCTATCAGGGATCAATGCCTATCGGGAGCGAAGGGGCATGGCTCCGGCCGTGCCTCCTCCTACCACGGCATTGGGTGCCTTGATTCAATATATTATTCATTCTCAAACCATTCCCTTTCAGCCAATGAACATCAACTTTGGCCTCTTTCCCTCTTTAAAGAGTAAGATCAAGGGCCGGCAGAAACGACTGCTTTTAGCGAAGAGGGCATTGGAAGAGATGCAACGCTGGAAAAAGGAGTACGAGGTATAACTCTTCCTGATGAACAAGATCAAGATGGCTAAAATATGGAAGAACGGCATTGTATGAGGTGTGGTAAGGAGCTTCCAACTGGTAGTTTGACCTATGTGGTTCACATCAGGGTCTTTGCTGGTTTCGATGGGGTGCTCTTAGAGCCAGAAGAAGGGATTGACAACCAACTCAAACAGATCCTTGATCAGATTGAGAAATCGGATCCAAAGGAGTTGGAGAAGGAGGTCTATGAAGAGTTCACTCTCCTTCTTTGTAAAAGTTGTCGAGATCGGTTTGTGGATGAGACCCAACATCCTTGGGAGGGTCCTTTTCGGATTCGAAGGAATCCGGACCGATTTATTCATTGAGAGATAACGTAGAGAAAGAGGCAGAGCT
>Ga0315282_10013903_pt1 | contig 12060 bp, 9 predicted proteins | sample YL17G07_20_MG_FD_203693 | JGI IMG/M metagenome (GOLD analysis project Ga0315282, IMG submission 203693) | Sediment microbial communities from Yellowstone Lake, YNP, Wyoming, USA - YL17G07_20 | ecosystem: Environmental > Aquatic > Freshwater > Lake > Sediment | place: USA: Wyoming | collected... | reverse complement strand
GTGCTTCTCCTTGACGAGCCGGATGCCCATCTCGAAATCCTTCGCCAAAGGCAGATCTATCAGGTTATCATCGATGTGGCACGGGCCAACGGGAACCAGGTGATCGCGGCAAGCCATTCTGAGATTCTGCTGAACGAGGCTGCAGGGCGGGACGTGGTGGTGGCGTTTGTTGGCAAGCCCCATCGCATCGACGACCGGGGAAGTCAGGTATTGAAAGCCCTGCGAGAAATTGGTTTCGAACACTATTACCAGGCGGAACAGAGGGGCTGGGTCCTCTACCTTGAGGGGTCAACTGATCTGGCGATCTTGCGGGCCTTTGCTGAGAAGGTGGGGCACGAGGAGGCCATGAAAGTATTGGAGCGGCCCTTTGTTCACTATGTTGGCAATCAGCCGGGGGAAGCCCGAAAGCATTTCCATGGGTTGGGCGAGGCAGTTCCATATTTAAAGGGAATCGCGGTCTTTGACAGGTTGGAATCCGAACTACCCGCTGACCTCGGCGCTCTCGGGCTCATCTGGCGAAAGCGGGAAATTGAAAACTACCTCTGTTATCCGGAGACGCTGGAGGCCTACGCCACACAGGGCGCCTCTATTGAATCGGCTGGCCCGTTATTTGGCCGGGCGGAAACAGAACGCCGCCTAAATGCCATGAAGGAATCCATCCAGGAGGTTCAGACAGCGCTTCAGACACTTGGCAAAGGTTCGCCATGGGATGGGAATACAAAGGTCAGCGATGATTTTCTCACCCCCCTCTTTGAAATCTACTTCAAAAAGCTGGGGCTGCCGAATTTTATGGCCAAGAAACACTTCCATGAGCTTGCCCGCCTTGTCCCTCCGGACAAACTTGATCCTGAGATCCAGGAGAAACTCGACGCAATTGTTGAAACGGCAAATTCGGCGAAGCCCATGCAGGACTCAATATGAAAAACCCCATTGGGCGAAATCTCTCCACTGTTAAAGGATGATAAAATGCCTCGCCAGCGCGAAAAGGATGATTCTTTCCAAGACCTAACCTGGGATGATCTCCGGGAATGGGCCGGGAGTACCATTTTATCCCGGGGACAAAGCTACCAGCGAAGCCGTCAAGTTGAAGGATTGGCTCGGACGCCGGGTGGAGGAGTGGTCGCCTGGGTCCAGGGGACCAAGAGGTATGTTACTAAGGTCGATTTCGCCGGGGAAGACCTGACCTCCATCTGCACCTGCCCATATGGGGGCACCTGCAAACATGCGGTGGCTGTGGTTCTGGAATATCTCGAATGCTTAAAAAAGAATAAGGCTGTTCCTCAAAGCCTCCGAGAGAGATCAGCGGTTGAAATTTCTGGAGGAGGATGGAGAAGAAGAGGATTGGGACGAAGAAGAGGCAGACGACAAGGAAGAACTGGTTCGCAGTTACCGTCTCCCTCAGAGACCGGCAAAAGAAATCCCCGACAACTTATATACTTTTCTGGAACAACAGACCAAAGAGCAGCTTATCGCCTTACTAAGGGAGCTGGCTGGATCCTCTGTTGCTGTCCGGGAAACTCTGCAGGACCGCCAAGACCTATCAAAGGGGACAGTCAAAAAAATGGTTTCCTCTTTGCGGAAAGAAATCCAAAAACTAAGCTCGGAACCTGGCTGGAAAAATAGCTAGAATGATGAAGGATATATTCCAGATTATTCCCGGGTAAAGGAGCGCCTGGAAACTCTTTTATCCCGGGGGTACGCCGATGAAGTGGTCGCCCTGGGAAAGGAACTTTTGGAAGCAGGCATAAAACAGATGGAGATGAGCGACGATGAGGGGGAGACAGGGAGAGAAATCTCCTCATGTCTGGAGGTCGTTTTTCAGGCCCTTCCCCAATCCTCCATGTCCCCCGCGGAGCAAATGCTCTGGGCGGTGGAAGCGGAATTGCAGGATGAATATGAGCTCTGTTATGGAGCCGAATCCTTCTGGAAGCAAAAGCACGCCGTGGCCGACTGGAATATCCTGGCTAATAGACTCCTGGACCGGTTGAATGATTTTCATTCGGAGAAAAGGGGGGATAGCTTTTCTCGGAACTACCTCCGGGACCATCTAAGTAATTGGCTCATTCGCGCCCTGGAGAATGCCGGGCGACGGGAAGAGATCATCCCTCTCTGCGAGCGCGAGGTGGTGAAGACCGGAAGCTATCTTCGGCTGGTTAACGCTCTACGGAAGGCCAATCGTTTTGAAGAGGCTGAACAATGGATACACAAAGGTATTAAGGCCACTTTAAAACCATGGCCAGGGATTGCCAGCGAACTGCGTGCTGCCCTTCGAGCGATGCGGGAGAAAGAAGGAGATTGGCTCCGGGTTGCGGCCTTTCGAGCTGAAGATTTTTTCCAAGCGCCGGCGCTGGAAACCTTTAAAGAATTGCAGAAAGCTGCTCAAAAGGCCAAAGTCTGGCCAGAGGTCAGGACAGCTTTGTTAAACTACCTCGAAACCGGTAAACTCCCCAAGCCTTCTTCCTCCTGGCCTTTGCCGGAATCTGGAGTAATGCAGCCTCAAGAACGCCGCCGCGAAGAATTCCCTGATATAGAAACCCTTATTGACATTGCTATAGCGGAAAAACGGCCTGATGACGTGATTCACTGGTATGACGTTCGCAAATCGAAGAAAGTAAGATGGGGAGTGAATGGTTATCAAGAAGACGAAATCGCCAGGGCCGTGGCGGATCAATATCCAGACCGGGCTTTAGTTATCTGGAAAAAGCTCGCCGAAAACCTGATTGGCCTGACTAAACGGAAGGCCTACGAGGAAGCGGCCAATTATCTGCGCAAGGTTCAGCGCCTCCTGAAGAAACTAAGCAGAGAAGATGAGATGAAAAGTTATCTTGCCAGCCTCCGGAAGGCTAATGAGAAGAAGAAAAGGTTATTGCAGATTCTTGACACCCTGGAGGGACGGCGGATCATTGAAGGATGACGTAGGAACCAAATCATGTACACGAGATTATTCCCGTGCAAGGTGGTAGGCATTCCTTAGGAGCGAACGGCCGGTCATCCCTACAGAGCCGGGTGACCTTCCCCCTCCGCCCGTGATAGATGACAAGAATGGTCGTGCTGGAACGAATTGTCGGGGCATCATGTCCCGCGCCTTGCGGGATACCCCTACGGAATAGAGACTAAAGGAGGATCGATGAGTCAAGGCAGGTTGCAGGACCGGGTAGCCATCATTACGGGGGGTGCCCGGGGGATCGGGAAAGCCATTGCCTTCAAGATGGTCCGGGAGGGAGCTTCGGTATCGGTTCTGGATATCCTTACCGAGGAAGTAGCCCGGGTAGCTGAGGAATTAAAGGCGATTGGAGGAAAAGCCGTTGGCCTAAAGGCAGATGTCAGCCATAAAGAAGAGGTCCTTCAGGCGGTGGACCAGACCGTTAAACATTTTGGGCGGGTAGATATCCTGGTGAACAACGCCGGGGTGATTAAACCAGCGGCTTTAGAGGATGTGGCGGATCAGGATTGGGACAGGATGTTGAATGTCAACCTCAAGGGGGCCTCTTTTTGTAGCCAGGCGGTGGTACCGATGATGAAAAAGAACCGCTACGGGAAAATTGTTAACATCGGCTCCCGGGCCAGCCTCGGGAAAGAAGACCGGACGGTCTATGGGGCCACCAAGGCGGGTTTGATGGGAGTGACCCGGACATGGGCCCTGGAACTGGCTGCTTACAACATCAATGTCAATTATGTGGGGCCGGGCCCGATTGCCACAGAGTTATTCAAGGCTGCCAATCCAGAAAACAGCCCCAGGACCAAGGCCATCATAAACGGAATTCCTTTGAAGAGGATGGGGCAACCGGAAGATGTGGCCAACCTGGTTTCTTTCCTGGCTTCCGATGAGGCGTCGTTCATGACCGGCCAGGCGATCTTTATCTGCGGGGGGCTGACCGTGGGTCTGGCCCATTATTGAGGGATTGGTCTTTAAATTTGATCCTGCCCGTCACATAACACCGATCTGGTACGAAGATATAAAAAGGAGCTACCTTAAAAGTCCTAAGCGGGAAGCGCAGAAGAGGTAGAAGACCACCCATCTCTTGTAAGGTCCCCATTCTTCCATTATTCTCCGGCACTCCTTTTCCGAGACTCGACGCCCGGGACCCAAATATTTTTCCACCAGGGTTTGAACGCCAAGGTCGTCTCCGGCAACCACTTCGGTCCGTCCCAGGCCGCGGCCCAGGAAATATTCTGCGCTCCATCTTCCAAAACCGCGGAGGGAAGTAAGGGTATCCATAATCTCTTCATTGGGGCGATCCCGGAGGGCCTCCACGTCGAGCTCCCCTGCGGCCACTTTTTGAGACAGGCCGATCAAGTACTCTGCTTTCCGGGTGGAGAAGGTAAGAGAGCGCAGGTCGTTGACCGAGCATTCTGTTAGGGCTCGGGGCGTGGGAAAGGCACGGTATTCTTTTCCTTCAAAGGCCATCTTCTTTCCCAGAGCATCTACCAGGCGCGAGCGCATTTTCACAGCCACCGGATAGGAGAGCTGTTGCTCCGATATGGCGATAACGGCCATTTCATAGAGGGTGGGGGGGCGAAGAGGCTTGACGCCGTGTAGATTTTTTAGAATGGAGCGCAGGATAGGATGCTTCCGGGCTCGGTGGTAAAACCCCCGCAGAGGAGCATCGAGGTGGAATTGCCAGCGAACCCTTTCTCTGAGAGAGGAAAAATTGCCGGGGCGTGTCGGATGGGTGCGGACGATCAGTCGGGATTCTTTTCTCCCCGGTCCAGGTTCCTGTTGGACCATGACCAAGATAGGCTCATCATCTATAACATGAAGGCGGCGATACTCGGCGGGGATGACCTCTCTTGCCGGAATCCAGACATCGGTTCCGTCTGAAGGGAACTGACTGAGGAGACCCGCACAACGGGCCAGGTTGTAGGGTGATTCGGGCACAAGGGTAAATTTCATTGGGTTCTCCGCGCCCCGGATGGATGATCCGGTTGGCCAAGGGAGCTTTGAAGATAGGCAGTAGAGGGCTCATCTGCTACAGCCAGGGGTAACACTTGCCCCTCTGCTCTGCCCAGCCCTCCAAACCGTACCTTTTGATTTTTTCCAAATTTTTCTTTGGGGTATCCCCGTGCATGGGTTTGAGAAACTCCAATTTCGGGCATATGACATATTCATTACATTGCCAACAACTCTGAAAATTCTTCTCTTGAACACAATTTTTGATCTCACAGGCTTGTAAGCATCCATCACCCCCGGCTCTGCAAGGAGTGCGGCACTGGAGTTCAGCAATGGCCCTTAGAACATTGCTGAACTCCTGATAATGTTCAAACTCTTTTAGAAAAGCTTTTTTCACTTCGGCATACTCAGAAAATTTCACTTTTCCCAATTCGTTCTTCAAATCCCGGGCCAAATCCGCGCCCTTACTGCGGTAGCGGAGGCAATCCCCGCAGTACAAGGCGCAGTAGGCAGTGAGTTCAATCTCCCGGTTTTCCATTCTTCACCTCCCCTGGATTATCTTTGCCGCTGTGGTTCTTTCGAGCGGGCGTCTTCCGCTCTGCTCCTGTTGCCCCGGTCTTGATCGTTTCTTGGCCCATCTTGATGGAGGTCCGGTTGCTGCCGGGTACTTTGCAACTGGGGCTTTTCCGGCATGAAATCCCTCTGGCTTTGATGCTGGGGTCCCTGTGTGGATGGTTGTTGCTTCTGAACTTCCGGTCGGATTTGCGCCGGGGGCATTTGCAGCCTGGCCCTTCCCTCGGTTTGAGGCCGGTTCTCTTGGGCCGCGCGCGGTCGTTCTTTGGGCTCGACCTTGACTCTTTCGCTCCCGGCAGAACTTCTGTTTAAATCTTCCCGGGGCTGCGGTTTTACCCTGGGGCTGGGAATCCCTTCGGCCTTGGAACTCTGACCCTGAATAGTCGGATCCTGTTTTATTTCCGGGTTTCGCGGTTGCAACATGGGCTGTCGAAGCGGCTTTCTGGGTTCAGTCTTTGGCCTAAATTCTTCCGACGGGGACTGGGTCTGTGGCCGGCTCATGATTTTCTTTTGCGGGGATTGCACCGGAGGTTTATTGACGTCCTCAGCGTTGACCATCCTGTTGGTCACCTGGGGCGGCTTGACCTTTCCTTCCCTCTCGACCCGGCCCTTCTCCATTCCTCGGACATCTTGCATCAGGGTGGCAGCGTTTTCAACCTTTTCTTCCCTTTCCCGGGTCCTGATCTGGTTAGTGACAATCCTGTTGGGCTTCCTTTCGGCCTCCACGGTCGTATATTTATATTGATTTTTCACATTGGTGACATTCTGGATCAGGCTCTTTTGAATTACGGGAGCGGGCCGGGCTTCCTTGATCAGCCGCGTTTTGTCCACACCCGAAATGGTGTTATAGCGCTTATGCCCGGCATAAAAATCCGCTTTATCGACGATAACTGAACGCTGAACATTTGCATATCGATGGATGTTAATCTGGGTGGAACGGATATTCGCATTGGTAATGACAACGCTGTTCGGCCCCCAGTAATGGCGCCCATAATAGGTTTCGTGGGGAGCCAAGGGTACCCAGCCGACATGGCGATCTGTGTAGAACCAGCCGACTCTGCCTGGGTGCCAATGAACTAACAGGCGGCCGATCACGACCCGGGGAGGAACCCAATACCAGAAGCCACCTAAGAATACCCAGTCGCCAAAGTGGTGGGTGACATATCCAAACGGTTCATAAGGAATCCAGACATGCTCACCATACCAGACCGTCCACCTCCCATACGTGAAGGGAGACCAGCCCACCGCGACTCTAACCGGGTGCCAGAAATAATGGTAGGCCCCCAGGTAGTAGACTCTATCCCATCGGCCATAATCCTGTAAGGCATACGCATCGCCTTGCAAACTTTCCGGCAAATATTCTGTCCTGACCATCTCCTTTTTCGCCAGAAGGTTGTCTCGTACCGTGTTCCACTGATCCCATTTGGGGTCGAGCCCCTCGGCTCCGGGTTCTGCATGCCCGCGATCGGCCAGAAGCGGGGGGGAGCCGGCGCTCACTTCGTGTCTCGTTTCGACGCCGTCGATCCGCTGGATGAAGTTCACGAAACCATGCAGACAGATGATCTCGACAGACTCATCGCCAACATATAAATCGAAACGCGTTCCCGGGGGGGCGACGACATAGCCGAACGGGGTTTCCGCCCTCACAACCGTATCAGGACCCTTGCTATAAAACCTGGCCAGCCCGGAAGTCAGGTAAATCTGGGTCAAATCATTCCTGACGGCCGCGATTTCAAGCTGGGTAGATTCGCGAAGCCGGATCAGGCTATTGTTCGGAAACATAAATTCGGCTTTCCCGTTTTCGTCTGTATAAAAGGCGTCTTTCGGCCCTGCCGGGGAATCCTGGACTGTTAAGACCCAATCTTCCCCTTCGGGTACATATCGCAAAAGATTTCCTCCGACATAGGATATTCGGCCTACCAGAATGGCATCTGACGGCGGAGCAGCAAGGGCGATCATATGGGTAGCAAATACGAAAGCTGCGACCCAGATAATGCTCAATAATTTTTTCATTTTTTTCCTCCTTGCCTGCGCCTCCCAAAGTGCACTCCCGGCGCGAGGATCAATTGGAGTGGAAGGAACTGAGCTTTGGTATCCGAGGCATGACCATTCTCCCCCTGTATCTTTGCCCCATCCAATGGATTAATGCAAAATAATACAGTTTCAAGGTCAGAACACCAAACTTTTAAGGCAATGACATGGGTCATCTTGAAACGGCCAGCCTCTTTTCAAATGAAAACCCCAATCTCTTCCGCGGTTGCGGATCTCTATTTTCCAATTTCATATGACAGCAATTAAAATGCCAAGCCGTTAAGGAGCCTGACAATCAAAAAGCCATTTTTCCCCTTAAGGTCCTGGACAAAGAATGGGCACATGATTTATCTGGAAATGCGAATACATTCATAATCTTTTGGGTTGTGCACTTGATCCTTGCAGTCGAAGGCCAGCCTGGTTGCCGTGGAGAAAACCTAAAACTAATTTGTGAAGATGAAAGCTAATGATGGAAGAGTCTGTCGGTTGTATTTAACCCTCAAGAAAATTGTTTTTAGATTTCAATGACTAAGAAGTTCCGACAATCTTGACGAACAATTCGACAAGATTTTCCTGCTGATCTCCCCTTTTTCCCAGCCTCTTGAACTCTGTCAAATCCCGGCTGGTCCCTGATTGCTCCCTCTAAGATAAAATGGGTTTTTCTATCATTGATCCAAAGGGAAGGGATCATGGAGCAGCCACATTTTTCATCTGAGGCGCCACGCCCGGGCGCATTTGCGCTTCATATTGAACCGCAAGGCGGTGATCCTTCCTTGAATGGGGCGGGGAGCTTACGTTCAGAGGGCCACCTTGAGTTTTTTCAAGGGATTATTTGGAATGCAGGGGATTTCCGTGGACATTCTTCACGCAACGGAAGCCGAGCCAATGCGCCCCATTGACCAGGTCCTCGGCGGACCAGCGAACGGTCGTGCGGACGAAGGTGGCATGGCCGAGGAAACAGCCTCCTCGCATGGGTAAATGCCCCTCCAGCCATACCCCTTCGCACATCTCCCAGACGTTTCCGGCCATGTCATAACATCCGTAGGGACTCAGGCCGAGGTGGAATCGGGTGACATCGGTCACGCGGTTGATACCCAGTTCGGCGGAGTTGCAATACCCGGGGTAAAAATCATTTCCCCACGGCCACCATCGTCTGTCTGTTCCCCGGGCCGCCTTCTCCCATTGAGGCTCTGCGGGGAGGCTCTTCCCGGCCCAGGCCGAGAACGCCCGGGCATCCTCCCATCCCAGGCCCACCACGGGTTGATAGGGCTCATTCCATCCGTCCTTCTCCAAGAAAAGGGGTTTGCGATGGCCGGTCTCGTCGATAAAGCGGCGGTATTGGTAGTTGGTTACCGGGTGAATATCGATGTAATAGTCATCCACCGCCTCCCTGCGGGTGGGGACCTCGGTCATGAAAACGGGATTTTGAGAACCATCCAAGATGAACACCTGCCTCAGTTCGTTCTCGGTAATTCCCATAGTGAATTCTCCCGCGGGGATGAGAACCATCTCAGCCCGGTCGACGGGGGAGACTATCCGGAGAGGATAGGGGGGGACTTTGACCAGATCGGTTACGCTCCACTCGACCCCTTTACGCACAGGCCTCATCCTTTAATCCGCTAAGAGGTTGCTGAAAAACTGAAAGGGGAGGCTTTGAGCGCGAAAAAAATATCCTGAGCGGCGAAAAGCCGACTTTTTCAACAACGTATTCATTCATCGTTATTATATCCTATTTACACGAATAGGACAAAAGACAATTATCTTCGCGATCGTTCAGCCAGTACGTGGGTAGGAAAGAATCTTCTTGCTTCTGGAGGCCTGATTTGCTAATTTTCCTCCTGCAGGTCTTTCTTTTGGCATTGAGACTGTGTCGCCATTCCGAGATGGGGAGGTCCGAGCGGGAGGGCGTTCTCTCGAATTCATCAGCAGTGGTTCTTCCCTGGATCGCGGCGGGGATTTATTCGCTATGTGCATAGCGCTCTGCGCTTAGCGTTTTTGAAGACCGGCCGATGCTTCCTCGTTCATGCCCTCCCGCTCGGGTTGTGAAATGGTCTCATTGGGGGATGAAATACGCAAATGGCAGACGAGGTGAGAGATGGAAAAAATAAAGAAGGACAGGACGGATCAGCTTCTGCAATGGGACCGGAAGCATCTCATTCATCCCATGTCTCCCTTGGGCACGACCCGGGGCATCGTGTTTGATACGGCAGAAGGCATTATTCTAAGGGATACACAGGGAAAAGAGTACATCGATTCATCTTCCCAGCTGGTCAACGTGAACATCGGTCACGGTCGGAAAGAAGTGGTCGAGGCCATTATGGAACAACTCGGGAAACTCCAGTACACGACGACTTACTGGGGTTTTACCAATACCGCTGCGGTCCTCTGCGCCAAAAAGCTGGCGGAGATCACTCCCCCGGGCCTGAAACATTTTTTCTTCACCTCGGGAGGGTCGGAGTCGGTGGAGACAGCCTTCAAGATTGCCCGCAATTACTGGCATGCCAAGAAACCAGAGAAAAATAAAATCATCAGTCTCTACCATTCCTTTCACGGGGTCTCCTTTGGGACTCTCAGCGCCACGAGCCTGGGAATGGGGCGGCTGTGGAAAAGCTACGGTCCTCTCGTCCCGGGATTTTTGCACATTCCCTCCTATTACTGCTATCGTTGCGCCTTCGGCCTGGAATACCCCGGGTGCCAGATTAAATGTGCAGCCTTTCTGGCGGAGACGATCGAACACGAAGGGAAGGACAGCGTGGCCGCCTTCATTGCCGAGCCGGTGCAGGGCTCTGTGGGGATGATCAGCCCGCCGCCGGAGTACTGGCCGATGGTGCGCAAAATCTGCTCGGAGATGGAAGTCCTCTTAATCGCCGACGAAGTCATGTCGGGTTTCGGCCGGACGGGGAAGCTATTCGCCGTCGGGCATTGGGATGTGGTTCCGGACATTATGGCCATGGCCAAAGGGATCACCAGCGGGTACATTCCCTTCGGGGCCGTGGCTCTCCGCGACGGGGTTTATGATGAGCTGCAAAGCCGGGGGACGCCCTTTTTGCATGGGTTCACTTACAGCGGGCATCCCGTGGCTTCGGCCGCAGCTGTCAAAGATATGGAGATCATCGTGGAAGAAAAACTGCCTGAGAACGCGGCCCGAATGGGCCGATATATCCTGAACCGCCTGAAGGCAGAATTTCTACCCCTCCCCTCTGTGGGGGACGTCAATGGTCTGGGTCTGATGATCGGAATCGAATACGTGGAAGACAAAAAAACCCGGGCCATCCATCCGAGAGTTTTGGAACTCTCTCAGGAGATCCAGGACCGGGCCTTGAAAGACGGGCTCTTCCTGCGGGTCTACGGCAGCCGGGTGACTCTCAGCCCGCCCCTGATCATTACTCAAGAGGAGGCAGACAGAATTCTGAGAATCCTGAAGCCCATTCTCACTGACCTTCCCAAAATGTTCGCAAATAGATAACAGCGATGGATTAGATATGGGCCGGCCCGCCTGGCAGATTCAGCTTATTACGGCCTTTTGGCCCTGGCGGAATTTTCTGGCCAGAATGGTGGGATGGCCCATCATCGGGCGCTTGATGCGTCCTACTTTTCTGGGCGATCGGGCGAGTTTCATTCCCGTCGGGGTAAGCCTCGAAAGGCCGGGGAGTGTAGTTCTACCTGGGCGGATTGTCGAAAAATTCATCGCAGAATCTTCCCATCGCTTTATCCTCCACCGATGTCTTTGCCGTTCCCTGGAGCCCTGTCAGGTCTATCCCCGGGACATCGGATGCCTTTTCCTGGGAGAGGGCGCAAGGGAGATTGCTTCTTCCCTCGGAAGGGCGGCAACTGTCGGGGAGGCCATAGCCCATCATCGCAAGGCTACCTCTCTTGGCTTGATTCCCATGGTAGGGAAACTTCGCTGGGATTCGATCTGGCTGGGGGTTAAAAGAGGGGACCGGCTTCTTTCCCTATGCCACTGCTGTGATTGCTGCTGCTATTTCAAGGTCTACCGGTTCCTCCCCGCAGAAGTGGCCGGGGGATTGCAAAAGCTCGAAGGCCTTGAGGTCCGGGTGGGCTCAGCCTGCGATGGATGCGGAGTCTGTGTGCCCCATTGTTTTATCGGGGCCATGACCCTTCAGGCGGGCAAGGCGGTGGTGAAAGAGGGCTGCCGGGGTTGCGGCCGGTGTGCCGCTCTCTGTCCGAAGCAGGCCGTTGAGATTCTCCTCCCCTCAGAAGAATCGCTGGAGAGATACGTTCGCCTGGTGCGTCCGGCTAAAACGGGATAGGGGGATCGCAGAGCAGGGCATCTTTTATTGCCCAACCCGCAATCCTCAATTCCTTTCAAGGGCTGAGGAAGAAAGCCCGGTAGGCCTTATAAGCCTCGAAGATGTCCACTTTTGAAGTGACTTCAAAGGGCGCGTGCATGGAGAGGACGGGCACGCCGCAGTCGATGATGTCCATGCCGTAGATGGCCAGGAACTTGGCCACGGTCCCCCCCCCCCCTTCATCCACCTTGCCGATCTCGGTCATCTGCCAGGCAACGTGATTGGCGTTGAAGATCCGGCGGATTTCCCCCACGT
>Ga0315282_10013902_pt1 | contig 12060 bp, 11 predicted proteins | sample YL17G07_20_MG_FD_203693 | JGI IMG/M metagenome (GOLD analysis project Ga0315282, IMG submission 203693) | Sediment microbial communities from Yellowstone Lake, YNP, Wyoming, USA - YL17G07_20 | ecosystem: Environmental > Aquatic > Freshwater > Lake > Sediment | place: USA: Wyoming | collected... | reverse complement strand
GTGAATCAAAGAATGGATGCTTGATTATAGGACATGTGCTGGAAGTCAGGTCAGTCTTTTTTGTGGCGGGGGGCCTGGACACCCGAAGGTTCGTTGGTGGAGTTCAAACTGGGAATCTGGGTTAAGAGTTCCAACTGCAAGAAGGAGGATGAGATGGCAACGGCATTACCAATTCTGGATACTTGTGAGCACGGATGCCTTGCGGAACATGCTGATGGTTCGGGCCCGGGTGCGAGAAGGCATGGCGGAGGTCGCTGCCCAGATGGATGTACTGGCCGGTGATCAGACCAGCCGCAAGTTCCGGTTCGATGGGGAATGACTCTTTCAGATTCCTTGGGCCTGCAAAGAACGGAAACGGTACAAAGGGGCTGAATCATCGAAGCCCGCGCAGCCCGTCGATGAGGGCGACAACCTCTTCAACGAGCCGGCGAGCGTGACAGCGGACCCAAACATCCCATTTTGATGTATGGTTTTTGGGTCGTGTCCAGTTATCCTTCTCAGGACTGAGTACGGTTGTTTTTTTGGTCAGGTAGCAGTACACCTCTTCGGTTGATGAACTGGCACGAGGCGCGGCGGATTTGGAAAATCGAGGTAATACCCATGCCCACGGTGATCATTGAAGGCCCCCGAATCGACCTATCGAGGAAACGATCGCCGATCCAAAAGTTCACGGCTCTTGTTGCATCGGCATACGATTGGCCGTTAGAAAACATCATGGTCATCCTGCGGGAGAATCCCGACCAAAACCTCGCGCGAGGCGGAAGATTGCTGATTGATGGCGGAAGGCCAAGGCGCTCGCCCCAGGCCCATCGATCGCACTCGGACTGAAAAGATGAGCCCTCCAGATCCAGGTGGTCCTTCGGCGAACCGCTGGCTGATTGCGATCGCGGTCATGTCGAGCGCCATCATGGAGGTGCTGGACACGTCGGTGGTGAATGTCAGCCTGCCGCACATTGCCGGAAGCATGTCCGCCAGTGTCGATGAAGCGACCTGGGTGTTGACCTCGTACCTGATTGCCAACGCGGTGATTCTGCCCATCAGCGGGTGGCTGGCGAACCTGATCGGACGGAAGCGGCTCCTGCTGACGGTGGTGAGCGGGTTTACGCTTTCGAGTGTGCTGTGTGGCCTGGCCCCGAGTTTGGGAGCGCTGATCTTCTTCCGCGTGCTCCAAGGGACTACGGGGGGAGGGCTGCAACCGCTTTCCCAAGCGGTCCTGTTGGAGGAGTTCCCTCCCGAGGAGCGGGGCGAAGCGATGGCGCTCTGGGGACTGGGCATTGTGGCGGCCCCGATCCTGGGGCCGACGTTGGGTGGCTGGATTACGGATACCTACTCCTGGCGCTGGGTGTTTTACATCAACGTGCCGATCGGCATCTTCAGCCTGCTCATGATCTCGCGGTTTCTTTACGACCCCCCTCACATCCGCCGCGGGACGCTGCGCGTGGACTTGTGGGGATTAGGCATGCTGGCGGTGGGCATGGCCGCGTTACAAATCATGCTGGACAAAGGCCAGGAGGAGGACTGGTTCGCTTCCCACTTTATCGTGGCGCTGGCCGTGATCGCGGTGGTCATGCTCACCACCTTCGTGATCCGCGAACTCTACACGCCGCAACCCATTGTGCGTTTTAGGTTGCTCAGGTACCGGAACTTCGCGGCCGGGATTGTACTGATTACGATACTGGGATTTGTGCTGTACGGCAGCCTGGTCCTGCTGCCGCTTTTCATGCAGACGCTGCTGGGGTGGACGGCCGTTACGGCAGGCATCTGGACCAGTCCGCGTGGGATCGCCACCGCCTTGTGCATGCCGCTGGTGGGTTATCTTCTCGGCAAGGGCTGGGATGCTCGCTGGATGCTGATTTTCGGGTTTGTGGTAGCCAGCCTGGCCTTCTTCGGTTACTCCCACATGAGTCTGGAGTCGGGCACCTGGGACATCCTCATGCACCAGATCAATCAGGGAGCGGGCATGGCATTCATCTTCGTGCCGTTGACGGTCGCCACGATGGACCCTATCCCCAAGGCAGAGACCGGATACGCCACCAGCTTGTACAGCGTGATGCGCAATATCGGCTCGAGCATAGGCATTTCGTTTGTGACGACGTGGGTGGCGCGGCGGTCCCAGTTCCATCAGTCGATTCTGGTCGCTCATGTAACACCCTACGACCTGCGGAGCCAAGAGTTTCTGGGGCTGGCAAGGGAGCTCTTTTTCCATCGGGGTTTCGACTGGAGCACGGCGGGTCATGGTGGCCTCGGCGTCCTTTACGGTATGCTCCAGCAGCAGGCGGCCTTGATCAGCTTTGTGGAAGTGTTCCGGGTTATGGGTTTCCTGTTCTTGGCAACCATTCCCTTGGTGCTGCTCATGAGGAAGGCCCGACAGCGCGGTACGGTTCCGGCCGCCCATTAACACGGACACGGGGGTTAAGCCGTGAGAGTCATTCTCATCTCCGCGAACATTGAGAAGATGAACCTCCTCCCGCTGCCGCTGGGGCCGGCGCTAGTGGCCGCCGCCTGCCGCAAAGCCGGCCACGAGGTGGTTTTGCTGAATCTGATGTTTGAGGGAAACACGCAGTCGGCCCTCCAAGATTGCGTCGAAGGATTCCGGCCTGAAGTCATCGGCATTTCGGTGCGCAATATCGATGACCAGAACATGGCCGATCCGAAGTTCCTCCTGCCCCCGGTTCGCGAAGTCGTAAAGACCTGCCGCAGCCTGTGCGATGCTCCGATTATCGTGGGCGGGGCGGGTTATAGCATTTTCCCCGCGAGCGCCTTGCGCTACCTCGGGGCCGACATGGGAATCCGCGGGGAGGGGGAAGTAGCCTTCGCGGCTCTGCTGGAACGCGTGGCAAAGGGCGCGCCGGTGTCTGGACTGCCTGGCCTCTATCTTCCCGGCCAACCGCCTGCTGACAGAACCTTCGCAAGGAACCTGGACGATCTCCCGCTCCCGGAGTCCCGGCTCTGGATTCCCTCCGTTCGCGGCCAATCCGAGTTCTGGGTTCCGGTCCAAAGCCGCCGAGGCTGTCCCCTGGATTGCAGCTTCTGCTCGACCAGCGCCATCGAAGGGCGCGCCCTCCGCCGGCACTCTCCGGAAGCCATCGCGGCATGGCTGGAACAACTCGCGTCGAGCGGGTTCACCAACTTCAACTTTGTCGATAACACCTTCAACCTTCCCCTTTCCTACGCCAAAGAGCTTTGCCGGAAGATCGTCGAACGAGGCCTCGCGATTAACTTCTGGTGCATCATTTACCCCAAGTGGATTGATCGTGACTTGGTGGAACTGATGGCGCGAGTGGGCTGCCGCGAGATCAGCCTCGGGTTCGAAGGTGGCTCCGACCGCATGCTGGCAAGCTTGAACAAGATGTTCACCACCGAGGAAGTGAAAACGGTTGCAAAGATGTTTGCGGACGCCGGCATCTTCCGCCGAGGTTTCCTATTGCTGGGAGGTCCCGGCGAAACCCGGGAGAGCATCGAGGAGAGCCTTGCGTTCGCTGACTCGCTGAATCTTGACGCTCTGAAAGTCACGGTCGGCGTGCGGATTTACCCGGAAACCCCCCTTGCCGCCACCGCGCTCGCCGAAGGAGTGATCCGGTCGGACGACGACCTGCTCGGGCCCCGGTTTTACCTGGCCCACGGATTGAGTGACTGGCTCCCCGAAAGGATTGCTGCCTACAAGGCCTCGCGCCCCTGGGTGATGTAGGACGCCGAATTGTCGCGGGCGTGCTGCCATCAGAGTTGCATGCCTCACGACTAAGGCAGTCATTGGCATCGTCTATGGCATTGGATTGGTCATGGGGGTCTGGTCTGGATTCCCCCCATCAATCCATCTCCGCTTGGCAGATATGACCTCTTTGATATTCAGCACACCGGCCCTTTAAGGGGGTTCAAGAATTCGAATCCTGCCTGACCAGCTTGGGCCGAGTCAGCCTTGCCTACCCAGACTACGCGCGCTTTAACGAAGCAGTCGGGATCGGTGGCAAGAAGGAGGCCCACGGGCTGGCCCGGGGCAAGGGTGGCGTCGGATTGCAGTCGCAAGCCATAAGGGGAAAGGTCAACGGTAGTAGCGAGGTATTCAGCCCGGTCGCCCTCTATCACAAGAGTCACAGCAATTTGTACCCGCTTACGCTCCGAAGGGCGCTTAACTGATCGTGTGTCGTCAGGCATGCCCTAAGGTTACATGTAGGAGAACGGATAATCAACCGACTTCGTTAGCACGGGCTGCGATCCGTGATGCGGTCGGTAACTGGAGGGCTGCTTCCACATAAACTCAACGCTCGCTCAGCACGCCCTTGCTATGCTAGCCAGGCTGTTTCGCTATGGCAAAATCAGCTATCATGGTGGCTTCATCAACTTGGCATCGGGGGTGACCTCGGTGCTAAGGATCGATCCGCAGTGCGGGAGACGAACCCGGAGGCTGAGCAAGCATAACCCGACGGTTCGTCGAGGACAGGAGGATAGGTCCCATGGCAGAGCCAACTAAGGAAGAACTGATGGCCCGAATCGCCGAGCTAGAGAAGCAAGTGGGAGCGAAGAAGGCCGGCAAGCTGGAATTTAAGGTGGGCGATAAAGGCGGCGTGAGCGTCTACGGGTTGGGACGTTTCCCTACGACCCTCTATTACGAACAATGGACGAAGCTGCTCGATGCCGGGGAGGACCTGCGAGCTTTCCTGGAAGCAAACAAGAGCCGCCTGAAGCTCAAGACATGAGACTTGAATCTGTCCGTCTTGCTTGTCAAGTGCTTTTCTGGCTCAAATGGCACAGGGCGAGCCACACCTACGAAGAGTAAGTACCCACCGCTAGCCTGGGTGAAGAAGCCCAATGCTTCCGCGGGAATATCACTATCTCCGACCGCTCCGGCCACCTTCCGACACGCCGACTTGATGTCCCTGAGGGCAGTCGGAAGCCCATCACGCTGCGCGCTGCGGCTTCGCGGGGGCCAAGAGGATAAAGGGTCGTTTCCATCTTGCGGTGAATAGCCGTTCATTCGACGCATTTTGTGCGTAGAATGTAGTTGACTCCTGCGTCGAATAGACGCCATAATCTACGCATGGAGTGCGTAGAATGAGCGTATACATTCATGAAGAGCCCACTTGGCCCCGGTTTCAGTGGAGTCGCGAGAAGTTAGCGGAGCAACTGGCCGTAGTTCATCGCGAACAGGGCCGATTGCTGGGCCGTATGGAAGCCCTGGGCTTTAAACTCCGCCAGGAAGCCGTCCTCGAAACCTTGACCGAGGACGTGCTCAAGAGCAGCGAAATCGAAGGTGAGCGGCTGGACGCGGGCGAGGTCCGCTCCTCCCTTGCGCGCCGGCTCGGGATGGACATTGGCGGCCTCAAACCTGTGGATCGAAACGTGGAGGGTGTCGTTGAAATGATGCTTGACGCCACGCGGCAGTACGAAAAGCCGCTTACGGTAAAAAGACTGTTCGCATGGCATGCGTCGCTGTTTCCGACGGGCCGCAGCGGGATGCGCCCGATCAGGGTCGGCGCGTGGAGGGATGACAACGGCGGCCCGATGCAGGTTGTCTCCGGGCCGGTCGGAAGGGAGCATGTCCATTTCCAGGCGCCCGCCGCGAGGCGGCTCGACGCGGAAATGAAGCGTTTCCTGGCTTGGTTCAACGGGAATGAGGAACACGATTGGGTGGTGAGGGCGGGGATAGCTCATTTGTGGTTCGTCACCCTCCACCCCTTTGACGACGGAAACGGCCGCATCGCGCGCGCCATTTCCGATTTGGCGCTGGCACGCTCGGAAGGAAGTTCGCAACGCTTCTACAGCATGTCGGCGCAGATCCGGCAGGAGCGTGCTGCGTATTACGACATTCTGGAGCGGACGCAGAAGGGCGGAATGGACATCACGCCTTGGATGGCGTGGTTCCTGGGCTGTCTCGGCCGCGCCATCGAAGGCGCGCAAGGCATTCTGGGAACTGTCCTCTCCAAGGCTCGCTTCTGGGAATCCATCGGAGATTTTCGGCTGAACGAACGGCAACGCCTGGTCCTCAACCGGCTCCTCGACGGCCTCGAGGGAAATCTGACCACATCAAAATGGGCGAAGCTCGCCAAATGTTCCCACGACACAGCCCTGCGTGACATTGCCGCCCTCGTCCGAGGCGGCATCCTCGTCCGCAATGCTGCGGGCGGCCGCAGTACCAGCTATGCCCTGGCGAAGACGGCGGAATCTTCCCGCCACAAGAAAAGTGCGGAGTGGGTCAGTTTGATGCTGTAGCGGCGAGTTTACCTCGCCAAATGGCGGCTTAAAGCCGCCTCTACATCAAACTGACCCACCACCGAAAAGGCAACAAGTGCGCATAATGCAAAACGCTGCGCGTTCTAATAGAGTTCGTTGGTGAACTTCTGGCGCAGTTCGGCTAATTCTTGCTGCTCCATAAGCAATGGCTAACCACCAAGCCGGGCCGGTCCCGGACGATTCCGGCTTAAGGGAGAGCGACATGAAAATCGATGGGCGGGCTCGCGCAGAGCGAAGCTCTGCGTTACGCGGCGTCCTGCCCACCCCCAAATGGCATTTGGTGCGCGGAAGGTTATAACTCTTGACCAGCAGCGCCCATCGCCACGCCCAGGTCTTTAAGCGTTGCCGGCTCGCCTGATTGGAGCCTTGTTGGTGGGCCGCAGAGCGAAGCTCTGCGTTTTAGGGCGGGAGACGGGCATCAAGCAAGCCGGTCCATCGTCAAGACGGACGAATCATTCCGATAATAAAATCTGAAGCTTGACCATGGCCATTGATCGGGAGCGCTCACCAGCCTGCTCTTTGCCGGGTTGTTGTGCATGTAGTCGAGTTTCTCAATGCGCTTTTTCTCCGTGAAAATATTAAAGGGGACATAGCCCCTCTGCCACACTCGATAGCGCGAATCGCTGTGGACGGTGGGGGGCAGTCGCAGCCGGGCCAGCATTGCCCGGCACCTGGGATGCTGTTGATGCCTGGCCAGGGCGGCGATAATCTGCTGGGCGGATCGCTTCTTGAACTCCTGCATGAAGCCGACGGTATCCTCGGCGGGTTGGGGTTTAATCAGCAGATGAAGTGCTCTGGCATAAACACCCAGCCGATCAGGAGGAACCCGGTTTCCTGGCGGACTCTGCGCAGAGTCTCAACAAAGGTCCAGCAGAAGCGCTGACACGTAAATAGCCGGCTGCGGCGATAGGTGCGGGTGGTGATAAACTGCAACTGGCCGGGCTCGAAGTGGCGTCCGTAGATCGGCATAAGATATATCGGCGGGCATCGTCAGAAACGTGAAGCACAGAGCTGCGCTCTGCGCCAGCCCGCCCAACCGGGTATAGGCCTTGACATCTCCCCCCCTTGCCTCGGATACTACCGCGACTTGAGCGCATGCTCAACGATGTGCGGGACAAGGAGCCCGTCTTCCTCGGTGTGGGGAGGAAAGTCTCTACGAGAGCTTTGATCCATCGCCGACTGCAAGTCTTCTTGATGATCGCCGTTGCTCGCTCCTGTAGAGAGAGCTGCGCCCGACGATACAAATCCCGTCACAACATTCAGGTTTCCAGGGGGACGCTGTCCGGCGGCTGGATTCATCACGGGGGCGCGAATGAGCAATGAGCAGCATGCGGTGGGAAATCTGAGTTACAGCCACGGTCTTGGCGCTTCGCCGCTATCGTGCCTCACCGTCGGCGAACTGTTGGACCGCACCGCCACCCGCTACCCCGAGCGCCCCGCCCTGATCGTTCGCCACCAGAACAAGCGTTACACGTATCATGAATTCTCGCGCGAGGTCGAGCGCGCTGCGAGGGGACTTCTGCGTTTGGGCATCCAGAAGGGCGAGCGGGTGGGAATATGGTCCACCAACTACGCCGAGTGGGTGGTGACCCAGTTCGCGGTCGCCAAGATCGGCGCCATCCTGGTCAACCTCAATCCCGCTTACGGCACGGTGGAGTTTGAGCACGCCCTTCAGCAATCGGGATGCTCGACGCTCTTGCTGACGCGGGGCTTCCGCAAGAGTGACTACCCTTCCATCCTTTTCGAAATCTGCCCCGAGGCCGCTCACAGCGTGCCGGGGGCGCTGCAATCGGCCAAGCTGCCGCACTTGCGCAACCTGATTTTTGTGGGGGAGTCCGCGCCCTCCAGCATGTTGCCCTGGGACGATCTACTAAAGATGGGTGCGAGCGTTCCCCCTGACGCTCTGCCAGCCCGCGCCGCGACCTTGGAATTTGACGACCCCATCAACATTCAGTACACGTCGGGCACCACCGGTTCGCCGAAAGGCGCGTTGCTGAGCCATCATAATATTGTGAACAACGGCATACTGATTGGGCAGGGTATGCGGTTTACCTGCCAGGATAAGCTGTGCATTCCGGTGCCCTTCTATCACTGTTTCGGCATGGTGTTGGGCAATATGGTGTGCGTAGCGCGCGGCGCGGCGATGGTGATTCCGGCGGAATACTTCGACGCGCTGGCGACGCTCCAGGCCATCGCCGAGGAGCGTTGCACGGCCGTGCACGGCGTGCCCACCATGTTCATCGCCGAACTGGAGCACCCGCGCTTCCGCGAGTTCGACCTCACCTCGTTGCGTACGGGCATCATGGCAGGCTCGCCTTGCCCCATTGACGTTATGCGCCGCGTGGTGCGCGAGATGCATTGCTCGGAGCTGACCATTGTTTACGGGCTCACGGAAACCTCGCCGGGCATAACCCAAACCACTCCCGACGACCCTCTGGAGCTGCGGGTGACCACCGTGGGCAAGCCCATGGCGCACACGGAAATCAAGATCGTCGACACGCGCACGGGCCGCATCGTTCCGCGCGGGATCCCCGGCGAGCTGTGCGCGCGCGGGTACGCGGTCATGAAAGGCTATTACCAGAATCCGGAAGCCACCCGCCAGACCCTCGACGCCGACGGCTGGCTGCACTCCGGCGATCTCGCCACCATGAACGAGAACGATTATTGCAAGATCACCGGACGCTCCAAGGACCTGATTATCCGCGGCGGCGAGAACATCTATCCGCGGGACATCGAAGAGTTTCTTTATACCCACCCCGCCATCAGCGAGGTGCAGGTGATCGGTATCCCCGACCGCAAGTATGGCGAGCAAGTCATGGCCTGGGTCAAGCTCAAGCCCGGCGCCACCTCGAGCACGGAGGCCATTCGGGAGTTCTGCAAGGGCCGCATCGCCCACTTCAAGATTCCCCGCTACATCAAGTTCGTCAATTCCTTCCCCACCACCATCAACGGCAAGACCCAGAAATACAAGATGCGGGAAATCTCCATCCAAGAAATGGGCCTGGAAGAAGCCGCCCTGATCGCCACGGCATAACCGGAATTTGATACATTAGGAGAATTATCGCCTCGAGCGTCGGTCATCGGAAGTGCGACACGGCGCGATTGGGGTACGGAACAGCGCGCTTGCGTGCGGGGACGGGACGCTTTTGTGGGACAGTTTGTCGTGCAGGACCGCCATGACCCGCCCCGGGACGCTTTTGTTGGACATTTTGTCGTTGAGGCCGCTTCCTCCGTCACCCCCCGGATGACAGAATGTCGCGGCCCTCGCGCCTGAAAAGGCTGGTCAGGTCCGCCATTGACCAGAGCACTGGCGACGTTTTCTCACCCTCCCTGCCCCAACTGTCGATAACGATATGGGGAGGTGTGGCCCCGGCGTCGAGGGCCGAGGCGGTATCGCGACCACCGCCAGATCGCGCGCCTCCGTGTGGCCCCGCGTCGAGGGCCGAGGCGGTATCGCGGCCCTCGCGCCTGAAAAGGCCGGTCAGGTGCGCCATTGACCAGAGCACCGGCGACGTTTTCTCACCCTCCCTGCCCCAACTGTCGATAACGATGTGGGGAGGTGTGGCCCCGCGTCAAGGGCCGAGGCGGTATCGCGGCCCTCGCGCCTGAAAAGGCCGGTCAGGTGCGCCATTGACCAGAGCACCGGCGACGTTTTCTCACCCTCCCTGCCCCAACTATCGATAACGATATGGGGAGGTGTGGCCCCGCGTCGAGGGCAGGGGCGGTATCGCGACCACCGCCAGATCGCGCGTCTCCGTGTGGCCCCAGCGACTATTTCTCTTCCTGCCTCTCGCACCTGTCGATAACGATATGGGGAGGTGTGGCCCCGCGTCGAGGGCAGGGGCGGTGTCGCGGCCCTCGTGCCTGAAAAGGCCTGTCAGGTCCGCCATTGACCGGAGCCCCAGCGAGTATTTCTCTTCCTCCCTCTCGCGCCTGCCGATAACGATGTGGGGAGGTGTGGCCCCGCGTCGAGGGCCGAGGCGGTATCGCGGCCACCGCCAGATCGCGCGCCTCCCTGTGGCCCCCGCGTCGAGGGCCGAGGCGGCATCGCGACCCTCGCGCCTGAAAAGGCCTGTCAGGTCCGTGATTGATCCATGCGCCAGCGACTATTTCTCTTCCTCCCTCTCGCACCTGCCGATAACGCTGTGGGGAGGTGTGGCCCCGCGTCCAGGGCCGAGGCGGCATCGCGGCCCTCGTGCCTGAAAAGGCCTGTCAGGTCCGTGATTGACCCGTGCGCCAGCGAGTATTTCTCTTCCTCCCTCTCGCGCCTGTCGATAACGATATGGGATGGGGAGGTGTGGCCCCGCGTCGAGGGCAGGGGCGGTATCGCGGCCCTCGTGCCTGAAAAGGCCTGTCAGGTCCGTGATTGACCCGTGCGCCAGCGAGTATTTCTCTTCCTCCCTCTCGCGCCTGTCGATAACGATATGGGGAGGTGTGGCCCCGCGTCGAGGGCCGAGGCAAGGGGGCTTCAGTTACATCGGAGGGCGTAGCTGTCGTAGCCCGCCCGGGGGCGATCTATACACCGCGACATAAGTCTTTGCGCATATCGCTGTCGCGGCCGTCTATGACCAGACCTGTCCAAATTACGATCAGGCCCATGAGGCGCGACCTGCGGCTTCGCCGCTTGCTGTGCGGAAAGGCTGTGAAGCTGTGAAAGAATCAACAATGTCACGCAAAGGCGCAAGGACGCAGAGGGGCGCAAAGCGGAAATCCTTGGTTTGCTTGGCGGTTCTTTGCGCCTTGGCGTCTTTGCGCGAGATGTTTTGTTCTTCAGTCAATTTTTTCACAACTTCTGCGCCTTTCCGAGGCAGGAGACCATCAACCAACCTCCTCCGCGCCGCCCGCAGGGCTATGCCTTGCGGGCGGCGCGGAGGAGAAGAAAACGTTGGCACTGGGCCGGAAGGGCAGAGCCCTTCCGCACAGCAGACGGCGAAGCCGCTGGGAACGCTCGCTAACTTGGACAGCCGCGGTCTATGACCGCCGGTCGGCGCTCCCTTCCTGCGTCAGGGCAGGTTCCGAGCGCCGCTACAATTTATGTCGCGCAGTATAGATTCGCCGCTCCCGCGCCAAATTGCCGCTGTGTGTCCATCCACACTCCCTTGGAATTGTCCTTGTTTGCAACCCTCAAATGAGTTATAGTCCTGCACCATACTTACGGGATCATCACCCCTGTTGGAAGTGGCGTCATGGATTGGGCGCAGGCCACGGCTAACCTTTCGATCCTTCCTTCGCGATTGAGGATTATTCCCAAGGCTGTGCTCAGGCTCCCTGCCCTCAACAAGGGGAACACGCTGCGAGGCGCTTTTGGGACGGCCTTCCGCCGGCTGGTGTGCATCCCGCAGTGCCGGGACGCGCGCCGCTGCCCGCTCGACGGAACCTGTCCTTACCGAGTCATCTTTGAGCCGGCGCCGCCCCCCGGAGCCGACCGTCTAAGCAAAAATCAGGACATCCCCCGGCCCTTCATCTTTCGCCCGCCTATTGATGTAGCGCCATACGTAGCGCCTGATGTGACGCCCGCCGTAGCGCCGACCCCAAGCGGTTGTAACGCAGACCTGTTCTATAGGTCTGCGGTTCGCCCCCAATCGACAACCAAAAGCCGCGGACCTACAGAACAGGTCCGCGCTACGCTTGCTGATGTAACGCCCGCTGTAGCGCCGGGCTTTAGCCCGGCACCTGCCGCCCTCAAGGGCGGCGCTACAAGGACTTGCTACGAGCCGGGCCAAGCTTTCGACTTCACCCTGACCCTGGTGGGCAAAGCAGTGGATTATCTTCCCTATTTCATTCTGGCCTTTCGCGATGTGGCAAGCGAAGGAATCGGCCTGAACCGCGCCC
>Ga0315282_10013901_pt1 | contig 12061 bp, 13 predicted proteins | sample YL17G07_20_MG_FD_203693 | JGI IMG/M metagenome (GOLD analysis project Ga0315282, IMG submission 203693) | Sediment microbial communities from Yellowstone Lake, YNP, Wyoming, USA - YL17G07_20 | ecosystem: Environmental > Aquatic > Freshwater > Lake > Sediment | place: USA: Wyoming | collected... | reverse complement strand
GTCCTAGGCGAGAAGGAGGCAGGCGCCGAGAAGTTCCCAGTGAGGGTACGGGCAGACGGCAAGCTACACGAGATGGCGGTGAAGGACCTGATCGCCGAGATCGAGGATAAGACTGGTGGTGAACTCTTCAAGCCGCTGCCGACGCCGTTGTGTCCGAGGAACGGGCTGAGCCGCGTCGGTTAGATGCCATGGCGCCACTTCTCTATCTGGTCGGTCTTCCTGTTGCCCTTCTTGAACTGCTTGTAGTGTTCTTCGCAGACGTAGGCTTTCCTGCCCTCGACGTCGAGGCCCGCCGCCTTCGCCTTTGCCACGTTGACTGAACGTATAGCGTCCTTGCCGCAGTTCCTGACCGTGCACTTCTGGCCCTTGCCGATCCTGCCCAAGGCGGTTCCCCAACTACTCCCCTGAGGAGTTGCGTATAAAAGTAGCTCCTTCCCCTTAACGATCAGTCTCGAGAAGTCACTCCCGTGCCTTGCCCCCGATGGCGGTGATCATCTGCCTCGACAGAGCAAGATTACAGGTGGCTTAGAGGAACTGTCTGCCTCTAAAAAGGGGGTCGGGGCGGCTCACTTCGTCTCTATGTTGAATGGTATGAGTGCTCTGGCGACGACGCCGCCCCCCTCTATCTCATAGGCGAAGTAGATCTTCACCGTGTAGCCGGTGAACGCCTTCTCCGCGGCGAGCGTCTTGAGGTTCACCGATGAGCCGACGCTATACGGGTCGCCGTCGAATAGATCCCTTGAGGTCACGTTGGTGCCGCCCACCACCCACTTGGGGGGGATGACGAGGTTGGCTTCGCCTGAGGAGGTCTCGATCACGAGGATGCGGGGACCCGCGAATGTTACGGTCCCCTGGACCTCGACGGCCGAGCCGTTCTTGATGATGTAGGACATCACCGCGTTTCTCAACCGGAGGGCCTTGAGCCCCGTTAAGCCGCCTGGGGTTCCGGTTTGCTGGTCGCCGGCGGAGGCCGGTAGCAGCACAAGTGTGCCGCCTACAATCACGACGGCCATCAGCGCAACCATGACCTTAGTCTTCGCATTCATCCAATCACCTGATGAGGCGTAGGCTCTGCCTTTAAAAGGGGTTTCTCACCCCTCGTGTTCATCTCTGGTGAATGCTACTTGCCGAGGAGCTCGTCCTCCAGGTGGATTAGGAGCTCGATCCTCTTCTCCCAGCGCTGGTAGAAGGCGTGCTGCCTGTAGGCGAGGTACATGTTGTAGCCTAGGACTATGACGAGCCCGATGAGGAGCAGCGTGTCGAGGGGGCCGGGCGTGCGGATCGTGATCTCGTAAGTGCGTGGCACAACGAGCACGAAGAGGATCACGGTCGTGATCATGCTGATGAGGCTGCCCATCCTGAAGCTGTCCCATTCCCTGCTTATCTCAGACAGGAAGTCGTGCAGGCTGCGCACCGGCAGCTCCTTTTTCTCTTCGGCCAACTCCGCTCATCTCCTCTTTTCGGTGACGGTTGATAAGGCGTTTGCACCAGAGGTGAAGCCCTAGAGGATAGAGGGTAGGACGTTCCTCAGCTTCTCGTAGACCTCCCTGCCCCGCTTGGTTATCGTGCTGCTTCCGTCGCCGTCCTCTGCGACCATCCCCCTGCCAACCAGGTATGCGAGGTGGCGCTGGAAGTCGTCGTAGCTGAGGCTCGTCGCCTTCCTCCAGACGTGGGTCCTTGGCTGGGGCTGGGGGTTGTAGTAGAGGTACTCCAGTATCTCGAACCGGATCTGCACAGCCTCTTTCCTCGCCCCGGGCAAGACGCCTCTCCCCTACCCAATGAGGTGGGGGGCTGGTTAAATAATTAGGGGACCCCGGATCCGGGCTGTTCCAGCCGGATCGAGGGGTTATGTTTAACAATCCTAAGGGCGTATCCACGTTGACCGGTGCAGCTTATGGCGAAGAAGGCGATTGTGCTCTCGAAGTCGGACCCTGCGGGTGAGACGATGCTCGGCGCCTTCAGGGGTATGGGGTTCGCCGAGACGGATGATCCCAGCCTGCTGAGGATGGGCGAGGTCTACCTCCTGGTCCTGGATCCCCTCATCGTGCCCGCCGAGGAGTACAGGACCCCTTCGAGCCCCAGCCCGTACCCCGCAGACTTCGACAGCATGGCGAAGCGGCTCAGCGTAGACTACTTCGTCATGGCGAGCCGCCACTGGTCGCAGAGCGGGCAGCCATGCCTCACGGTTCACCCCACGGGCAACTTCGGTAAGGCCGTCTTCGGCGGCAGGCCACGTGAGCTCCAGAGGACGTTGGCGAACCCGATGCGGGACGTTTTCATGGAGCTCGCCGCCGACCCGCCGCAAGGCTTCCAGGTGAGCCTAGAGGCGACGCATCACAGCCCGACCCAGTTCGAGACGCCGATGTTCTTCGCAGAGGTGGGCAGCGGGGAGATGCAGTGGCGGGATGAGGCGGTCTGCGGGTACCTCGCCGAGGCGATCGTGAGGGGCGTCGGGTCGAATGGCAGGGCGCCGGTCGCCGTGGGCTTCGGGGGCGGCCACTACTGCCCGACGTTCAGCGTCCTGGAGAGGGAGACGGCCTTCGGTCACGTCGCGGCGAAGTACGCGCTCGACTTGCTGACTGAGGATTTGTTCGGGCAGATGGTTGAGAGGACGCTGGACGGCGTCGATTTCGCGTCCCTCGACCCCGGCCTCAAGGGCTGGGAGCGGAAGAAGGTCGAGGCCGCGTTGGGGAAGCTCGGCATCCCGACGAGGTAGAGGCAGCTACTCCCCGAGACCCCGGTCAGCCACTTTCTGCTGGCCCTGAGCTCGCTTATCTGAACGGTGTCAGGTGGCGCAGGTCGATTTTAGGCACTTTTTTCATCCTAAAATCGATACCCCCCTACCTTTTTTCACAGTGCATTATAGCAGGCCAGTTGCTATCCGGCGAAGAAATTCCTCTTTCTCCCCCCACGGTCTCCATGTGGATGGGTTTGGATTCTGTGGCGCACATGGACTACCCGAATGACGGTTTTCTCGTCCATTCGGAGATACCCCCCTACGTTTTTTATACAGCGCGTTATAACCACTAGCTAGTCATAAGGCGAAAAAAATTCATCGAGAGAAACGATGCGAGTTTAAGAGAGTCAGTTTCGGCAAAGAAAAAAACAAGCCAAAAGTTTCGGCCAGAATTGTTACTACGTTTGCACAAAAACATCTCAACTAGCGGTGATCAGCTGATCGTCGTGGGCGCAGTCATAGTCGCCGCCTTTGCCTTCGTCCCCCCCGTCTACAGGAAAGTCAAGAGACGGTAGAATTACATACGTCCACATACGTGAGGTGACCTGATGCCGGGGATTTTGACTATAGTTAAAAAGAAGTTCGTGGACCATGTCTCAGATAGGACCTTCCTACTCAGCTTTACCATCCTCCTTATTTCTATGGTCGCGGGAGCTATATCCTCTTCATGAATAGAGACATTCCATGAAAACTGAAAGAAACGTGTTTCTATGGGTTATCATCTTGCTGAACTAAACAACCATTTCTTCGGCTACTTAAGAGTAAGGCTTCAAAAGCACCGTGTTGGGCGACGGGGATACCGCTCTGACATCTCAGACTCAAATCCCACGGAGTAGGTATTTAAAGTATAGTGATTTTTTAGGGCTTCGGGTTTTATCTCTGCTTTTAGGTTAATGTTTCAGTGGGGGTTTGTTCTTTTTCTGCTGATCTTTCAATATTTTTGGTAGTCCTGTATGTGTATCCGTTTCTCCGCCATGTCGAGGAGTCTCTGGTCCTGGTGGGTGGTCAGTATGACAGTTCTGCCATTTTCGATGACCCTTTTCAACATGTCGCCTATGATGCCAGCAGACTCGGCGTCAAGATTAGTTGTGGGCTCATCGGCTATGACCAGCTTCGGGTCGTTTATCAACGCTCTGGCCAGGTCAACCCTCTTCTTCTGCCCGACGCTGAGCTGGTGTGGCTTATAGGTGACGCGCTCCTTGAGCCCCATCTCGTCGAGGATTCCCATTGTCTTCTCCCGGTATCGTCTCATCTCCTCTCCTTTTACTCTTGGGATGCAGGGAAGTAGGACGTTGTCCAAGGATGAGAGGCCTGGAAGCAGTATGGGCTCCTGAAAGGCGAATCCTATGCTGCTCCAGCGGAGGTCGGCGAGCTCGTTCTTGGAGAGGCTCAGCACGTTCTTTCCGCAGATGGATACTTCTCCCTCCGACGGCTTGTCCACTGTTCCTATGATGCGGAGAAGCGTCGTTTTTCCCATGCCGCTCGGTCCGAGGATGGCGGCAGCCTCCCCAGAGTCCACTCCGAGGCTTACGCCCTTGAATATGGGCTTACTTCCGAAGGTTCTTCCTACATTACTTAGACTCACGACGCTCGTCTTTATTCCTCCAGCATCTTCAGGGGAGTTATCCTCCGATAATATATATAACCTACCGTGAAGCTAAGGAGAGAAAGACCTAGCGCCAGAAATAGAGCATATGGCATCAATTCAGGCGTTGGTATCTGGGGAACATTAACCACGAACTTAACCTGCCCCGAGATCAACGCTTGGTATATCTGTCTCCCCATGACGAAGGCGAGGATCAGCCCCAAAGCTGATCCGGCGAATCCAAGGGTGAACGATCTCCTGAGCAGCCTAAATAGTATATCATTGTCCCTCCACCCGATGGTCGTATACAGGCCCAATTCCCTTCTTTTCCTCATGAGGTCAATTAACGATACAACACATATCCCAGCAACTGAGACGCCGAGGAGAAGGTTGCTGAGAAGGGATGAGGTACTAAGGGTCAAAGAGAGCTGCTGCGTGAGGGACTCGGTCATCGCCTTGTTGTAGCTGAGGGGAGACAATGGATACATTTTTTCGAGCTTATCCTTCACCGAGTCAGCGTAGCCTGGACCATCAAGCTTCACGAAGAGTGAGCTATACCTAACATCGGTATCGTTTGCGGGAAAGAAGCTGAATAAATGATTCAGATCCATCATAATTGCGTACCAACCTGAACGTGAGTATCCACCAGGATCGAGAGGAAAGCTATTGTATATCCCTATCACGGTGTGAGTAACATTCTTCCCTGCGATGCCTACCCTTATCTCCTGGCCGGCGTTGATGAGCAATTCCTTTGCCGTAGTCTCGTCGACGAGAATCGCGTTAGCATCTTCGGGCTTGAAAAACCTACCCTCTGATATTTGGAAATAGGGTACCAAGCCTACGTCTAGAACGTTGGCGTCTACAGCCAAGAGCCACCCCTGCGGTAAGTGAGGCCTAGGATCACCACCAAGTTTCTGCCGTTCTTTGTTCCAATAATCAAGCACGGTAGCATTAGGTATCAAGTCAGTTCCCAACAAGCATTCTCTCAGAACTTCCTTCACGCCTTCAATTTTGGAGATATTCTCCACATCGGCATCGGTGTAGGGATAGCTGCCTCCTCTCGTCCAGCTGCGTAATAAATCGTCGGGAGACTTGGTGAATGGATTAGCGACATACCAAAGGACTAACGGATTAGCTTTTATTGGGCCCAATACAATGTAACCAGCGGCAAATTCAGTGTAATCCCTTAATTTACTTGAGATGCCTGAGACTACCGGTAATACTATCTGGTAGGAGGCCACGTTCATGCCCATGAAAAGGATGAGAAGCAAACTCCAGACGCTGGGTTTCATCATTTTCTTTTATCACCACATCCATTTAAATTTATAGTAACATAATTACGATCTCTAAAGTCAAAAGAAAAAAAGGTGCTTAATCTATGTAATAGTATGCCGTAGCATATCCTGATGCACTTTGCGTCCAGTAATGAGCGTTGGCTGTGGTTTTGACACCCTCTGGATTTACACTGGAAGAATATTGACCTACACTATAGGGACCGCAAATATGGTCTATTCCAGAGTAATGAAAATTAAAGTCTATTTGATTATTACCAGAATCATAATGTGCATATATCTGCAAAGGGTAACATGTGCATATAGGACTATCTATATCACTTGAATTAACAGAAAAAACCTGTGACCCAGAATTTTGCCAGTCTTGGATCTTGCCATACACTACTGGTATTGTAAACAGCGTAGTTAAGAGAGCTAGTCCAAGAATCTTCTTGTTGAGCATTTGTTCACTCGATCAACGACCTAATTTCCAAGCAGATAGTCCTTACCTGCAACAGGTGCAACAATTTAAGTTAAAATAGCTTCAACAAACCAGAATAAAAATAGGGCTATATATTGATTTATTTTATTACTTATATAGTTAAAATCAATGATTATAAATTCAGGATCCCCTTTTTTACAACATACAATAACCCAGCAGAAAACCATTAACGATTAACAACCTTTTATTTCATTAGACAGTTATTTTATTAACGGGGAGAATTGAATCCATGAAAAAAAAAAAAAAAATGCTTCACTCCTTTGCTAATGTTAGCAATTATGACTTCGTTAAGTGCAGCGGTTTCTTTTTTTCTTCTTTACTTAGAGGTAATAGGCAAGTCGATCACGGATCTTGGCTTCGAGTACCCAGTAGGAGAGTTCCAAGTGCTTATATTCCTATCCAAACCATTACTTTTCCTGATCCCTTTCATCATAATGACAAGCATCACTGGAACATACATTCTCACGAAAGCATGGATGAAAAACGTTGCAATAAAAATAGTTGTAGAACAGTTTGGAAAGGAGAAGGTTAAGCAAGATTATAAATTATTATCATCCGAGGGAAAAAGGGTTCTACAAATAATCATGAATAACGCAGGTAAAATCTTGCAAAGCGACCTAGTTAAAGAAACAGGGTTAGCGAAACATAAGATATCGAGAATTCTGAACAGGTTTGAGAACCTCGGCTTAATAACCCGTGAAAGAGCCGGCATGACAAACATAATCCAGCTTAGTTTCGACCAGAACTTGATATCCGATTCGTAAGTTGTTGCACCTGTTGCACCAAGATTTTTTCTGTTATTGGAGGGAAAAGTTTCATGGTAACGTCATGTCAGGTTTAAGGAATCTAAAGAAGTTCCGGATCTCTGTAATATTGTGTTTATTGGCCATTTTACCATTAACTGCTCATGCACATGGATATGCTAAGCCTCTAATCATCAAGGAGACGTATACATATACTCAGAGCATAAGGGTGGGGAACGGATACTACCATCAGCATTGTCATGAGGGTGCAATATACGCCGACGCTTGGCTAACATCGTCCACAGGAGAAGTTGATTTTTATCATAATTGGATGGCTCCATGGCTAAAGGTATGGATCATCAACAAGGCTAGCTATGAAGTTACGGTACAGTGGGTTGAGTGCTTCTATGTAAATTAAAGGGTAAAGACATGAACCATTCAGTTAAAATATCCTCTCTATTTTTTGCCTTCATTCTAATAGGAACCTATTCATATTACGTCTATACACACTCTCAAACTGAAAAAATGCCTATCTCCATCACCTTCTCTGAGCCATACTCAGCAAAAGAAATTGAGTCTCTAGTTAGGATAGTTCAAAATGATATAGATGAATATCTAAGAAAGATACATGTCACATATCAATTTCAATTTCGAGCAGAATACCTCCCTTTCATTAGTGAGATCAGTGATGAAGAGCAACCTTATCGAGATCCATTGAACATCACCATCGACATTAAAAAATCTGGAACTAGGCTGATTGTCGGTCACCAATTCTCACCACAATGTAAGTCCGCACTGAACTACACCAATAAAAACGGGATGTTCATGATCAGCCCCTACTCATCCGACGATTCCCTCGCAATAGCAAACGATTCTCTATTCAGGTTAAAATGCGTAGATTCATATCAGGGCAGTATTACGGCAAAAATGCTGAAAAGCCTAGGGATACACCAAATAGTAATAATTTATCTTGATATTCAATGGGGAAACAACATTAGGAACAGGTTAATATCTGAATATACCTCAACTGGTGGAGACGTAATCGATCAGATTGGATACACGTCTTCAACTAACTTGACCGATTTCCTAGGAAGAATTGAGGCTGAAACGCAGAATGCGCTGAGTAAATATAGCAGTCAAGAAACGGGTTTGGTAGCAATAAGCATCTTTGACTTGATAGATATAATGAGGATGATAGATAATTATCCAGCTCTACGATCAATCACGTGGTTTGGCACTGATGCGATTCCATCGAAGCTTTCAAAGGAAGTATTTGAGTCAGAGGTTTCAGAGATGTACGCTGATGTAAAGATCATATGCCCATCTTCTGCACCATCATATTCAACGTTTTATCAGAGGGTAGATGAAAGGTTTTACAAGGAAACTGGAGAGCATATTGATTTTACTCAAGCAGCAATATACGATGCCTGTTGGATATATACTCTTTCGGTTTTAGAAGCCAAATCTACCGATTCAGCTATGTTGAAGTACATAATACCTTCTGTCTGTGCAAGATATATTGGAGTAACAGGTAATTGCAGTCTTAATCAATTTGGAGATAGGGCGAACACCAACTACGATATATATAGATTCTTCAAGGACTTTGATGGTGTAAAACTCTTAACCTGTGGATTATATAACATGACAAATGACATGTTTAACTGGAAAAGAGAAATGCCCCCATAACCTTCAAACAACGGAATAAATAGTTCAAATTGACGGTGGAAGGTCACAGAGTGAAGTTTAACTGTGGTAGGACTTATATATTCTAGAGAAAGAGGGGGCGCGGATATTTGATAAAATTCACCATTCGGCAAACGTTGACTCGCTGGGCGTGGGCTCTGATACTCATCTTCCTCATCGCCATCTCATCTTCAAGCTTCATTGTTCTCGGTAGTATTAGCGATGGATTAGGTAGAACCCAAGCAGAGTACGCTCATTACAACTTGGGATTTGTCATCGTTTACGATAGTAGCCCTTTATATCTAACGCAGGACCTCTTCTCATACGATCAAATCGGCTACCCTTTCACTGAGGAATCCGTCGATAAGGTCTTGAGCATTGATGGAGTTCAAGCGGTCTATCGTGTAACTGTTGTACTTATCGGATACAAGCTTGATACAGGCGACTACTACGATCTGGGACTCATAGGAATAGATACTGAGGCCTCGCGAGACGCCGTCCTCCCCTACGCAAATATGATGAATGGAAGGTTCCTATCAAAGGAAGATACGGGATGTGCGGTGATCAACTTCAAGCTGAGCGAATTGATGCCTACAACGACCAACATGACTCTGAATATCCTCGGCAGGAAGACTACACTACGGATAATCGGAGTATATAACAGCCTTCTCCCCCAAGAGATAGATCCGTTGCGTTCAGTTCTCGTTGACCAATACACGTTTTGGCAGATGGTTAACACCTCGCGACGTAAGTATAGTTCAATCCTACTATCGGTTAAGGATCCCTCACGCGTCGAAGGAGTGGTCTCCAAACTCAGGGAAGAGTTCCCAGGAGCATCAGTAATATATCAGTATGATCTTGCGCAGCACACCGTAAGCCTAATGAGTTCTACCTCAATTCTCTACGGAACCATCAACGCCCTGGTCAACGCAGTAGCGGCGGCAACGGTCGTGCTCCTGAGAGTTCTGGACCTCACGAAGAGAAAGAGGGAGCTTGGGCTGCTCATGGCCGTAGGATGGAGCGAGGGAAGCATCATCAACTACCTCTTCATCCAATCGTTATTCCTGGGACTGTCAGGAGCAGCGATAGGCATAACCGCCTCATGCGCTGCGGGAATGTACGTGACAAGCCTCCTGACACCGATGGAGTTGACCAAGACGGGAACAAGTATCAGGCTAGGCCTAAACCCAAGTTACTTCCCATACGCTGTGTCTCTTGCCATATCCTTCTCTATAATCGCATTCGTTGCGACCTACCTGTGTTACCGCAGGCTCACACCGCTTAGGATGTTGGAAGAAACGTGACGAGCTTTCAACAGGTTTCATCACTGGAAGAAGCTGTCGAGTGTCGCCTTTCATGGCCGTTCCACGAGCTCGTCGAAGTTCATGTCGAGAGCATTGAGGAGCTGCTAAACTGTCTCTGCCTTCTCATGATCAAGCGTCTGAATAGGAAGCCACCGCTAACGACAAGTATAGTCATACTGCTCGCTGCCGTGAGGAACCAGTTTTCTGCCCAGAGCGGCTTCTGAGGCTCGGGCGGGAATGAGAATATTATCGGCGTCGGGGTTAGAATGTTCACTGAGGAGTTTGACTTGACGCCGTCAGCCACTGCCTCGAGGCTATAGGAGTCGGTGACGTTGGTGACGAACACGTACTTCTCGGTTTTCCATAGCTTCACGAGGGTCAGGTTGAAGCTGCCTCTGCCCTCGCCGTCGGTCTCCCCCTCCCAGATGAGGTTACCACTGCTGTCCTTCAGTGAGAGCTTGGCGCCGGGGCAGGCCCGGTCGCCCTTCACCGCCACGACATCGTAACTCCTCATGATCTTGAACTTGCCGTAGAGGTCGAATGAGGTCACGTTCTCGATGAGTAGGCTGCCCTTCAGGCGGCAGTACCTGTCTGAGGGATACGAACTGGTCACGGGAAAAGACACCGAGAACCGGTTCGCCTTGACCTGATCGAACTCGAGGGTGCCATCCACGCGGCCAAGTGAGATGTATTTTATCTTAGTTCTCCTGATGACCGCGTCGACTCCCTCGCCGATGATGAGCCAGTAGATCAAGCTATCTGTAACCTCAACTTCCCTGCATCTCGCCACAGACAAATCCGTGCAGGAGCTGTTGTTGAATATCAGAGAGCTGGACTCGACGATTATTTGGCCGAGATCCTTCGCGCCCTGCACTTCTACAGTGCAGTTAACGAACCAGAGGTCCGACTGAGAGAGCAGCTCAGAGTCGTGGAGGACTATATTAAGCGATTCGCCGCCCCCGCAAAGGTCCACGTTGGGGGCCCAGTGGCTGAAGAATCCCCTGATGGGTTTTTTCAGGACGATCTTGGAGTCCCTCACTTTCAGATGCAGCGCACCTATTTTCGAGGAGAAGATGTCGACTGAGGCATCTGAAAAAAAGGGAGGTCGCCCAAACCTGTAGTAGTAGTAAGAATCGATGATTTGGATGCTGGAATCCCTGACTGTGCTGGAGGAGTTGCCAAGGGGGCCTAGTGTGTTGATGGAGCATTTGTTGAACTGGAGTCGCGAGTCGTCGTAGGCATCGAAACTCGCCGTAGGTATGTTGGATGAGTCCATGAAGCAGTTGCTTGAATTGAAAAAACCTATCTCCCCTCTACCTTGGAAGAAGATCGTGGAGTTGTACGCCTCGAGTGAGGAGGAGTTCATGAATGCGAAGTAGTAGGGGAATGGGACGATGTCCAGGCTGGTCCATCCACTTTTCTTCCGTACAAAGACATCCGCGTTCCTCAGGATTAGCCTCGCGTCGTCCTTGACGAGCAGAAGCCCGTTGAACACGCATGAGCAGTTCTCGAGGACGAGCGTCCGCGAGCCGTTCAGTACGGTGTCCTTCTCGAAGACGATCTCCTTCTCATATCTAGGCGACCACTGGAGCGTCTCGGGCTGGGTGTAGTTCTGCTCAGGTATCGGCTGATCCCACGTATCCGGGGACTTCGGGAACGAGACCATGGGGGGCGGCACCATCAGGAAGCTGTACGCCATCACCACCGCTGCGACGCCGAGGGTGAGGGTCACCTTCCTCCAATCCTCGAAGAAGCGATCGAGGAAGCTCGGCAGGGACATGTTGGGCTTCAAATCCCTTTCCTCGGGTCTGATACCCGGCGGAATGGGGCAGGCGTCGCGCTTACCATCACTACGCCTTTTCAACGTCTCCGGAAGCACCTCCGATGTACCTTGAGAAGATCTTCAGCGCGAGCTCTGTGGGCTGCAGCCTCCTCTCGTTCCCTGTGAGCTTTATTCCCCTCTCGTCGGCCTCGTCCTCGAGCATCTTCCTACAGGAGCGTGCCCTGTTACAGCTGCCGCAGTTCCCCTCGTAGAGGTACCAGACCTTGACGCCGTTGACGTTCGAGAGGCTGACGATTACGGGCACCCTGTACGCTGGGCTGTAGGCCTCCATTACGCCGTCGACGAGGTTTATGCTCTTTGCCTCGAGGTTGTTCGCCTCGATTGCTTCGCTGAACGCCTGCTCGACCTTGGAGTCTATGAGGTTGAGGGACTTGTTGACGGCCTGCCTGCTGA
>Ga0315282_10013900_pt1 | contig 12062 bp, 9 predicted proteins | sample YL17G07_20_MG_FD_203693 | JGI IMG/M metagenome (GOLD analysis project Ga0315282, IMG submission 203693) | Sediment microbial communities from Yellowstone Lake, YNP, Wyoming, USA - YL17G07_20 | ecosystem: Environmental > Aquatic > Freshwater > Lake > Sediment | place: USA: Wyoming | collected... | reverse complement strand
CTGAAACTAAAATTTTGAAAACAGATTCAAGGGGAAGGGTCGTTCTGCCTCCTCCTTTCCGAAAAGAACCTTTGTTCGAATATGCCGTCAAGGGTGATCAGATCATCCTCTACCCGGTCCGAACAGTCCGAAAGTACCCCGACATGTCAGACCTGCCCGAAGAGGATCTCTCCCCTGACTGGGTCGAAAGAGAGAGGAAGGTTAATGCGGATACCCGGCCTGGAATCGTCGCTTCAACCCCTTCAAAGGCGCTTAAAAAAAAGAAGAAATAACCTTCTATGCCAAGCGAAACTTTCTCCCTTTGAACTCCATTTCGAAATCATCTTCTTGGAAAACTACTCCGGCTTAAAACCACTTCCTAAAGCTCGAATACGTCACCACTTGACGTAATCAAAAAATTACGGTATTTTGATATTGTGATTAAGCCTGACCCCTCTCTTGAAGCCGATTGGGACGAGGACAATGTTAACCACATTGCCGACCATGGTCTCCGACCAGGACAGGTTGAAGAAGTTTACTATGGTGAAGGGCCATCTCCTGCTCTCGCCGTTAAAACTAAAAAGAGAAGAGGGCGAGTTACTGAATATCGTTACCGTCTATGGGGCACCGATGCATCGGGAATGTGTATTGAAGCTATTATTGCCCCATGCCCTGAATACGGACTTTGGAGATGTATTACAGCATTTCCTATGTCGCCCTCGACTCAAAAAGCTTACTTAAGGAGAACCAAAAAATGAAAAAACTCCCAAAAAGAATCAAAATGGGGCTAAAAAAAGAAGCCAAAGTATGGGATTCTTCCATTTCGAAAGAGAAACCTGAAGAGGTGTCTAGACTCCTCGATAAGGCACAATTATTCGTTGCCAGCCGACCCCCAAGACAACCGGTATCGGTGCGATTGGATCCTTTTGACCTTGCATTGTTAAAACGGATTGCCCGCAACAAAGGGCTCCCTTTTACCCAGCTTATGTCCATGTGGCTTCACGAAAAAGTTGAGCAGGAGAAGACAGAAGTCGGAGCTTAAGTCTATGGTTCTGAATTCCTCAATTCCTTAATGTGAACCCGTCCCTAAATTCTTCCATATACCAATTTAAAGTCCAAAATATATTAAAGGGGGAATAGTTCACTTAAAAGAGGAATTATTGCGCATTTATTGAACCACAACACACATTCCGCATTTGGAAATGGCCAACTGTTTTTGGATGACACTAAAAATTGCGAAGTTTCCCATAATTATTGAATCCTCTTCACAACCTGAAACCAATAAACGAAGAGATCTTTTTCCAATTCCTGGTAGTCATCAAATTTCTTTGAAATTCTCTTCCAGAATTTGTCATTATGTCTTTTCTCTTTTAAGTGAACGACCTCATGAAAAATCACATAACTTAACAGATGGTCCGGTAAATGTCTCATCAATCTATTAATTGTCAGATTTCTCCTTGAACTCAAGCTTGCCCATTTTGTCCTCATCATTCTGAAATAGATATGATTTAACCTCCCACCCAATTCTGTTAAGGTCTTTTTAGCCAAAATAAACGTAAGGTCTCTAAAGTCTTGTTCTGTCCTTTCGACCATTTTTTTACTTGTAGAATGTTTTAAACATTCCTCGACAAGCGCCATCTTCTTACGTATCCATTTCTGGTGTTTATTCAGGATGGGATCAGGTTTATAGCCATAAGGAAGAACCAAAAGAAGTTCTCCTGTTCTAAATTCTAATCTTGGATATCTTACATCCCTATGGGAGACCTTATACGGTATGTTGGGCAGTTCCATAATTCTTCACGCTTTCCAAGAGCCTCTCATGCAAATCATTCATCTCATCCAGAGAGAGGTTATATTTTCCTTTTAGTCCCCGGACAAATTTTCTTATCTCTCGCTCCACTTCTTTTTTAACGGTGATTTGATTGATCCAACCAAAAAACATATGCTTCTCAAGGCTCTTTGAAAGCTCCTTCACAACCTTCTCAAAGCCGTCCTCTTTAAATTTTTTCTCAATTTCGAGAAGCAAAGCATATTCAAGGTCAGAGAAATTGAGGGACTTCTGTCTCGAGAAAAGTTGGTTTATTTCTTTTATTGCCCTTACCCCTTCTGTGTAAATCTTCTCGTAATCTTTTGTCTTTTCCTTCCATAATTCAAGGAGCCTTTCAACCTTCTCCACCAGAGATTCATAGACAGGGTTCCTATGCTTTTCGACAAGAACCAACCGATTCAATGTAAAAAGGATATTAGCCGCCTTCTCCTTCCTATTTTTTACTTTCTCCTCCAATGCCTTAAGGTAATCACCATCGAACGCAACAATCGGAAGCTCTTTCTCTAATTTTTCTATTTCGGTAGCCCGATGAATAAATCGGATCGTTTTATCATAATACTTTTGGACATATCCCTCATAGGCAGGCTTCTGAATAACCATCTTCATATAAAATGTGTAAATAGCAGAAATCCATTTATAGTCTTCAAAATATTCAAGCTTTACTTCATCTGGACCAAGGAGCTCAAAGGTTTTTCGCAAATTCTTATACTTCTCTAAAAATTCCTCTTCTTTCTTCTCATCCGAAGTTAGAACTTCTATGGCCTTAAGCAGGGTTTCCCTTTCGTAGTCCTTGGGAACTTCTTTTAAAATTTCGAGGATTTCTTTTATCAAGTTAACAAAATCTTCCTTTAGGCTGTCGTAACTGAATAAAGCCCCTTTGATGTCTTCTTCGCTATACATCTCAAAGGCTTTTTTGAATTCCTTAAGGATTCCCACATAATCAATAACAACGCCGGCCTCCTTCAAATCCTTAAAAGGTCTGTTCGTTCTTGCTACAGCCTGGAGAAGTCTATGCTCTCTCAGTAGCTTATCAAGATACATGACCTGGAGGATAGGAGCATCGAAACCGGTGAGAAGCATATCTGTAACGATCAATATTTTTGGAAATTCTTCTTCTTTGAACTTTTCAATAACATCCTTTCTAATATCGCCTACATCCTTCCCGCCATACCGAGCTCTTGCTTCGGCAATATATCGCACGATTTCAGGCTTATCATGTTCGGTGTAGGTCATCACAATTTCACTATATTCTTTGGGAAGATGCTTATCGAGTTCTCTTTTATAGACCTCACACGCATTTCGGCTCCCCGCCACAACCATTGCCTTAAACTTTCCATCAATATTTTCTTTAAAATGCTTTGCTATATCCTCAGCAATCGTCTTAATCCTGAATGGATTCTCAAGCACAAGTTTGATGGCATTCAGTCTCTTCTTTACCTTATCTTCCACGCCCTCCCTTATCTCTTCAGGCAATTCCTCAAGCTCAGTTTCCAAAAAGGCCTCTAATTGATCCTTTTTTAAGTGGACATCCTTCTCAAGTCTTGGTTGATAAACGATCTTTACTGTGAACCCGTCTTTGATCGAGTCCGTTATAAAGTATTTGTCGAGGTAAGGTTCTTCTGGAAGGTAGCTGAACTCAAGATAAGTATCTCTTCCCCGCTTCGAGATGGGAGTCCCTGTTAAGGCAAAAAAGAAGGCACTCTTGAGTATGGCCTTCATTTGGGCGGCAAGGAGACCGTATTGAGTCCTGTGCCCTTCGTCAACGAAGGCTATAACGTTTCTTCTATTCATGATCGTTTCTTTGCGTCTCGATACCTTCTCAAGCTCTCCATATACCTCCTTAAGCTCTTCGGGTCTGAACTTATGAATAAGAATGATAAACATTCCCCTCTTACTCCTGTAATCATCGAACTTCAAAATGTCCTTAAGTTCCCAAACAGAGCCGATAATTTCCGGCTCCACAATATTTAATGCGTAGAATTCGCTATAAAGCTGATCCTCCAATTCAATTCTATCAACAATAAAGAATATCGTTGGGTTCTCAAGCTCCCTCATGTAGTAAAGTTTATTTGCAGCAAAGATCATGGTCAGAGTCTTTCCACTCCCCTGCCAGTGCCATATCAGACCTTTGTCTTTGAGACCGTTCGGGGAACGGTCCCTACGGAGATTCTCGATAACTCTTGAAACAATTTTATTGGAGGCTCTATACTGCATGTATCGGGTGATGACTTTGGTTGCGTTTCCAAGTTCCACCCTGAAAAAGAGAAAGTTTTTGACGAGATCGAGGAGGGTATCGGCGGAAAGCATTTCAATTAGGGAATCGATCCCCTCTTCCCCCCCTTTTCTAAAGGGGGGTGAGGGGGGATTAATGCCTTCACTGCGCCATTCGTGAGTTCTTACTTCTTCCTGCCAGGGAACGATGGGGAAATATCTCGCCTGGCTTTCGGCTGCGACCCCAATTTGAATATACTTATAAAGTTCTGGGACAGTTCTTTCATAGTCCTTTATTTGTTTGTAGGCATTGAACCAGCTTTCGGAAATATTAGTTGGGTTCTTACATTCGATATCGACAAGGGGAATACCATTTACATAAAGAATAATATCCGTTCTTATTCTATCCTTTCCCTGATAATAGACCTGTCTTGTGATGATAAATTCGTTATTATCAATAACTTCAAAGTCAAAAAGCTGAACATACTTAACGACCTTCTCCTTCTCAAACTTTACAGGAATACCAAACTTGCAAAAGTTTAGAATTCTTTTCGCTCCTTCAACGCCCGTGCCGCATAGCTTCAATTCATTAATGACTTTATTAACTTCCTCATTTCCAATTTCTAATTTCCCATTTATTTTCTCTAAGGCTCTTACCAGATTAGGAATAAGTAAAGGCTCCTCATAGCTATCCCTCTCCAAATCATCCGCAGGAACAAATTTCCAACTCTTCTCTTGAAGTTTTTTTAGAAAATAATCTTCTACAAGCTTTTTTTCTGTAAAGTCAGGCATTCTTTGCTCTTCATTCTGTCATTCTGAAGGAGTAAAGCGATTGAAGAATCTCAGCTCCTTAGATTCTTCGCGGAGTTTACCCCGAGCGATAAACCAGATTCTTCACTTCGTTCAGAATGACATTGAGCGAATGAGTCAGGGACACTGGAATTGTGACTACTCAAAACCATCCCTCACTCAGATCATTCCACTCTGGATTTTTAGATTCGATTAGAGCGATCTTTTTAACCATTAACCATCCTTTGATCTGTTTCTCCTTTGCAATTGCAGCCTGAATATCACTTGTTTCCTCAAAATACACTAACCTCTTGATGTTATACTTTTTTGTAAAACCCTCCACCATTTTATTCTTGTGTTCATAAACACGTCGCACAAGATCATTTGTTACACCCGTGTATAATGTTTTTGATCGGTTCGTCATTATGTAAACATAATACTGCTTGGTCAAGGGCTGATTATTCCTTTTTTGTCATTCTAAGGATTCCACTGTTTCTGTCATTCTGAGCGGAGCGAAGAATCTCAGCCTCATAGACTCTTCGTTCCGCTCAGAGTGACAATGTTACTGTTCTCACATCAATTATCATCAGCTTCAGCCCATTATAATTTTTCCAAAGTATCACTTAATCAATGACCTAACCGCTTTCACAAACTCACTTGCCTGTTTAAGCCATTCTTCCACTACTCCCTTTTCAAAACGAACCAACTCAATATAGTCACCTCTCTGCCGTGCCTCAAATATCTCATCATAAAACTGACCATGTTCACGACTTATCAGTCTGGTTTTTACAATATGTTTATGAAAGGCTGCTCTCACTCCAGAGTGTTTCTTAAATCTCAATCCTTTTTGTAGTAAAACTGCGCTCACTGCATAAAAACAAGCATAATAGATTCGATTCACCGAGAAAGAAAATCGCCCTGCCTTTAAATCATCCTGCCCGGCGTTAAGAGAATCATTCGCTTTTTCCATCCAATAACTGACAATTTCTTTTAAAGCTCCTTCTCCATTCAACATGGTATTCCTTCCTCCTCAATAAAGGCATGGATAGGCAACAACGAAGTAAGTTTGCCCTCCCAATCACCTTCCGCCATAATAAGTGGACTCAGATTTGTCTCATATGTCAGGTTTATATCAAAGACCTTGTAAATTATCTGTCTCCTTGTATCTCCTGACACCTCACCTGGTAGCAATATTAAGATATCTAAATCAGACTCGTCGTCTGCTATGCCTTTAACCTTTGACCCAAAAACCTTAGCTTTTACCCCCGGCCATGATGCTTTAAGTTCTGCAATTAACTTGTCCAGGGCCTGTTTTTCACTTTTTGAAATAAAACCCTTCTTTACCAATTTTTCTATACCATTTACTTTCAACTTCATAGAAGTTCTCCCTTCATTATCAATTCAATATTACTCTCACTTTTCCCGTCAGCAAGTCATTCATCAAACCCTTCTTTACTCTTTCGAGCCTTTCCTTTCTCCTCCTTAACAATTCCAGCCTTTCATCCACCGCACTTAGGATTTCAGCAATTTTTTGCTGCTCAGGAAGAGGAGGAAGGGGGATTTTTATCTTCTCTACCTGAGAACTATTTAAAGCGGGATATTGTCCTCCTACCATCATTCTATTACATTGGTCCATTACATAACCTGTGAAAAGAGTGTACAATAAAAATGAGGAATAAATTTTCTCATTGCAAGTTAATACGGCAAATCCTGTTGAGCATATTTGATTATGAAATTTCCGGGGAACAATTGCGAAGGCTTTTAAATATGGACGAACAGTCGACATAAGGACATCATTGTAATGAATTAGCCGCCGTGCTCTGGAAGGGGCGTCTTTCCCTAAAATTTCTTTAGCTTTTGTGATAACTCCTGTCTCATTTTCAACAGAATCTATGTCTATGTATAAAATTGTTCCATTAGGAAAGTCCTTTGTTGGGTCAACTGAGTCTCTATTTATTTCAACGACATCTTTCAATTGAGCAACTTCCCACTCCTTCGGTATCTTCCCTATCTTAGTATTCTTAAACTCCTTATGTCCTATGTCCTTAGTTAACAACTCCTGCATCAAGCCTTTCTTCAGCCTTTGGGTCTTTTCTATGCCTTCGTCAACCTTTTCAATCGCCTGATCCACAGTCGTAAGAATCTCCGCAATTTTTTTCTGCTCAGGGAGTGGAGGGAGTGGAAATTTAAGAGACTTTAGCAATGGTAGGTTGATATTTTTTAAAGTGCTACCTTGTGCTTTTTCTATGTGCTTCCAATATAAATTGGATTGTAGAAAGTAATGAATAAATTTAGGATAAGCTGAGGGTTTTAATTTTACTTTAATTAAATAAGAACCAAATATCACATTATCAAAATCTCTATTTACCAATACCGATACACCAACGGTACCTGCCCTGGCTATAACAATGTCATCTTTTTTTAAAATATATTTATCGAAATTGTTCCTATTTTCTGTTACCTCACAGAAAGGCAAATTATTCCAGTCTGCGAAATAATTTTTTACATCGGTAGTTCTTAGCATCCTTAATTTAGTAACTCGTTCTGTGGCTTTTGCAGTAATTCCATAAAACATATCCTTGCATATCTTGTCATCCCCCAGCCTTACAACTTCCCAGTTGTTAGGAATCTTACCAATTTCTGTATCTTTGAATATTTGATTGTTTCTCAATCTCTAAACTCTCCTTAACTTCTGAAATACCGTAACCCTCGCTCTTCTTTTGATACTAATGACAAGAGTTCATCCAGTGTCGCAATTCGGTCTGTACTGCCTGCCCGGATATAGAAACCATGATCTCTGTAATTATAAGGCGGTTGACTTCCCTTATTAATACTCGCCATTATCACCTTCTTCTGTCTGAGTTCAGTCACGTCTATCTTTGACTGAACTTGGGGCTCTATCCAACTTCTTATTAAATCAGGAATCTTTTTCTGATATCTTTCAATCTGTATTTCGTCCAGTCCTTTTGGGTTCCCATTATTGTCTATGCCAATGAAAATTCGACCCCCCAAGGAATTAGAAAAAGAACAAACTGTTTCCAGAAATTCCTTTTTATCTTTGTCACTTTCCATTTCTAGTTTAAACTCTATCTCCTCACTCTCACCACTTGTCACCCAATACTCTATATCCTCTTCTTCGTATTCAACGTCAAAACCTTCTCTTTCCTCATAAAGATGTTTCCAATTATAGTCGCGATAATCTATTCTGATGGAAGGGTTTCTTTTGGAATATATGACGATATAGAATCTTCCAACTTTATCTTTAGTGTGGATTTTATTAGTCTTTAAAAACTCTAATTCTGCCGTTTCCTGTGGGTTATTTTCATATTCAATAAAGTACTTAGCGCCTAAATCGCTCGCAGTTAATATGCCTGTATCTGCTTCTATAATAAAACCATTCTTTGAAAACTTTACATTCTTTATTCTTGCGCTAAAATCGGGAAGATAAAAAGCAATTGTCCAGTCAGTAAGATGGGTTAATTCCCTATCAAACCACCAATTAACGATCGCATGGCATTCGGGAAAAACAGGAAGACCTTCTTTCAGGGGGAATGATTCCCAGAATTTTCTTATGTAAGCATTGTTACAATTATTTTCAACCTGGAATTTGAACAGGTATGGTTTGGATGGCCATTGCCGTAGTCGAGATTTAGGAAAACTTCGAGTCTCTTTAAGCAATTTCCTTTCAAAGTCAGATAGAGGAGAATATCCTCCATATCGCTGACTGATTTTATTTGAATCTTCTTCAATATCCCGAAAATACCCTTTTGGGATTATCTTATGGGATGAAATTTTGAATTCAGTATCTTCTCCTAATGAGTTAATAAACTCTTCCAAAATTCCTACATCGATCAAGTCCTCTATTAACAATAGGTCTCCATAGTCCAACTTTTTAGATTTTATTCCTTCCTCATCTTTTACAGGAAGGAAGAAAAGTTTTAAAGGGTGGTAACAACCCTCAAATAGAAAAAATACCCCTTTTAATAGAATCTTCTTCAAATATTGATGCTTCCTAACATTCAAGACGTGAAGTAGCTCTTCTTTTTTATCCATAATAGTCTCCCAAATCTGATTATCATATGGTCTTCTTAGTGAGGGCCCACCGGACCTAAAATTTTATATAAATTTTTACCTTTTATTATATTTTGTGTCATCATAGTTACCTCCCGGATAACTTTGTTACCTTAAAATGTAATGAAAACAACATTAGCTTTTCCATTTTCTTTGATCCCCCTCACCCTCGCCCTCTCCCCACGGGGAGAGGGGATGTACGGGAAGCCAATAATCACCAAGCTTCAGCCTTTACTTATTCAGATAAGATCTCCCAATAACCTCCTTTATCTGGGCCGACTCTTTTCAGCAATCTTTTACCCTTAAGTTTATTTATGTTCTCTTGAGTTTTTCTTTCAGAAATTCCAATACTCTCTGATAATCTCTTTATAGTTATGTATTTATTTCTTATAATTTCCTCCAAAATCCTCTTTTGGTTTTCTGTGACCCTTTCTCCGACCTTTTCTATGACCTTTTCAATGCCCTTTTCTTCGAACTTTTCAGTGACCCCTTCCAGTTTTTCTTCTTCTGCCATTTTTAAATACTCATTGCTCTGTCTGAAAGTCACATAAAAGTAATTCTCGTTAAACTCAATCTCTGGAAAAGGAGCGTTCTCTTTTTTGCATACTTCCCTTATCCTCTCAAAGCCAGTTCCCATTTTTTCACCAAAGTGAATTTTGGCAAACAAGTCGGCGATGATATGGTTTCTCCTAAAGACTGTTTTGCCAAGAATAAAATGAGGTGGTTTCTGCCAAAAATTTTCAATTCTAACCCTATCGGGCAAGAACCTCAGAATGTTATTATGGCCATGCTCAAAATAGTACTTGTGCATTACTGAATTTATGACTGCTTCACGTATGGCATCAAAAGGATACTCATAAATATTCTCCCTTTGAGGCCTACCCGTAAAACGGTAGGCAACTTTTGTATATAATCTGACGAACTTCATCACTCCTTCGACAATATCAAACAAAGTGCCTTCTATCTCCTTCCTGTCGATGATATCAACGCCGGCATCATCCTTGAATAATGCAACAGTGAAGACAGACCAGGGAATGAATCTTTGCGGATTTTTCCCAAAAAACAGTATCCCAGCATTATTGAAATAAAGCCTTCCTTCCTGCTTTTCAGCCACACCCAAACCATTGAGCAGTCTTTCGGTCTCACCAATTTTCGATATCTCTGATAGTTGTAAGAATCTTTTAAATCCATTCTTATCAAAATCCTTGGGATAACTGAACTTTGGCTCAATTAATTCGTCAAATCTTATCTTTCCCTCTGATTTGAAGAATTCCAAGATCTCATTTCTCGTCATTTTTTGTGAATTGGGACCAATTCTTTTATAAAAGCCAGAAGAACATTCATAGGGTTTATCCTCACCCTCTCTGACATTAATGATGAGGATGTTGTGAATATCTTCTATGGTGATTTTTATCCTTGGTCTGCAGTTATTGGCAATATCTTGAATCTGGGATTTCAGTTTTTGAGTTAGCTTTATCCCTTTAATTTTGCCGTCATCTGTTGCTCCCAAAAACACTTTTCCTCCGGAGGCATTGGCAAAAGCAACAAGTTCTTTCTCCAGACCACTGATGCCCTCTTTGAACTCACTTTTATACCCTTCTCCTTCTTTCAGAATTATCTCTAATTCTTTTCTGTCCATTTCTTAATTCCTATCTTTCCAGAGAGATCCCTCGCGGAGTTTATCCTGAGCCCAAAAAGCGAGACCCTTCTCTTCGCTCAGGGTGACACATGACGAAGGACTCAGAATGACGGTATGGGGCTCTAATGTCATTCTGAAGAAGCGATAGCGATTGAAGAATCTCATGGTTTTCATCATGAATTGTTTCTTTGAAGTTCTATAAGATATCCATCGATCTTATCCTCTATTGCAAAAATTTCCTTTTCAATCCCTCGAAGCTCTTCCCACTCTTTTGCCACATCGATTTCTTCGGTCTCTTCTTCTGGAAAAACATAAAGGGTAACATTTAGGTTGTAATCGTTCTCCTTGATCTTCTCGATCTCTATAACTTTGGAGAAACCCTCTTCATTTTTGAACTCCTTACAAGCCTTAACGATCTTCTTTATGTGCTCATCTCCTAACTGGTTGAGTTTCCTGACCTCGGGGTGCTGCTGGTGTTCTTTACTTGCATTGATGAAAAATATTTTCCCCTCTCTCGCAGTTGGTTTGTTCTTGTTGAGGACCATCACTGCCCCTGGTGCACCAGTATTGTAAAAAAGCTTTTCCGGCAAAAGAATCACAGATTCAATGAGGTCAGCATTAATAATGGCTGTTCTGATCGCCTTCTCTTTTCCCCCTCTAAAAAGACACCCATTATCTATGACAACCCCAACCCTACCTGTTTTGTCGTTAGCCGAGGCTAACATATGCTCAATCCATGTCCAGTCTGCTGATTGCTTTGGAGTAAATCCATATCTAAATCGCTCCCTCCAGAATTCACCCCTTTTTAATATTTCCTCATCATAACCATCTTGATTCCATGGAGGATTGGCGATCACAATATCAAATCTCTTTATTCCATCTCCTTCTTTATATTTTGGATAAAGCAAAGTGTCTCCGAGAATTAACTGGGCATTCCTGATATCATGGATGTAGAGGTTCATTTTGGCTAAGGCAAGGGTCTTGTGATTGGCTTCCTGTCCGAAGAGGAAGACTTTATCCGCTTCACTTCTTCCCAGCGCATCTTCAACATGCTGATAGGAACTGATGAGCATGCCCCCAGAGCCACACGCAGGGTCATAAACGCCTTCACCAACCTTTGGATCGAGCATTTCAACGATAAGCTTGATTACCTCCCGGGCTGTATAGACTTCACCCTCCTTGGCTTTTTGAGGAGCAAAATACTTCAAAATCCATTCATAGGCATCACCAAGAAGATCCGGTGATACATGATTAAGAGATTTTGCGCTGAAGAGTTCAACGAGTTGCCTTAAGATTTCTGCATTTTCTCTGTTGGTAGTAAATTGAACGAAATCCACATTTTCAAAGACATCCTTTAACTCTTGATTTCTTTCTGCCAGGATCTTCATAGCCTTAGAAAAGTTCTCAGGTAATCTTGCAGGGTCCTTTCTAATATTTTCCCAGAGGAGTTCTTCTGAAATATCAAAGTCATGATATATAGAATTTTTAGCCTCTTCCTTTGCCTCCTCCTCTTTCAAACCATCCGCAAGGGCCTCCTTATAAGCC
>Ga0315282_10013899_pt1 | contig 12062 bp, 8 predicted proteins | sample YL17G07_20_MG_FD_203693 | JGI IMG/M metagenome (GOLD analysis project Ga0315282, IMG submission 203693) | Sediment microbial communities from Yellowstone Lake, YNP, Wyoming, USA - YL17G07_20 | ecosystem: Environmental > Aquatic > Freshwater > Lake > Sediment | place: USA: Wyoming | collected... | reverse complement strand
ATATAATAGACCGCCATGACGCAATTCCTTTCGACTTGAGTTGCCATTGTTTGCCCAAAACAATCGTACCGTAACTCGACGAAAGAATTGCGTCTCTTTATATCTTCAGCGTCAAGGCCGAAGGCCTCGGCGATGGTTTGACCCGGTCCCGAGAAGACCATCGCCAAGCTTCGCTTGACGATGCCACCCGGATTGCTGCCATCTGCCGGGAAGAACTCAACGGGAATCGGTGCAATCCGTATGCGCAGCGCACGAGCAGAAGCGATGGCGCATGGCGCGTTCAGTTCACAGTAACGACTATGCTCTGTCTGAAAACTCGTTGGCTTCACATCGCCTTGGCAGCACGACGCCATTTCTATGTCCAATATCGGTGATCGCGCAAGGCACTCCAAGCTCTCGGGTGAGTTTTCAGACAGAGCCTAATGCAGACTATCGCGGGGCGTGGTGTTTCCGGTAGTCGCGGAGGCTGATGCCGGTTTCCTTTCGGAAGTAGCGGGAGATGTGCTCGACGCCGTCGAAGCCGCAGTGCACGCCGATCTCGGTAATGCTCATATCCGTGCCGACCAGCAGCGGGATGATCGTGTTGACGCGGACGCGGCGGATTTCCTGGTGCACCGACCGACGCAGGGTCGCCTTGAACCGCTTCTCCAGGACGCGGCGGGACACGTTCGTCGCCTCGACGACGTCGTCCACCTGGATGAGGCGGTTCGGGTTGCGCCTGATGAACCGCAGGGCGGCGGCCACGTCGGGATCGCTGACGGCCAGGATGTCCGTGGACATGCGCGTCACGATGTGCGTGGGACGGACGGGGATCTCCTGGCCGGCCATCTGCCCGCCCTTCATCAGGCCGTCGAGCAGCTTGGCCGCCTCGTGCCCGGCGATCTCCGTATTGAGCGCGATGCTGGAGATGGGCGGATCGGCCAGGTCGCAGACCAGGACGTCGTTATCGACGCCGAGCACCGCCACGTCGTCGGGCACGCCGAGGTCCGCCAGCTTGCACGCCTCCACGACCTGCAAGGCGCGGTCGTCGTTGCAGCACATGACCGCCACGGGCCTGGGCAGGGACCGCAGCCAGTCGGCGATGCGGTTCTGCTCGCGGCGGGCGGCCCGGCCGGTCTTCGCGGCCGTCCGGCGGTACTGGTTGACCTCGAAGCCGGCGTGCTTGAGACGCTCGGCGAAATGTTGCGCTCGCCCTCTCGACCAGGCGAAATCATCGAGCCCGCAGTAGGCGAAATTCTGGAAGCCGCGGTCCAGAAAGTGCTCGGCAGCCATGTGGCCGATGGAGGCGCTGTCCGTGATAATCGCGGGGAACGGCGCGTAGCTGTCCTTGTTGTGCTGCGCGAAGATCACCGGCAGGCCCGAATGAGCGAGGTCCTCCACCACCCGGACGTCGCGGACGATCGCGCCGTCGATCTTCAGGTGTTTCCACTCCGGCAGCGATGAATCGAGCGCGCCGGGCCAGCGGTAGACCCGCCAAGGACCGTGCAGCCTCGAGTACCGCGCGATGCCGTGGAGCAAGCTCCGACCGAACTCGCGCGAGGTCTCGATGAACAGCAGGACCGACGGCGCCCCCGCAGTGCGGGGCGGCTCGGATAACTCTTCTGTGATCCGGTCAGCCATATTTCGCACGCGTCTTGCACAGGGGCAGGGCTTTTATTGCGGTTTTCGGATTGTGGATTGCGGATTTGACTCGGGGCGCCAAGGTTCTCAATCCGCAATCACCAATCCGCAATCAGCAATGCCGGTATACGTCCCAGGCGAGATAATTGCCCAGCGCTTCAGCGATCGCGTCGGCCGTTTCGGACCTGTTGACGGCGACGTGGTGCTCGAAGCCCATTTTGCAGATGTAGCTCATGAGCGTCTGCAGGCTGGGGATTTCGATGACGCCGTAGCCGCCGAAGGTGTCGAGCGGGTCATCGGTGAACCGGCCCTCGCCGACGTAGGCGCGAAGGACGCCCTCCGTATCGTCGGTCATGGTACGGCAGAACGTCGCCGGGCCCTCCTTGATGCGCCCGACAATCGTGCCGTAGGCGTTCTCCTTGCCCACCGAGCCGGCAATGATCTCCTGATAGTCCATCCTCTCACTGGCGAAGAATGACTTCGGCAGGTTGCTGCAATGGAACAGCACGCACTTGTTCGGGTCGTCCTCGAAGTTGTTGTTCCAGTCGAGCAGGGCGCTGGGCGTGCCGCTGGCCAATTGCAGAATGTACATCGCCAGCAGGCCGGTGATATCGACCTCGCAGGCGCTGGGCAGCAGCGACTCGCTCATCATGCTCATCAGCGAGCACGGGACGATGCCGAAGAATTGCTCCAGGGCCGTCCAGCACTGGATGGCCGTGCCGACCAGATGGTTCTCTTTGATCCAGCCATCGACGACGGCGCCGAACTTGGCCATCTTCAGCAGCCCTTCGGCGGGGACCGATTCGGTGGCGGTGTACTTCCTGATCGCGTTGAGCTTCGCCTTGACCCTTCTGTCGTTGTCGGCGAGCCGGTCCACCCTGCCGAGAATCTCGTACAGGTCCACGGGCTCGATCGCGATGCCGGCGTACTCCAGGATCTTTTCGCTGTAGCGGACGGTGTTGAAGGCCGCCGGCCGGGTGCCGATGGCCCCGAACCGCACGTTCCTGAGTCCGGCGATAATCCGGCAGACGGCGGCGAACCGGTCGAGGTCCGCCTTGAACTGGTCGGACGTGACTTTCACCGTGTGCGACGTGGTCAGCGTGAACGGGATGCCCGCCTGGCGCAGGTTGTTGCAGACGCTGATCTTGCCGCAGAAGGAATCGCGGCGCTGGTCGCTGGTCATCCGGCCGGCCACGTCCGGCTCGGCCTGAATCAGGACCGGGACGCCCAGGCCGCTGCGCTTGATCGTCTCGGCGACGGCCCGCTCGTCGCCGAAATTCGGCAGCGTCACGATCAGGCCGTCGATGTCCTTCGCTCTGGACGCGAGCAGCTCGGCGCACTTCTGCGCGTCTTCAAAGGTCTCGACGGCCCCGTACTTCGTGTCGGTCATCGACAGCGCGACGCCGCCGTAGCCGTTCTTCCTGAGCACATCGAGAATGTCCTTGCGTCCTTCTTTTGCCAGCATGGCCGGGAAGAACCCGCGGTTGCCGACGATCACTCCAAACGTCATTTTTGCCATAGTGCCTCTCCTCTATAATTGGCCATAGTAAGCGTTCGTTCCATGCTTTCGCAGATAATGCTTATCCAAAAGCGACTTTGAGATTGCGGTTTGATTCCAGTTGATGGTGATCGTTCCGTACGCCATCTCGGCGACCTGTTCGAGGACGACGGCGTTCTCCACGGCCTCCGCAGGCCCCCGGCCCCAGGTGAATGGCCCGTGATTGGCGACGAGTACGGCGGGCATTCGCAGCGGGTCGAGATTATGGAACCGCCGGACAATGACCATGCCGGTGTTCTGCTCGTACGCCCCATTGATCTCTTTGCGCGTCAGAGGGTCGGTCACGGGCACCGGGCCGTAGAAATGGTCGGCGTGCGTGGTCCCGAAACACGGGATGCCCTGCTCGGCCTGGGCCCACATCGTGGCGTACTTCGAGTGCGTGTGACAGACGCCGCCAATGCCTTCGAAGTTGCGGTACAGTTCCAGGTGCGTCGGCGTATCGGAGGACGGCCGCAGGTCCCCTTCCACCACCTCGCCCTCAAGATTGACCAGAACGATGCTGTCCGGCCGGAGGTCCTCATAGCGGACGCCGCTGGGCTTGATGGCGACGATTCCGGCGGCGCGGTCGATCCCGCTGACGTTACCCCAGGTGAAGACGACCAGCCCGTGCCTTTGCAGGTCGAGGTTCGCTTCGCAGACTTGCTGTTTGAGCGCTTTGTGCATCGTTACGCGTTGGCCTTCTCTTTGATGTCGAGCAGCTCTTTCATCACGACGCCCATGGCGAGCACTTTGTTCTTCAATCCAAACCCATCATGGAGGCGTTTGTAGAGCTTGTACAGCTTCTTATAAACTGTATGGTTCTTCGCGATCGGCTTGTAGGTGGTCTCTTTGATCCCGCACATGGCCGCCTGGGCCTGCGCGAAGTCTCGATGCGCCCCGCCGACGACAGCCGCTGCGACGGCCGAGCCCAGGGCACAGGTCTGAGCCGAGCGCGAGACCTTCATCTCGCGTCCGGTGACATCGGCGTAGATCTGCATGAGCATGGCGTTCTTCTCAGCGATGCCGCCGCAGTTGACGACCTCGTCGATCTTGACGCCGTATTCCTCGAACCGGTTGATGATCGTCAGGGCCCCGAAGGCCGTGGCCTCGACCAGGGCCCGGTAGATTTCCTCGGGCCGGGTGTGCAGCGTCTGACCGAGGATCAATCCCGTGAGCCGCTGATCGACGAGGATCGTGCGGTTGCCGTTGTTCCAATCGAGGGCGAGCAGGCCGGACTGGCCCGGCTTCAGACGGGCGGCCTTCTCCGTGAGAGCCTGATGCGAGCCGGCTTCCTTGCCGCCCGGCTGAATGTAATTGACGAACCAGTTGAAGATGTCGCCCACCGCCGACTGGCCCGCCTCCAGGCCGTAATAGCCCGGCAGGATCGAGCCGTCCACGATGCCGCAGATGCCCGGGACATCCGCGAGGCTCGCACCGGTCGGCGAGACCACCATATCGCAGGTGCTGGTGCCGATGATCTTGACGAGCACGCCGCTGCGGATTCCGGAGCCGACGGCTCCGAGGTGCGCATCGAACGCGCCCATGGCCACGGGAATGCCCGCCGGCAATCCGAATTTGCCCGCCCATTCATTCGTCAGTTTTCCGGCCGTCTTGTCGACCGCGTACGTCTGGTTGCTCAGCGTCCCGCGCAGCTTTCCGAGCTTGGGATCGAGCTTGCCGAGGAACTCGGCGTCCGGGTATCCGCCCCAGGCGTCGTTGAACATGGCCTTGTGTCCCGCCGCACAGCGGCATCGCCGCAATTTGTCGGGGGCCTCGGTCCCCGTCAGCACGGCCGGCAGCCAGTCGGCATGCTCGACCCACGTATAGGCGGCGTCGAACACCGCCGGGTCCGCACGCAGACAGTGCAGAATCTTGCTGAAGAACCACTCGGAGGAGTAGGTCCCGCCGCACTTGGCTAAGTACTGCGGCCGCTCCTTGGCTGCCAGAGCGGTGATCTCGCCGGCCTCGGCGTATCCGGTGTGGTCCTTCCACAGCCATGCATGTGCATTTGGATTCCCCTTGAACCGATCCAGCATCGCGAGCGGCGTGCCGGCCGGGTCCACCGGCAGAGGTGTTGAGCCGGTCGTGTCCACGCCGATCCCGACTACGTCGCCCGGATCGAATCTCGGGTCCGCCTTGCGGGCCTGGGCAATCGCCCCGGCGATCGTGACCTCGGCGCCCTTTAGGTAATCCGCCGGATTCTGCCGGGCCAGGTTGTGATCGGCGGGGTCAAGAACGATTCCTGCCTCGCCCGTCGGGTATTCGTAGACGCACGTGCCCAACTCCCGCCCGTCCGCGGTATCGACAATCACGCACCGCACGCTATTCGTGCCGTAGTCCAAACCTATCGCATACTTCATGTCATCATCCCCTAAGCAACCGCTGCCCGGTTACTTCTGATTTACGATGGGCAAGCATCCACTTGCCCCCTGCCACCCGCCTACGCAGGCGTCGATACATCACCGGCCAGTTTCGTACGCGCTGCGAGCTGGCGTGCCGCCGCGTACTCATAGCCCCGTGCGAACCCGACAATTGCGCCGACCGGGCAGGCAAACAAAGACGCGATGAACGCGATGACCACAACCACGGAATAATGGTAACTGTCCGCCAGGCTGCCATGCAGGAACGGCAAGGCCACCAGCGCGACCAGGAACCGGAACACGACACGGGTGACAATGAAAGCGACGCAGAAGCCGATGACTGAGCCCAGCGTGCCGGCGACCAGCGGGCCACTGCTGGCCCGCCGCCCCGGAGTCATCGTGGCAATCCCCGCCGCGACCAGAGCGCCGATCCAGAACAGCGGATAAGGCGAGAAGGGCAGGATGATCTCACCGGACTTTAGGGTACTGAAGTAGCCGTAGCCGGCTAGAATCACCTCCAGGATCATTCCGGAGGTCGCGATGTCCCACCGGTTCCAACTGGCCCGCGACGAGGCTCGATGCTCGTCGGTGGTCGTGCCAAACGTCAGGTTCTGGATCTTGGCGTATGCCGGCGGGGTCGTCAGGTAGCTGACCCCGACCATCACGACCGCCGAGACGACGGTGATCAGCACGCTGAAGTACTGGAAGTTGATGTTGTTGATAATCCAGAGGAATGAGCCCGGCTTGTAGCCGTCCGCAAATCCCTCCAGCTTCATCGTGACCGGCGTGTCCACCAGCATGCGGAAGAGCCCGAGAGCAAAGCCCACGACGATGGCCCAGAGGCAGCCTTTAGCGTTGAGCCGTCTCCAGAAGATACCGAAGAAGAACACGACGAAGATGGGCGGGGCCAGGTAGCCTTGGATGGATTGCAGGTAGTTGTACAAGCCGCGAGCGCCCTGGATGACCGGGATCCACAACATGGCGATGACGACCATGACACCCGTGGCGATGCGCCCCATGCGGACGAGCTGGTGCTGCGACGAGCCGGGCTTCCACTTCTCGTACAGGTCCACGGTGAACAGTGTGGAGCAGGCATTGAACACGCCGGCCAGCGAGCCCATCAGGGCCGAGAGCAGCCCGGCCACGACGATGCCCCGCAGTCCGGCCGGCAACATATATTTGACCATCAGCGGAAATGCGGCCTGTGTCTCGGACGGAACCGACCTGCCGTCCGGGCCGACCATCATGGCCAACTGCGACAGTTTTCCGCTCTTGGCCAGTGCGAAGCAGATCATGCCGGGGATGATGAACAGGTACGGCGGAAAGAGCTTCAGGAAGCTGGCAAAAATGCTGCCGCGCCGGGCGATCTGCTCGTTCGGAGCGCCCAGGGCTCGCTGCACGATGTACTGATCGGTGCACCAATACCACAGGCCGATGATCGGCGCGCAGATGAGCATGCCGGGCCACGGGTAGTAGCCGTTGAAATACCACGCCTGCTTGACGACCTGTCCGTTGGCCGCCTTCTCCAGAACCGGTGCCCAGGTGGACTCGACGCCGGGCGGCGTGATCGGCTTCCAGAGGTTGAACATGTCCAGGCCACAGAGCCGCCGCAGCTCCGTCCAGCCGCCAAGCAAATGCAGCCCGTAGAACGTCAACAGTGCCGAGCCGCCGATGAGCACGGTCACCTGAACGGCGTCGTTATAAGCTACGGCCCGCATCCCGCCCAATGCGGTATACAAGCCGGTCAACGCGATCACGGTCACCGAGCCGATCCAGAAACTGTTGATCAGAAGGTCTCCGGTCTGGGGATTGTACACCTTCAGGACTTCCAGCACCGACCGGAGGAACGAAGGATCGAGATTCGCCTTGCCCAGGCCGATCTGCACTTCCGGCAGCAGCGTGGCGAACACCACGCCGCCGGCGTAGATGCCCACGGCAATCTTGGTCACGACGAAGGTGATGAGCGACACGATGGACAGCACGTAGCGGGAGCCGACGGAGAAGCGGCGTTCGAGGAACTCCGGCATGGTGAACACGAGCGAGCGGGCGTAGAACGGCACGAAGACCCACGCCAACACCAGCAGGCACCAGGCATGCAGCTCATAGTGGGCCATAGCCACGCCGTCCGCGGCGCCCGACCCGGCCAGACCCACGATGTGTTCCGAGCCGATGTTGGATGCAAAGATCGAGGCACCGATGATCCACCAGGCCAGGTTACGGCCCGCCAGGAAGTAATCCGTGGCCGTGTCTTTACGCCGCTTCACCACCCACCAGGCGACGCACAGCAGGATGCCGAAGTACAGTGCGATCGCCAACCAGTCAATGCCCGTCAGAGTGGAACCAGTTCCTGCCGCACCAAGTAGCAGTGTGTTCATCGCGTTGCCCTGTTCCTAACAAAGTAGAGTGGTCTGGGGACTCCTCGTATGCACAGGATCGTTCTCTCATCCGGCCGGTTATCTCGTTGAGAAGCGATAGATGGTCGTCGTTTCGTATTTCTGGCCGGGCTGAAGGATCGTCGAGGGGAAATTCGGCTTGTTCGGCGAGTCCGGATAATGCTGCGTCTCCAGGCACAGGCCCCAGCGATGCTTGTAGACCGTGCCGCCCTTGCCGGTGATGGTCCCGTCGAGGAAGTTGCCCGAGTAGAACTGGATGGCGGGCTCGGTAGTGCGGATCTCCATAACGCGGCCGGTCGTCGGCTCATAGACACGGGCCGCCGCGATCATGCCCCTGCCGCCTTTGTTCAGGACCCAGTTGTGGTCGTAACCGCCGCCGAACTTGAGCTGCTCGTAGTCGCTGCCGACTCTGGCCCCGATGGCCGTCGGCCTGGTGAAGTCCATCGGCGTTCCCGCGACGCGGACCAGCTCGCCGGTGGGGATCAGGCCCTTGTCAACAGGAGTGAACTTGTCGGCATTGAGGGCGAGCACGTGGTCGAGGATGTCGCGCTTGGCTCCGGTCAGGTTGAAATAGCCGTGATGCGTCAGGTTGACCGGCGTGGCTTTATCCGTCGTGGCCTGGTACTCGATCTTCAGCTCATTCGCATTTGTCAGCAGGTAGGTGACGGTTGCGTTCAGGTTGCCGGGGTAGCCCTCCTCGCCGTCCTTGCTCAAATAGCTGAGTTTGACACCGACGGCGTCGGCCTTCCAGAGCGGCTCATCGCTCCAAACGACCTTGTCAAAGCCCTTGACCCCGCCGTGCAGATGGTTCTCGCCGTTGTTGACGGCCAGCTTGTACTCGACGCCGTCGAGGGTGAACTTGCCCTGGCCGATGCGATTGCCGTAGCGTCCCACGATCGCGCCGAAGTAGGGGCTGTTCTTGATGTAGTCGGCGAGGTTATCATAGCCGAGGACTATGTCGTCTATCTTGCCCTTGCGGTCCGGCGTCTTGAGTGTCACGACGATCGCGCCATAGGTCATGATGTCCGCACTGAGCCCATTGGCGTTGCGAATCGCATACAGCCGGACCTGCTGGCCGTCCGGCGTCTCGCCAAAAGGCTTGACCTTGATGTCCAATTGTCTCGTCGTCTGATCTGCCGCCATCCGGCTGTGCTCGGAACTGCACGAGCACAACACCATGCCGGTCGCCGCCGCAACCATCCCCAGAACCACCAGTTGTGACTTCATCCCGCACATTGTCTGTCCACCTTTCCAAGGAACGATCATTGGAATATTGGAATCGCGGAATGATGGGTGGACGGCCCGCGCCCCTCCCGGTATTCCACCATTCCAGTATTCCAGCACTCCATCCCATTACGAGCCGGGGACGTGACACGCCAGTCCCCCGGGTCCGGGCAGGTGCTTATTTATCCTTTTTCCGAACGGAACGCAAAGGTTATCTTGCGTTTTCTTTTCACCAAAATGCGAACCGCCTTGCCGGCGACAGCATCGGGCTCACTGCTCGCGCAGCCCTCTTCCGCATTCGGGTATTCGCAAAATGGCGAAAGAAAAACGCAATTGTGTATTGTATCGCATGGATAGGTGGCGATAAGATGGGAAAATTATAGGTGATCATAATTATGATCACTCTTTGTGGGTGAATGCAGATAGTTCGCGGGGAGGTAGAGGCGTTGCGCCTGCATCCAGCGGCCGGCGGCAAGAGCATTTTCCCCGTAGAGAGGATGGTTCGTCATGATAAGAGCCATTGACGCGAAGAAGTCGCGAGGGTTCACCTTGATTGAGCTGCTGGTGGTCATCGCGGTCATTGCGATTCTGATGGCCATCCTGATGCCGGCCCTGCAACGAGCGCGGGACCAGGCCCGGCGGATAAGCTGCGCCAATAATCTCAAGCAGATCGGCACCAGCCTGCACATGTACGGCAACGACTATGACGGGAAACTGCCGCTGAATCAGGGCGGTTATTGGTGGTGGGACATTGCCTACAGCACGACGGACTACATTATCGCCAGCGGCGGCGACCGCCACACGTTCTACTGTCCCTGCGACACCACCAAGAACGGCGACATGGCGATCGTCTGGCAGTTCGGATCAGACCCCCCGTACGGAGCCCGGATCGAGGATGTCCCCGAGCCCAAGACCGGGCGTGACGCGATCTATCGCGTCACAAGCTACTTCTGGCTGATGGACACCCGAACCGGCAGGCAGGACAAGCCTTTGGGCAAGCCGGACGACTGGAAGTGGCCCAAGTCCCTGACAGTCAGGGACCCGGCGGACACCGAGCTTGTCCTCGATGCGACACTGAGCACAGGGACCGATCCGGAGACGGCCTCGTTCGTGCAGGTCGCCGGCGGCTTGTTTAGCCGCCACAAGATCTACGACCGCACGAACCACATTACCCGCGGAGACAGACCCGACGGCGCCAACGTCATGTACGTCGATGGACACTTAGGTAAGATCAAGTTCACCGAGATGATTGTCCGGAGAACCGCGCTGCCGGTCCACTGGTGGTGACAGACAGGCCGCCGTCGTGCAAGGGCAGAATGGGTACACTCTGATCTGGTAAGGAGAGCAAGATCGAACGGCTGGAGGTCGGTAACATCGACCCGCTCGACAAGAACCCGGGGCAGGCCGCCAAGCAGTCGCGTCGGACAGGTAAGGGCTTGCAGGGAGTCTTGCTGTTTGGAAGAAATGGGCGCTCTGGCGAGTGACCGGAGCGAAAACACTTCGGAATTATACCTTTGGCAAAGCAGGGGTCTTACCCACTGGTCAAAATGTGGGCGATAATTTCAAGTAAGCGGTAGCGTACTCATACTCGCTGATACTTGCGGCCATCACCTCAAATGCTTCTACGTCCGGCTTTCCATCTTTGAGAACTGGAACTCTGAGAAGAAGGTTCCTTAGTCGGTCCCCTTTGGGTTTGCGACCATACGAGTATCGCCACCGTTCGTTTGTGATTGCGATTGACGCAAACAACTGAAACGATAGGGGCATAGGTTGCTTCGGACGGAGTACCGCCGTATTGGAGTTTGGAATGAAGTTTGTCGGTGTGATATGAGCGTAGGTGTGGCTTCCTTCGCCGTCCGTAGAGACCATGAGTGACCCTGCCTTGTACACCTTATCCTTATGCTCCTCCTCTTTGATCCATCCGGCAACGAGATGATGCGCGTCGGATGTAGGGCGGAACAAGGCCACATAACCCGGTCGTCGGTCTTGCAACAGCTTGAAAAGGCTCGCGGGGTAGCCATTGTCCATGTCGAACATATCCTTCACCCTGAGACTGCCCCAACGTATAGTTGGTGCTGTCTTCAGGGAAATCTTCTTGGGTTGCGCGGAAAATAAGCTGTACGGGAAGCATCCGTTTCGCACAGCAAATGAGATTAGCCCGCGTAAATGTCCCTGCATTTGACTCTTTATGTCTGTGAGCGAATGGTCTCTATTATCCAGGTTCACACCGGGGACCAGCTCCAAATCCCCATCCTGATCGGCAATAGGTGACGCTTTGATGAATCTCGGAACGGATCGCGGGGCAATTCCTTCGTGGATGAAGTCAGTAATTAGCCCTACGGCTCTCGTTAGATCATTCTCCTCCGTGTTTTTCGAGACTCGCTTCTTCTTCCTCTTGATATAGCCGTCATCAAGAACCTGCACCCAGAGTACATTTTCTGTGTAGTCATGTGGTATACCTCGCTTCACCACGATGCCACATGTGTGTTTCCCTGCAACCGGGTAGAATAAATCCTCCGGAAACGATACCACAGCAACCAGTGTGTTATGGACCAGCAATTCTTCCCTTCTCCACAGCAGCGCGTCGCCATCCTGAACCAGTTCGGAATAGGGAAGTATGGCAAAGAGTAATCCTCCCTCCTGCATCTGCGCGAGTGCTTGGTTGACGAATTTGTGTTCTTGCTCTCCTTTATCCTTTAGTGCGAACGGCGGGTTCATCAGCACTTTGGTAACTGGCGGAATTCGCTCATTGGAGTCATGGTCCACGTATTCCGCCGTATTGACCTCACCCTTCCTAACCAAATTGGTAACCGTTCACGGGTTTTGGGGTTCTTTCGGGGGCTTCTGGTCCGAGATTTGCATCATGAGATGACATGGTGTCCAATGACGTGATACTCGCACGAGTGCTGGAGGAGAATCGGCAGTTGC